>Ga0207990_1000107_pt1 | contig 47541 bp, 45 predicted proteins | sample ETNtaG_8_FD_185780 | JGI IMG/M metagenome (GOLD analysis project Ga0207990, IMG submission 185780) | Marine microbial and viral communities from oxygen minimum zone, Eastern Pacific Ocean - ETNP201406SV75 (SPAdes) (version 2) | ecosystem: Environmental > Aquatic > Marine > Oceanic ...
GTGTCAATACTGCTCTCTATTGCGCTTATATTTGGTTTTTTTTACTTCAATAATCAAATAAGTGATCTTAATTCTAGGCACAATGAACAATTAACAAAGCTAGAGTCTGAGCGCAATCAACAAATAAAAAACCTAAAAGATTCTAATCTAGTAGCTACAGACTCCCATCTAGAAACCATCGCCAACCTTCAAGATACAATCAATGAATTAAGCTTAGAGTCTACAAATTCTACTACACTAGAAACAAATAACACTCAAGACTCGTCAGATGTGTCCATCGCAAAGACTGTTGTTGATCCCTTGAAATCTGCAATAGATACGACTTCGCTAGATACTCTTGTAGCTAATCTTAAGAATAATATACGTGAACTAGAAGACAAAATTTCTCAAAAAGATGCTCTCATTGATGCAGCTAAATCAAATAAATCCAGTCCTGAGATTCCAAAGGCGTCTTGCCCTGAGGTAACTCAAAATCCAAGCTCATGTGCAAGCATTGACGATATTGAGATGCAACTGATTGAGAAACATTCACAACTAACAACGGCCCAGAAAGACCTCTCTCTAGCAAAAAGCAGGATAACAGTTTTGAAGGATGAAAAGGTGCGCGCTAACGAGGCGATTTCTAACTCTAAGGTGTTAAAAGAATCATTATTGACGGTAGAGAATAAATTACAGTCAGCCCTACAAAAGTTGGAACAGTCAGCGAATGAAAAAACAGAACTGGATAATATAATAAGCCGTAAGAATGAATCAGTTCAATCACTAAACAACAAAATAAATGAAATCGAGAAAGAGTTGGTTGCGACTGAAAATGATTTATCTTCCAGTGCTACGGAGAGCGAACTTAAGGATGTTAAATTATCTAAAACTTCAGAAAAATTGAACGATACTACTAGCAATTTAAGTATAACTTCTGAAAAGTTAAAAATAAATGAATCAAAATTAAAAATTACTGAGGCAAAACTAAGAGCCACTGAGGAGTTATTAAAAATAACCAAAGAAGCAGTACAAAACCAAAAAGATATGATAGCTCAACAAAACAGGATAATTATCTCTAAAGGTATTGACAGAATAAAGGCCCTAGAAGAAGATGACAGTAAATCATTTTCTGTCTACCTTTCAGGCTTTACAGAGGAGCAAATAAAAAATTACTGTCTCACTATACAAAACGCGCCACTAGAGATAGAGGCCTTTGGCATGATTATTTCTGCTGACGATATATCTCAAAACGCCTATAAAGAGTTCTGCGTTAGTACTAATTTAGATAATTAATTTATTCGATTCTTTATTAAATCGTTCACAACTTCAGGCTCTGCGAGAGTTGAAGTGTCTCCCAAATTATCGTAATCATTCTCTGCAATTTTTCGCAATATTCGACGCATAATTTTACCGCTACGGGTTTTGGGAAGTCCTAGTGCAAACTGTATCTTGTCTACTGTAGCTATAGGGCCAATCTCATTCCTTACAAGCTTAACTAACTCTACTTTTAATTCGTCTGACGGCTCTACACCGCTCATAAGTGATACATATGCATAAATACCCTGACCCTTGATTTCATGCGGCATGCCAACAACCGCAGACTCGCTAACACTCTTATGTAGAACCAGAGCCGACTCGATCTCTGCTGTACCTAGTCTATGTCCAGATATATTTAGTACGTCGTCAACCCTACCTGTGATCCAATAATACCCATCAGAGTCGCGCTTTACTCCGTCACCAGCAAAGTATTTTCCAGGGAAGGTAGAGAAATATGCCTCCATAAAGCGTTCATGATTATTGTATAGGGTGCGCATTTGTCCCGGCCAAGACCTAGCAAGAACTAAAATTCCCTCTGCCTCACCCTCAAGCACTTCACCCTGCTCATTCACTACCTGAGGTTCTACTCCAAAAAACGGTTTAGAAGCCGAACCTGGCTTCAGTGCTGTAGCATAAGGCAAAGGCGTTATCATGTGACCGCCTGTTTCTGTTTGCCACCATGTATCGACAACTGGGCAATTACCATTCCCTACAACATTATAGTACCACTCCCACGCCTCAGGATTGATAGGCTCACCAACAGTTCCCAAGATACGCAAACTGGATCTCGATGTCTTATTAACGAAATCATCTCCTGCACCCATAAGTGCACGAATAGCTGTCGGCGCAGTGTAGAACGTGTTGACCTGATGTTTGTCAATCACCTGCCAGAAACGAGAAGCGTCTGGATATGTTGGTATACCTTCAAACATAATGGTAGTAGCGCCATTAGCTAAAGGGCCATACACTATATATGAGTGTCCTGTTACCCATCCGACATCAGCTGTACACCAAAAAATATCACCATCTTGATAATCAAATGTATATTTATGAGTCATTGCTGCATAGAGCAGGTAGCCTCCAGAAGTGTGTAGCACTCCTTTAGGTTTGCCAGTTGATCCAGATGTGTAAAGAATGAAGAGTGGGGTTTCAGCGTCATAGCTCTCGCAAGGGCAATCTGTAGATAAACCGTCTATTAGGTCGTGATACCAGACATCCTTATCTCCCCAACTAACATTACCACTTGTACGCTCTACCACTACTACAGCGTCAACGCAATCGCAACCATCAACCGCCTTATCAACATTAGCCTTTAGTGGTACAGATTTCCCACCACGGACACCCTCATTAGCGGTAACTACAACTTTGCACTCAGAGTCTAGAATCCTGTCTCTTAATGCTTCGGGTGAAAAACCTCCAAACACTACGGAATGGATTGCGCCAATTCGTGCACATGCCAACATAGCGACACTAGCCTCTACAATCATGGGCATATAAAGACAAACCCTGTCTCCCTTTGTAACCCCCAACTTTTTAAGACCATTGGCAAACAGACAAACCTTTTCGTAGAGCTGCTGATAAGTAATAGATTCGCTTTCATTAGGATTGTCGCACTCCCAGATAATTGCAGTCTGGTTTGCTCTTTCAGGTAGATGACGGTCGATACAGTTGTATGCAACATTCAGCTCTGCACCTTTAAACCATTCTATCTTGCCTTGGTTATAATCAACATCAGAAACTTGATCCCACTCCTTATCCCAATGCAAAAACTCTTTAGCTTGTTTTGCCCAGAATGAATCAGAATCATTAATTGATTCAGAATACATTGATTCATATGTAGCGGCATCACATAAAGCTTTAACATCTGGTTTGGCGACAGGATATTTTTTCATAGTAGTATTCTTGTATGGTTGAATAACTGTTTAATAATACCTAGATAAGACAATGATGTGCAAAAAAAAATGACGCTACAGCGTCATTTTTTTAAATAGTGAAGTTTTATTAAAAACTAATAAAGAGTTAATTTATTCAGTTTCTGTCATATCATCATTCGCACTATCTATTGCTGTTTGCGAGAGTTCTTCATTAATCTCTGCCATCTTTTCAGTATCTGCAGCTTTTTCTTGTGCAGACAACTCTATCTCCATATCGTACTCCTCAGTCATAATCGAGGAATCGATAAGACCGGCCTCAATTTCTCTGAGCGCTACAACAGTAGGCTTATCTTTACCCACATCTAGAACTGACCTATAACCGCCAGAACTTAACTGGTGTGCACGCTTTGCTGCAACCAATACCAAATCAAAACGATTGTCTACAAAATCTAAACACTCTTCAACAGTAACTCTTGCCATAATTCAAACTCTAATACGATAAAATGAAACAATTTTACACGAAAATTATTCAAACATTTCTCTCATGGAAAGACTTATTGTCCTCGATACCGAAACAACAGGAATTGAGCCCTCTGATGGGCATCGCATTATAGAAATAGGGTGTGTCGAGATAGTGGACAGAGAAATAACTGAATCTCAGTTTCACCAATACATTCAGCCCAACAGAAATGTAGGTGATTCGGTTAGAATTCACGGCATAACAGACAGCTTTTTGATTGGTAAACCAAAATTCGAAGATATAGCTTTAGAGCTACTAGAATACATCGAAGGCGCAACACTAGTGATTCACAATGCTCCATTCGATTTGGGCTTTCTAAATAACGAACTGAGGCTCATGAATACCGAACAAAAAATTGAAGACAACTGCTACATAATTGATTCCTTGGAATTATCTAAACGACAAAGACCCGGAATGATGCATAACTTAGATGCGCTATGTCGTCGATTCGAAATAGATGCGAGCTCGAGAACTGTTCACGGAGCCCTGCTAGATTCTCAGATACTTGCGCAAGTGTATCTAGCTATGACAGGTGGCCAGTCAACTCTATTTAGTGACACTAACACCAACACAAATCAGAATAATGGTGGAACAGGAATTAATAGACTAAACCCTGAAAGAGCTAAAATTAAAATTGTTAGAGCTAGCAATGAAGAGTTAGATGCACATAATAATTATTTCACTAACAGATAGACTTTAAATGCAATATAACGATTTACGTGAATTTATATCTGAGTTAGAAAAGCAGGGTGAACTTAAGCGCATACCCAATGAGGTTAATGCAAAACTAGAAATTACTGAAGTATGTCGTCGAACTTTAGATAAGGGTGGACCAGCACTACTATTTGAAAATGTGACAGGCTCAAGCATGCCAGTATTAGCTAACCTATTTGGCACCACTAAAAGAGTTGCTATGGCTATGGGGCAAGAAGACCTAACCGAACTAAGGAGTCTTGGTAAACTGCTGGCCGATATTAAACAGCCTGAACCACCAAAAGGCGTCAAGGACGCAATTGAGAAGCTGCCACTATTAAAGCAAGCACTTAATATGCCTGTCAAGTCTATCAATAAAGGTCAATGCCAACAGGTTGTACTTGAGGGGTCGGACGTTGATCTAGCTAAACTACCCATACAGACCTGCTGGCCAGAAGATGTTGCTCCACTGATAACCTGGGGTTTAGTTATTACTAAGGGACCCAACAAGGATCGTCAAAATTTGGGTATATATCGTCAACAGCTACTTGGGAAAAATAAACTCATAATGCGTTGGCTGTCACATCGTGGCGGAGCACTTGACTTTAAAGAATGGTGTAAACATAACCCAGGAATACCTTTCCCAATTGCAGTTGCCATAGGTGCTGACCCTGCAACTACCTTAGCCGCAGTTACCCCTATACCTGACAGCCTTAGTGAGTACGCATTTGCAGGACTATTGCGTGGCAAAAAAACAAAAGTATGTAAATGTTTGGGCAACAATTTACAGGTCCCAGAAAATGCCGAAATAATATTAGAAGGCGTAATACATCCTAACGAGATGGCTGATGAGGGTCCATTCGGTGACCATACAGGTTACTATAATGAGGTAGAACAGTTCCCTGTGTTTACAGTTGAAAGGATTACCCACAGAAATAACCCTATATACCATTCCACATACACAGGAAAACCTATAGACGAGCCAGCAATACTAGGTGTAGCATTGAACGAGGTTTTTGTACCACTACTTCAGCAACAGTTTACTGAAATTACAGACTTCTATCTACCGCCCGAGGCATGCTCATATAGGATGGCGATTGTTAGTATGAAAAAGCAATTTCCAGGACACTCTAAACGTGTAATGATGGGAGTATGGTCATTCCTCCGTCAATTCATGTACACCAAATTTGTAATAGTCGTAGATGACGACATAGATATTCGTAATTGGAAAGAGGTTATTTGGGCTATTTCAACTAGAGTTGATCCTAGCCGAGATACGGCCATAATAGATAACACCCCAATTGATTATCTAGACTTTGCATCTCCAGTATCTGGGTTAGGCTCAAAAATGGGTATTGATGCCACCAACAAGCTTCAAGGAGAGACTGACAGGGAATGGGGAAAGGCTATTGAAATGGACAAAAATATTGCTCTCAAGATTGACCAAATTTGGGACGAATTAGGCATTGACTCAAGTAGTTAACAAAGTATAATTATTGTTTTTTCGGAGTGTAGCGCAGTTTGGTAGCGTATCTGGTTTGGGACCAGGTGGTCGGGGGTTCAAATCCCTCCACTCCGACCATACAACCTGTACTACTAAGCATTCTTAGTTATATCATATTATTTCTTGAACATCAATCGTCACCATAGCATTGACAATTTCAATAACTTCTAGAGCGTAGTTGCCGTTCTTGCACAAGTCTACGAAACTCTAGCCACCAACCACTCTAGACTTTCCAGCTAATTTAATTACCGGCTTCATTGCCGCTAAATGCTCACTTGATAGATGGCACCTTAAATGGTGACCTTCTGCAATATCGACTGTATCTGGTAGTTCTTGCTCACAAAGATTATTGTCTACCAAATGCTTATGTTGACAACGAGTTTGAAATGGGCAGCCAGACGGTGGATTGACGGCAGAAGGGATATCTCCTTTGAGCACAATATGCTGACGCTTAACGCTGGTATCTGCAATTGGCACAGCAGATAATAGTGCCTCTGTATAAGGGTGATATGGTGGCGCAAAAACTTGATCTGTGCTTCCAGTTTCAACAACATGACCAAGATACATCACCATAACACGATCAGCTATATAGCGCACAATAGACAAGTCATGACTAATAAACAACATAGTGGTGCCATTATTGCGCTGCAATTCCATCAACAGATCAGTTACAGCTGCTTGTACAGATACATCTAGAGCTGAAACCGGCTCATCAGCAATAACAATCTGTGCATCACCAGCAAAAGCTCGCGCAATACCAACGCGTTGCTTTTGCCCCCCAGATAATTGTCGAGGCTTTCTAATAGCAAACTCTCTAGGGAGTTTTACTAAGTCAAGTAACTCCAACATTCTGTTGTGGCGCTCAGGCTCGGTCTTACCGATCATAAAAACTTCAAGGGCACGAATAATTTGCCTGCCAACACTCATTGAAGGGTTGAGGGTGTCAAATGGATTTTGAAAAACCATTTGAATTGAAGAAACTGTCTCGGTAGAACGCTCGCCAATTGCCTTATTGCCGAGAGACTGGCCACCGATATAAGCCTTACCTGATGTAGCTGTTTCAAGCCCCATTAAAACTTTGGCAAGGGTCGACTTTCCGCAACCAGACTCCCCAACAATTGCCAATGTTTCTGATTCTCTTGCATAAAAAGACAGTGCCTCGTTTGCCTTCACAACACTTTTTTCTTTGCCCCTTAATAATTCATTGGCCGAGACTTCATAGTACTTCGTTAGGTTTTCAACCTCTATGACTATTGCACCAGGTAGTAATGGCTTGTAATCGGTTGTTGTTACAACGTCTGCTTGCCAATCTATGCTATTGATCTTTATACAACGAGATGCATGATGTTGATTGTCGCTCATCGCTTTCATGTCTATTTCATTTTCATCACACACACCGCACTCAAAATAGTTACAGCGTGGTCCAAAATTGCAGCCCAGAGGGCGTTCATGTGGAAGTGGAAAATTTCCTGGAATGGCAACCAATGGTCTCTGGTTTTTGTCAGCCCCTGGTAGTGGTATCGAACGAAACAGTGCCTGCGTATAAGGGTGGCGCATTTGATCAAAAACATCGTGTATAGAGCCGGTTTCAACGGCCTCACCCGAATACATTACACAAATATCATCACAAGTATCTAGGATCAAACCGAGGTTATGAGATATGAACAACATAGAGGTGCCATATTTCTCACCCAAACCTTTGACTAAATCAACAATGCCGGCTTCTACAGTAACATCCAGTGCAGTTGTAGGCTCATCTAGAATCAATAAGGCTGGCTTTGACATCAGTGCCATAGCAATAACGATACGTTGTTGCTGGCCGCCAGAAAGTTGGTGCGGATAAGAATTTAAAATGCGCTCTGGATCCGGCAGTCGTACGTCTTTTACAACATCAAGTGACAAATCCCAAGCCTCTTTTTCGCTGGCATTTGCGTGAATCATCGGAACTTCCATAAGCTGCTTAGAAATTTTCATTGCCGGATTCAGAGAAGCCATAGGTTCCTGGTAAATCATTGCAATTTCTGAACCTCTTAATTTAGCCAACTCACTCTGAGGCATGTTGTTTAACTCACGACCTTTAAACTTGATGGATCCACCAACGATTGATCCATTAACACCTAAATCTTGCATAATACCAAGAGCTACGGTTGATTTGCCACACCCTGACTCTCCCACAAGCCCTAAAGCCTTACCTTGCTCAAGAACACAAGAAAAATTCATTACCGCGGGGATTTCACCGAGACGCGTGAAAAAGCTAATCGAAAGATTATCGATTTCTATGATAGGAGTTTTAGTGTTAGATTCTGACATTGGTTAGTCCTTTAATGACTGCTCTCTCAAGCCGTCACCTAATAGGTTCAACCCCAATACCAAAGACAACAATGCCAATGCTGGAGGGATTGCCATATGTGGATAGTATGCCAACAGTTTGCGACCTTCATTAATAGTCATACCCCAGTCCGGACTCTCGGGACTAACGCCCAGCCCAAAAAAGCCTAAGGTTCCTAAAAGTATAGTTGTGTAACCAATCCTCAGACAGAAGTCAACAATCAGCGGCCCTCTAGCATTAGGCAAGATTTCCCAAAGCATTACAAACCAGGCGCCCTCTCCACGGGTTTGAGCTGCCGCAACATAGTCGCGTGTCTTTATGTCCATAGTGAGACCTCGAACAATCCTAAACACCGTTGGTGAATTAACAAAAACCACTGAAACAAAAATATTAAGCAAATTAGGATCCATATAGAACACGGGTTTCAGACCTAATAATTGTAACGGGTCTTGGTTAAAAGCAAGCCCTGAATAAGCCCAAAACCCCAGTAATAAAGTTAGGCCAACATAGATATTTCGCTTCTTAGGTTGAACATAGTATCTCGACTGTAAAAGAACAACAAAAAAGATAATAGGAAATAAAAAAAGCACGGCCGCTATCATCACTGGAATACCTGTTGAACGGATGGCAGGATTAACCAATAGATAAAACAAAAGGATAACCGGAAAGGCTAAAACCAGATTCGCGATAAATGACAAAATAGTATCAAATTTTTTGCCATAAAAACCGGCCGGTAAGCCAAGTGTAATGCCTGTCATAAAAGCAAAAATAGTGGCAGCTGGGGCAATTGAAAGCACTATACGCGAACCCATCACCATTCTCGAAAAGACATCTCTACCCATCAAATCGCCACCTAATAAATAGGCATTAATAGTGTCTGGCACTAACGTTCCTGGAACCTTTTTGCGCATCCCTGATAGTTGATCAATAGGGTCGAAGGTTATAATTAGATCTGCGAAGATTGCAGTAAAAAGCCAAAATATGACCAAGGCAAAACCGATACCACCAGTAAAAGTATCAAATAGACGGCCATAAAGCCCTAGCCTATCTCGGAAATAATAAGAAACAGAAAATGTCAACGCCATTGCAATCCACACTGGTACAAATTGTATGAATATTTGGAGTATTATTTCTAGCCAGCTCAATGATGCCATAACAATGCTTTAAGAGCTCACTCTTATTCTTGGATTTAAAAAGACATAGCCAATATCTGATATTAACTGTGTAACCAGAACGAGCAAAACCGCCACCAACGAACAAGATAGCAGTAATTCAACGTCGTTACCGTCAGCTGCCATGACCAATAACCAGCCAAAGCCTTTATAGTTAAATAATGTTTCAACAATCACAACGCCGGTCAATAGCCAAGGAAATTGCAACATGATTACAGTAAATGGAGCTATTAATGCATTTCTAAGCGCGTGCTTAAGAACAATCTTTGGAAAACTAACTCCCTTTAATCGGGCTGTACGAATGTACTGCGCTGTCATCACCTCGGCCATAGAGGCTCGCGTCATTCTGGCAATATATCCCATCCCATAAAGCACCATCGTCATAACCGGTAATGTGAAATTACTAAAGCTCATATTCTCCATAGCAGATTGCGAGGATGGTAATAAGAGTCTTTCATCAAACACAATTCTACTAGCAAAAATAACAGACAAGATAACACCCGAGATGTATTCTGGTGTAGCAGTAAAACCAATAGCAATAGTTGAAAGTGTTCGGTCCGACTTAGAGCCTTCACGCATGCCGGCAAATATTCCAATAATAAGTGCCATAGGTATCATAACAATCATTACCCAGAACATCAAAATACCTGTCAAACCTAATCGTGTACTTACGGCCTCGCCTACGGACACATTGAAAATCGTAGAGTTACCTAAGCTTCCTTGTAAAAGTCCACAGTAAGTGGGTGTAACTTCTACATGAGGACTAATACAACGACCACGTGTCTCCCCTTTCTTGTTGGTATGGACGTAACCTGGCACAACTCCAAGCCATTCACCGTATCTCAACAATAATGGCTGATTATAGCCACGGTCATCGAGCCAGGACACCACTTGATCATCAGTCATTCGGATACCGGCTTCAGTTTTTGCAAGTTTTACTAGGTTAGGCTGTAAATTAGTGAGAAAGAAAACAATAAAACTAAGACACAATGTTGTTAACAACATCAGTCCAAATCGTCTAGTAATAAATTGCCACATAAAAAGCCTTAACTATATATTTTGTTAATACAGGAAATTACAAATTGATCGTGCCAATGATACATAAAAAGAGGTCGCGATAAGCGACCTCTTTTATTAACAAAGAAATCATCTGCATGATTTCTATATTGTTGGCAGTTTACGACCAGCCCAACTTATGAAGGTGTATCTCAAAAGTTGGATGCATGCCACCACCCAATACGCCTTCTTTATGATGACGATATAAAGAGCGCCAGTATGGCTGAATAATAACTCCTTCGTCCTGCATGATTTGCTCTAAACGCTTCATCAGAACTCGGCGCTCATCTGCATCAGCAATAGCTACCGCTTTAGATAAAGTCTCATCAAATTCAGCATTGTTAAAAGCAGCCTCATTCCAAGCCTCACCAGAGCGATATGCAAGTGCAAGTACCTGTACGCCTAATGGTCTCATATTCCAGTTGGTTGAAGAGAATGGATACTTAACCCAGTCATTCCAGAAAGTAGAACCTGGCAAAATCGTACGCTTGACTTTAATGCCAGATTTACGAATCTGATCGGCAACAGCGTCTGTTGTGTTGCGTCGCCAGTCATCATCAATCGAAATTAACTCGTGCTCATAGTCACCAAGTCCAGCCGCTGACATCGCAGCAAGTGCTGCATCACGATCAACTACTTGGGCTGGCAATTCAGCATATTCTGGATGAATTGGACATACATGGTGGTTCTCCGCTGCAGTACCTCTACCGTCAATACCTAACTCCAAAACTACAGAATTATCAACACACATCGCTAAGGCACGACGAACGCTTCTGTCCTGGTAAGGTTCTGCATCTTGATTGCAACGAATAACAATTGTTGAAGCAGTCACAGCTGAAGACTGCTGCCAACCAGGCATGCTGTCAAAAATATCAACATACTCACCAACAACCTGGTAGTTCATATCAAACTCGTCAGACTCTGCACCGGCTACTTTAGCAGATGTTTCGGTGCCATAATCGATAAACTCAATACGATCCAAGTAGGCTCCTTCTCCCCACCATTGATAGTTAAAGTTATCGTTTCTAACCAAGGTCGCCTTAACTCCTACCTCATGGCCATCAGGCCTATAAGGTCCAGTACCAATAGGATTTGTCAACATTGTTTCTGGAGTGTGCGATGAATGCGTAATCGCTGCAGGATAATCTGCCATACCAGGAATAATAGTAATATCCGGAGATGGTAAATTTAGTTGAACTGTATGACCATCAACAACTACAACTGCTCCTGCTGCTGCCTTACCTGTATCAGCATCAATCAAGCTATTCATTCTGCCGGCCATAGAGTTGCCATCAAGGCTCTTATCACACCAGCCCACAATATTGCGCGCAACATCGTCAGCAGTAAACTTGTCACCGTTATTCCATCTAACCCCTTTTCTGACATTCAGTGTGTACTGAGTGGCGTCGGCATTCGCTGACCAGCTTTCCACTAAGCGACCCTCAAAAGTACCGTCACTGTTGTACTGAACCAAATATTCTAGCCAACCACGGGTAAAGTTAGCAATTTCTGACCAGTCGTAAGTGCGCGGATCTTTAAGCCCACGAACGTCCATTTGTAGGCGCATTGTGCCACCTTGTTTTGGCGTTGTTCCCGCCATGCCCACTGATGGTGCTACCAAACCGAGCATACTGTAAGCAGCCACAGTTGTCGCCCCTAGGGCTGATGCTCGCGCTAAAAACTCACGGCGCGAAAGTGTATTATCCAAAACCTCTTCCTTGTACATAGAGATTGCTGGATGTAACGGCAAGCCGTTAATCGTTTCCTTACTCATGTTATTCTCCTTTAAGTTGAAAATTGGTGTAACAATAAAACAACAAGATGCCTTGCATCTAATTACATTAATATAGTGACAAAATAATCGGTATTTTCTAAAAAAATTGAACAATGGCTTCACTGAAACCATTCCATTAAACCACAGAAAAACTTTAATGCCCTCTTATTCTATAAGACTAAACTACTTAAAAGTATCACAAAAACGACTATTAATATAATATATACGACTTATTTGTCGATTTCTCACTATAATTAGCAAATACTCATTTCAGTATATATCTTTTCAGTATACAAATAATAATTAGTGATAAGGCGGAGTAGTGGTTGATATAGACAATCTAGGTCTTACAAATAATATGTCGACTAGTATTGAAGAGTCGCCCATAATTTTTTATTTTTTATTACTAAAAGATTTTTCATATCTTTCATTCGCCTCACTTATTGAGCCCTTAAGAATGGCCAATGATGTTGCCAATAAAAAAATCTACGCCTGGGAGATTATCACTATCGACAACCTTCCAGTGACTGCAAGCAATGGCATTTCTCACCAACCAACTGCAGACATGAACGAATTTTATATGGGCAGCTACCTTTGGCTGGTCACTGGAAATTTTGTACATCAACACTACACAAGAAAAATAAAATCTTATTTGAGAGCAGCCCAAAGAAGCAATATTCAAATAGGCGGGGCCTCTACTGCGACTTTTTTACTGGCCTTCGCTGGTATTATTAGGCATAGGCGCTGTACTGTCCACTGGGAAAGCTCGGGGATCTTTTCGGAGGAATTCCCTAACACTAATATTACAAACAATATTTTCGAAATTGATAACGGGATATTAACTTGTAGTGGCGGGATAACTTGCCTTGACTTGATGCTCGAATTAATAACTCAGCAACAAGATATTATGCTATCTAATAAGATTGCTGATTATTTTTTGTACCCAACTAATCGCGATAAGAAGGAAAAGCAAAAAGTAAGTCTAATTGAACAATATAAAGTACACAACCCTGCTGTTATAAAGGCGCTCACCTTAATGTTGAGTCATTTGCAGGAGCCAAAATCTATCTATCAATTAGCGTTAAATGCAAGTATCAGCATACGACATTTGGAGAGATTGTTTCAGAAATACTTTGCTCTTAATGTACACACAGTGTATATGCATATGCGCTTAGAAAGAGCAAACATGCTACTAAGAGAAACTAGCTATAACATTTTCATTGTAAGCGAAAAATGTGGTTTTTCCTCGGCTTCGTATTTTTCCAAATGCTATAAAAATTACTACCAACTCACCCCAAAAGAAACAAGAAAATATTTGCATGAATAGGATAATTAATCCATTCTAACTTTTGCTAAATTAACTATTTATTGGTAATTTAGTTAGGCCGGTACTCAGGATAAGCTAACGCTGCAACAAGATGTGTTCTTGGCTGATCGCCTCCATTTAAGGCAGTATGGTAACACCTAGTATCGGTAAAATAAACCGAACCATCGGCAGGCAAGTGTGTGCAATGGTGGTTAACAATAAAAAGCGCACCCGGATTGGTATAGATAGGGATGTGTAGTCGCGGTTCTGGGTCTCGATGCCAAGAGTTGCAATTAAAGCTGCCTTTTTCAAGAATACGCGCCCTGCCGATTGGATAGCGTGCTGTAAGCTCCTGATGAATAGTTTCGAAATAAGTACCTTTAAAAATATCAACTAGTTCACTGAATTGTGTCTCATCAATCAGCTCATCTTTAGCAATCTCTTGGTAAGATTCATCGACACGCATATAGTACCGCCCCACTAAATCTTTGTCATTTTCAACTGAGCTCCCTTTCCTTTTGGTCATTGCCAAAGCAGGAAAGCCTGACCAAACGGTTTTAAACTCTGACTTTAATCTGATTTCATCCAACGCTTCACGGATGAGTTGGATATCAAATTTAATATTAAGCCTGACAATATTCTCATTACCTTTAAATAAAGCTACAGAATCAATATCAACCTGACGGTCAACATAAGCATCCATCTCTTCCACATCGTCAATAATAGTACGCATTTAGCTCCTCCCTCAAACATGACACTATACAGTTTTCAATAAGTTGTTTGTTTTATCTTGGTTCTTCTCTTTTTTATATTTACAAGTCAATATAACTAACTATATAAATCTTCAGTATACATATTGTGCTATAGTTTATTTATCTTTATACTTGCCAATATATTAACAACCTAGACTTAAGCCAAGATTCAAATAATACATTTACATGACATGTATAAAACGCTCTGAGATAGTATTATCATTTATTGACTTAAAATCCATTAAATTAGTAACATACAACTCATTAATGATTATTTACTAAAGGCTTTGTTATTAATAACAATAGCCAACTGACCATATTGCACTCTGGTCTTTTTCAAGGAATATATGCTCAATAACGTTTACAATTTCATCTATAACATTGACTGGAATACGCTCCCAATTACAGTTCAAAACATGTCTAAGCGTTGCCTTTTGGATACACTCGGTGTGGCTCTTTCCGCTCACACAACAGAGGCGGCACAAATTGGATCAAAATTTGCCGCCATGAATTTTGGTCCAACGGATCAAAGCCGTGCCCGCTTACTTGGATTTGATGGCATTTGTTCAATGCCTGGTTCGGCATTTTCTGGCGCAATCTTAATCGACTCTATTGACGCGCACGATGGCCACAGATTAACCAAAGGCCACGCCGGTGCCACTGTATTGCCCTCATTATTATCCATGGCTGATCATTTAACTAACAATAAAACATCCATTTCCGGTAAATATTTCTTGGAACTGTTAGTAATTGGCTATGAGGTTTCTTTGCGAAGCGGTATCGAATTGCACAAAAACACAGAGGAATACCCTACTTCTGGCTCTTGGGCAGCAATCGGTGTTGCTGCAATGGGAGCTAAACTCTTGCAGTTGGATAAAACCCAATTAAACCACGCCCTAGGAATCGCCGAATATTACGCACCAAGAAGCCCCATGATGCGCTGTATCGATCAGCCAACAATGGTTAAAGATGGGGCTGGCTGGGGGGCCTTTACTGGCGTTAGTTCGGTATTATTAGCGCAAGAAGGTTTCACCGGTGCGCCGGCTCTATGTGTTACCCAGGCAGATGAAAAAGATTATTTTCTTCGTTACGAATTACTGGAGCAATATTTTAAGCCTTGGCCTATCTGTCGCTGGGCTCAGCCTGCAGTTGAAGCCATTGTTAAATTGCAAAAACAGCACTCTTTCAATGTAAAAGACATTCAAGAGATTAAAATCAGCACTTTTCACAATGCAGTTCGTCTTGCAAACAAAGCCCCCACCTCCTGCGATGAGGCGCAGTACTCTATTGGATACCCTATTGCTGCAATGCTTGCTAGAGGTAAAGTTAGCTCCGAAGAGTTGAATAAAAGTTCACTTAGTGACCCCACAATAAGACAACTTCAAGACAAAATCAAACTCGAAGAAAATCAAAACCATACAAACGCTTTTCCCGCTAAACGCTTCGCAAGTGTTGTTATCACTTTACAAAATGGCGATCAGCTACAACTTGAAAATGTTGAGGCAAGGGGGGACGCTACTAATCCTTTAAGTGATGCAGAGATTGAAACAAAATTTATGCAACTGACCAAAGGCACAATCTCATCATCGAAACAAAAACAACTGATTCAGTTGGTTGATAACTTAGAAAAAGAGGACAATATTAACTCCTTGTTGTCTCTCGTTATGGGAAAACCATCGTAGCCAAATCCCTATATTCTTTGCTAGGCTCCCTATTATGGCTGGAGATAATGTTTGATGGATATCAAAACAAATAGGTCAGACCTATGCAGTACTCACCTATAAAACTTATGCTGAACGGACTAAGATACTCCAAATTTCAGTTATAAGTTCGCTGCAGTACTTAAACCTAAAAAACAAGCAAAACCGATTAAGAAACTACTATAATATCTTGCTTTACAAGGTCGGATTTTTAGGAATTAAGTCAACATTAAGACAACATTGTCTTTAAAGGTACTACTAATATATGAAGTGCTGTCGGTTTTAATCCATCCACTTCGACCAAAAATACTGTACATTGATTTATTATAGTGCGGTTTATGCGCCCATAGCTCAGCTGGATAGAGCAACGGCCTTCTAAGCCGTAGGTCAGACGTTCGAATCGTCTTGGGCGTGCCAATAAAGTTTATGGCGGGAATAGCTCAGTTGGTAGAGCCCCGGATTGTGATTCCGGTTGTCGCGGGTTCGAGCCCCGTTTCTCGCCCCACCTATTTAGCACAATCTAAACTCTGAGAGTTTAAATAAACCCTCATATTAAATTTAGTTAAGTGTATTTCTACTGGTAGTTAATATAAATTACCAATATAGTCAGTTGCTTGCTTTACATAGCCTCCGAGAGTTTGCCCAATATCCAGACTTTCAGATTGTGTATTTTCAGATGCGCAACTTGCTAACAAAAAACTGATAAATAAAATAGCTAATAACTTAAGTTTCATACTTCTCTCCAAAAAAAAAGTAGCCTAATCTATTACTTTATTTATTAATCCTTCGATCATTTGTGGAATATTCGTACTTTCAGATTGTGTGTTTTCAGATGCGCAACTTGCTAACAAAAAACTGATAAATAAAATAGCTAATAACTTAATTTTCATACTTCCCTCCATAATAAAAGTGTTGTAATTATAAGGTATTTTTTAATCCTTATAGAGGGTTGTTTAAGTGTAAGCTAAAATTTTTCATGATGTGTCAATTTAATCTTCCGTAGAAAGTCATCCTGGCTGACTCCGATAGCGGAATATTTGGTTCTGAGTTGTACGCAAGTACCGATAGAACTCTTACCTTTTCACCATCAACCGGAGTTACTCTGTGTATTGTATCTCTACCTCTAAAAAGAACCAAAGAACCAGATTTTATTGTAAGTATTGTTGGGTTGATTTCATCTCTAAGCAGTTTACCTACAGAATCATAGTCAGTTATATTATCAGAGCTGTAACGAAAATCACGAATATATTCAAATACCCCGCCATTTTCAGGTTCTTGAATTAATAAAGTTATAGAGAACGTTGAATTGTCAAAATGCCAGCCCAGCTCTTGTCCATCATTAGCATAATGTATATTTATTGAGGACAAGTTATCGTCATACTTATAAAGTGAATCTTCTCCAAGCACATAACAAAGAAAATCTTGAAACTCTTCTGATTCATATAACAACCTTAATGGTGAGCTGTCTGACACTTGATCGTCTGTTATACAGCCCTTAGAAGAAACAATGTGCTTATTACGGGGATGTTCTGGTGGCAGAGACTTGTCAAGTGGCTTTAAAAACACATTGTGATAGTTTGTACAATAGTATGCAAGGTGTTCTTGTTTTATTGCCTCACTCAAAATAGCGTCTATAGCCTCTGGATTAAGAAAATTTTTTAAGACTAATACTCCATCAGAATCTAATTTTTCCTTGCAAGCATTTCTATACCCTGTGCTGTGTATAGGGTGTTGGTCATTCTCAACATAGTCTTTCAGCTTAGATGTATTCATTCTATCTAAAATAGATTCGTTAAAAGATAATTATATTACAACTAAATTAACTAATCTTATTTAATATAAATAATGTAGTTCACAATTATCAATATACAGTGTATCTTATACCACTGAACTAGTAAATATTTGGGGATTATCCTATGTCTGTTATTTCAAAAGTTGAGTACTTAGGCAATCTTAGAACAGAATTAACCCACTACAAATCTGGACAAAAGATATACACTGACGCACCTGTTGATAACAACGGCAAGGGTGAAGCTTTTTCACCTACAGACCTAGTAGCAGCTTCGCTTGCTAGCTGCATGATAACTGTTATGGGCATAAAGGCTAAACAGAGTGGTATTGAAATGGACGGTACTTACGCAGAAGTAGAGAAAGAGATGTCTGCAAAGCCAAGAAAAATAAGCGGTATAAATATTGATATATATTTTCCAAAAAACTACACCGAAAATGAAAAAAAACTTTTAGAGCTTACAGCAAACACTTGCCCGGTAATAAATAGTCTTAATCCGGATATAGTTAAAAACATAAACTTTCATTACCAGCCCTGACAATATCAATTTACAAATTATTACAAATACGAGGTAGCCAAGTCACCTTTATAGCTTGGTATATTAAATTTATTCTCAATGCAAGTAAACATAATTAATAAAGTCAAAATTGACAGACTTTGGAACAATTCAGGTGATATACTTCCACCGTAAGATAAAAACTAAGGGGTAATTTTTTCTGTGTAGCTTAACCTAACATAGCTACACATCTCCTCTTATATTTAAATAATACTGAAAGGAGAATATAGTGAAATATTTTAATAAAACCATTGTCGCTGGCTTTGTTTCAGCGATACTAACATCAACTACCGTGTTAGCAGCTGGAACTCACCCCACAAGCGGTGAAACCTTAGCAGATGACCAAACCTTTACATACAGCATCCTAGATGAGCATAGTTCAGTTGACCCACAAATCGTTGAAGATGTTTCTGGTGCTGACATAGTTCGTGACCTTTTCGAAGGATTAATGAACCAAGATGCTGACGGTAACCTTATTCCAGGAGCTGCTTCAGGGTTTAGTACAAATGATGATAAAACTGTGTACACATTTACTTTACGTAAAGACGCTAAATGGTCTGATGGCCAACGAGTAACAGCTGGAGACTTCGTATACTCATGGAGAAGACTGGCCGACCCTAAAACAGGATCCCCATACTCTTGGTTTGCTGAGATTATGTCAATAGAGGGAGTAGGAGATGTTATGTCTGGCGATGCAGACCCTTCAACTTTAGGCGTAACAGCAATTGACAACCATACCCTAGAGGTACGACTAACAGCATCCTTGCCTTACTTTGCTGCTATGACCACTCACGGCTCTACTTTCCCTTCACCTGAATGGGCAATTGACGAGCATGGCAATGAATGGACTAAGCCCGGCAACATTGTCTCTAACGGCGCATATGTACTGACAGAGCATATTCCAAATGAGCGCTCAGTGCGTGAACGTAATTCTTTGTATTGGAATAACAGTGCAACCATTTTAGACAAGGTTGTGGCGTTGGTAATAAATGACGAGAATACAGACCTCACTCGCTACTTGGCTGGAGAGCTCGATAAGGGCGCAGTTCCTTCTGGACAATACCTTAGGCTGAAGAAAGAGTACCCTAACCAGGCCACATCTTTCCCAAGACTTTGTAACTACTACATGACATTTAATGTGTCTCCTAGTGGTCCGGAAGCTTTCAAAGACCAGCGTGTTAGGCAAGCATTGTCTTATGCAGTTGATCGTTCCGTTATAACAGACAAGATACTTCAGGCGGGACAAATTCAAGCATTTACATTCACTCCTGGTGCTACTGCTGGGTTCGATGTTCCAGAAGTTGAGTTCGGCAAAATGACTCAGGATGAGCGTAACCATAAAGCAAAACATTTGCTTGATGATGCTGGTTATGGTGCAGATAATCCACTGAAGTTTGATTATTTGTACAACACATCAGAGGGCCACAAAAAGATTGCCATAGCTGTCCAACAGATGTGGAAACAAACTCTTGGGGTAGAAGTTACACTCGCAAATATGGAATGGAAAACATTCCTTAAAACTCGTGGATCTCAGGACTTTGAACTAGCTCGTGGCGCCTGGTGTGGAGACTACAATGAGGCCTCAACCTTCTTGGATCTTCTTACTTCTAAGTCTGGCTACAATGACGGTAAATATAATAACACCGAAGTTGATGATTTAATGGCTGAAGCTAAGACCTTGTCAGATACATCAGCAAACTACACACGTATAGAGGAAATATTGGCTAACGATATGCCTGTAATTCCTATATATCATTATGCAGGTGTATTTATGATGAAGGAGAACCTAAAAGGTTGGCCTTATGGAAATGTTGAGCAGAACTGGTACTCACGCAACCTTTATAAAGTTGCTGAATAATTCAGAGATAAAATTTAAAACGCCACGTAAATTCTCGTGGCGTTTTTTTTGTATATCATGTTAATATAGCCACAATACATGCTTAATTACATTCTAAAACGCTTCGCAGTTGCTATACCTACACTATTAACATTAATTGTGGTGTCGTTTTTGTTAATGCATTCTGCTCCAGGAGGACCTTTCACTTCAGAAAGAGCATTACCTCCACAGGTACTTGCCAATATAGAGGCAAAATATGGACTAGACAAACCTCTACATATTCAGATGACCAATTATGTCAAGGGAGTAGTTACTGAGTTCGATTTTGGGCCATCATTCAAATACAAAGACAGGACAGTAAATCAAATCATAGCTCAAGGATTTCCAATAACCTTTACTTATGGCTTTTGGTCATTCATTGTTGCAATTGGAATAGGCATACCTTTGGGCGCTATTGCAGCTATTCGGCATAACTCATGGATTGACCATATTGCGGTTGGAGTTTCAATTTGTGCACAGGTTCTACCGAACTTTGTTATGGCCCCCCTTCTAGTTATTATATTCACTCTTTGGCTTGGTTTACTGCCAGGAGGTGGGTGGAATGGTGGCTCGTGGGAGTACTTAGTTATGCCGGTAATTGCACTTTCAACTAGCTACATGGCATCTATAACCAGAATGACTCGGTCATCATTACTAGAGGTGTTAAATTCTGACTATATAAGAACCTCAAGAGCAAAGGGGCTGCCTGAAATAACCATCTTGCTACGTCATGCCCTGAAGCCTGCCATGCTTCCAGTTATATCATACCTTGGTCCCACCTTTGTAGGCTTGATTACTGGATCTGTGATTATAGATATATATTTCTCAACAGGTGGGCTTGGTTATTTCTTTGTAAATTCAGCATTTAATCGGGACTACTCAGTAATGATGGGAATAACCATACTTCTTGGCTGCCTGACTATTTTGTTTAGCCTTATTGTGGACATAATTTACGCTTGGATTGACCCAAAGATTAGGTATTAATGTATATAAATGAGTAATAATTCTTTAGAAATAAAAGCCATTAAAGGGCGCTCTCTTTGGGACGATGCAAGACGAAGATTCTCTCAAAACAAACCTGCAATTATTAGCCTAATTGTCTTACTCGTCATTATATTGTTTTCTCTAATAGGACCACAATTTGCAGTATGGTCTAAGGAAGAGATAGATTGGAACGCTATGGGTTCGGCAGCGATACTTGGTATGCCTTCAATAGATACTGGTCACTATTTTGGCACAGATGATCTTGGTCGAGATATATATTCCCGCGTGATACAAGGTACCCAAATTTCTCTTATGGTAGGTGTGATTGGTGCCTCATTCGCTATAATTATAGGAACACTTTATGGCGCAATTTCTGGTTATCTAGGTGGGCGCACTGACCAAATAATGATGCGTATTGTTGACATCCTAATGTCGATACCATTCATGTTCGTATTAATTCTTTTGTTGGTAGTATTTGGACGCTCAATCATTATGCTGTTCATTGGTATAGGATTGTTTTCTTGGCTAGATATGAGTCGAATAGTTAGAGGTCAAACGCTAAATATTAAGAACAAAGAGTTCATTGAGGCTGCACAAGCAATTGGCGTCTCAAGTTATAAAATAATTATCCGCCATATCATTCCTAATTTATTGGGGGTAGTTGCAATATATGCAACTCTACTTGTTCCTTCAATTATATTAGTAGAAACGTTTGTCTCATTTTTAGGGTTAGGAGTTCAAGAGCCCAATACTAGCTGGGGAGTTTTAATTTCTGAAGGCGCTGGAACCATGATGTACGACACAGAATGGCAGCTACTCTTCCCGCTAGCATTCTTTGTAGTTACTATGTTCTGTTTTTATTTTATCGGTGACGGTCTACGTGATGCATTTGACCCTAAAGACCGATAACTTATTATGAGTCTTCTTGAAGTTAATAATCTTAATGTAGAGTTTGAAACAACTGACGGTGTGGTTAGGGCAGTTAATAACATTAATTTTTCCATTGAGGATGAAGAAATACTTGCAATAGTTGGCGAATCAGGTAGCGGAAAAAGTCAGACAGTATTCTCTGTTATGGGATTACTAGCAAACAATGGTAAAGCTACAGGAAGTGTTAAATTTGAAGGGAATGAGATACTGAATGCACCCCCTAAGCAATTAAATCAAATACGTGCTAGCAAAATAGCTATGATCTTTCAGGATCCTATGACAAGTATGAACCCTTATATGAAGATATCTAGCCAGATGTCAGAAGTCCTAATACATCACCAAGGGCTCTCTAAAAGAGCCGCAATAAATGAATCCATCAGGATGCTAGATGCTGTGCAAATTCCAGGTGCAGGTAACAGGATACATATGTATCCTCATGAATTTTCTGGAGGAATGCGTCAACGTGTGATGATAGCTATGTCCTTACTTTGTCAGCCTAAACTACTTATAGCTGACGAACCAACTACAGCTCTAGATGTAACCGTCCAGGCTCAGATTATGAAGCTATTATCTGATCTTCAAAGAGACTTTAATATGTCAATTATTTTGATAACTCATGACCTCGGAGTTGTAGCTGGAAATAGCGATAAAACTCTAGTAATGTATGGTGGAATGATAATGGAATTTGGTACAACTGAGAGCGTATATGCCTCCCCAAAGCATCCCTATACTCGAGGAATGATGAGTGCTGTTCCACGGCTTGACCAAAACGTTGTAGAGCTGCAAACTATCAAAGGTAGCCCGCCAAATATGATGAATATCCCTCAAGGATGTCCATTCTCGCCTCGCTGCAAATTCTCATTAGATATTTGTACTAACAAGACGCCAAAACTTGAAATTACTACCGTCAGTAGTAGACACATAAGTGCATGCCATGTTGCATATGAGGACTTGTTATGAGCCGAGAAACTATACTTAAAGTTGACGAACTTAAGGTTAATTATAAGGTCTATAAGAAAGGCTCTATGCCCTGGACAAGGCCACATAAATTGCGAGCGGTTGATGGGGTTTCATTTCAACTAGCTGCTGGAGAAACTTTGGGCATTGTAGGAGAATCAGGCTGCGGAAAATCAACACTTGCTAGAGCAATTATTAGGTTGGTTCCATCTAGCACCGGGAAGGTTGTTTGGCTTGGTGAAGATCTTATGTCACTAGACAATAAATCAATGCTAAAACATAGAAAAGAAATCCAAATGATTTTTCAAGACCCACTTGCCAGCCTTAACCCGCGCATGAGTATTGGAGAAATTATAGCTGAACCATTAAAAACGCATTTCCCTAAAATATCAATAAGCGAGATGGACTCTAGAGTAGAAGATGTGATGCATAAGGTGGGCCTATTGCCAAACCTAGTTAATCGCTACCCACACGAATTCTCTGGCGGCCAATGCCAAAGAATTGGAATCGCTAGAGCGCTTATATTAAAACCCAAATTACTAATATGTGATGAGCCGGTCTCTGCGCTCGATGTTTCAATACAAGCCCAAGTGATAAATCTACTCAAAGACCTACAAAAAGATATGGGTCTATCGTTAATTTTTATTGCTCATGATTTAAGTATTGTTAAACACATTAGTCATAAAGTTATGGTTTTATACTTGGGAAAAACAATGGAGATTGCTAAGAGTGAAGATATATATAATAATCCACTACACCCGTACACTCAGTCGTTGATTTCTGCTGTACCAATACCCGACCCAGTTATTGAAAAAAACAAAAAACTATTGCTTCTTGAGGGAGAGCTGCCTTCGCCTATAAACCCTCCATCTGGCTGTGTTTTTCGTACACGCTGCCCGAAGGCTGATTCTCTATGCAGTAACTCAAAACCAGAACTTTCAACTGTCAAAGATAGTCATCTAGTAGCATGCCACTATAGAGTTTAGTTGTTTATCAAAAAGCTTGTTAATCTTCTACTTCTAGTGCTATTTTCATCATATTGGTGAAAGCTGTTTGTCGCTCAACTGAAGTAGTTTGTACATTCGTTACTAACGAATCTGACACCGTAGCAATACATGCAGCCTGTTTTCCTGTAGCCATTGCATTTGCAAACAAAGCAAAAGCCTCCATCTCAACCACTATACAACCCTGTTCATCTCGAATTTTCTTATAATCGTCAAAATTTTGACGATAAAAAACATCACTGGTATGGGTGCAAGCCTTGACAAAATCAATACCAAGTTTTGTTGCAGATTTCTCTAACTGAGCAACTAGACCTTTAGAAGCAAAAAGTCGGTCATCAGTTGAAATACCTAAGGTCTTAGCGAAACTGGACTCGCTCCATGCCTGATCAGCAATTATTACATCGTAGACATTTAAATCTTTTGAATATGCCCCGCAAGAGCCAACCCGAATAATCCTATCAACGTTATAAAAACTAAAAAGCTCAAACGAATAGATTCCCATGCTGGGCATCCCCATGCCACTACCCATCACTGAAACTTTTCTATCCTTATATTTACCAGTATAAGCAAGCATTCCACGGACATTATTAATAATCTTTGCGTCCTCAAAAAAGTTCTCAGCAATATATTTTGCCCGTAGTGGATCTCCAGGCATTAAAACAGTGCTTGCAAAGGCACCCTGTTCACATTCAATATGAGGTGTTGGTGTCATAACATATCTCTCCTTAAGGTTTGTATTGGTTTTAACTATAAAATAATTTTACAATTGAATTGTTATTGGAAATTAGACTTGTTGGTACTTGAATATATATGATAATATCCCTATATATTATTCATACTTTTCTTTGATAGTGGGCACTTATGAAGCGAATCTTTTTATTTTTATTAACAAACATTGCGATTATGTTTGTTTTGAGTATAACCCTTAGCATACTTGGTGTTGAAAGTTTACTACAGCAGAACGGTTCTGACCTCAATGTAAGGGCTCTGGTTATATTTTCTGGTGTTATCGGCTTTGGCGGTGCATTCATATCACTAGCCATATCAAAGTGGATGGCAAAGCGCATGACAGGTGCTGTTGTTATAACAAGCCCAAGCACAAATACGGAAAAATGGCTAATAGAAATCGTACAGAAGCAGTCCAAAATTGTTGGAATTAAAATGCCTGAAGTTGCAATTTTCCCTTCACCGCAGATGAATGCATTCGCTACCGGTATGAGCAAAAATAGCGCACTAGTTGCAGTGTCAAGTGGTCTTATAGAGTCTATGTCGCAGGGAGAGACTGAGGCTGTAGTTGGTCACGAGATGAGTCATGTTGCAAATGGAGACATGGTAACCCTTACATTGATCCAGGGGGTGGTTAATACTTTTGTAGTTTTCTTGTCACGAATAATTGGACATATTGTTGATCGAGTTATCTTAAAGAACCAGCGCGGATATGGTATTGGTTATTACATAACTACCATCTTTTCCCAGATTATATTATCAATACTCGCTGCCACCATAGTAATGTATTTCTCTAGAAAGCGTGAATTTGTTGCCGACACTGGTGGAGCAGATCTGGCTGGTCACCAAAACATGATTGATGCTCTAAAGCGACTCTCACAGAGAGAGCCTGAACCTTTGCCTGAGCAATTAGCCGCCTTTGGTATAGGGGAAAAACCCAAATCAGGTCTTATGCATTTGTGGTCCTCACATCCACCACTAGAGGACCGTATAGATGCTTTAGAAAAGAGAGCACTAGGTAGATCTTAGCACTAGGTAGTTCTTAGCACTAAATAACATTAAATGGCTATTGCAATAAAATCAACACAAGAAATTGAAAAGATGCGCATAGCTGGCCGCCTTGCGGCTGACGTTCTCGATATGATAACTCCTCACGTTCGTGCAGGTGTTAGCACCGATGAGTTAGACAAATTGTGTCATGACTATATTGTCAATGACCTAGACTCTATACCCGCACCACTAGATTATCACGGATTTCCTAAGTCAATATGTACTAGCATTAACAATGTGGTTTGTCATGGCATACCGAGTAACAAAGTACTAAAAAAAGGCGACATTGTTAACATCGACATTACCATAATTAAGGATGGATATCACGGCGACACTTCCAAAATGTATTTAATTGGCAAATCCAGTGTTAAAGCACAAAGAATATGTAGAGTAGCGCAGGAGTGTATGTACATTGGAATTGAAAAAGTAAAGCCGGGCATACGTTTAGGTGAGATAGGTAAAGCTATAGGTGAGCACGCAACAAAAAACAACTGCTCTGTAGTGCGTGACTATTGCGGTCACGGTATAGGTCTCGAGTTTCATGCAGAGCCCCAAGTTGTCCATTACGATGATGGCAATATTGCAAAAAGTCCTATACTTGAAGCTGGAATGACGTTCACAATTGAACCAATGGTAAACTTAGGTGGCTACCAGGTCGCTACCTCAAAGGTTGATGGTTGGACAGTTACCACTAAAGACCGATCCCTTTCAGCGCAATGGGAGCACACCATTTTGGTGACAGAAAGTGGCCACGAAATACTCACAATCAGTGACGAGGAATCTTTATAAGGCACATACAAGTGTATTGTTTTTTTAGTATGAAACTTATACTCTGTAAGCCTAAATGTATTATTCACTATGCTAAAATATCATTTTTAAAATGTTTTGTTGACTTGCTTTGAAAAAATTAAGAAACTATTTTATTTCTGGCTTACTTTTTTGGATACCATTAGGGCTAAGTATAGTTGTTATTAAATTCTTTTTAGAGTTGATAAACAACATAATTCCGCCACAATACTTACCCGAAACAATATTCAATCTAGACAAAACCATACCCGGTTCAGGGATTATTTTAGTGCTATTAATAATAATAATTACTGGTGCGTTAGTAAGTAACTTTATTGGCAGAAAAGTGATAAATTCTTGGGACCGGTTTCTAAGTAAGATTCCAGGCTTCAGAGGCATATATAAGGCCATAAAAAAACTTTCTGACACGGTGCTCAGTTCTTCTGGTGATAGCTTTAAGAAAGCGGTTCTGGTTGAGTATCCGCGCAGAGGAATGTGGACTATAGCTTTTCAAACAGGGGAATATCACGGTGAAGTGGAAAAAATAATTGGCGAAGATATCATAAATATCTACGTTCCAACTACACCTAACCCTACCTCTGGTTTCTTCATCATGATGCCAAAGAAGGATGTGATTGAGCTAAATATGAGTGTTGATGATGCATTTAAACTTATTATTTCTACTGGTGTAGTTTCACCTGAATGATAAATATATATACAGATAGAGCTGATGATTATGGGACAAATTATGAGAACACATTATTGTGGCAAACTAAGTAAAGATAATATTAATCAGACCGTTGATTTATGTGGCTGGGTTAACCGTAGACGAGACCATGGAGGAGTGATATTCTTGGATCTAAGAGACAAACAAGGAATCGCTCAGATTGTTATCAACCCTGACCAACAAGAAACATTTGATGTTGCTGAAGGTGTTAGGTCAGAATTTGTTCTCAAAGTCAGCGGCCAAGTGATAGCCAGATCTGACGCCATGATTAATGCAAAAATTACAACAGGAGAGATCGAAGTTGTTGCCTCCAAGATTGAAATTTTAAATAGCTCAAAACCTATCCCATTTCAGATAGATGCCACAGACATTTCAGAAGAGGTACGACTGAAATACCGTTATCTAGATCTTCGCCGTGAAGAAATGCAACAAAAACTAAGGTTGCGCTCCAAGGTTACTCACTTTATGCGTGATTTTATGGACAGTAACGACTTTTTAGATATAGAAACTCCATTCTTGACCAAAGCTACACCTGAAGGCGCTAGGGACTACTTGGTTCCTTCTAGAACCCATCCTGGTGAATTTTTTGCGTTACCACAGTCTCCCCAGTTATTCAAACAGTTACTGATGATGTCCGGTTTTGAGCGTTACTATCAAATAGTAAAATGTTTCCGGGATGAGGACCTGCGTGCTGATCGCCAACCAGAATTCACCCAGCTTGATGTTGAAACCTCTTTCATGAATGAGAAAGAGATTATGGCAATGATGGAAGACATGACTAGAGGCATGTTTAAGTCTGTAATCAATGTTGAGCTACCATCCGAGTACCCAATCATTAGTTACGATGACGCCATGAATTTATATGGTGTAGACCGACCAGATATGAGAATACCTCTACAAATGGTTGACATGAATGAGCTAATGAAAGGCGTTGATTTTAAAGTTTTTTCAGGGCCAGCTAACGATGACAATAGCAGGGTTGCAGCTTTAAGAATACCTGGAGGTGCATCCATAAGTAGAAAAAATATAGACAAATACACTAAATACGTTAGCATTTATGGCGCCAAAGGGTTGGCATACATAAAGCTTAATGAGGAAGGACCAGCTTCACCCATTTTAAAGTTCCTAGGAGACGATGTCGTAGAAAAGGTTATAAAGATAACTGAAGCAGAGACCGGCGACATTATATTCTTTGGTGCAGACAAAGCTAAAATTGTTAACGAGTCACTAGGCAACCTTAGAGAAAAAATTGCCAAAGATCTGAACATATATCAAACAGATTGGGCGCCAATCTGGATTGTAGACTTTCCAATGTTTGATATAAATTCTGATGGCTCACTTAGCGCTGTTCATCATCCGTTTACTGCACCTAGTGTTAACTCTGATAAGCTAATCAAAGACCCGACTAGTGCTCTTTCAAGAGCCTACGATCTAGTAATAAATGGCTCAGAAGTTGGTGGCGGGTCGATACGTATACATCAATCTGAAATGCAAAAGACGGTTTTAAAAATTCTCGGAATAAGTGGGGAGGAGGCTCAAGAAAAGTTTGGATTCCTCATAAATGCACTTGATTACGGTTGTCCACCTCATGGTGGAATGGCTTTTGGGCTTGATAGGTTAGTAATGATTATGACTGAAAGTGAATCAATACGTGATGTTATAGCTTTTCCAAAGACCCAAACAGCCGCCTGCTTATTAACTGACGCACCTGCACCAGTACCAAGGAAAGTACTAAGAGAGCTTAACATTCAAACTAGCAAGTAATTTATGTCTGTAAAAAAGCAAATCAGAGCTGAGTTAAAGGCCAAAGATGCTGTATTAGTTGCACACTACTATGTAGACTCAGAATTGCAATCACTGGCAGAAGAGACTGGGGGTATTGTTTCTGACTCCCTAGAAATGGCAAGATTTGGTAAGAACTCTAGCGCAAAAACTATTATTGTTGCTGGTGTAAAATTTATGGGAGAAACTGCCAAGATACTTTCCCCTGAAAAAAATGTACATATACTCGATATGAATGCCACATGTTCCTTAGATGTTGGCTGCAATATTGATGAATTTTCTAATTTTTGTGATCAACATCCAGACCGAAAGGTTGTTGTGTACGCTAACACGTCTGCACAAGTAAAGGCTCGTGCTGACTGGATGGTTACCTCTGGAAGTGCAGTAAAAGTTATACAGCATTTGCATGACTCTGGAGAAAAAATACTATGGGCACCTGACAAACACTTAGGAAGCTACGTACAGTCACTCTCAGATGCCGACATAGTTTTATGGGATGGGGCCTGTGTGGTTCATGAAAAATTCAAGGCCGATGCATTAAAATCCTTAAAGTTACTGCACCCGGAAGCTGCCGTATTGGTACACCCTGAGTCTCCTAAAGAGGTAATATCTTTGGCTGATTTTGTTGGTTCTACAACAGGAATTATTGAAGCCGCTAGGGACAGAAAAGAGCCAACATATATTGTGGCGACTGATAACGGAATATTTCACAAGATGCGTGAGGCTGCCCCAGAAAAAAAACTTATTGAAGCACCCACAATGGGTGAGGGAGCAGACTGCGAATCGTGTGCACATTGTGAATGGATGGCAATGAATAGTTTGGATAAATGCTTATCTGTTCTAATAAATGGTGATAACGAAATATCTATAGACAGTAATACCGCAATTAAAGCTAAACATTCTATCCAAAAGTTACTCGAATTCACAAAATAAAGAAATTACATAGCGTCAAAGGCATAACCATAGAGGATCGCAATGGCAGGACACAGCAAATGGCACAACATTCAGCACCGTAAAGGGGCCCAGGACGCAAAGAGGGGGAAGATTTTTACCAAACTAATCAAAGAAATTGTTATAGCAGCAAAGAGTGGAGGCTCTATTCTTGAAAACAACCCATCACTTCGAGCAGTAATTGACAAGGCTTTAGCCGCCAATATGAAACGTGATACTATCGAAAATGCTGTTAAACGTGGATCTGGAGACCTTGACGGTAACAATTATGAGGAAGTGAGGTACGAGGGTTATGGGCTTGGAGGTACGGCAATAATGGTTGACTGTCTGACAGATAATCGTAACAGAACAGTGGCTGATGTTAGGCATGCCTTCTCTAAACACGGGGGCAACTTAGGTACTGATGGGTCTGTGGCATATTTATTTACTAAGCAGGGTTTTATCAGTTTCGAGTCTGGTGACGAAGACCAGATTATGGAAGCATCGCTCGATGCTGGTGCTGATGATATTATTACCAATGAAGACAATTCAATTGATGTTGTAACTAGCCCTGAGGACTTCTTTATAGTTAAAGATGCACTAACCTCTGCAGGCCTAGAATCTAGCCATTCAGAAATAACCATGGAGCCAGCAAGTCGTGTTGAACTGAATTTGAGTGATGCTGAAAAGTTTATGAAACTAATTGATCGCCTAGAAGACCTTGATGACACACAAGAGGTATATCATAACGCGGATATTTCCAAAGAGGTAATGGAACAATTATGATTCACACCCATAGGGGCATCCAAGCACTTGGCGCATTCAAAACTAGGGCTCTGCAAGAAAAAATAGCTAAAATTCAAACCGGTCTTGAGCTATTAGGCACTGAATACATTCACTTTTCTGATTCAACTGAATCGCTATCTAAAGAAGAAACTTCCCATCTAATCAATCTTCTATCTTACTCTCCAAATATTAATATTGATGGCGCTCTCTCTTCGATCATAATTACTCCCAGGTTAGGTACAATTTCGCCATGGTCATCAAAAGCAACAGATATAGTTCACCTATGTGCGATTAATAGAATTAAACGCATAGAGCGTGGAATAATTTACCACTTCAATCAAAGCATTGAAGAACAAAACCATATACCTGTACTATCAATCGTTATGGACAAGATGACTGAATCTGAGCTCTCGTCAATCGATGATGCGCACGCACTATTTGACGAATTCGAGCCAAGGCCGGTCAGTAATATAGATGTCCTAGGAAAGGGAGCGGTGGCAATTGAGTTAGCTAATGAGGAATTAGGTCTGGCTCTTAGTGGTGGTGAGATTGAATATCTAGAGAAAAACTTTAAAGCACTTAAGCGTAACCCTAATGACATAGAGCTCATGATGTTTGCTCAGGCAAACTCTGAGCACTGCAGACACAAGATATTCAATGCAGACTGGGTAATCGATGGGCAAAAGAAAGATATAAGCCTGTTCTCAATGATACGTAATTCATATCACCAGCACCCGGAAGGCTTGTTGTCTGTTTATAGTGACAATTCAGCTGTAATGGAAGGCTACATTGGTGAAAGGTTCTTTGCTGACGACAAGGGAATTTATCAGTCCTCTGAAGAGCATAGAGCAATCCTAATTAAGGTTGAAACTCACAACCACCCAACTGCAATTGCGCCCCACCCAGGAGCAGCAACAGGGTCCGGTGGCGAGATTAGAGATGAGGGAGCTACAGGTAAGGGATCAAAGCCGAAGGTGGGATTGTGCGGGTTTTCGGTATCTAATCTAAACATCCCGAATAAGGCTAAACCGTGGGAAGTTCAGTATGGAAAACCTAAACATATCGTGTCTGCACTAGACATTATGATAGATGGACCAGTTGGCGCTGCAGCCTTCAACAATGAGTTTGGTCGACCAAACACGCTTGGCTATTTTAGAACTTATGAACAACAAACACCTAACGGCGAGGTTAGGGGTTATCACAAACCAATCATGCTTGCAGGTGGCCTAGGACATATTCAACAGAAACACATAAAAAAGGGTGAAATACCTGCACAGAGCAAGCTAATTGTATTGGGTGGGCCTGCAATGCTAATCGGTCTTGGAGGTGGAGCAGCCTCATCTGTAGGCAGTGGTGAGCAGAGCGAGGATCTAGATTTTGCCTCTGTACAAAGGGCCAATCCTGAAATGCAGCGAAGGGCTCAAGAAGTTATTGATTGCTGTATCAATATGGGTGATGACAATCCAATTATTTCTATTCACGATATTGGTGCTGGGGGGCTATCAAACGGTTTACCGGAACTTGTTAATGATTCCGGCAGGGGAGGTAAATTCGATCTAAGGAGTATACCTAACGATGACAAACAGATGTCCCCTCTCGAGATATGGTGTAATGAATCACAGGAGCGCTATGTTCTAGCTATTGACGACAAGAACATAGAAACTTTCTCTAATATTTGTAGCCGTGAACGTGCCCCATTTGCAGTTATAGGGTCTGCTACAGAAAAACAAGATCTGGTATTGAGTGACGAGCTGTTTCAAAACAATCCTATAGATATGCCTATGACAGTCCTTCTTGGTAATCCGCCAAAAACAATCAAGGATGCAACCACACTTGATCAACAGTTAAACTCTATAGACACATCAAAAATTAAAATAACCGACGCCATTCAACGTATCCTTCAGTTACCCACAGTTGCAAGTAAAAATTTCTTAATAACCATTGCTGACCGCTCAGTTACAGGAATGGTTGCAAGGGACCAGCTGGTAGGGCCATGGCAAGTACCTGTCGCAGATTGCGCTATATCGTTAGCAGATTACGCCGGATATCAGGGAGAGGTAATGTCGATAGGAGAAAAGACACCTCTAGCACTGTGTGATGCTAAGTCTGCTGCTCGTATGAGTATAGGTGAATCGCTAACTAATATGTTGTCGGTATATATTGAAGACATTAAACATATAAGCCTTTCAGCTAACTGGATGTCTGCAAGTGGCCATCCCGGGGAAGACGTAAAATTATTTGATGCTGTTGAGGCTGTTGGCATGGAGCTATGCCCAGATCTAGGTCTAACTGTACCGGTTGGTAAGGATTCAATGTCAATGAAGAGTTCATGGTCTGATGCTGGAGAATCTAAATCAGTAACAGCTCCTTTGTCACTAATTATTAGTGCATTCTCAAAAATACCTGACGCCAGATTACAAAAAACACCTCTACTTAATAACAATACAGAGTCTGAACTACTTTTAATTGATTTAGGGTTCAGCAAGAATAGAATGGGCGGTTCATGCCTTGCTCAGGTTTACAATCAGGTCGGTAATATCGCCCCGAACCTTGACAATAGCAAACTATTTAAAAACTTTTTTTCTGTAATTAACCAACTAAACAAAAAAAACCTAATAAGTGCTTATCATGACAGGAGTGATGGTGGAGTAATTGTGACCCTACTAGAGATGGCATTCACTACGCACTGCGGTCTCACAATTCATTCAGCCCCAGATATTATTAGTGACCTATTCAATGAGGAGCTTGGGTGCGTAATTCAGGTCGAAAAACAACATAAAAATGCCGTACTTGAAGCACTATCCAAAGTAGAACTTTCTGATTGTACAAGGACAATTGCAACAATAAACGATAGAGACGAAATACAAATTAAGGTCAACGAGGAATTGGTATTTAGTAGTCAGCGATCAGAGCTTCATTCTTTATGGTCCTCTACATCCTACGATATTGCAAAGCTAAGGGATAACCCTGAATGCGCACAGCAGGAGTTCAACTCTGTAACTGAAAATACTGATGGAATCAAAATAGAGCTATCCTTTGATATAAACGAGACACTAGCATCACCATACATAAAATCAACAAACAAACCAAAAATAGCTATACTTAGGGAGCAAGGAATTAATGGTCATGTTGAGATGGCAGCAGCCTTCGATAAAGCTCAATTCGAAGCCATCGATGTGCACATGAGTGACATACTTTCTGGTCGTACATCATTACAACATTTCAAGGGGCTGGTCGCTTGTGGTGGTTTCTCTTATGGAGATGTCTTGGGTGCAGGCAGAGGGTGGGCAAACTCTATACTCTATAATAGCCGCGCAAAGGATGACTTTAGTGCTTTTTTCGATCGTGATGATAGCTTCACTTTGGGTATCTGTAATGGCTGCCAAATGATATCAAATATAACCGACATTATTCCTGGTTCCCAGCACTGGCCAACCTTTGAACGTAACAAATCAGAACAGTTCGAGGCTCGATTCTCCTCTGTAGAAATTCAAAAATCGAGATCTATCTTCCTTAGTGGTATGCAAGGTTCAATAATGCCTATTGCTATTGCACATGGAGAGGGAAGGGTTAGCTTTAAAGGGGGTAAGTCTACTAACAACTTGGTTCTTAAGTATGTTGATCATTGGGGTATACCGACTCAACAATACCCCCACAATCCTAACGGATCAGAAAATGCGATTGCCGGAGTTTGTAACGACTCTGGTCAGGTCACCATTATGATGCCTCACCCAGAAAGAGTTTCAAGGACTATACAAAATTCTTGGCACCCCAGTGAATGGGAAGAGCGTGGCCCATGGATGAGGATGTTTGAAAATGCCAGGTCTTGGGTTGATTAATAATCAACAAAATAACTATACATTAGTTCGCTCAAAAAGAAAGACACTAAGCCTTGAGGTTGACAGAAATGCTAATTTGGTTGTTAGAAGTCCGTATAAATTAAGTATCAATGAGATTGAAAAATACATTAACTCTAAGAGTGGCTGGATCCAAAAAAAAATCATTTCGGCCAAATCAAAGTTATCTTACAAACCAAAATACATTAAAAATGAATACTTCTTATACCTTGGCAACCTATACCCATTAATTATTTCCAAGCAAGACAAACATTTAATATTTGACGGTTACACATTCATACTTAGTAACGATGGTAGAAAATCTTTTCTTGAATGGTACAAGGCTGAATTCAAAAAGATTGCAGTTCCAAGGCTGCATTACTATGCCGAGACCTACCAATTCAAATTCAACAAGGTAAGAATAAAGGCGCAAAAAACACTTTGGGGTTCTTGTAGCAGTAAAAACAACATTAATCTAAACTATCTACTAGTGATGGCACCAATAACAGTCATTGACTATGTGATTGTGCACGAACTATCTCACACAGTCCACAAAAACCATTCACCAAAGTTTTGGAATTTAATTGCCAGTATACTGCCAGAATACAAGTTAAGCGTGTCCTGGCTAGAAGAAAACGGTTACAAACTACATAACTTGTAATAGTTAATGTTTAGTTGTTTTTGAACTTATCTACCGCCTCTTCCATGGCACTCTTCAGACTACCCATTTCGGCCATCTCGATTATAATATCGCCACCACCAACGAGCTCGGAATTGAAGTAAATCTGAGGGAAGGTTGGCCAGTCCGCGAATGCAGGAAGGTTCTGGAATACCTCTTGGTCTTCAAAGATATTTACATACGCAAATTCAACCCCTGTTGAGGTTAGTGTTTGTGCTGCTCTAGCCGAGAAACCGCACTGTGGGAATTGCGGAGTACCCTTCATATATAAAACTATAGGTGCGCTGTCTACTTGTTGCTGAATTCTGTCCATCACTTCCATGATTATTACTCCGATTAGTTGTGTATTTAATACCCGAGAATTTTACTCGTTATTTTTTTAATATGTAATATTACTAGTACTTAATAGCCTGAGATATTGTATATTTTTGTCCCTGCTTCAGCTTGTTGTAATTACCAAAAACAGATTTAAAGTTATTTTTAATAAATTCCCTTAATCCGTTTATTGTTACAAATGTAATCTTACCTCCAGGTTTGAGTGCGTCGTATGCGTCGTATAGGATAACACTGAGTTGCTCCCTTCCAACTTTGGCTGGTACATTAGACAATACTTGGTCAAAGTACTCTTTTTGAGTTACATTTATAAATGCATCCGATAGATACACTTTGGCATTATGTATGTTGTTTAATTTTGCATTCTTGATCGACAATTCAATGGCAACGAAATCCTTGTCCACCATGTGTACTTCCCCTTCAGGGCACGACTTAGCAGTAGCCAACCCTATGGCTCCGTACCCGCAACCTAAGTCAAGGCACTTATCACTCTCCCCTATTTCTAAATATCTCATAAAGAGTGAGGTACCATCATCGATAGCTCGTGGACTAAAAACTCCCCATCTCGTTTTGAATGTTAATTGGTGTCCCAATAAATTAGCGTCAACTGTTAAATCTTGTTTTAGTCTGGTTATGTCGCTTCGTGAATACATGAGCTGGACATTATACATGAGGGTATTTAATATACCTCTCATGATAAAATACATCACATGAATAGACCTGAACTACTTTCTCCTGCGGGAAGCTTAAAGCATATGCGTTATGCTTACGCTTATGGTGCCGACGCTGTTTATGCTGGTCAGCCACGTTACAGTTTACGTGTACGCAACAATTCTTTCGACTTTAATAATCTTAGACATGGAATCACCGAGGCACATGAAAACAATAAAAAATTCTTTGTTGCCTCGAATATCATTCCCCACAACAGTAAAATAAAAACATACATGAAAGATATTGAGCCAGTAATAGAGCTCAACCCTGATGCTCTAATTATGGCTGATCCTGGATTAATTATGATGGTCAAGGAGAGGTTCCCTGACCAAGTAATTCACCTTTCAGTTCAAGCCAACACTATCAACTATGCAACAGTAAAATTCTGGAAAAGTGTTGGTATTAGTCGTATCATTCTTTCACGAGAACTTTCACTTGATGAGGTGAAAGAGATACGTCAAGAGTGTCAAGACATTGAGCTTGAAGTATTTGTACATGGCGCTCTATGTATTGCCTATTCTGGGCGCTGCTTGCTGTCAGGATATTTCAATCATAGAGACCCAAACCAGGGCTCATGTACAAATTCTTGTCGCTGGAAATATGACGTTAAAGATGCAGAAGAGACAATTGAAGGTGACATAAAGGCTATTGAGATTAATAATAAAACAGATCAAGTGGTTCTACTTGAAGAGGAAGGCAGGCCAGGTGAATTGATGCCAGCTTACGAAGATGAACATGGTACCTATATAATGAACTCAAAGGATTTGAGAGCTATCGAGCATGTGCACACCCTTACCGATATTGGTATTGACTCGTTAAAAATTGAGGGCCGTACAAAGTCTCACTACTATGCAGCCCGTACAGCTCAAGTATATGCTCAAGCCATTGATGACGCAGTTGCAGGTAGAGAATTTAACCCTGAAGCTTTCGGGGTATTAGAAAACCTAGCTAATAGGGGCTACACTGACGGATTTTATCGTCGCCATCAGCCAGAAGAATTACAGACCTACTTCGATAATTATTCCAGGTCTAACAAACAGCAAGTTGTCGGTGAAATTATAGATTACAGTGAAGGTAAGGCGTTTATCGAAACAAAAAATAAATTCAGCATAGGTGACTCAATCGAGGTTGTACTTCCTGGTGGCTGCTTTAATACCACTGTTGAATCAATAACTACTGAATATAACGATGAAATTGAGGTCGCCAAAGGTAGTGGCTATCGTGTATGGATACCGATGCAAAAAATTAATCCAGAACTAGGCTTTATTTCTAGAAATTTTGATGAAAAAATTAAAATTAAGAACAAAAATATACAGAAAGATCACAATAAAAAAATTCGCAGACCGTCTTGGTAAATCATTAAACCTATGAAGTATAATATTACCTTTTATAGGTAGTCTATCCAGTGCTCGAAAAAATTAACTCTGCCGCAGATATCAAACAATTGGATATAGAACAGTTGCAATCTTTGGCATCTGAAATTCGTCAATTTCTAATTGAAAGTATTCAGAAAACAGGTGGACACTTAGCCCCCAACCTTGGCACCATAGAGCTAACCATTGCTTTACATTACGTTTTCGATACCCCAAAGGATAGTCTTGTTTTTGATGTTGGACATCAAGCATACACCCACAAGATTCTTACAGGCAGAAAAAATAAAATGCACACACTAAGGCAGAAAGAAGGTCTTTCTGGTTTCACTAAAATTTCTGAAAGTGAGCATGACGCTTTCGGTGCTGGGCACTCAAGCACCTCGATAAGTAGTGCTCTGGGAATTGCAATGGCAAACAATATTAACAATAATGCTAATAAATCAATTGCTATTATTGGTGACGGGGCTCTGACTGGTGGCATGTCTTTTGAGGCCTTAAACCATGCAGGTGACAGTGATGCAGATATTTTGATTGTATTAAATGATAACGAGATGAGTATCTCCAAAAATGTAGGAGCAATGAGTAAATACCTAACAAGACTGATGACAGGAAAAGTATACTCGACCATGAAATCAAAGTCCTTAGGATTCCTAAAAAGGATGCCACTGATGCATGAATTCGCAAAAAGGTCGGAGGAACACTTAAAGGGCATGATTCTTCCAGGTACACTGTTTGAGGAGCTCGGAATAAGTTATTTCGGCCCGATAGATGGTCATGACATATCCGCCCTAATCAAAACACTGCAAAACCTTAAAGAACAAAACCATCCAAGGATGCTCCACGTTATTACTAAGAAGGGGCAAGGACTTGAGACTGCTGAGAATGACCCTCAAAAATTTCATGGGGTATCCCCTCCATCACCTGGTAGCGCTTCTATGCCAAGCTATAGTAAAGTATTTGGTGACTGGCTTGTAGCTAAAGCGTCAAATGACAAAAACTTAATGGCAGTAACTCCTGCCATGTGTGCGGGCTCCGGAATGCTGGACTTTGAACAACAATTTCCGGACCAGTATTTCGATGTAGGTATTGCTGAGCAGCACGCGATAACATTCGCTGGAGGGCTTGCTACTAAAGGCTTAAAGCCAGTTGTTGCTATATATTCTACCTTCCTACAGAGGGGATATGACCAACTAATCCATGACATAGCTTTACAAAATTTAAATGTTATATTCGCAATTGACCGTGCCGGACTTGTTGGTGCAGACGGGGCTACGCACTCAGGTAGTTTTGATCTGAGCTTCCTAAGGTGTATTCCTAATTTAGTGATTATGGCCCCTAGTGACGCTAAAGAAATGTTCAAAATGCTAAATACAGCACTACTAAATGATGGTGTAATGTGTGTAAGGTACCCAAGAAGCCAGTCAGATACAATTGACTATATGTCGGATGAAACTATTACTATCGGTAAAGCAAGAATCGTCCTTAAAGGCGAGAAAAATGCTATCCTGTCCTTTGGCACAACAATTCATCAAGCATATATTGCTGCACAAAAGCTAAATGCCACTTTGGTTGATATGAGATTTGTTAAGCCCTTAGATGAGGAACTAATTATTGAACTCTCTAATACCCACGAGAAATTAATTTCGATAGAAGACAACGCAATTAAGGGTGGCGCAGGTAGCTCTATAAATGAACTGTTGCAAGCCAACAATATAAAAACACAGCTAACCATTATTGGGATACCTGATGAGTTTAGTGAGCAAGGTACACAGGATGAGCTGTATGATCTATACGGACTGAACTCAGAAAGCATTATAAGGGCTGCAATAAAATGAAAAAAACCCTAAAGAGATTTAGCCCAAAACCATCTGAAATAAAGAGCCACAAGAAGCTGGGGTGGCTTTCGCAGCATCTAAACGAGCCTAGCCTTTGGAACTTCAATAGGCGCTCTATCTCCAAGGCATTTGCTGTTGGTTTGTTTTGCGCATTCATACCGATACCCTTTCAAATGGTTCTTGCAGCGCCTAGCGCAATAATATTTTCAGCTAACCTACCAATTTCAATTGCCCTGGTATGGATAACTAACCCATTAACTATGCCAATAATATTCTACGCAGCATACAAATTAGGTGCCTGGATCCTAGACACCCCTATAGAAAAAAACTTCATGCAATCTATACAATATGTTCAGCAGGCACATGGCGACATATCAGAAATGTTTACAAGGATTGGGGAAGTTTTTGGTAGCATTTGGCAACCATTCCTACTCGGAAACCTGTTGTTTTCAGTGGTAAGTTCGGTTATTGGTTATTGGATAATACAATTAATATATAGAAACAGAAGGAACAAAAGAAAAAGGTCTAGGAGTTACTGATCTGTTGCCTTATTTGTTTTTCAAGTTCATCTACTAGTACTGAATTGTCTATCTTTGAGTGAGCTTTGCCGTTAATGTAGAGTAGATTTGGGCTACCTCCAGTTAAACCGACAGAAACCTCTTTCGCTTCTCCAGGGCCATTAACAACACAACCAATAACAGCGACATCGATAGGTTTAGTTATGTCCTCTAGTCTCGACTCCAGCTCGTTAACTACACCGATCACATCAAACTTCTGTCTAGAGCATGATGGGCAAGCGACAAGATTAACGCCTTTTTGACGTAAGTTGAGTGATTTTAGAATGTCAAATCCTACCTTAACTTCGTCTACTGGGTCAGAAGCCAGTGAAACTCTTATAGTGTCTCCAATTCCTTCTGCAAGTAGCATACCTAAGCCAATAGAAGATTTAACTGTGCCAGAACGGAATGAGCCTGCTTCTGTTATACCCAAATGAAGAGGATTGTCTATTTGCGATGCAAGCTGTCTGTATGCAAAAACAGTCATAAAAACTTCTGAAGCCTTTAAAGATATTTTGTAGTTATCAAAGTTTAGTCTGTCCAATATATCTATATGCCTAAATGCTGACTCGACCATAGCTTCAGGGGTTGGCTCGGTGTACTTCTTTTGTAACTCTTTTTCCAATGAACCTGCATTAACTCCTACCCTTATAGGAATATTGTTGTCCCTGGCGGAAGCAACAACTTCACGTACACGGTCCTCTCTTCCAATATTGCCAGGGTTAATGCGCAAACAATCTGCACCATATTTGGCCACCTTAAGAGCGATTTTATAATCAAAATGTATGTCAGCTATTAGAGGGATGCTGGTTTGTTTTTTTATTTTTTTAAAAGACTCTGCAGCCTCCATAGTGGGAACAGACACCCTAACCAAGTCGGCACCGGCAATAGCGATATCGTTTATCTGTTTAACTGTTGAGTCTACATTACAAGTATTTGTGTTAGTCATGCTTTGCACTGAAATAGCTGCATCTCCACCTATAGCCACATCACCAACAAATAGCTGCCTTGATTTTCTTCTAGTAATTGTATGAATGGGCTTCATTAATAAATACTATATTACGAAATCATTTATTTTGAATTTGGAAGACTGCATCTAGTTGCTCTATTTCATATACCGGTTCTATTTTTGTGTCTAATGTTTCAAATTTATTTTCCATAACTGTAATGCTCTCTACATTCTTAGGTTCAGAAATTATAATCAGATCAAGACTATCGTTTTCTATTGGCTTATTTGAAGTTAAAGCCAAAAAGAAAGCTACCAGTGCAGTTAAAAGAACTGTCAGTATTAGAAATTTTGACTTATTCTTTGATCTTTTGCGGTATGGGTAGTAGTCAATTCCGTACATTGCTATTTAATGACCTTTTGCTTTTATTTATCACTTTTCCTGCAAGCTGCCCACAAGCTGCATCAACATCTTCTCCCCGAGTACGCCTTGTCATTGTTCGGATACCTGACTTATATAGGATATCCTGAAACTGCTTAATTGTAGACGCTTTTGATGTTTTATAGAGTGTTTTTTCAAACGTATTAAATGGAATCAAGTTAACCTTGACTGACATACCTTTTAATAATTTTACTAGCTTATTGGCACACTCAGGTGTGTCATTTACTCCATCTAGCATTACATATTCAATTAATATATGGCGCTGCTGATCACCAGAACTTAGATAATTATTACAAGCACTAAGTAGGTCCTTTATCGGGTACTTTATATTTATTGGAACCAGTACGTCTCTTAACATATCGTCAGGCGCATGGAGTGATATCGCTAAACTGACCGGAGTGTTTTGTGCCATCCTTATGAGTGCTGGAACGACCCCTGATGTTGATATTGTGACCTTGCGCCTTGAAAGGCCAAAAGCCATATCATCTAGTAGCAGGCTACAAGAATCATAAACCGCCTTCTCGTTTAACAATGGCTCACCCATTCCCATAAAGACAACATTAGATATGTGCTTATCATTTAAACCGAGATACATATTAGCAATCAGCACCTGTGCAATAATTTCATCAGTAGTTAGGTTGCGATTAAAACCTTGCATTCCAGTTGAACAGAAGGTGCATGCCAATGCACACCCAACCTGAGACGATATACACAGCGTACCTCTATCATTTTCTGGAATATATACCATCTCAATCTGGTTATTATTACCAAGATCTAGGAGCCACTTGATTACCCCATCAGAAGAATAATTTTGTTTTGCTGTTGTTGGTAAATCGAGGCTAGCTAGGGTGGATAACTTTTCTCTTAACTGCTTACTAAGGTTAAGCATCTCATTAAAATCAAGTACGTGCTTATGATAAACCCATTGCATAAGCTGTTTGGTTCTATAAGACTTTTCACCTATCTGTAAAAAGAATCTATCTAGCTGCTCTTGAGTGCAGCTTAAAAGGTTTGTTTTGTCTGGCATTAAAAGTATATTAAACTAAAACAGCGCAGAATAACCGCGCTGTTTTAAATAATCACCAAATAAATTATCGAGTTCTTGGACAAACTCCGTCCTTACCAAAGAAATACTCTATCTCAATAGCGGCATTCTCTATAGAGTCAGATCCATGAACTGCATTTTCATCAAGAGACTGTGCAAAATCAGCACGTATAGTGCCTGCATCAGCCTCCTTAGGATTAGTGGCACCCATAATCTCGCGGTGCTTAGCTACAGCGTTTTCAGCCTCTAAAACCTGAACCATTACCGGGCCCGAAGTCATAAACTCAACCAGATCATTGTAGAATGGGCGATCCTTGTGTACGGCATAAAAGCCGCCAGCAAGTTCGTTATCTAAATGCAACATTTTTGAGGCCACAATTCTAAATCCTGCCGACTCAAAACGAGAATAAATTTTACCAATTACATTTTTTGCAACCGCATCTGGCTTGATGATTGATAGAGTACGTTCCATCTGTATATCTCCGCTATAATAAATAAAGCGAGTATTTTAACATAATGGTATTGTTGAGCTACTCAATACTAGTACTATTTATTTCTGCACAACCAGAAAAACAAAAAGGCACCAAAATGGTGCCTTTTTATATAACTGTAGAATCAATTAGCCATTAACAGCTTCTTTTAATGCTTTACCAGCCTTGAATGCTGCTACTTTGGATGCTGCTATTTGTATAGCTGCACCAGTTTGCGGGTTACGTCCAGTGCGCGCTGCACGATCCCTAACAACAAAACTACCGAAACCGGTTAGTTGTACTCCGTCGCCACTCGCCATAGCTCCAGTAATTGCAGAGGTTGCGGCATTAAGGGCTCTGCCTGCGTCTGCCTTGGATAGGTTAGCTGAAGATGCGATTGCATCGATTAATTCTGATTTATTCATGTTTTTCTCCTCTTATGATTAATTTATGTTCTAACACCAAATGTCAAAGGATAACTATTAAGGAGGTAAGTAAGTGAATGAGTAACAAATCTATTATTGCCAACCTCCAACATTCGACATCTACAATTATAAGGAATACAGCTCATTGTGGTGAACAATTTTTAAAAATAATTTAGTATTTTCAGGGTTTTATACACTGATTCATAGTTTTCCCTATAATTTATTACCTTTTAGTGCCCTCTGTTTGTCTCTATCCCAATCCCTCTGCTTGATATCTTGACGCTTATCGTGCGACTTTTTGCCCTTAGCTAGGCCAATTTCAAGCTTTACTTTTCCTCTAGCCCAGTAAAGCTTTAAAGGAACGACGGTGGCACCTTTTTGATTTATTTTGTCGCGAATGCGATTTATTTCTAGTCTATTCAATAGTAATTTACGAAGCCTAGTTGGGTCTGCCGAGATATGGGTGGATGCACTCCTTAATGGTGAAAAGTGCGCCCCAAAAAGAAACATCTCGTTACCCTTAAGAATAACATAGCTTTCCTTTATCTGTGCCTTACCCTCACGCAAGCTTTTAACCTCCCAACCCTCCAAAGATAGTCCAGCCTCGAGTGATTGTTCGATAAAATAGTCATGCCTTGCTTTCTTATTGACTGCAATTGTGTTTGAAGTTGTTTTTATTTTTTTAGGTTTATTACCCATAAAGATCTTTGTATATGCATAGTATTTCTAAAAGCGCCATAGTACCCTACTCTTGTAATGAAATGTACCGGCTCGTAAACCAGATTGACAGTTACCCAGAGTTTCTTGATTGGTGCTCCAGCGCCTCTATTTTAAATCAAACTGAAGACCAAGTTATTGCCACAGTAAAGATTAATAAGGGAGCTTTCCAACAAAGCTTCACTACAATTAATAAATTGATCATCGATGAACGTATTGATATGGAACTCAAAGAAGGCCCCTTCAGTCATCTTAGTGGCTCATGGAGGTTTATTCATCTTCAGGATAATGCAAGTAAGGTAGAACTACAATTGCAATTCAGTTTCTCCTCGAAGATAGTAGACATTGCAATATCTCCAATATTTAGTTCTATAGCAAACTCACAGTTAGATGCCTTTGTTAAGAGAGCGAGACACATTTATGGCTAATAAAGTTGTATTGTTTAATAAACCATTTGGGGTTGTGTGCCAGTTTAGCGGCGAAAAAGAAAACTTATCTAACTATATAAATATTAAAAATATTTATCCTGCAGGAAGATTAGACAAAGACTCTGAGGGTCTTGTTGTATTGACCGATGACGGTAAGCTTCAACACCAAACATCTCACCCAAAATTTAACAAAATGAAGACCTATTTGGTTCAGGTCGAGGGTCAAATAACAAGTAGCGCGATTGATCAACTTTGTAAAGGTGTAATTCTTAATGATGGCCCTACAAAACCTGCAAAAGCTAATAAAATAAATGAACCTAAATGGTTATGGAGAAGGGACCCACCTATCCGTAGTAGAAAAAATATCCCTACATCCTGGTTTGAAATTAAATTATCAGAAGGTAGAAATCGTCAAGTAAGGCGCATGAGTGCCAGCGTCGGATTCCCAACTCTTCGACTTATAAGAACCCATATCGGTGAGTGGTCTTTAGGAAATTTAGCTCAAGGAGAATACAAATGAATGTTTTCGAGTTGGCGTACAAAGCTCTTATGAGTTGTGACATTGATAAAAAAATTGAGCTAACCAATAATCTGTATTCATTTAGTAAGAAAGGTCTATTTAATATTCAGCAAGAATACCCGATATATAAAGTAGAGAATCCAGGTCGACCAACAAAACCCAGCCTAGTCAGATTTCAAAAAGTTCCTAAGCGTGACAGCTCTGATATTGGAATGATTAAAACCATACATGCAATATGCCATATTGAATTCAATGCAATTAATTTAGCACTCGACGCAGTATACAGGTTCAGATCTATGCCTTATAATTTCTACCAAGATTGGATCAGGGTCGCATTTGAAGAGACTAAACATTTCAGTCTAATAAGACAATATTTAATCGAACTTGGCCACAACTATGGTGATTTTGAGGCACACAATGGGTTGTGGGTTATGACACTAGAAACTGACTATGACGTTCTCAGCAGGATGGCTATAGTTCCTAGGGTTCTCGAGGCAAGAGGTCTTGATGTAACACCCAGCATTCAGAACAAGTTCAGGGCTTCAAAGTTTAATAAGATGGTGGACATTCTAGATATTATTTTCAGAGACGAGATTGGTCATGTGAAAATTGGCAACTACTGGTTTCATACTCTTTGTAGGGACAGGAATATAGACCCAATTAATATTTTTGATCAGCTAATCAACAAACATATAGGAACAAAACTACGCGGACCATTCAACCTTGAGGCTAGAGAGATGGCAGATTTTTCGAAAATGGAACTTGATTATCTACAGGCTAATTGATGCCGTCTAACCAGCCATCTATCTGTTCAACAAGAAGCTCAACTGAGTCGCCCTCTTTGTAGTAATGGTCAGCACCTTCAATTATAAATTGCTGGTTATTATTGTTGCCTTTGTCTAGTAATGGTTTTCTTTGTTTTGACAGTCTAATCACACCAGGGAAATCGTTTTCCCCGAACACGTCCAATATAGGTAGGCCCATATTGTCCAAAGGAAACGGTTTAATAATCTTTTGCTTATAGTCTGTTGCGCCCATACCAACACCAACATAAGCTGAAATGTCAGAATCGCCATACTTGTCGATATAACTCATAGACATATGAGCGCCACAACCGTGCGCAACTATAACTATGTTATATATATCTTGCTCTTTAAAAAAGTCAATCGCAGCACTAATTCGTTGGTGTGCATATGGAAAAATTGGCACATAATCATAATACTTTGCATTCTTATCCAGAACCGGCATCTGTACTGATAGAGTACTCCAGCCCCTCTCAGTCAGCCCAACACGAACAGGCTTAATAACGCTTGACCAGTTAGCATGGTAGCCCCTTGAGTGCAGAACAATGACCCCTCCCTTGGTTTCATCAAGTTCAGACTCAGTATAGATACTGAACACCTCTTCGTCATCCGCTAGTGATAAATATTCAACATCTCCGTCCATTACCGAGTCCTCTATCTCACTTATGATGCGTTCTTCTCTTTCGAAGTCAGGAGTATTTTGTGTAAACTCGTTATAGTGCTCTAAGATCATCTCCGGATTGTTTGTGTCTATAGTATGTTGTGTACTCGCAAATACAGAAGAAGATACAACAAGTTGTACAAAAACAAAATAACAAAATAATTCAAATTTATTCAACATACAATTCTCGTAATTTATCTAATGCATCTTGGGCATCAGGGTGTTTATTGTTATTGGCAATTGTAAACCAATAGTAGGCCTTTTGGATATCGTTCAATTCTAAATACAGTGAAGCTAAATTGAATTGGGCATATTCATCATTCTGCTTTGCAGCCACTAACCACCAATCAAGTGCCATAGCCTTATTCATAGCAACTCCGGAACCAAGATAATACAACATAGCTAGCTCGCTCTGTGCATAGGACAGGCCATGGTTGGCTGACTTTTCAAACCAATAAAAAGCCTTCTTGGCGTCTTTTTCTACTCCTAGTCCGTGCAGATAACTTAATCCTATATTGTTCTGTGCTGCAGCGTGTCCAGCGTCTGCAGACCTTATCATCCACCTAAAGGCGTCATCGTTCATACCTTGCTGGGAGTACTCATAACCAATTCTGTACCAACGCTCACTCAGAGTTTCCGCTGAAACAGATGAAATTAATGTAAAAAAAAGGGAAGCCATAAGCATCCCTTTTTTTTGCTTATTGAATTTAATCAATTACATGCCTACAGTAGATAAACCTAGTGACTGCCATGAGTTCATACCACCACGGTAGTACTTAAGCTTACTAGCTGGATAACCAACCTGTAGCAATGCTCTGATAGCTGCAGGTGATTGACCACACCACAGACCGTTACAGAACAAGTACAATGTCTTAGCACCAGAAAAGTCTAGTACACCATC
>Ga0207990_1000108_pt1 | contig 47273 bp, 46 predicted proteins | sample ETNtaG_8_FD_185780 | JGI IMG/M metagenome (GOLD analysis project Ga0207990, IMG submission 185780) | Marine microbial and viral communities from oxygen minimum zone, Eastern Pacific Ocean - ETNP201406SV75 (SPAdes) (version 2) | ecosystem: Environmental > Aquatic > Marine > Oceanic ...
AATATCGATTAACCCATCATTTAAAATAGCATGGGGCGCCATTTGCATGCCCTTCCCGGTATGAATTGTGTTTAATGCTAAAAAAAATAATCCCTCGCCATTGAAATTAGTGTCATCCAAAACAAACTCTAATCGCTTTTTTTTCATCCTCAGCACACCAAGCAAGGAGGCTATTGAATACCTAATACCACCAAGCCAACGCAATTTCTCTGCAAGAATATTTACTTCTGCTGCCATTCCCCAACCAATAATGTTGATGGCAAAGGAAATTTCTCCTTTGTGGTCAATTTTGAAAAGGTCTATTGGGGTTATATGACCTTTAAGAATTGTCTTCAGTGCTCCTAGTGGATTTAACTCACCTAGATCTTCTGCAAAGGCGTTTCCGCTTCCTCTTGGAATAATTCCTAAGGCGATACTCCTGGATTTCCCGGACTTCATTAATCCATTTACAGCTTCATTAATTGTGCCGTCTCCACCAATAACGCAAATACCTTCGAAACCTTCCAGATTTTCATTTTGAATAAAATTTGAGATTGCCCCCTTGTATTCACTTCTATAAGTTAGGTGTTTAATTTGCAGGCGATCTAACTCTGTATGAATTAACTTAAGAACAGCCTCGTGGTCCTGGGTTCCCGCTTTAGGGTTTAAAATCAAACACAGTTTTTTTATTTTGAGCCTTTCCATGACTAAAAAATATAACTTTATTCCCTTTATTACAAAGACAATTGGTTTTATACTGCTTTGCAAAATAGAAGCTTGCTTAATTATTCTTCTAGATAAACCGATATAAAAAAGGAGTTCTCGTGAGTGATTCAGGTCTAGGTTTTTCTCTTAAACGTTTCATTATTTTAATTGTATCCATTGCTATTTTTGTACTGCTCTTTGAGGGTGCCAGTCAACTGGGTGGGGGGCTAATTAAAGCCCAAGTAGAACAAACCACCAGTAAGTTTCATCCAGAAAAAAATGCGGAAGATCGCCTCAAACCATCCATGGTTTTAGCTACAGAAGTAACCATAGAAAACTCTGTGGAAGAAATATCTGATGCTATTGCTGCGAACTGGACAGCAGAAGGCTCCTGCCAACAAGTTATTGAAGGCAATGATATGTTGCAATTCAACCTTAAAGAAATGGTTGTCAGTGCAAGCTGTGCAGAGGTAACAGTGACTCTGAAACACACTGGCGCTATGCCAGCAAATGTTATGGGGCATAACTGGGTGTTAACAAATAATACTGACTTTATGCCTGTTGCACAGGCAGGCGGGGCAGCTGGTCTAGATAATAACTATATCCCTGTTGGGGATCAGAGAGTGCTTGCTGCAACAACTGTCATTGGTGGCGGGCAAGAAACATCGGTAACTTTTTCAATTGAATCGTTGGTGGCGGGTGATGACTACACTTTCTTCTGCTCCTTCCCAGGACATTATGCCATTATGCAAGGAGCCTTTAAGGTTATTTGATTATATTTTATGTCCACCTCTGTAGTTTATTATTCAGGCGAGCTCAGAACTGAAAGCACTCACCTCCAGTCAGGAGAAACTTATATTACAGATGCTCCAACTGATAATGAGGGAAAGGGAGAGGCTTTTTCACCAACTGACTTGATAGCCACAGGACTGGCTAATTGCATGCTCACTATCATGGGCATTGTTGCTAGAAGAAAATCTTTAACTATAGAAGGCACCAAGGCCGAAGTCACAAAAATCATGGGCAAAGATCCGCGCAGGATTAGTGAAATTAAAATAGACTTCTTTTTTTCCAGATCTTATGATGAGGATTCAAAAAAACTCCTTCAGCATGCTGCTCTAAACTGTCCTGTCGCTAAAAGCTTAGCTGATAATTTAACCCAAACCATCAATTTCCATTATTAAATTATTTCTCAACCTTGGACTTTATTTCATCGAGGGTACTTTTAAGGTGGTTTATTTCTGCTTTCAAGGCCTCAACTTCTGATTTCTCAACGAGATCCATTTTCTGAATTGCCTCTTTCACCAAAACCCGTAAATTTTTCTGAATATCCTCTTTAACTTCAAGGGCAGATTTTGGCAGTATTGCAGAGAAATTCTCTGACCATTTTTTAAATTTATCGTTATCCATAATCGCTTAGTATTGAAAACTTCGATATTATCATTACTAAACGAGAATATAAAAAAGTAATGGATAAAAAAGATGGCAACAAGCAAACAACAGCCGAAAAATAAACGCACTAGATCAGGTTTATTTCTGAGCTTATTGTTCATCATTTTTTTGATCTTAGGCAGCGGCGGTGTGTTTTGGTATAACAAAAATTCTATGGATCAAATGCTCCTATCTATTCAGCATTTGGAAGATTCTGAAGAAACCATGAGGATTGAACTTAACAACATAACTGAAAAGCAAAACAGTCAATTAAATTCTTTTAGGCAACAATCTGCTTCAATTGAACAAGTTGAAAAACTTTTATTTGAGCAACAAAAAAATTCTGCTGAGATTCTCTCTAAGTTCCAAAACATGCAAGGCACCATCAATCAAGGCAGTGATTATTGGTTACTTACTCAAATTGAATACTTGCTTCGCACTGGGATTGCTCAGCTAGAAAACGGCGGTGACCTTGCGTCTGTGAAATTAACCTTGGAACAAGCTCAAGTTATGGTTAAAGAATCATTGAGCTCAAATGATTCTATAAACCGATTAATTGCATTATCAATTACTGGAATTAATGGTGCCATTAAAAACAGCCCAACAAATTCAATATTAACCGCATTAGATAAGGTCAATCTTTTACTGAAGCCATTACCATTAATCACTGAAGATAAAACCCCTATTGAACAGAGAAGTATCTTGTCCTACCTTTCAACCGAGGAGATAAAAAGCTTGTGGCAAGGTTTAACAAAAAGTTTAAACACCTTAGTTGTGGTCAAGTCTAAAAACCAGTTTGATATAAGACGCTTAAAAAGTGAGGAACAAAGAGTGATTAATTCTTTAATGGTCTTAAATATTGATCTTATAAAACTCTCTGTTAAACAAAGACAAGATGAAAATTATCAACAAGCTTTGGACGGGCTAATTGCCAAACTTAACGAATATTATAAATCTGAGCTTGAAAACAATCCTGAGATGATAGAAGAGCTCCAATCTTTAAAACAAATTGTTTTAAGACCTAACAGTGAAACGATTAACCAAGCAATCGAAGAAATACAAAGGCTTCGAAAAGCATGAAAATTGTCGCAGTAATAATTCTCCTTATATCAATAGGCGTTGTGTTAGCAAATTATCTTTTAGAAGACAATGGTTATGTTTTACTAGAGTTTATTGGTTACTCTATCGAAACATCAGTCCCGGTGTTTGTTCTTGGATTGTTGGGCTTATATATCTGTTTAAGAATTATTGGTTTGGTTTGGAACTCTCCCAATCTTATCAAAGAGAAGCTATCTAAACGCAGTGTTCATCGTTCTAATAAACTGCTTAATGAGGGGCTGCTTATGTTGGCCAAAGGCGAACAATTAAAAGCTAGAAAAAAAATAAAGTCTGCCGTCTCAAACACTGAGCCCTTATTACAATCTTTTTTGTTGAATATAGAGCTATCTGAAACTACTGGTGACCATGTGTCACGTGAGGAGTGGGTAGAAAAAAGTTTAAACGCCTTTCCCAAAATTAAACCCTATGTCCTGAGCTTTGTGGCAACCCTTTTGATTAATTCTAAAAATTATATTGATGCAAAAGTCTATGTTGATCAGTTGCTTGAAATTAGCCCAACTAATCCAGCTGCCCATCAACTGCTTTTTGCAATTCTTGTTGCAACAAAAGATTATGGGCTAGTGTTAAGAAAAGTGTTTGAGTTTGACAAACATCTTGATGAAGACAGTTTAGCAGACATGCTTCTTGAGGTTATAAGGGATGCTCTTCGTAATAATAAACCCTTAGAGCCCATTCTTGAGAGAATACCTAAGTCGATTGAAAAACACCCACTAGTAATGACGGGAAAAATTGAAGGTTGGTTGGATAACGAGGAGCATATAAAAGCAGAGGCAGCGCTCAGGAAACTAATTCCTAATACTTGGAGCAAAGCACTTATCTTGCTTTATGCGGATTTAAGCAATCCCAGTATTAATGAATTATCTAATCGTATTGATAAATGGTTGGACAATAGACCTCGTGATGCAAATCTTTGGCTCACTGCAAGCAGGTTAGCTCAAAGAGACGGCTTATGGTCTAAAGCAAAACAATGTCTAGAGCGGTCAATTGAACTATCTCATAGTGCTTCTAAATATACGGAGCTTGCCCTCGTTCTGTCTGAACTAGGCGAAAAAGAGGAGGCATTAGCTGCACTGAAGTCTGCTAGAGAATTAGATAAATAATATTAGAAGGCCGCTTCTATTTAATTAATGAAACCAGAATCTCAAACATTACAAAAAAAGTTTCTTCAACACCTAGAAACTGAGCGGAGGTATTCAAAACACACTGCTGTGAATTATGCGAAAGATATAAATGACCTTGCAACATTTGCGAACTCTCAAAACATATCGTTGTGGTCAGAAATAAAACCTCATCATATAAGAAGCTATGCAGCACAGATTTTTATAGACGGTCTTGGGGCAAGAAGTATTCAAAGAAAATTGTCAGCAATTAGAAGCTTTATGAATTATTTAGTAAGAGAAAACCTTCTGAAAACTAATCCTGCTGATGGCATAAGGACTCCAAAAGCCCCACAAAAATTACCAGGGGTTTTAGATGTTGATCAGGTTAATCAGCTACTAAATATTTCACAGGTAGATCCTATTAGCCTTAGAGATAAAGCTATTATGGAGCTTTTGTATTCTTCGGGTCTTAGATTATCTGAGTTAGTTACCTTAAATCCTATTGATCTAAATATTCAAGATATGAGCCTTACTGTGATTGGGAAAGGGAATAAGAAAAGAATGTTGCCTGTTGGCTCCAAGGCTATAAAAGCTATACAGGAATGGATGAAAGTTAGATCGCAGCTAGCAGTGCCTGAAGAAGAAGCATTGTTTGTGAGTAATCGAGGTGCTCGTTTAAGCAGAAGATCTGTGCAGAGTCGTATTAATCATTGGGCTAAAAAGAATGGTTTACAGCAAAACGTTTACCCTCATTTGCTTAGGCATAGTTTTGCTACTCATCTATTAGAGGCCAGTGGTGACTTAAGAGCTGTACAAGAACTTTTGGGACATAAAGACATTAGCACCACACAGGTTTATACTCACTTAAATTTTCAGCATCTTGCAGAAACTTATGATAAGGCCCACCCAAGATCAGGGAAAAAATGACAAACAAAAAAAAACAAGTCAGTTTTGGTTTTCAAGAAGTAACCGAGTCTGAGAAAACCAAAAAAGTTGAGGAGGTTTTTGACTCGGTAGCTAAACAATATGATCTCATGAATGATCTTATGTCGTTTGGTATCCATCGATTCTGGAAAAGGTTTACTTTAATGCATACCGGGTTAAAAGAAGGAATGTCAGCCCTGGATGTTGCAGGTGGCACCGGTGATCTCAGTGTCCTATTACAAAATCAAGTAGGTAAATCAGGGTCAATAATTTTAACTGATATTAATGCACCCATGCTTAACAAAGGAAGGGTTAAGTTACTTGATCAAGGTCAACTCAAAAACATACAGATTATTCAAGCAAATGCTGAAGAACTTCCTTTTAATGACAACACGTTTGATTGTGTCACTATAGGCTTTGGTTTGCGTAATGTGACTAATAAAGAAGCCGCATTATCCTCCATGTTCAGAGTCATCAAACCGGGTGGCAGACTACTGATATTGGAATTTTCTAAAGCAAATGAAATCATTGCTCCGTTTTATGACTTTTACTCCTTTAGTGTTCTACCAAAATTAGGGGAATGGGTGGTGAACGATGCTGACAGCTACCAATACCTTGCTGAATCTATTCGTATGCATCCTGATCAAGAAACACTTGTTAATATGATGCAGGCTGCAGGATTTATAAATACAGAATATTTCAATCTTACTGCGGGTATTGTTGCTCTACATGTTGGACACAAATAATAAGATGAAAAGAATACAAACATTATCTCGGCTACTAAAGATACAGAAAACATTAATTCATTATCAATTGGATGAATTTATTGCTGATATCCCTGCCCTGCATTCTCTGCGTTGGATTTTTTATTTGTCCCCAAGACTATGGTTTAGAAAAACAACATCGTTATCTAGAGGGGAACGACTTAGGTGTGCTTTAGAGGATTTAGGGCCCCTGTATGTAAAATTTGGCCAATCACTTTCGACAAGACCCGACCTACTTCCTGAAGATATTGCAACAGAGTTGTCTAAGTTACAGGATGATGTCCCTGCTTTTTCTTCAGACCTGGTTGAACAAGAAATATTAAAGGCTTTTGGGCAACCTTCAATGGATGTTTTTACAAACTTTGATAGCGATGCTTTCGCTTCAGCCTCAATTGCACAAGCTCATCTTGCCACACTAAAAAGCGGTGAAGAAGTAATTGTAAAAATACTTCGTCCTAATATTTGGGAAGCAATAGAAAAAGACATGGAGATTCTTATCCTATGTGCAAAATTAATTAATAATTACTCCGAAGAATCAAAACGACTTCGTCCAATAGAAGTGGTCTCTGATTATCAAACGACTGTATTGCATGAGCTTGATTTGGTCAGGGAGGCTGCGAATTGTGCACAAATAGGCAGAAACTGGGTGGATTCAGAAATTATAAAGGTTCCAAAAATTTATTGGGATTATTGTAAAACAAACATCTTGGTTCAGGAACGAATTCATGGGATACCAATTAATAACCTGCAACAGTTAAAAGCTGCTGGAGTCAATATAGAACAACTTGCTATCAATGGTGTTCAAATATTTTTTACACAGGTTTTTCTCCATAATTTATTCCATGCTGATATGCACCCGGGGAATGTTTTTGTTGATATTTCTAATCCAAAAAAACCACTCTACGCTGCGGTTGACTTTGGTATTGTAGGCAGTTTAGACGAAAAAGATAAACGTTACCTGGCTCGAAGTTTTTCTGCCTTTTTTGAAAGGGACTATACGACGATTGCCTCAAACTTTATCAATGCTGGGTGGGTTCCAAAAGAAACTAGATTACATGCTTTTGAAGCTTCAATAAGAACGGTTTGTGAGCCCATTGCTGATAAGCCCCTTGAAGATATATCTTTTGGACAACTATTAATCCGCCTATTTCAAACTGCAAGAGAGTTTAAAATGGAAAACCAACCTCAACTAGTCCAACTAGAAAAGACACTTCTAAACATAGAAGGTTTAGGTCGGCAGCTATACCCTAAATTAGATATAGTGGCTGCAGCAAAGCCTGTTCTTGATGAATGGAAAGACCAACAAACCAGCTTAAAATCAGTTCTCAATAAACTACAGAAAGATGCCCCGGAAATTAAAAGAACCATTGAGGAATTACCAACCCTTGCAAAACAATTCTTAGATACTGATTTAACAAGCAACGACACTAATGAAGATTTTCTCAAGTCAGTTAGTAAAACCTTCTATCAAAGCCTTCTTGGGTTAGCAGTGATGCTGGTTGGAGGGGCGCTCCTCGGATTAGAAGTACTTGCAGGGTGGTGGTTATTAGGGTTTGGGTTTGTGGTGCTGTTACTTTCTAAACCAAAATCATAGGGGGTTTATTTGTTTAATATTGATTCTCTATTAAATAAGGTCAACCTTCCTTTGGGTGAGGAGACTTACAGAGAACCCTTGTCTATCCTTTTAAAGGATTATAAAAATCACGCTAACCTGACTAGATTGGGGTCTCTCATGATGCAAAGAGGTGTTGTAAAAACACTAGAATCCAGAGGACGTTTATTTCAGTTCATCAACAATAACAATCTTGCAGCACCCTCTACACCCATCATTGTTAGTGGATTGCCAAGATCAGGAACAACATTCCTCTTGGATCTTCTGCATTATTCTGATGAATTTAGAGGGCCTCTAACTTGGGAAATATTTCAAAAGATGCCGTTAGCTACTTCACCGTATCAACGGTCCTATAAGAAAATTAAAACAGAGGTTGAATTATCGTTATTAAGCACATTGGTACCTAAACTAAAAAATATTCATCCTATGAAAGCGGTTCTTCCTGAAGAGTGTCAATTGATTACAACGTTGGATTTTAGGAGTATTAGTTTTTCTTATTCATCAAGGGTTCCAGAATATACATCGTTCATTAACAGCTGTGATTACTCATCAGCACTACTTTGGCATAAACGTTTTTTACAAGCTTTAGAAACGACTTCTAAACCGAACTATTGGTTGCTTAAAGACCCTTGTCATATCCAACATATATCGGAAATCCTAACCACCTACCCAGAGGCTAAGTTTGTCTTTATCCATAGACATCCTAAAGACACAATTGCTTCAATCAGCAGTTTATCAGCCAATTTACGATCAGCTTTTTCCAAATCGATTGATAAGCATGAAATAGGGCAAGGTGCCTTGTCATTTTGGGCAAAAGCTATTGAGAATTTTTTAGATCGACGAACATTAATCAAGGAGTCAAATATGATTGATATTAACTTTAATGAGTTTATTAATAACCCCATTGGTTTAGCAGAAACTACCTTTAAAAAATTTCAACTTAATTTAGATGCTCACACGAGAGTGAAGATGGAAACTTTTATCAAAAATAAATCCCAATTAAGGACATCATCTCATCATTACAATCTTGATGATTTTTCTCTAACAACCGATCAAGTGAATCAATCTTTCAAAAACTATATTGAAACGTTTAGTCTTTAAGCCCGCAGGGAGGTTAAAAAATCAACTGGTGACACTTGATCTTCAATTGCCTCAACCAAAGCAGAGCCAACAATAACCCCATCAACGAGCGGCTCGAGCAATGCGACATCGCTACGGGATCTAACCCCGAAACCCGCACAAACTGGGATTGTTGTAAGCGCTTTAACGGTTTCAAGATAACCGGTCACTTCTTGTGGTAACCCGTCATTACCCCCCGTGACACCCTTCACTGTAACCGCATACAAAAAACCTGAACTTTTTGCTGCAATTTTTTTAATCCGGTCTTTTGGGGTTGTTGGAGTGACCAATTGAATCATACCAAGGCCTGCCAATTTCAATATTTCTCTTAGCTCTTCGCCTTCCTCAATAGGGAGGTCGGGAACTATAAAACCATCAACACCAGCGTCTTTGGAGTCTTGGGCTAATTGAGTGTAGCCGTAAACATATAAAGGGTTTAAATAACTCATTAAAATGATAGGCGTGTTAATACTTATGGTTTTTAATTGATTGAGTATCCACCGAAGTCTTACTCCACTTTCTATAGCTAAGTGACTAGAACGCTGAATAGTGACTCCGTCTGCCATTGGGTCTGAAAATGGAACCCCTATCTCTATGACATCTGCACAATCAGCTAATGCTTGAACTAGACTTAAAAAATCATCCTTATGTGGGTAACCAGCTGTAATAAAAGGCACAATAGCCGGTCCTTTTTGTTGGGGGTTTCTGACCCTGTCTTCAATTAACTCACTACCAAACATGTGTCATGACCTTTTTAATTGTTAAACAGCTTACTAAGTGTTGGCATATCTTTGTCGCCCCTTCCTGATAAGCCAATTAGCACTGTTTTACTTGGGTTTGCTTCTGCCCATTTTTTAGCACCAACGAATGCGTGGGCGCTCTCTAAAGCCGGTAATATGCCCTCCAACCCACAACATTCCCTAACCTGCTCCAGTGCTTCTCCATCTTCTGCTGAGGTATAACTTACTCTGCCTATAGATTGAAGAAAAGCATGTTCTGGGCCTACCCCAGGGTAGTCTAGGCCTGCTGATACTGAATGTGTTTCTTGGACTAAACCATCATCATCATGGAGTAACATAGAGTAAGTGCCATGCAATATTCCGGGTTTTCCTGAAGCCAATGTGGCTGCATTGTCTCCTAATTTTTGACCCCTGCCGCCTGCCTCGACACCATACAAATCGACTGACTCATCCCCAAGAAAAGCATGAAAAATACCTATTGCGTTCGAGCCACCACCAACACAAGCAAAAACAGCGTCTGGCAATCCTCCGGCTTGAGTAATAATTTGCTCCCTCGCCTCTTTGCCAATGATCGATTGTAATTCTCTAACTAAATAAGGATAAGGGTGTGGGCCTACCACTGAGCCCAAAATATAATAAGTATCATCTGGGCTGCCTACCCAATCTCTAAACGCTTCATCCACAGCAGCTCTTAATGTTTGGTCACCAGTAGTTACTGGAATTACTTCTGCACCAAGTTGTCGCATTCGATCAACATTGGGTGCTTGTCTTTCAATGTCTATAGCGCCCATATAAACAACACAAGGTATGCCTACTCTTGCGCAAGCTGCAGCAGAGGCCACACCGTGTTGACCAGCTCCAGTTTCTGCAACGACTCGCTTAGCGTTTAATTTTTTTGCAATTAATGCTTGCCCTAACGCGTTGTTTATTTTGTGTGCGCCAGTGTGGGTAAGGTCTTCTCGCTTCAAATACACCTCAACACCCCAAAGCTCGCTTAGTTTTTTTGCGTGTGTAAGCGCTGTAGGTCTTCCAGCCCATTGGTTTAACTCTGTTGAAAGCTCACCCATAAAAGAAGCATCAGTTAACAATGTTTTTACCTTGTTATCCAAGTTTTTTAATGCCGTCATTAGGGTTTCTGGAGCATACTGGCCACCAAAAATACCAAACCGACCCCGGGAATCAGGGAACTCCCCATCTAAAAGCTGTTGCAGTAGTTTTTTATTTTCTTGATTCATTGCTTACCCCTTCATCAAAGGCACGAACAATTCTAATAAATTCAATAATTTTTTGTTCGTTTTTGACTCCTCGATCTATTTCAACACCTGAACTCACATCAACCCCAACCGGTCCAGCCTGTTTTAATATCTTGTTAATATTATCAGCGCATAACCCACCGGCCAGTATAATTTGTTTATTTTCACATGCTTCTCTGGCTCTTAAAATATTAACTAAATCACCAACTCCGCTAACAGGACCTTCAAATAAGGCAAACGGGTTATCCTCTATAGAATTAACATTAAAACCTTCTTTGTCTCGGTACACTTTCAGTGCCTTTGCAACCCCCTTTAAATCAAGTGAATCAAAGTCTGTAGCGTCAGTCTGTATATAATCAAGTTTCACCTGGTCAAGCACTGTTTCAACCTCGACCTGGGTTGGGTGCAGCATTACGCCAACAGTTGTAACGCCTTCAGGAATTAATTGATGGAGATTATTCGCCTGCTCTGGTGTTATATATCGAGGAGACGACGGAACAAAGACAAAGCCCAGCATGTCAGCCCCATTTTGAGCTGCAGTCACAACAGAGGCTTCGCTGTTTAAGCCACATATTTTGATTAATGTTTTCATAGGACTTATTGGGCCGTCTTGGCTGCTTGTCTCAACTCTAATAAAGTCTGCATAGGGTTATTAGATTGCATTAATGCTGTCCCAATTAGAGCTCCCTTATACCCCCAGTTAACTATTTTTCTAATATCGCTTGGAACATTAATTCCACTTTCTGCCACACAGACCAAATCCTTAGGCAACGCCTCAGCTAGGTGGTCAAAACAAGCAAAATTTACTTCGAGAGACTTTAAATCCCTACAATTGACGCCCAACATTATAGACCTCAAATGATTACTGAGCTTAGAAATCACGCTGATACTCTGCTCCAGCTCCTCTTTATTGAACACTTCAACCAAAACAAACATGTGGTGCTTTTGTGAACGTTTGATCATGGTTTCCAATTGACCATCAGATAAAATACCAGCAATTAATAAAACCCCTGATGCACCAGAATAACAAGCTTCTGAAACTTGATAAGGGTGCACAAGAAAATCCTTTCGCATAAATGGGGTGTTTGGGTATTGTTTGGTTAGTTGAGATAAATCATTCAAGGATCCTAAAAATCTTGAAGGTTCAGTTAAGACAGAAATAATATCTGCGCCCCCTGTAATGTAGTTTTGGGCTTGCTGGCAAAGATCAAATTCATCTCGTGATAATCCACCAATAGATGGTGATGCTTTCTTTATCTCTGCAATGAGCGTGAAGCCTTCTTTATTTAAGGGCGCTGTTGTGTTCAATTTTTTATCCTCACAGCGCTCTAATAATTCATGCTCACTTATACTTTGAGAGCTTGTCTGATATCTCTCAAGACTCTTGCTTGCCATAGTCAATAAAAAATTGTCTATCGCTTTGATCATGGTGTTTTTAACGAGTTAATCATTTGGGCTGCTGTGCCTTCATCAATTATTGATTTAGCCAACTCTATGCCTTCTTTTAAATTACTGACTGTGTTAGAAACCTCCAAAGCTAACCCAGTGCCTAGAATTAAAGCATCCCTATGTGGACCCTGATCCTTTTGGTTAAAGACATTCATTAAAGCCTTAGCGTTGGTTGTTGCGTCCCCGCCTTTTAGGTCGTCCTCTGTGCACCTAACGATGCCAAAATCTTTAGGGTCCCTTATCATGCGCTGAACATGGTTAGGTTTCACATCGTATAGTTCAAATTCCCCTACCGGGGTTGGCTCATCCCAACCGTTTAAACCGTGCACAATAAATGCTCGATCAATGTTCATGCCAGATAAAGCTTCTGCCATCAGCTTTGCCATTGGGGAGCTGAAAGCACCAAGCAGATAAAAATTAGGTTGTGCAGGGTTTGTTAATGGCCCCAATATATTAAACACAGTTCTAATGCCTAATGATTGACGAATAGGAGCAACATGTTTCATTGCTGGATGAAAAAATGGCGCAAATAAAAAGACAAACCCATGGTCTTTCAGAATAGCTTTAACAGTCTCAGGATTATCGGCCAAAGGTATACTTAATGCCTCCAACAAGTCAGCGCTGCCAGATTTGCTCGACACAGATCGATTGCCATGTTTGACCACTTTTAATCCTGTGGCAGCACTTAAAAGAGCGGTTCCTGTTGACAAATTGAAGCTATTGGAGCCATCACCCCCAGTGCCCACAATGTCTATAGTTTTTTCGGTGCTGTCTATTTCTATAGGTGTGGCCAAAGCTCTCATAGCATTTGCAAACCCTCTAACTTCTTCAGCCGATTCTCCTTTAATTCGAAGGGCGGTCAAAATTGCTCCTGCCATAACTGGGTTCATCTCACCCTCTGCAAGCAATTCCATTAAATCATAAGCAGAACGTTCCCCAATATCACTTTTACTCATTAATGCGGATAAAATCTGCTGTGGGTCTTTAGTCATGGTTAGCCTCTTTTTTCTTGTTGTAAAAAGTTATGCATTAGTTTTTCACCTAAAGGGGTCAATATGCTTTCTGGGTGAAATTGAACACCTTCTATTAAATATGTTTTATGTCGAACTGCCATAATCTCATTGTCCTCTGTGGTTGCTGAAATATCTAAACTCTTTGGAAGCGTTGTTATGTCAGCAGCCAAAGAATGGTACCTCCCCGCAACCAATGGATTGTCAAGATCTGTAAAAATAGTTGTTTGATCGTGCTGAATAATTGAGGTTTTACCGTGCATTAATTGTTGTGCATAGCCTATCTTTCCGCCGAAGGCTTCCACAATACATTGGTGCCCCAAACACACCCCAAGTGTAGGGATCTTAGGCCCAAAATATTGTATAAGCTGCATTGAAACACCTGCATCTGTGGGTCGCCCTGGGCCAGGTGATATTACTAAATGAGTTGGCTCTAGAGCTTGTGCCTGCTCAATATCAATAGCGTTATTCCTAAACACAATGACTTCAGCGCCCTGGGCTCTAAACCCCTGCACTAGGTTATAGGTAAAGGAGTCAAAATTATCAATTATGAGCATTTTCACCATCACACACCCTCCTTAACCATTTTCAGGGCTGTTCTTAGGATTTCACTTTTTGCCATCACTTCATCAAATTCAGTTTCTGGGACGCTGTCAGCAACAATTCCAGCGCCAGCTTGAAAGCAATAGCGCCCTTTAGAAAAAACAATGGTGCGTATGGCAATTGCCTGATCCATATCTCCATTCTTAGCAAAGTAACCGACTGTTCCTCCATAAACGCCTCGCAGGTTTGGCTCAATTTTATCAATTAACTCCATGGCTCTAACCTTAGGGGCGCCAACAAGTGTGCCTGCTGGAAAAGCAGCAGCAAATAAATCGAAAGCGTCTTTGTCTTTATCTAAAATACCTTGAACGCCGCTAACAATATGCATCACATGGCTGTAGCGTTCGATTGACTGATAAGGGTTAACATTTATTGTGCCCTGTTGTGCAACCCTGCCTAAGTCATTACGTGCCAAATCCACCAACATTACATGCTCAGCAATTTCTTTATCATCAACCAATAATGATTGTTCGTTTGCAAGATCATCTTCAGGAGTTTTACCCCTGGGTCGTGTGCCTGCGATTGGGCGAAGAGAAGCGGTGTTGTTACTAAGCCTAACCAGCGCTTCTGGAGAGGAGCCCACAACTTGGAATCCATCAATATCACAAAAGAACATGTATGGCGATGGGTTCACAAGCCTCATAGCCCGATAGACCTCAAAGGGGTCTAGGTCGTAATCACCAGAGAAAGCTATGGATAAGACGATTTGAAAAATATCTCCCTCATAAATATGGTGTTTGGCTTTTTCAACCGCCTTATAAAAAATCTCTGGCTCAATATTTGGTATGGGCTGAGAATAAGAAATATTTTGGTTTGGCTGGGTGGGTTTTAGTTTTAACAAGTTAACTATATTGGTTTCTAATTCAAGCCGCTCTGCTTCTGTGCCTGAGTGAAGCACTGCAATTGAATTCTTTTCATGGTCAAAAACAAGCAGCGATGTCGGCGCTAAATAAGCACAATCAGGTGGATTCAGTATGCCTTTTTTATGCTGGGGTATGGGTAAGTGTTCAAAAAATCGGACCATGTCATAACTACTAAACCCAACCAAGCCCCCACCAAAAGGAATATTAGAAATTCTCGGCTTTAGGGCGGGAATTTCATCCAAGGTGCTTCTAAACAAATCCATCATCTCACCAAGTGTTTGAGGGGTATTTAAAACAGTCCCATTGACACTAAACTGCCCGCTCTTAACCTGAACAACATCAGACACGCCCAAACCAAGAAAAGAATAACGCGACTGATCAACACCTTGCTCAATGCTTTCTAATAAAAAACACGGCTCTAACGACCGCAGCTTAACAAAAGCTGAAGCCGGAGTTTCTGTGTCCATTGCTATGTCAAAATATTTTTCCATTTCTCAAAAAAAAACCCATCGCCGATTAGGGAGATGGGTAAACCTTGTTATTTTAATCAGACAGGCTTGGCCCTCTCCTAGGAGAGCTTCCACCAATTGCCTTGCTTTATAATCAACTTAACCATAAGTTGGCAAAGTATCTCTTGTTAGACAACAATCGTCAAGAAGAAGATGTCAAACAGAACAGGGTTACAGGTCCTCTGAGTTATAAGGTTTTATTAGAGGAATCCAGCGGGGTACGTTGTTCATGTAGATCTTGTATGCAGCCCCATACCTCTTAATTAAGCCTGGTTCTTCAACCAAAGGGAAATAGGCCATATTAAGTAAAACAAACAACGTGGTATAGATAAAAAAAGAAAGCGACCAAAATACTAGGGCCTCTGAAAATAAGATAATAATAACTCCAGATAACATCGGGTTTCTTACATAACGGTATGGTCCTGTGATGATTAAATTAGTAACAGGGTCCCAAGGAGCTGGTGTGCCGTCGCCGCCAGACTTTGCAAACAAACGAACACAACTCACAGCAAGTGCTAATCCTAGGAACCCTGTAACTACCGCAAGCCATGACGTCCAGTTATTGAATTCAGGAGCATTAAGATCCAAAAATATAGCTGGAATAATAATCAAAACATTAATTGGCAACAATAAAAGTGCTCCAACCCAACGCCATAAAATAAATGTATTATTCACTTTGATTGTTGTCCTTAGAGGCCTGACCCCTTAAAAATATAATATCGGCAATATAATCGATAACGCGACCCACATAATGAATGCTAGAGGGAGACCTAGTTTTACAAAATCATTAAACGAGTAACCACCAGCACCCATAATTAATAGGTTGGTTTGATAACCAATGGGGGTTATAAAGCTCATATTAGCGCCAAAAAGAACCGCCAGCACGAAGGCTTCTGGTGGGGCCCCCAGTTGTTGAGCTATATTAATTGCTATGGGCGTGCCAATAACAGCAGCAGCGTTATTAGAAACCATATTAGTCAACAAGGCCATCAGCAACATCAATACGCTCAGAATCATGCCCATAGACATGGTTTGTGTAAGGAAGACAAAAGACTCTGCTAAAAAATCAGAACCTCCAGTCAGCTCTAAAGCATTTCCAAGAGATAAACTCGCCACTATTAACATGATAATAGGGATACTCATTGCGTTACCAACGTCGCTCCATTTCATTGCTTTAAAAATCAACATAGCAGCTAATCCGAGCATCGCTGCAATTGATATAGGTAAGAGCCCAGTAGCGGCTGTGACCACCACTGCGAGCATAATATATAAAGGCAAGAAAGAACGTCGACGCGTTAAATCTAATGTTTCATTTTCAATCACCAGCATGTTTGCATTGGTTTTTAAATTATCAATTGACTCACTACTGCCTTGGACCAGAACCACATCGCCTGGGCTCAGAGTTTTTAAAGAAATATCCCCAGTTAATTCAGCCCCAGTTTTTCCTCCGTGGAGAGCAATGGGTAATAAATTAAATCGATTAGTGAACTGTTGTGCGTTCAAAGTTGTGTGGTCTAACAAAGAACCTGATGTGATCACAACCTCTGCTAACTTAACTTCTGATCCAATCTCTGTCTCCACTGCTTCTGCCACCTCTTCTTCAAATAAGCTCAACCCTAGAAGCTCCTGATATTCCTGAAGGTTCTCTAGTGTGTCCTTAACATAAATTCTATCCCCCGCCTCAAACACAATGGAAGGGATTTTAGCCACAAACAAAGAGTCAGAGCGTTTAATTTTTTCAATGTTAAAACCGTCACCAGCCTTCTCTTGGATCTCCACCAGTGTTTTTCCATCAGTAAACCCATCGGCATCTACATACAAAGCAGCTTCAAATATTCTTGTTTCCTTTTTTGGTGAGCGGGGAGGATCATTCGGCAACAATCGAGGGCCCACTAACCATAAAAACAACATGCCCAATGAGCCTGCCATGACTGCTGGAAGAACAAAATCAAACAATTGAATTGTCTCCAAGCCCATATCATTAGCAATCCCCACCACCAAAAGATTTGTTGAGGTGCCTATAGTGGTTGACATACCGCCAATTAACGTTGCCATTCCCATAGGCATAAGAATTTTGGAAGAACTAATCTCGGCTTTTTGAGCAACCGCTATGAGTGCTGGTATTAACATCACCACAATCGGGGTGTTATTAATAAACGCACTAAAGAAGGCTCCGAATAGAAGCACACCAAGCAATGAGAGTTTAGGGTGGCTAACCCAAGATTTAGACAAAAAACCAATCAGTGGTTGGAGGGAGCCATTCACCTCGATGGCCTTCCCAATGGCGAGAAGCAAACAGATAGTAATTAGTGCTTCATTACCAAAACTGGTAATAAAAAAAGCGATCGGGTTGACTGGGTTGCCGTTAAAACTGTACGGAAAGATAAAAAACAAACTCAATATAGTTACTAATATAAGCAATCCTGAGGTCTCGATAGGAATCCACTCTCTAGAGAATAAATAAAGCCCCACTACCGTTAGACCCATAACCACCAAAGCATGAATGCTCGGCAAATCTGGCATCATTGTTGGTAAAATGTTTTCATACTTAAAAGGATTATACATGCATGCTGTTTTTTTAGACTACAAAACTGTGGATGCCAATGACTTGGATCTTGGCTCAATCAAGGCATTTTTACCTGAAATTATGATTTACTCTTTTTCGAACGAGGAAGAAGTCCTGACTCGTATAGAAGACGCTGAAGTGGCTATTGCTAATAAAGTGGTCTTTGATGCTAATGTGTTTGCTCGAGCAACCAAGCTTAAGTTGATCTGTGTAACTGCTACAGGAACTAATAATATTGATCTAGAGGCAGCGAAACAATCCGGGGTTGTGGTCTGTAATATTAGGGATTATTGCACTGACTCAGTGGTTCAACATGTGCTGCTTTCGATATTGACATTAAAACATTCGTCCCGAGATTACAGTGCCTCGATGGAGAACAGCGATTGGCAAGAAGGCAGCTCCTTCAGTTTGCTGCAACACCCTATTGCTGAACTTACAGGTAAATTTCTTGGAATTGTTGGCTATGGGGTTTTGGGTCAAGGTGTGGCTAGAGCTGCTGAGACATTGGGGTTAAAGGTCTTGCTCAGCGAGAGTTTTGCTGAAAACAATAAACCGGATGAAAGCATTACCCGTGTTTCCTTTGATGCTTTATTAGCAGAATCAGACATTATCAGCCTGCACTGTCCGTTGACAGACAACACAACCGGGTTATTCGATGAGGGTGCATTTGAACAAATGAAGTCATCAGCCATTTTAATTAACACAGCACGAGGGGGGTTGATTGATGATCACGCACTAATTAAAGCCATTAAAAATAAAACCATCGCCGGTGCTGCTATTGATGTACTCAATCAAGAGCCTCCGGATTCGGATCACCCGCTAATGCAAAAACAATACTCCAATTTGATTATCACCCCTCACATTGCCTGGGCAGCTCGAGAGGCTCGACAACGAGCCTTGGATCGAATCGCTGAGAATATTGATGCTTTTCTGAAAGACAAACCTATAAATGTTGTCAATGCATAAAAAGTCTAGAAGATAACACTTGGAATAACGCGGTTGAGGTGGTGATGCAACTTTGGGTTACTGCCGTTCAAATAATTTTCAGGGTGCTTGAAGCAACTCAATAATTTCTCAGTGTCAGAATAGCTGGGCTGTATATGGCTTGTCGCACAGCCAACATGCCGGCAACAGCAATTGAGGTTACCCCAACCAAAAAACCACTAATAAATATAATTGGGTTTGGCGTGTAGTTGAGCTCAAAGATTTGAGTTGATAAAAACCCTGAAAATATCATTGCTGCTGACACAGCAGTCAGCCCTGATAAGACGCCGAGACCTAAAAATTCAGCCGCGACGGTAGCAAAAATTTTTCTTCGTGTTGCCCCCATGGTGTGTATAACTGCGGTTTCCTTTTTACGTTGATCAACGCTTGAAAAAATAGCCGCCACCAAAGTCAGAACTCCAGCAAATAGAGACAAAATAAATATAGCCTGAACAGCGAGTGAAGCGCTGTTGACGATGGCTCTAATTTGTCCGAACGCTGCCTCCAAATCTACACTGGTGACTGTGGGAAAGCGCTCAATAAACTCGTCTGCAACACCAGAATCAGGCGGAATATTAAGACTGGTTATAAAGGATTGAGGTAAATCTCTGCCTAAAGCAGGTGACAGGATAAAAAAGAAATTTGGGGCAAAACTTTCCCATTGCACCTCCCTAAAACTAGACACCCTTGCCTCAAAACTCATGCCGCCTGCAGTAAAATTTAAACGATCACCAATAGAAAGATTCATCGAGGTAGCAATACCTTTGTCTACTGAGACAGAGTGGGTGTTGCTGTTGTTTGACCACCATTCTCCTTCAACCACTAAATTATTCTCGGGCAAGGAGTCAAACCAAGTAAGGTTAGCCTCACGATCAATCATATTGTGTGTGTTAATAGACTCACCGGATGATGCAGTCGCCCCAAGCAACCGTCCGCTTATCAATGGAGTAAAAACGATGGGTTGTTCTAATCTATCTTTAAAAAAAGAACTAATATCGACAGTCTCATAGTCCTGAATATTAAAAAAGAAGTAATTTGGAGTGTCATCTTTTAGTGTTTCTTTCCATGATTCAATTAAATCAGTGCGTATCTCTGTTAGCGCCATAAGAAAAGTAAGTGACAGGCCAAACACAACGATCTGTAGGATGCTGGCATTGCGTCGTCGTGAAATATTTCTAAGGCCCATTCGCCAGCCTGACCCGGAGACATTACTATAGAGGGATAATAGCCAAATAATAAAGTAGCCCAAAACTGAGAGTATAATAACCAAAACACACATTGCGCCCAGAATACTGAGCACTAAATTAACGTCCTCAAGCAACACCAATAAAAACACAGTTAAAGTTAATATCGCCAACGTGTAAATCCCGATGTTGTTTTTAAGCCGAAAAGTAAAATCATTTCTTAGAATGCGAATGGGTTCTACTTCGCCCAATAACTTTAAATAAGGTGTGGTAGCAGCAAAAACAAGGCTGAATGAGGTTAAAAAACCTATAGAGACCGGTTTCAAAGATGCTGGAGGCAAGTCACTGCTAATCAACTCATCTAATAAATTAATTAATAATGATTGAACCAAATACCCGCAACACAAACCCACTGAGGTTGCCAGAAATATCATCAATAATAATTGACTGATTTGTGAGCTCAGAATAAATTTTTTTGATGCGCCAAACACCTTCATTAAAGTTGTGTTTAAAAGATGCCGAGTAGCGTATCGTCTGGCAGCAATCATTGATGAAATAGCTGCTATCACAATCGTAAATAGCCCGGCTAGATTAAAAAAACGAGTTGACCGATCTAGCGCCCTGCCTAGTTGGTCGCCAATTTCATCCACCTTTTGAACACGAACTTCTTCAGATAAATCAGCAACAGAATCAAAAAATAAATTGATCTGACTCTCGCTACCAGAAAACAGTTGGCGATAAACCACGCGACTACCTGTTTGTATTACGCCCATTGACTTAAGATCAGCAATGTTGGTAATAATCGTTGGAGAAAATGCTAAAAACCCAACATTACGATCAGGGTAATCATCTAAAATTGCCTCAACCACAAATGAGGTATTGCCAATAACTAGTTGGTCGTTTTGTTTTAAATTGAGTGCCTCAACCAGTTTTGGCTCAACCCAGACATAGCCTGAGTTTGGCGTTCCTTTTTCATTTGATAAGATCTCGCCTTTAAAACTCTTCAACACCACCTTACCTCTTAAGGGGTAGGTGTTGGTGGTGGCTTTAATGGAGGCAAGTAAATTATCATTATTAGCTAACGCCATACTTAAAAAAGAAACAGTTTTAGCCACAGCTAGTCCTTGGTTGGTAGCTGATGTTAGATAGCCCTCGGGTAATGGTGAAGTAGATCTAAAAGCCATATCTGCTGCTAACACCACAGAGGCTTGTTGCTTAATTGAGGACTGCAGGCGATCACCTAAAAAACTAACGCCAGATATTGCGGTAACTGCTAACACGATTGATGAGAACAGAATAATTAAATCTCCGCTTGATAAATCAAACCAGAATTTTTTTAGCCCGTAGTAAAAACCATTCAGCATTTAAGACTGCCTTCATCAAGTTCATGCATGGTTTGGCAGTTTTGTGCTAACAATAAATCATGTGTCACAATTACAATGGTGGTTTGGTATGCATGGTTAATGGAGAACAATAAATCACTAATAATCTCAGTGCTAGCTTTGTCTAGATTGCCTGTGGGCTCATCAGCAAAAAGAATCTTCGGTTGCTTAACCATGGCTCTAGCTATTGCTACACGTTGTTTTTCTCCCCCTGATAACTGGTTGGGTAAGTGTTTGACGCGTTTCTCAAGACCTATTTGATTAAGCGCTTCCATAGATTTATTCTTGGCGTTTTTATCGCCTAAAATCTCCAGTGGCAACATCACATTATCTAGGGCTGAGAGTCTTGGCAGAAGATGAAATGATTGAAACACAAACCCCACATCATTGCTTCTGACTTGCGCCCTTTTATCTTCATTCATTGTTGTTATCTCATGACCTATGAGTTTAATACGCCCTCTGCTTGGCAAATCAAGACCTGCCATGATCGCTAATAAAGTGGTCTTTCCAGAACCTGATGGGCCAACAATTGAGGTTACATCACCTGTGTTAATTGTAAGATTTACATCTTTAAGTATTGTCAACACACCTTCGGGACTGTTAACTTCTTTAGTAATGTTTTGGACTTCTAAAATTGACTCTTTCACAAAGCGCTCTTGGTTCTTTGTTGCTATTTTACTCACAGTTATCGCAACAGCAACTTCTGCTTCTGAAGCAATAAGCACAAATAAAAAAATACTTGTTTTAGGGGACAGCCTGAGTGCGGGATTGGGAGTCGATTATCAACAATCTTGGCCGCTGCTTTTACAAAAAAGGTTGGACCAGGGTGTTTACAATTATTCAGTGATCAATGCTGGGATAAGTGGTGACACAACCTCAGGTGGGGTGTCTCGATTACCTAAATTAATTAAATTCTATCAACCTGAGATTTTAATTTTAGAACTTGGTGGCAATGACGGGCTGAGAGGCACTTCATTAAAGGCTATTGAAAAAAACCTTAGGCACATGATTAATTTAGCACAACGCAGCAATATTACTGTGCTGCTAATAGGTGTTCAGCTGCCGCCTAATTACGGGATTGTTTACACAGCGGGTTTTGAAAAAGTTTTTTCCGTCTTGGCAAAAGAATATAGTCTTAAATTAATCCAAGGGGCCTTAAAGGCGATGGTTAAAGAAGGGTTGATGCAGCCTGATGGGATTCACCCTAATATTAAAGGTCATAGAGAAATTGAGAAAATGATTTGGGAACACCTCAGCGCACATCTAAAAAGCTGATTAAGTTCAAGGCCTAATGAAAAACGGACTCGATGGTTTCCTGAATATCTAAAGCTGCTTGCTTGGGGCTATCTGCGTTTTGAATAGGTCTGCCAACAACAATGTGATCTGCGCCCCTTTGAAAAGCCTCTTCAACGGTTACTACTCGTTTTTGATCGTCTGTTGGTCGATTGTGAACTGGGCGGATACCTGGAGTAACAATTATAAGCTTTTGATCAACCTCGTTTCTTATATGCTCTAACTCCAAGCCTGAAGCAACAATGCCGTCACACCCTGAGCTAAGAGCCCTTTTGGCTCTAGAGATCACCAACTCTTGGATATCACATGTAAACCCCATGTCATTAAGATCGCCTTGATCTAGGCTGGTAAGCGCTGTAACAGCCAGGACTTTTAAATCACCCTTTTCAGCTGCAGCGGCCTCCATCATGCTTTGGTTGCCGTGTATTGTTGTAAAATAGGCACCTCTGTTACTTAAACGTTTGATTGCTTTAGAAACTGTTGCCGGAACATCAAATAACTTTAAATCAACAAAGACTTTCTTGTCTTTTTTAACCAACCAATCCAGGAGATCAAAATAGTCCCCTGTCATCATTAGCTCCATACCAATTTTATAAAAACTCACCCCATCCCCTAACTCATTCACCAATTGTTTCGCTCGATCGGCTTCTGGTACATCAAGAGCAACTATTAGGCGGTCTTTATTATCAATGCTCATTAAATAACCCCTTTCAATACATCCTCAAGATCTTGCTCAAGATAATCAGCTGTTAAAAATGCATTGCCAATCTCTTCTAACAACACCAACTGAATCACTCTGTCTTTAACCTTTTTGTCTGCTCTCATGGTATCCATAAAATCATTTACATTAATTTTTGGAGGCTCCACCGGTAAGCCTGCTTTTAATAATATATCTTTTACCACCTCAACATCATCTTCTGAGATCAGCGACATTTTAGCTGATAATTTAGACGCAAGGACCATGCCGGCTGCAATTGCTTGCCCATGGCTCCACTGGCCATAACCAGCTTGGTTTTCTATAGCGTGGCCAAAGGTGTGCCCAAAATTAAGGATGGCCCTGATGGATTGTTCTTTTTCATCTTGGGCAACTATTTCAGCTTTTATTTGGCACGACCGTTGCACAGCATGTCCTAATGAACTCCTATCTTGCTCTAAAATATTAGAAACATTGGACTGCAACCAAACAAAAAAATCACGGTCATAAATAAGGCCGTATTTTATAATTTCAGCTAACCCACCTGACATCTCTTCTGGGCGGAGGCTAGACAAAAAAGCTGTGTCACAGATAACAGCTGACGGTTGATAAAAGGTGCCAATAAGATTTTTTCCAAGCCTATGATTGACTCCGGTTTTGCCTCCAACAGAAGCGTCAACTTGGGCGAGTAAGGTTGTTGGTATTTGTATAACATTAACACCCCTCATAAAAATTGAAGCAACAAAACCAGTTATATCGCAAACAACTCCACCGCCCAAAGAGATTAATGTTGCGTCTCTGCCAAAACCATTCTCAAGCAAGTGATCTATAATTTTATGAGCAGTTTTTAATTTCTTTTCTGGCTCTCCATTAGGAAGGATATGGGTAATGACATTCTTATCAGGCAACGCTTTTAAAAGTAGCTCAAGATATAGAGGGGCCACTACCTCGTCACTGACAATAGCTACATCGGACCCTTTGATTCTTTCAATTAATGATTCGGGTTCTTGGCTAGCACCCTTACCTATATATATTGGGTAGCTCCTATCGTTTAAATTTACTGTTTCAATGTTCATTTATTTTTGAGCTGGCCTCTGTGGCTACTTCTTCTAGTGATTTATTGTCTGTGTTTATTGTTATGTCTGCTATTTCTTCATAGAGCGGGCCTCTTGTCAACATCAACTCTTGAAGGGTTTTTTTATGTTCTGTGTTTTTCAACAAAGGTCTGTTGTTGCTGAATAACGTTCTCGCTTCTTGAGACTCAATGCTTGTTTCTAAATACACAACCACCCCATGTTTTTTTAAAAGCAGTCTATTCTTGGCTGAAAGAACAATGCCCCCACCAGTTGATAAAACAATATTATTTTCAAGAATGCATTCTTTGAGTGTTGCCTCTTCTCTTTTTCTAAACCCAATCTCACCCTCAACATCAAAAATATAATTAATATCAACCCCGGTTTTATTAGAGATCTTCACGTCTGTGTCAACAAATTGTTTACCTAGTTTTGCGGATAGTTTTTTTGCTACAGAAGTTTTACCGGAACCCATAGGGCCGATTAAAAAAATGTTATTTTTATTTTTAGGCATCGGTATCACCAAGCAATAAAACTAAGAATATAATAAGTGAAAAAAGAGAGTTTAATACAATTATATTAGCGTTGATCAATAGATATATAGTTGCGTCTTTCTTCGCCCAGGTAGAGTTGCCTTGGTCTGCCAATTTTCAATTTCGGTTGCGCCATCATTTCGCACCAGTGAGTTGCCCAGCCGACTGTTCTTGCTAAAGCAAACATTACAGTGAACATTTCTTTGGGTAAACCCATCGCTTGGTAGATTATTCCTGAATAAAAGTCCACGTTAGGGTATAGATTACGCTCAATAAAATATTCATCTTGAAGCGCTATTTGCTCTAACTCTTGTGCAAGCTCAAACATTGGGTTGTTATTGTTTTCTAGCGCGTTGAGCACTTTGTGGCATTCTTCTCTAATGATGGTTGCTCGCGGGTCAAAGTTCTTATAAACCCTGTGCCCAAACCCCATTAACCTAAAACGATCATTCTTATCTTTAGCCTTCGCAATGTATTTTGAAATATTCTCTTTACTCTCAATTTCACCAAACATTTTAACAACTGCTTCATTAGCACCACCATGAGCAGGGCCCCACAAAGCTGCTACGCCTGCTGCTATTGCAGCATAGGGATTGGTTCCCGAACTGCCTGCCAACCTTACAGATGAGGTGCTGCAGTTTTGTTCATGGTCAGCATGTAGAACCAACAAAATATCTAAGGCTTTTGCAAAAACTGGGTTGATTTCGTAATTTGTATCGCCGCCGAAAAACAATCTTAATATATTCTCTGCGTATGTCAGGTCTTCATCATATTGACCCATGTTGGTATGGTTCCTATGGTTGAAAATATTAGCCACTAATATTGGTGTTTTTCCCAAAACATTGAAGAAAAACTCTTTTTGGTGCTTGGAGTTTTTAACATCTATGCCCTCATGATAAAGACTTGAGAGTGACGCAATTGATGTGGTTAACATTGCCATAGGGTGAGCGCTCTCATCAAAACCCTGAAAGAGTGTTCTTGTTTGTTCTGGCAAGATCATATTAGTCTTAACTTGTGACCTAAATTCTTGTAAATTGTTTACGCTTGGAAGCTCACCATTAAATAATAAGTAAGCAACCTCTAGATAGGTGCTTTTAGCAGCAAGCTGCTCAATAGGGTAACCTCTGTATTCTAATATCCCCTCATCACCATCAATATAGGTCACATGGCTTACACAACTGGCAGTGGTGGAATAAGCTGGGTCAAAGGTAAAAAGCCCAGTCTCCTTATAAAGGTTTTTTAAATCAACAACACTCGGGCCGACACTTGCCTCTTTTATATCAAGCTCGATTGAGCTCGAGTCACTTGTTAAATTGACACTTTTATTTTTTGATGACACTAATAATAAATATTAAAAATTAAGACTGGATACCAAAACGTTTTCTAAACTTATCAACCCGTCCTGCCGTGTCTACAATTTTCTGTTGGCCTGTATAAAAAGGGTGGCAAGCAGAACAAACCTCAATAGATAAATCTGAGAGTAAAGTTGATTTTGTGACAAACGAATTGCCGCAAGAACAAGTTACTTTAATCTCTTTATAGTCTGGATGTGTTTCTTTTTTCACGTGTTTCTTTGTTAGGTTTATTAATTATATCTTATTGTATAAGCCCAAATATTTTTTGGGATGCAAGCATAACGACTTGTTAAGATATTTTCAAGAAAATTAGAACCATTCTATGTAAATGTTATCCACAAAATCTGTGGATAACTTTGTGGATATTCTTAAAAAACAAACCAATAAGTTAACAATGCTTGAAAACCTTTGAATTGTATAAAAAATAGACAGTTTTTCATATTTTCTATGTATTTCATACAGTTATAAGGCTATCTTATTGTAATATATTTGAAATGAACTCTAATTACTTAATAAAAAATCAATGACTTTTTTTCTGTGAATAATTGACAGTTTTATCTTTATTTATAAATTAGGCAAATTCATTAATGATCAATACTTTATAGAAGCTTTTGTTCAATCTTTGAGTTTTATTATATGTTCTTTTAAGGCTGTTAAAGCCAAAGCCCTATGGCTAACTTTATTTTTTTCTTTATCAGAAAGTTCAGCTGAAGATTTTCCAATAACGGGGTCAAAAAACAACGGATCATAACCAAAACCATTGCTTCCTTTAGGGTTATTTAAAATTACCCCTTCCCAAGTCCCCCTAAAAGTATGGATTTGATTATTATGTTCTTTGTCAATTAATGCGATGACGCATTCAAATCTAGCGGCTCTTGCCTCTTTATTAAGATGTGCCATGTTTTTAAGTAGCGTTATATTGTTGTTTGAATCGTTTGCATTCTCACCGCTATAGCGTGCTGAAAAAACCCCAGGCTCACCATTTAAAGCATCAACAACTAACCCAGAGTCATCGGCTATTGTTGTTATGCCTGTTGCCTCAAAGACACCGGTTGCTTTAATTATAGCGTTTTCCTTGAAACTTAACCCTGTTTCAAGAATGGGTTTTATCTTGTAATCGGACTGTTTTACAATTTTATAGTCTGAACCTAATATTGCTTTTACTTCAAAAATTTTATGTTGGTTGTTTGAAGCAAGTATTAGTGTTTTGTTTTTCATTTTATTTTTAAAAAACTTTTAGGGGAATTAAATAAAGCATTATATATTTATTATACTAATGAATAATAACACTCCCCATCTAGTTGTCATTTCAGCCCCTTCAGGCACTGGAAAAACAACTCTTGTAAGAGCGCTTCTTGCTAGCAACAACAATATGATTGCTTCTGTTTCTTATACAACTAGAACTAAAAGAGCAAACGAACTAGACGGAGAAGATTATAATTTTGTTACCAATGATGTTTTTGAATCCATGATTGCAAATGGAGACCTTTTAGAATACGCAAAAGTCTTCGGCAACCATTATGGAACCCCAAAAAAAGAGGTTAATGAGCAGTTAAGTTCTGGGCATAATGTTATTTTAGAAATTGACTGGCAAGGCGCAACACAAGTAAAACAAAAAGTCGCTGATTGTTTGTTGCTGTTTATATTGCCCCCTTCAAAAAACGAGTTGATGAGCCGGCTACAAAAAAGAGGCACTGACTCAAATGAGCAAATTAAAATGAGGTTTGATGAGGCGCTTAATGATATTAAGCAATTTGAGCATTTTGATCGGGTGTTTGTTAACCAAGATATTAACGTCACTGTAAATGAAATATTGGCTTATATTGAAAAGCCTGACTTAAACAAAACCAGGCTACCTGAAGATGTTTTATCAATAATTAAGGGGTTTCAGTAAAGCCCTTAGAAAGCGGTTGACATATTTAAAACTCCAAGTAGTCTAACGCTCCTGAACCTATATATAAGTGGTACAAATGGCTAGAGTAACAATAGAAGACTGTTTAGAACATACAGAGGGTGCTTTCGCCCTTGTCAAGCTTGCAGCAAGTCGTGCTCGTAGGATAGCTAATGGTTCAGAAACTCTTCTTGAAGACGAAGAAAACGATAAGCCAACCGTTCTTGCTCTTAGAGAAATAGCTGCAGGGCACCTTGATAACCCAGATTTTCATAAAACGGACAACGATCTTGAAAAAGAATTAGCTGAAGAGTTAGCAAAAACAGACTAAGACTTACCCTAAACAATCTTTAGTTTAGAGCCAAAAATAACAAACCAATTTCTATTATTGCAACGCGCTGTTGTAGAATTATTGGTAATACTAATAAATAGGTCGCGTTAACCAATTGATTGAGTCCGTTAAAAAATCAGCCGCAGACATGCAGAAAAGGAGGCCTACAAAACTTCTAAAGCAACTATTGTCTGAACTAGAGTACCTTGAACCAGATGATCACACGCTAATAAAAAAAGCTTATGCTTACTCCAGCGTTGCTCATGAACACCAAGCGAGAAAAACAGGTGAGCCCTATATTGTTCATCCTGTTGGCGTTGCCAATATCTTGTCTGAACTGCATTTAGATAAAGAGGCTATTGCCGCAGGACTCCTTCATGATGTGTTAGAGGATACTGTTATTAACAAAGCCCTTCTGTTGGAAGAATTCGGTGAAGAGGTATTAAGTTTAGTTGATGGGGTAAGTAAACTAGATCAAATTGAACACAGTGATATAAAGCACCACCAAGCAGAGAGTTTTAGAAAAATGATGTTGGCAATGGTCCAAGATATTAGAGTGATCTTAATTAAATTAGCAGATCGTCTTCATAATATGCAAACCCTGTATGCTCTAGATCAAACCAAACAAATAAAAATAGCCAAAGAGACCTTAGAAGTTTATGCGCCAATTGCAAACCGTTTGGGGATTTTTAATATAAAAACAGCCTTAGAAAAAGAGGGTTTTAAGTACGCCTACCCGTATCGCCATAAAATTTTAAGCTCCGCTTTAAAGCGTAAGTTAGGCAACCAAAAACGCATATTAAAAAAAATCAGCACCCGAATTAGCAAAAACCTTAATAGCGAGGGCATTGAGCACATCGTTGTGGCCAGAGAAAAAGATTTGTACAGCATTTACACAAAAATGAAGCGGCGCCACTTACCACTAGATAAAATTATTGATGTGTACGGCATCAGAGTTCTTGTTGGTAGCGCTCAAGAATGTTACCAGGTCCTGGGACTAGTTCATGAGACTTATAAACCAATCATAGGAAAGTTCAAGGATTACATTGCAATACCAAGAGTTAATGGTTATCAATCAATACACACTAGCTTGTTGGGTCCAAATGGCACCCCAATTGAGGTGCAAATTAGAACCAAAGATATGAATCGAGTAGCTGAAAATGGTATTGCTGCACACTGGAAATATAAAGCTTCCAGCAATAAAGATACTTCACCTCAAATCAAGGCAAGAGAGTGGTTAGCCACTATAAAAGAAATTCAAGGGGCCACTCACCCTGAGGAATTTCTAGAAAGCATTAAGGTTGCTTTATACCCTGATAAAATTTATATCTTTAGCCCTACTGGTGACATTTATAGATTGCCCAATAAATCAACTTGTGTGGATTTTGCTTATGCTGTTCACACCGATATAGGAAATAGCTGCATTGGCGCTAAGATTGACCGCCAACAAGTGCCCCTTAGAACCGTATTAGAAAGCGGTCAAACCGTCCAAATTATTACCTCTCGATATGCAAACCCTGACCCGAGTTGGTTGTCTTTTGTTACTACGGCAAAAGCTAGGCATAATCTTCGAGCTTTCCTAAAAGAGCTAACCATTGAACAAACCACTGTTTTGGGTAAGCGCTTATTCAGCAATGCTTTGAACTCTTTGGGCAAAAAACAAAGAAACATCAAAAAAGAACCCCTTGAGTTTTTGCTGCAAAGAATGAATTTTAAGGGTATGGATCAATTATATGAAAGCATTGGTGTCGGCGATAAAAACCCCTTATTAATGGCACAACTTTTATTGGGCGATGAAACAGAAAACTCAGAAAAAAAAGACCGTGCTCCATTACTAATTAAAGGCACTGAAGGGGTTTCAATAACGTTTGCAAAATGTTGTCTGCCGATACCTGGGGACACCATTATTGGTCATTTAAGCAAGGTAAAGGGTCTGGTTATTCATAGAAGAAAATGTAGACATCTTGGCACCTTCATTAAAGAAAGCAGTCGTTGGATTGGTGTTGAATGGAGCGATGGAATTAACCACCAACTCTCTACAGAAATAAATGTACACGCAAAGCATGAGACTGGTTCATTGGCAGAAATTGCGGGAAAAATTGCAGACAATGGTTGTAATGTTGAGCAAGTTTCCATCACCACAGAATATGAGGACGAAACCATTGATATACTGTTTCAAATACAGGTAGAAAACAGAAAAGCTCTAGCAGATATTATGAGAGATATTAAATCCATGGCTAGTGTAGAAAAGGTTTCTAGAGGACTACATTAAAGTGAGCAAAACAATTATAAGTACCGACAAAGCACCCCAAGCAATAGGTCCTTATTCCCAAGCGGTCAAATCAAATGGGTTGCTTTTTTTGTCGGGTCAAATTCCACTGGCCACAAGTGGGGAGATGTGTGAGGGAGATTTTGAGACAAGGACACGTCAGGTTTTTAGCAATATTAAAGGCATACTTCAGTCTGCAGACTTAACATTTAAGAGCATTATAAAGGTTAATGTCTATCTCATTGATATAAATAATTTTGCGGTTGTAAACCGTGTAATGGAAGATCTTTTTAATGCGCCTTATCCAGCACGGGCTCTTGTACAGGTGTCTGCGTTGCCAAAAAACTCAGAGATAGAGATTGAGGCTGTGGCTTCTATGACCTCTTAAACATTGTTTCTACTATAACAATGAAAAATGTGGAACTCACTGGATTAAAAGGGGTTGGGCCAGCAGTCAAAGCAAAGCTCGAAAAGCTCAATATCAAAACCCAGTCCGATTTACTGTTTCTTCTTCCAACACGTTATGAAAATAGAACTTTTATTAAAAATATTGGCTCATTGGTTCCTGACGAAGAAGCTCAAATAGAAGGCAGGGTTGTGGTTTGCAACATCGTTTATCGAGGCAGAAGAATGATGGTTATGCAACTAGCAGATGGGACTGGGTTTTTAACGGTGCGCTTCTTTACTTTTTCTAAGTACCAAGCGGCAGGGTTAAAACCAAACACTATAGTTAGGTGTTTTGGCAAAACAAGGAAAATCAGCTCTGGGGTTGAAATGATTCACCCCAGTTATCAAATAATTAATAATAATGACCCAAAACCCTTGCCTAAAACATTAACCCCCGTTTACCCAACAACAAAAGGCCTGCCCCAAGCAAGGTTAAGGCAGATTGTTTCTTTGGGCATTCAAGAACAACTCAAGCAAACTGATGAGTTGCTGCCAGAGGTTATTGTTAAAGAAATGGGGTTTGGTACATTAGAAGAGGCTTTGGTCAAAATCCACAACCCAACACCAGAAGAATTTTATAATACTGACCACTTTGCTCCTTTGAAAAGATTGGTTGCTGAAGAGCTGATAGCAAACCAGCTTGCGTTAAGGAGAATAAAAAAAACCACACAATCAAACCCTGCACAAGCGCTGGTTAGAAACACATTAATAAAAGCGCTTGTTGGGCAACTCCCTTTTACTCTTACTCATAGCCAAGAAAGGGTCGTCAATGAAATAAAAGAAGACTTAAGAAAGCCGCGGCCAATGATGAGATTGTTACAAGGTGATGTTGGTTCTGGCAAGACCGTGGTTGCAGCGCTTGCAATGTCTATAGCTGCGGACAACGAGACACAATCAGCATTAATGGCGCCAACTGAATTGTTAGCTGAACAACACATGGATAATCTTAGGGGTTGGTTTGAACCATTGGGGGTTAAAACGGTTTTACTTAAAAGCAACCTTACTCAAAAAGAAAAGGGGCTAATACTAAGTGACATTAAGAATGGAGAGGCCTCTATTATTGTTGGTACCCATGCGTTATTTCAAAATAAAGTTGAGTATAAAAACTTAAGCCTAGTTATTGTTGATGAACAGCATCGTTTTGGTGTTGATCAACGCTTAAGTTTAGTAAAAAAAACTGGGGACAACGACTCTGTGCCGCACCAACTCATTATGACCGCAACCCCTATTCCAAGGACCCTTGCAATGACCGCCTATGGAGACCTTGATACCTCTATTTTGGATGAACTACCCAAAGGTCGTGGACAAATTAAAACAATAGTTATACCAGACGATAAACGCAGTGAGGTGGTGCAAAAAATAACTCAAGAAACAAACAAAGGAAGACAGGTCTATTGGGTTTGCCCGCTCATTGAAGAGTCTGATGAATTAAATTTTGAAGCTGCAGAGACAACATTTAAAACGCTATCATCAGAGTTACCAACAAAAAAAATTGGACTTGTACATGGCAAACTTAAGCCCAATATGAAAACCAAAACAATGGTTGATTTTAAAAACAATATTCATGAGATTTTGGTCGCTACCACTGTCATAGAGGTGGGTGTTGATGTGCCCAACGCAACTATTATGGTAATTGAAAACTCAGAACGTCTGGGCTTATCACAACTTCACCAACTAAGAGGAAGAATAGGTCGCGGTGAACATGAAAGCTTGTGTGTTTTGATTTATAAAAAACCACTAAACAACATAGCCAAGCAGCGCTTAAACACCGTAAGAAAAAGTGTTGATGGATTTTATATATCTGAGAAAGACTTAGAGCTTAGGGGGCCTGGTGAGTTATTGGGCACAAGGCAAAAGGGGGTGATTGGGCTAAAAATTGCAGACATCTCAAGGGACGCTTATATGTTGCCTGCAATTAATCGTTATTGCGCAGACTTTGATAATAAGTATCCAGGATTATCAGAAAGACTAATTGACCGGTGGGTTGGCCAACAAATTGTCTATCGAAATGTTTAATTTATAGCTAGACTATCTTCTTTTAAAACCATGAAACTGTCTTTTGAACAAATTGAAACGTTGTCTCCTAATTTAACGTGGGGCAAAGGTGTTGAGAGCCTTGGAGCTCATCAACCGTCTTTGGATTTAAAACACTGGCTAACAGAAACAACTCTCCTAACAGATAAAATCCGTCAATTACAACACAAACACTCTATTGAGGTGTTAAACGAATATCATGGACCCGTGCCAAGACTTTTGAAAAACTCACAAACAGAACAAAATAATTTTATTAGAGAAATTCTTTTGTCTATTGATAAACAGGCTTGTGTGTTGGCACAAACCATAGTGCCTCGTAAAACATGGGAACAAAACGATTGGATCAAAACACTAGGCACCCAACCTTTGGGTGAGCACCTATTAAAAAAACCCAATGTTTCAAGAAGCGAGTTTGAATACGCCTATTTAGAAGATTCAATGTCTCCGTTTTGGTTAAGGCGCTCTAGTTTTAATATTGACAAAGCAATACTTTGGGTGATTGAGTTGTTTTTACCCGCAATTGAAGCGTACACAGATGACCAAAACAAAGGCTTATTTTGAGCTTATCAGGCTTGGCCGACCCATAGGGCTCTACTTGCTCCTATGGCCAACTTTATGTTCTCTTTGGCTTTCTCACAAAGGGGCTCCAAATATCAAATTAATGCTGATCTTCTGTTTGGGTGTTTTTGTAATGCGCTCAGCCGGTTGTGTTATTAATGATATTGTTGATAGAGATCTTGACCCCCAAGTGCAACGAACCAAAACAAGACCCTTAGCCAATCAATCGATTAGCCTTGGAGAGGCTTATATTATTTTGTTTATCTTATTATGTGTGGCCCTTATTTTAGTTTTACAGCTTAATGTAGGCGCGCTTCTTTGGTCTATTTGTGGCTTGGTCCTTGCTGTTTTATACCCTTTTTGTAAGCGGTTTATTGCAGCGCCACAATTGGTGTTGGGCCTTGCTTTTAGTTGGAGCATTCCTATGGTTTATACTGCTGGGGGCTTTGTTTTAGATAAGAGCTTCGTTTATTTATGGTTAAGCACAATCTTATGGATTGTTGTTTATGACACTTTTTATGCTTTGGTTGATAAAGCTGATGATTTAAAAATCGGGGTGCACTCAACAGCAATACTTTTTGGGGACAATGTTGGTTTAATTACTGGGGTTTTACAGGTTTTGGTTCTTGTTCTATGGGTTATGGTTGGCATAACGGGCGGCCTTGGTCAGTTTTATTTTTACTCTCTTTTGTTTGCTGCTGCTCTGTTCGTTCGCCAACAATTCCTTATCAGATCCTCAAATCCTGAGCAAATACTCAAGGCATTTACAGAAAATAACTATGTGGGCTTGTGTGTGTTTTTTGGTGTTTTTACTGACCTTCTGCTTGGGTCTCGTTGAACCAACAAAGACTGACAAGACCTCTTGGGCGAACAGTGTTTTTCTTTAGGTGGTTTTGATTTGCTTTAAGTCATTGTATTTTTCTCTTCTTTTATGGATAATGCATGCGATCAAATTGGTTCAGTCGCTTTATATAGAGGGTATTTATGGCTTTTGTAATCGTTGCCACAATCATTGTAATCGGAACGGTTCTTTGGAACGCCGTTACCCCGTGGTGGTTTACACCCCTGGCTTCTAATTGGGGCGCCTTTGACCAAACAATCATTATTTCATTATGGGTCACCGGTGTCGCCTTTGTTTTGGTGTCGGGTTTTATTATTTACTGTGTTATTAAATTTCCTTATAGAGAAGGACACAAATCTGAATACGAACCAGAAAACACGAAACTAGAGCTCTGGTTAACGGTAATCACAACCATAGGGGTTGTTATTTTATTAGCTCCAGGGTTAATTGCTTGGAACGATTATGTTTCCCTTCCTGATGAGGGGGTCGAAGTAGAGGGGGTAGGTCAACAGTGGGTTTGGAGTTATCGTTTCCCGGGTGAAGACGGGGTTTATGGCAACACTAGTGGTCGCCTTTTTAGCTCAAAAAACACTTTTGGGATCGACCCAAATGACCCCAGTGGTTTGGATGATGTTTTAATTAGGCGGGCAGAAGTGCATCTTCCAATTAATGAAAACATTGTCTTTCAGTTGCGATCGAAAGATGTCTTACACGATTTCTATATCCCTCAGTTCAGAGCAAAAATGGACGCTGTTCCGGGGCAACAATCAAACTTATGGTTTAAACCAACAATCTTGGGTACTTATGAGATTGCGTGTGCAGAATATTGTGGAACGGGGCATTTCGCAATGCGGGGTTTGATTACTGTGGACACAAAAGAAGATTTTCAAACGTGGCTAGAACAACAACCAACGTTTGCACAAACCCTTAATGAGGGGATTGAAGGAAACGGGAAACAAATCGCACAAACCCTTGGTTGCGTCGCTTGTCATAGTGACAGTGGAGCCAACGGTATTGGGCCAACATGGAAGGATAGTTTTGGGTCAACAAGAGAGCTTGCAAGCGGAGAAATTGTGCTGGTTGACGAGACTTACATAAAAGAGTCAACTGTTAACCCAGCAGCTAAGGTAGCAGGTGGTTATGCCCCTGTAATGCCAGCCTACGCTAATCTTTCTGATGAAGAACTGAAGGCTATTACTGACTATATTAAAACTTTGTCGAACTAGTTTGGATATAATTTTTTAGGAGGAGCAATAATAACAATGGAGCAAAACACAATGTATGAAGGACAAGCACTCTATCACCCAAAGGGCTGGTGGGGTCGCTATGTTTTCTCTCAAGATCATAAGGTAATTGCCTTGCAATATATCTGTGTGGCCTTAGCAATTGGCCTAACAGGAATGTTTTTATCATTACTGATGAGAATGCAGCTTGGGTTTCCCGGGTTGTTTGAATCAATTGACGCGGGGAGTTATTACCAAGATGTAACCATGCACGGGATGATAATGGTAATTTATCTGCTTACAGCATTGTTTTTAGGTGGTTTTGGTAACTATTTAATACCGCTTATGCTGGGCTCAAGAGACATGGCTTTTCCTTTTGTGAATATGTTGAGCTTCTGGGTGTATTTCCTCTCTGTTATTATTTTGGTTTGCAGTTTTTTTGTTGAAAGCGGTCCCACCGGGGCAGGCTGGACACTGTATCCACCTCAATCAATTTTACCAGGAACCCCTGGCGCCGATGGAGCAGGCATTCTTTTAATGCTGGGCTCATTGGCAGTGTTTATTATTGCGTTTACTATGGGCGGGTTAAATTACATCACCACCGTCCTCCAATCCCGGGCCAAAGGCATGAACATGATGAGGATGCCCTTGATTATTTGGTGTCTCTTTTTAGCCACTCTCCTTGGTTTGCTGGCCTTTCCTGCGTTGCTTGTGGGAGCAATTATGTTAATTTTTGACCGTGTTTTGGAAACAAGCTTTTTTATGCCTGAAATTTTCAAGGGTGGAGAAGTATTAAATTACGGTGGCGGTAGCCCGGTTTTATTCCAACACTTGTTTTGGTTTTTTGGACACCCAGAGGTTTATATTATTGCGCTTCCTGCGTTTGGAATTATCTCTGAGCTTATAAGCTGTCATGCTAGAAAAAATATTTTTGGTTACAACATGATGGTTTGGGCGCTTATTGCTATAGCAGGCATAGCCTTTATTGTTTGGGCGCACCATATGTATGTGGCCGGAATGAACCCTTATTTGGGGTTCTTTTTTGCAACCACCACCTTGATTATTGCGATACCAACAGCGATCAAAGTCTATAACTGGGTTATCACTTTATGGAATGCAAACATTAGAATGACGGTGCCAATGCTCTATTGTTTAGCGTTTTTAATTACCTTCCTTATTGGTGGTCTCACCGGACTCTTTCTTGGGAATGTGGCCGTTGATGTGCCCTTATCAGACACCTATTTTGTCGTCGGACATTTTCATATGGTGATGGCGGTGTCACCAATTTTAGCTCTCTATGGGGGGCTTTATCATTGGTACCCCTCGGTTACTGGCAGAATGTTAGATGATCGCTTAGGTAAAATACATTTTTGGATTACTTTTGTGGGCACTTACCTAATTTACTTCCCAATGCACTACATTGGCTTCTTAGGTGTTCCAAGGCGGTACTATTCTAATGAACAATATGATTTTATTCCTCAGTCGGTCAATGACCTCAATCAGTTTATTACGATCTGCGCCTTAATTGTTGGCGCCGCTCAATTTATCCTCTTATATAATTTTATTGTAAGCGCTGTCCGTGGGGAAAAAGCGGGATCAAATCCGTGGGGTGCGTGCACATTAGAGTGGCAAACGCTGGAATCGCCTCCAGGGCATGGCAACTGGGGAGATAAGTTGCCCGTTGTTTATCGGTGGCCTTATGATTATGGCCTTCCGGGAGCAACTGATGATTTTGTGCCACAAAACATTCCTGATGAGCAAATCACCTAGTTAGGCAATGAACAACGTCACAAACAATGAAGAGCGTTTTATGGGTTTGACCCATGGGCAAGTGTTTGTTTACACATTGATGACCGTGATCTCAATACTCTTTTTGTTTGTCACCAATGCTTATTTATTTAGAATGAATTTTGAAGACTGGAGCTCAGTGCCTGTTCCTTCGCTTTTATGGGTAAACACCGGCTCATTGATTTTAGCGAGTGTGGGCATGGCTTGGGCAACAAATGGTGCCAAAAAGAGTGACCTCCAAACCATAAAAGTTGGTTTAGCTATAGGCGGTCTGTTCGCTGTTATTTTTGTGTCTGGCCAAACATGGGCTTGGCAACAGCTCACATCCTCAGGGTTTTTCATAGCCGCAAACCCCGCTAACACCTTTTTTTATTTAATCACGGCGCTGCATGCTCTACATGTTCTTGGGGGAGTGACCGCCTGGTTTTACGTTACCTTAAAAACATTTAAACAAGATGCGTCTATCCTACAACCCGAATCCATTGGCCTGCTTGGAACTTATTGGCATTACATGCTTTTGGTTTGGGTTATGTTGTTTGGGCTGCTTTTAACCACTTAGAGAGAAACCTATGTCAAGTCAACCTGTGTCGTTTGAAGAATCGGTCCCTGATAATTTAAAGGGGTTGGTGTCTGACTGGTCGTCTGATGTCCAAACCTTCAAGGTTCGGTGGAGCAAGGCAATGATGTGGATCTTTTTGGTTAGTGACACCTTTATTTTTGGCTCATTTTTATCCGCCTACATGGCGGTTAGACTAACAACCACTGTTCCTTGGCCAAACACCAGTGAAGTGTTTGCCCTACACGTTGGTGGCGCTGACATTCCATTACTTTTGATTGCAATCATGACTTTTATTCTTATCAGCAGCAGTGGCACCATGGCGATGGCGGTTACCTCTGGCTATAAAAAACAAAGGGTAAGAACCGGTGTTTTGATTTTACTCACCGCATTAGGTGGTGTTGCGTTTGTGGGCATGCAAATGTTTGAGTGGACCAAGTTGATTGTTGAAGAAGGTATTCGACCATGGGGTAATGATTTTGGAGCTGATCAATTTGGTGGGTTCTTTTTTATGATTACCGGATTTCATGGCCTGCATGTCTCTATTGGGGTTATTTACCTAACAACCATTGCCGTTAGGGTGTTACAAGGTCGTTACGATCGGCTTGATGATTATCAAATTGTGGAAGTGGCTGGCCTTTATTGGCATTTTGTTGATTTGGTTTGGATCTTTATTTTTGCATTCTTTTATCTTTGGTGAGCAATATGAACGAACAAGAAAAACATTTTAAACACCCTAGCTTTTATCCTGGAGACGCCCCTGAAACTGAACACCCTTTCAGTTTATATATAAGCGTTTGGATACTCTTATTTGTATTTAGTGGTTTTTCATACATGGTTGATTATATGAATGTCGAGGGTTACCTCAGGTGGTTCCTTGTGACTGTGTTTGCTTTTTTGAAAGCTGGTTTAGTGGTTGGTGTCTTTATGCATATGGCTTGGGAAAGGATGGCCTTGTTATACGCAATAACTCTGCCGCCATTATTTTTGTTAGCTTTGGCTGGAATCCTTGCTGTGGATGGGTCGTTTATTTATTATATTAGAGATCTATTCATGTCCTTGACGCCGTCCTAAGGCGCCCCAAAGACCTCGTGCCAAAAACCAAAACTATGTTAGCGCTAACAACCCTGCTTGCGTTCTGTGTGATAGTTTTTGGTGCTTATGTCAGGCTGACAGATGCAGGTCTTGGTTGCCCTGACTGGCCAGGTTGTTATGGTTTTATCGTTGTTCCTGATAGTGTTGAAGAGCTGTCTATCATTAAGGAATCATTTCCCAACCAAGTGGTTGAACCTGGAAAGGCTTGGCGAGAGATGCTACATCGCTATATAGCCAGCCTCTTGGGCTTGCTTATTTTAACTCTGTTTGCTTCAGAGTTTTTTAAAAAAAACAAACCAGCCTTTTCTGATAACTTTCCTTTAAAAATATCTTTGTTGTTATTGTTATTAGTGGTTTTTCAAGGGTTGTTGGGGATGTGGACCGTGACATTAAAAGTTCACCCTTTTGTGGTCTTGGCCCACTTGGTTGGTGGGTTATCAACACTGTCCTTATTGTTTATTTACTTAAAAAAAATTAACTCTCCAGAAAAACTAACGGCCACTTTCACAGGCCTTTTATTTTTTGGGTTAACCTTATTAATAGCTCAAATTATGTTGGGGGGGTGGACAAGCACTAATTATGCTGCCTTAGGTTGCCCAGATCTTCCGCTGTGTTATGGCCAGCTTTGGCCGTCTAATATGGATATAAAAGAAGGGTTTTTAATGTGGCAATCTTTTGGAAAAAACTACGAGGGCGGCCTGCTGTCACCCCCAGGAAGAACGGCCATTCATTTTTTTCACCGCTTAGGGGCCGTTGCTGTAACCCTAGGGCTTGGTGTTATAATTTTTAAATACTTTAAAAGCACTTCAACCAGAGTAAAGAACGCGGCACTAGTTTTGGCTGGTGCTTTGTTGTTTCAGCTCGTAATTGGAATAGTTATGGTGTGGTCGGGTATCGCTTTATTTTGGGCCACAGCTCATAATGCGTTTGCTGCTTTATTGCTGTTATCATTTTTAAACCTCGTATACACAATAAAACACAGATAAAGCTACAATAACTGTTCCATGGAACCTGAGGATATTCTTGGCCAATTAAATGAGCCACAAAGAGAGGCTGTAACCAGCGGCGCTAACCCAGTTATGGTTCTGGCTGGTGCTGGCAGTGGAAAAACCAGAGTGCTTGTTCATAGGATTGCTTGGTTAATAGGTGTTGACAACATCTCTCCGTTCAATGTGTTTGCTGTCACTTTTACCAATAAAGCTGCCAATGAAATGCGGGAACGCATCAGTGAAATGTTGGGCCTAGAGACTCGCGGCATGTGGGTTGGAACCTTTCATGGTTTGGCTCATAAGTTTTTAAGGCTGCACTGTAAAGAAGCCGGGCTTGAGCAAGGTTTTCAGGTTTTGGATTCTGGCGACCAACACAGACAAATCAAAAAGATAATTAAAGAACAGCGTCTTGACGAATCATACTATCCACCCAAAGAGGTTCAGTGGTTTATTAACAGCCAAAAAGATTTGGGCCTAAGGGCCAAACAGGTTAAAGAAGATGCAGGGAAGAAACAACATATCCAACTTTATAAGGAATATGAAAAAAGGTGTGCTCGCTCTGGTTTGGTTGATTTTGGCGAATTGTTGTTATGTTGTTATGAAACGCTTAGTAAAAACAACGACCTTTTAGCGCACTACCAACAACGCTTCAAAAATATTCTTGTCGATGAATTTCAAGACACCAATGAAATACAATACCAAATGATTAAGCTTTTATCTGGTGAGGATGGCGCTGCATTCGTGGTTGGGGATGATGACCAATCCATTTATAGGTGGAGAGGCGCTAATTCTGCCAACATGTCAAGATTTCAAAAAGAGTTTGTCGGCACGCGGGTTATTAAAATGGAGCAAAACTATCGCTCTACCAAAACGATACTTGCTGCTGCTAATGCTGTTATTGCGAACAATGATGAGCGCCTTGAAAAAACCTTATGGACCTCTGCTGAGGAGGGGCCTCAAATTAAACTGGTTGCCAATCATGATGAATACGGGGAGGCGCACAATATTATTGACACTATTCAAGCTAAATCCAAGTCAATTGGTTTAAACAATATGGCGGTTCTTTATAGGTCTAACGCTCAGTCAAGGGTTATTGAGGAGGCGCTCTTACAGCAAGCTATTCCTTATCGGGTTTATGGGGGGTTTAGGTTTTTTGATAGGGCTGAGGTTAAAGACGCCTTAGCTTACTTGAGGCTAGCTGTTAATCAAAACGATGATTTAGCTTTTGAAAGAGCGTCAAGCATGCCGCCAAAGGGTTTAGGTGCAAAAACATTGAGCGATATACAGTCTTTTGCCCAAACAGAAGGGGTGTCACTTTTTGTGGGCGCCTCACAGTTATTGGAGCACTCATTAATAAGTGGGCGAGCTAAAAATGCTGTTCGTGATTTTGTTGCTCAACTTCAAAAAATAAAAAATGAGACTGAAAATAAGTCTCTTAAAGAACAGTTTGAGACGGCAATACACTTATCAGGGTTAATCAACTTTCTTCAACAGAAAAAAAGCGAACAATCGGCCACAAAAATAGACAACATTATGGAGTTAATCAATGCGGCCCATGGGTACCGCCCGCTGCTAGATGAGGATGAAATTACCCCTCTTGAGTCTTTTTTGTCACACGCTGCCCTTGAATCAGGTGACAATCAAGCCTCAGAGTGGCAAGACAGTGTTCAACTAATGACCATGCACTCTGCAAAAGGTTTGGAATTTCCTTTGGTTTTTATTGCGGGCATGGAGGATGGTTTGTTCCCTCATCAACGCTCTCAAATCGAGGTTGGGGGTTTAGAAGAAGAGCGCCGCTTATGTTATGTGGCCATCACACGATCAATGAGAGAACTGTATATTAGTTATGCCAACCAAAGGCTTATCCATGGGTTAACAACTTATAGTCGACCATCTCGCTTTCTTTACGAAATACCAGAAGAGCTTATTGATGAAGTATCTAATCAAGGGGTGCTGTCTGGCTCAACTAAAACAAACCATAAGCGCTCTTCTAAAAATAAGTCTTCTTCCTTGTTGGGACAAAGAATACATCATCACGTTTTTGGAGAAGGTGTTGTTATAGCGATCGAGGGAGATGGGGACAACACAAGGGCCCAAATTAATTTTGAAACTGAGGGCACGAAATGGTTGGTTTTAAGTTATACAAAGCTAAATTTGATGTAAAATAATAATTGAAGAATCATGAACATTTTAATATTAGGCGCCGGGCAAGTAGGATCAACAACAGCTGCTCAGTTGACCAAAGAAGAGAATAATAATGTTACGGTTGTTGATATTGATCCTGAGAAACTTGATAGGCTTGCCAGCAAATCTGATCTAAGAGTTATTGAGGGAAATGCCTCATACCCCAAAACCCTAAAAGCTGCGGGCGCTGATAGTGCCGATATATTAATTGCTGTGACCAGCAGTGATGAGATTAATATAGTGGCCTGCCAAGTTGCCTCAACCTTATTTAACACACAAACCAAAATAGCCAGAATAAGGGCTGCTGCTTATACAGATAAGCCAGAACTGTTCTCTGAAAACGATATGCCTGTTGATTTTGCAATCAGTCCCGAGGACCTAATAACTGACTATATTGTAGAAGTAATTCAACACCCTGGTGCTTTTCAGGTGCTTGATTTTGCTGATGGCAAGATCAGGATGGTTGGTGTCAAAACTAAACAACAAGGCTTTTTGGTGGATAACCCCATTCGCTATCTACACGACCATCTTGGTAACGAAAAAGTAAGGATTGCGGCCATCTACAGAGACGGTCAAATGATTGCTCCTGAGGGTGACACAATTATTAGAAGGGGTGACGAGGTCTATTTTATTGCGGCACCTGAAGATATTGACCACATGATTACTGAGTTCAACCAAGATCAAGAAAAAGCCAGAAATATTGTTATTGCAGGCGGGGGGAGAATTGGGTTAAAACTTGCGTCGAGGCTAGAAGACGCCAACAATGTAAAGCTGATTGAAAAATCAACAGCCCGAGCAAAAACACTATCTGAAATACTAGAGTCGACAATTGTATTAAAGGGTGACTCTTCTGATGACGCCCTCCTTAAAGAAGAAAATATTGATAATAATGATGTGTTTGTTGCTACCACCAACTCAGAAGAAGCCAACATTCTCTCAGCCATGGTTGCAAAAAAAATGGGGAGCAAAAAAGTAATGGCTCTTATCAATAAAGACTCCTTCTCTGGCCTAATGGAAACAGACAGTATCGATATTGCGATCTCTGCTGAGCAAATCACTGTTAGCTCGTTGTTGTCACATATTAGAAAAGGCGATGTTGTAAGGGTTCATAGTTTAAAAAGAGGTGGTGCTGAAGCCCTTGAGGCTATTGCCCATGGTCATGAAAAGTCAAACGTTGTTGGGAAGATGGTTGGTGATATTAATCTTCCTGAGGGTTCTTTTATCACCGCAATTGTTTCAAGCCAAGGTGAAATCAAAACCGTGCATCACACAACATTTGTTGAGGCAGACGATCATGTGGTTGTTTTTATAGACAACAGGGATACTATTACAGAAATAGAAACAATTTTTGAATAAGCAGATAAAGCGTTGTTACGCCTATCTAAGAACATGACCTTAAAAAACTTTCAATCAGTACAAAAAACCTTAGGGTTGTTATTAATGGTTTTTAGCTCATCAATGCTGTTGCCCTTTCTTGTGGCTGGCTTGTTTAACGATGTGTACACTGCTTCGTCTTTTTTAGCTTCTTTTTTCTTAACTCTGCTTTCTGGGTTTATTGTTTGGTACCCCAGCAGGAAGACAGCTGGCGAGCTTCGCCTTCACGAAGGGTTTATGATTGTTTCTATGTTTTGGGTAATATTGGCTTTATTTGGGGCTATTCCTTTTTTAATGTTGCCTGAAAGCACCCTCTCTTTAACTGACGCTATTTTTGAGTCTACCTCGGGGTTAACAACAACGGGGGCAACTGTCATCAACAACCTAGACTCGCTGCCAAAGGGGTTGTTGTTTTATAGGGCGCAGCTTCAATGGCTTGGAGGTTTGGGGATTATTGTTTTGGCGGTTGCTGTTCTGCCTATGTTGGGGGTTGGTGGCATGCGCTTATACAAAGCAGAATCTGCCGCCTCAGTAAAAGAGTCAAAACTTACCCCAAGGCAAAAAGAAACTGCCAGATCCTTGGCAACTATTTATGTTGTGTTAACTGTTTTTTGCGCTTTAGGGTATTTGCTTGGAGGAATGTCCTTTTTTGATGCTGTTTGTCATGCCATGACGACTATCGCCATTGGTGGTTTTTCGACCCATGATGCTAATTTTGGTTTTTTTCAGGACTCGTCTTTTATTTATTGGGTATCAAGCATCTTTATGTTGTTGGCTGGTATAAATTTTTCATTGCATTTTTTTGCTTGGAAAAATAAAACTCTAACAACCTATTTAGCAGACTCTGAGTTTAAGGCCTACATTGTTTTATTATTAACCGTGGTGTTTGTAGCTGGGGTTTCGTTGTTGGTTAGCCAGACTCAGAACCAATCGCCAGCCACCTTCACGGAGTTATTTTTTCAGGTGGTCTCTATAGGAACGACAACCGGTTATACCACATCGGGCTATGGTTATTGGCCAGTGTTGATTCCTTTTTTGTTGCTTTTAGTAAGCTTTGTTGGTGGGTGTGTGGGCTCCACTGGTGGTGGCCTAAAAGTTGCTCGATGTTTAATCCTTTTAAAACAAGGGTTAAGAGAGGCCAAACGACTGGTTCACCCTAGCGCTGAGATTGCCGTAAAAATAAACTCGAAAGCAGTAGATCAAAGAATTTTGGATTCTGTTTGGGGTTTTATGTCAGCCTATATCGTTATTTTAGTGGTGTTCATATTAATTCTTTTAGCTTGTGGCCTAGATGAACTAACCGCCTTCTCTGCGGTCGCCGCTTCACTAAACAACCTTGGACCCGGTTTGGGTGAGGTCTTTGTAAACTACATGGATTTATCTTTGTTGCCCAAGTGGGTTTGTATCGCCGCAATGGTTTTGGGTAGGTTAGAAATTTTTGCATTGTTGGTGCTTTTTACCCCAACGTTCTGGCAAGACTAGTTGTCCATGGGTTTATTTAAAAAGCTGTTACAAAGCTTTAACACCATTAATATTATTATCGGCAAGACTGTCTCTTGGCTGGTTTTAATTATGGTGAGTGTTGTTTTTAGCATTGTTGTCATGCGGTATGTTTTTTCTACCGGAAGGATTTGGGTGCAAGAGCTGGTGATCTGGATGCATGCCGCGGTTTTCTTGTTGTCAGCGGCCTACACATTAAGTGAAGACTCGCATGTTCGTGTTGATGTTTTTTTTAGGCGGTGGAATCTTAAAACTCAAAGTCGCATTAACCTTATTGGTAGCGTGTTATGTTTGTGTCCCGTGTCTTTGTTTTTGGTGTTTGGCTCGCTGGACTATGTTGCCAGCTCTTGGGCAGTAAAGGAGGCCTCTAAAGATGCTGGGGGGCTTGTTTTTCCTTTTATATCTTTATTAAAAACAATAATCCCTGTGTGTGGAGCAATGTTGTTTTTCCAGGCTTTGTTTATTAGTCATCGCTCAATTCAGGAAATTCTCAATGATTGAGTCTGTTCTTCTTTTTTTTACTGTAATTGTGTTTTTGCTAGCTGGTTATCCGGTTGCGTTCACCTTGGCTGGAGTGGCCTTATTGTTTGCTGGTATTGGGTTAATTACGGGTAATTTTGAGCCCGGTTACCTTAATGCTCTCCCCAGCAGGTTGTTTGGAATTATGACAAACGAAACATTAATTGCTGTGCCGTTATTTGTTTTTATGGGGGTCACTCTTGAAAAAGCTAAAATTGCAGAAGATTTATTAGAAACATTAAGCTCATTATTTGGAACCTATAGGGGTGGCCTTGGTTTAGCGGTAATAATTGTGGGTATGTTGTTAGCAGCCAGCACTGGGATAGTTGGAGCCACTGTTGTTACTATGGGTCTTTTATCTCTTCCAACTATGTTAAAGCGTGGTTATTCTCCTGAGATTTCAACCGGTGTTATTGCGGCATCAGGAACCCTGGGTCAAATCATACCCCCTTCTATTGTTTTGGTGTTATTAGGGGATGTGCTCTCTTCAGCTTACCAACAGTCCCAACTCCAATTAGGAATTTACTCGCCCGAAACCGTTTCTGTTGGTGACCTTTTTGCTGGAGCAATTATTCCTGGGTTAGTTTTGGTGGGGTTGTATATGGTGTATGTCGTTTTCATTTCTATTACAAAACCTGAAAGCATGCCTTCTGTTGAGCCTACCCTTAAACCGAAAAAGACATTGTTCATTGATCTTGCTTTTGTTTTAGCGCCTCCTTTGTTTTTAATGGTCGCTGTTTTGGGATCAATTATAGGCGGGCTAGCAACCATTACTGAGGCTGCTGGGGTTGGTGCTGTGGGTGCTTTATTTTTAGCCGGAATAAAAAAACAACTAACTGTCAAGGTTTTAAGGGGTGTTTCACAAGAAACTGCCAAGCTCACCAGCATGGTGTTTTTAATTTTAATCGGGGCGTCAATTTTCTCGCTTGTTTTTAGGGGTTATGAGGGTGATGAGTTGGTTCGGTCTTATTTATCCTCTGTTCCCGGCGGGGTTGTTGGAACAATAGTTGCGGTGATGTTGGTAATGTTTATTTTGGGGTTTGTTCTTGATTTTATTGAGATTACTTTTGTGGTGGTGCCTATTGTTGCGCCGGTAATTCTAGCTATGGGTGTTGACCCAATTTGGTTGGGGGTTCTGATAGCCGTCAACCTGCAAACGTCATTTTTAACGCCGCCCTTTGGTTTTGCTTTATTTTATTTAAGAGGGGTTGCTCCTGATTTTGTTGAAACAAAATCCATATATAAAGGTGTGCTTCCGTTTGTGTTAATTCAGTTGTTTGTGTTGTTTTTAATTGCCCTATTTCCAGAGTTGGTAACCTGGCTGCCAAACAAAATATACGGTTAACCGCCGTCGCCTCCGCCGCCGCCGTCGCCTCCGCCCATCATTGCCGCACCACCGTCACCACCAGAAGCAGAAGCAATTACAGAAA
>Ga0207990_1000109_pt1 | contig 47220 bp, 40 predicted proteins | sample ETNtaG_8_FD_185780 | JGI IMG/M metagenome (GOLD analysis project Ga0207990, IMG submission 185780) | Marine microbial and viral communities from oxygen minimum zone, Eastern Pacific Ocean - ETNP201406SV75 (SPAdes) (version 2) | ecosystem: Environmental > Aquatic > Marine > Oceanic ...
CCGCTTGGTAGCCTGACCGCCCCTCGGGGCTATAGCTCAGTTGGCAGAGCGCCTCCATGGCATGGAGGAGGTCGAGGGTTCAATTCCCTCTAGCTCCACGCAGCATCCCGGGCCCCTGCCCGGGATGTTTCGCGTTCCGTCACTCACTCCCCGTCGAGCGGGATCCGCGGGCGGTCGGACCACAGGCGCTCGAGGTCGTAGTGGGCGCGGGAGCCATCGTCGAAGACGTGGACCACGAAGCCGGCGTAGTCCATGAGTATCCACAGGTGGCCACCGATCATCTCGCTGCGCTCGGCGCCCTCGACCCGTGTCGGTCGGGGACCACCGGCGACCGCGACCATCTGCTCGACATCGTCGACGATGGCCCGAACCTGACGGCGGTTGGCGCCGCTGGTGATGACGAACAGGTCGGTCACCGAGAGCACGTCGCCCACGTCGATGATCACGGTGTCACGGCCTAGGCCCTGGTCAGCGGCCCGGGCCGCCTCGAGCGCCCATTCGTGCAGGCCCTCGAACGTCGTGGCGTCTGCAGGGGCGGTCGTCTCGGGCATCACTGCGGCGACGCTACCCGGCGGCTCATCAGGCGCCGCCGTTCGACGAAGTTCCGTGCTCGGCGACGAAGTCGGCGCCGAGGATCACCGTCAGGTCTGCCGCCGGGCTGAGCATCGGATCGTGGAGTGTTCCGCCACCGACCACCGCAGCAAGGCGGGCGGCCTCGGCTTCGGAGGCGGGGTCCCGGTAGAGGACCCGGGTACCGATCAGGTCGAAGTCCTCGTGGTTGCCGACCACAGAGACCTCGGCACCGGCCGCCACGAGCAGTTCCCGGGCGATGTCGTCGAGTGCGAAGTCGCCGTTGCCGTTGAGGAGTCGGACCGTCGTCCGTGACCCCGGGACGGCAGGGATCGGGAAGGGGAAGGTCTCGACCACCGTCCGGTCGACCCACTCGGTGCCGGGCTCCGGTGACGGCCAGGCCACCACCCGGACGTTCCCACCGGCCACCGCCGTGACCACCTCGACCAACTCGATGACGATGGCGGGCAGTCGGTCGGCCGGATCCGAGGCCGCTCCCACCGTTGCGAACCACGCCCGCCACCACGCCTCCTGCCGGGCGACCCGCAGCATCGGGTCCTCGAAGGGCAGGCCCAGATAGTCCGGAGCCTCGACTCCGGCGACGGAGACGTCCTCGAAGGGGACCTGGATCGTCCCCGCCGGCTCGGCGAGGCTCCTCAGCCGGGACGGCGTGAGGAGCGCCGTGTTGCTGACCTCTACGTCGAGGATGTCGACCACAGCGTCGCGGAGCCCGTCGACGCCGCCCGCCTCATGGGCAGCGGCCAGCGTCTGCCCACCGGAGAGCGCCTCGGGTGGCACCACAAGCACCGTGCCGCCCCCGTTCTGACGGTCGGCTACCGCCAGGATCGTCACGCCGGTGAGATGGCTCTCCCCGTCCTCCGAGACGACAAGCAGCGACCAGGTCTGTTCTACGAAGGCCTCGAAGCCGGGCGCCGTCACGTCCACGATCACGTCGAGGGTCGCACCCTCCTCGCTCTCGAGCACCCGGTCGAACCCCTCGACCACGAGAAACGCCGACCAGGCGATGGCCGCGACAAGCAGGACCGGAAACCCCCACCGCCACCCGGTCGACAGCGGCGGGGTCGGGATGCGCTGCTGGAAGCGCGGCGGGTGCGTCGGCAGGTCGAGGCGGTCGCGCTCCGGTGCCTCCACGGGTGTCACGCCGAACCCCTGACCCCGTAGAGGCCCCGCTCACGGATCACCTCGTCGACCCTCGCCGGAACCAGGACCCCGACCTCAGTCCCGGCCGCATACCGGGAACGCATGTCGCTGCTGGACACCTCGGGCAGGTCGGCTTCCAGCTCCTCGAACTCCCACCCCGGTGGTGGCCCGCCCGACTGCCCCGACCTGCGCATGACGACGATCGTGGCACGTTCGCGCACTTCATCGGGGCGCACCCACGTGTCGAGCAGCGCCGCGGCGTCGGTGCCCAGCAGCAGGAGCAGTTCAGCCCCCGGATGTGCGGCGCCCAGTTCGAGCAGGGTGTCCGCCATGTAGGAAGGGCCACCGCGTCGTATCTCGCGGTCGTCGACGACGAACCGTCCCGTGCCCGGGGAGAACCCCTCGGCCAGGGCCCTGGTCATCGCCAGGCGGTCCTCGACCGGCGTGATCGCCGAATCGGCCGTCTTCTGCCAGGGGTCGTTGGCGACAACCAGGTAGAGGAGGTTCAGTCCCAGGACCTCCACAGCCACCTCGGCAGCCGCGGCGTGCCCCCCGTGTGGCGGGTCGAAGGTCCCGCCGAGGACGCCGATCCGCTCAGGGTGGGAATCGGCGGCTGTTTCGGTCACGGCGGGAGCCTACCCACCATGCGTGCAACGAAATCAGGGGCAAATCCGCCCGAAACCCGATCGCCGTATGGGCCACAACGGGGAATATCCCGGTCGATACGGGAGGTTTCCCGGGGGTGTGCCCGAATTCACCCGATCACCTCTTTACCTGAAGGACGATCTGTGCTTATATGTCCCTTCGTCGGAGCGGTCGAACCCCCCCAACCTGCGGCCCGGCTCCCAACCTCCAGAAATCCGCCGGTCGCCTGCGCGCGAATCGGACCCCGAATAGAGCAAGTGAGTGTGAACAGATAATGAGTGATTCCGTAGGCCAGTACCTGAACGAGATCGGGATGGTCCCCCTGCTCAACGCCCAGGATGAGCGGGAGTTGTCCCAGACCATCGAAGCAGGCGCCGAGGCACGCGCCCAGAAGGAAGCCGGCGAAACCGGCGTCGTCCTGGACCGTGCCATTCGCAAGGCAGCCCAGGCCAAGGACCGGTTCATCCGCTCCAACCTCCGGCTGGTCGTGAGCGTCGCCCGCCGCTATCCCCTGCCGCCCGGCATGGAGCTGCTCGACCTCATCCAGGAGGGCAACCTCGGCCTCGAGCACGCCGTCGACAAGTTCGACTGGCGCAAGGGCTTCAAGTTCTCGACATACGCAACCTTCTGGATCCGCCAGGCCATCGGTCGGGCCCTCGACCAGAAAGCCAGCCTGGTCCGCCTCCCCGGCGACCGTTCGGCCAGCCTCCGGGCCGCCCTGCGAGCTGTCTCCGGCAACGGCGACGAACTCGACGAGGAACACGCCCGCCTGCACCGGCTCACCACCCCGACCTCACTCGACCGCACCATCGGAGACGACGACAGCAACGAACTGGTCGACCTCCTCCCCGACTCCAAGCCGGGGCCAGAGTCGCAGGTCATGGCCCAGGCCGAGAACGACATGGCGATGGGCCTGCTCGACGTCCTCGACACCCGGGCCCGCTACGCCGTCGAACAGCGTTTCGGGCTCCACGACGGCCGCAAGCGCTCGTACCGCGAGGTCGGCGAGGAACTCGGTGTGACTGCAGAGGCCGCCCGACGCCTGGTGAAGCGTGCCGTCAGCACTGTGCGCGACCGCGCCGAAGACTTCGCCAACGACGCAGCCTGAGCCACGCCCCCTGCCGGCAACCCAGCCGGCGCCACCCACAGACCCCGAATACCCACTGGGGCACGCGCGCGCCCTCGCCCTAGGATTCATTCCCGTGGACACTTCTCTCGCCGACACCCCCGCAGATTCCCCCGCCCACTGGCACCCCCGCACCTGGCGTGAGCGGATCGCCCTGCAACAGCCGACCTGGCCCGACGACGCCGCCCACGAGGCCGTCCTCAAGGAGATGGCCAACCTGCCGCCGCTGGTCTTCGCCGGAGAGGCACGGGACCTGACCGAGGGCCTCGCCGCCGTTTCCCGTGGCGAGGCGTTCCTGCTCCAGGCAGGCGACTGCGCCGAGTCCTTCGACACCTCGGCCGATTCGATCCGCGACCGGCTGCGGGTGATCCTCCAGATGGCGGTCGTACTCACCTACTTCACCGGCGTTCCCGTGGTCAAGGTCGGCCGCATCGCCGGACAGTTCGCCAAGCCCCGCTCAAACGAAACCGAGACCGTCGACGGCGTCGAGCTCCCTGCATTCCGCGGCCACATCGTCAACGACATCGGCTTCACCGAGGGCGAACGTACTGCCGATCCGTCGCGCCTCCTGACCGCCTACAACCGGGCTGCCGCCACCCTCAACCTGCTGCGCGCATTCACCAAGGGTGGCTTCGCCGACCTCTCACGCGTCCACCAGTGGAACCGCGAGTTCGTCGCCGCCAGCCCCGTCGGCCAACGCTACGACGCCCTGGCCGCCGAGATCGACCGGGCCGTGCAGTTCATGCGCGCCTGCGGCGTCACCTCCGAGCGGTTGTCCGAGCTCAGCCAGGTCGACTTCTACACCAGCCACGAGGCCCTCCTGCTCGGCTACGAGGAGGCCCTGACCCGTCGCGACTCCCTCACCGGCGGCTGGTACGACTGCTCGGCCCACATGCTCTGGATCGGAGACCGCACCCGACAGCTCGGCGGTGCCCACATCGAGTTCCTGCGCGGTGTCCACAACCCGCTGGGTTGCAAGGTCGGGCCGTCGGCTACCGCCAACGAGGTGCTGGCCCTGTGCGAGGCGCTCAACCCCGACCGCATGCCGGGTCGCCTCACGCTCATCACCCGGCTGGGTGCCACGAGGGTCGTCGACGCACTGCCGCCCCTCCTGGAAGCCGTCAGGGATGCCGACCATCCGGTCGTGTGGGTGTGCGATCCGATGCACGGCAACACGTTCACCGCCGACGACGGCCGCAAGACCCGCCACTTCGACGACGTGCTCGCCGAGGTCTCCGGCTTCTTCGCCGCCCACCGCTATGTCGGGACCAACCCGGGTGGCGTGCACCTCGAGCTCACCGGCGACGACGTAACCGAGTGCCTCGGCGGCGGCGACGAGGTGGCCACCACGGACCTCGAGCACCGCTACGAGACCATGTGCGACCCCCGCCTCAACGGCATGCAGAGCATCGACCTGGCGTTCCGGCTCGCCGAGTTCCTGCGCAACGGCCACGCCTAGCAGTTCCGGAGTCTGCTCTCCGGTTCAGACCAACTTCTCGACGAACGCCTCGAGTTGGCGCAGGTTGCGTACCTCGAACACGCCGTCGCAGTGGTTGCCGTACTCCCCCACGATCGAATCGCCGGTGTCCCAGTAGGCCCTCGGCTCCGGGTCCAGCCAGTAGACCTTGCGGGCCCTGTGCTGGACCTCCTTGAGGATCCAGGACTGGGAGGCGTGGTAGTTGTTGCGGGCGTCGCCGAGCACCAGGACCGTCGTCTTGGGGCCGATGTCGCGGTTGTAGCGCTCCCAGAACACACCGAAGGCGTGGCCGTAGTCGGAGTGCCCGTCCACCCAGACCACGTCGGCCTCGGTATTGACCCGGTGAACCGCCTCGCCGATGTCCTCGACCCCGTCGAAGAAGCGGGTGACCTCGTCGAGGCCGTCTATGAACACGTAGGACCGCACCTTCGAGAACTGGTTGCTGATGGCGTAGACGAGGTGGAGGGTGAACCGGGCGAACGCCGCCACCGAGCCGGAGATGTCGGCAACGACCATGATCTCGGGCTTCGCTGGTCGGGGGTAGCGGAACTTGAGCTCGGCCGGGACGCCCCCGTAGCTGAGCGAATGGCGCATCGTGCTGCGGAAATCAAGGGCCCCCTTGCGGCCGTGGCGACGCTTGCGGGCCAGCCTGGCCGCCAGCTTGCGGGTGAGCGGGTAGATGGCCTTGCGAAGGTTCGCCAACTCCTCGCGTGATGCGTGCATGAAGTCGACGTCCTCGGGCAGGGGCTTGCGGAGTGTCTTGGCCATGGCATCTACACCGCGGTCGGCAACCAGGCGACGGCGGATCTCGGCCTCGATCTCCCGCTTGAGCTGCTCGATTCGGTCCGAGAACTCGTCGCGTTCGAGACGCTCCTCGAGCGGCGTCAGGTCCTCGGGGGCGTCCTCCCGGGAGGCCTCCATGAGCTGCTCGAGCAGGTCGTCGAGCTCGAGGTTCCGCAGCGTGCGGTACAGGTAGTAGGTGCCGCCGACGGGTCGGCCGGGTTCCATGCCGGCGAAGCGCGTGACCGCCTGGCGTGCAAGGGCGGCGAGCATCGCGGCGTCGCCGTTCATGAGTGCCTTGAACAGCATCTCGGCCAGTTGCTCGGGAGTGAGGGCCTGCATGCCACCACCGCCGCCCTGAGGCTGCTGGCCGTCGCCGGGAGCGACCTCGCCGTCCGGCCCTTCAGCATCGTCGCCCTCGCCGATCACGTCGTATTCGGGTCCCCGCAGCGAGAAGTAGACCTCGAAAACGACCTCGAACGCCTTCCAGTGCGCATGGTTCTTGACCAGCGTCGCCCCGAGGGCGTACTTGAAGGCCTCCCGGTCCTCGATCGGGATGTGGGTGACCGCCTCCATGGCATCGAGGTTCTCGGTCAGGCTGACCGGCAGCCCGGCCCGGCGGAGTTCGACGATGAAGTCGCTGAGCAGGTCCAGGAGCGGCTTCTCACCCCCGTGGGTGGTGGGTTCGGCGAGGCTCACCATGGGGCTCCGATGTCGAGCCGGGCGTTCAGGTCCCTTCGGGGACCAGTTCGTCCTGGTTGTCGGCGAACTCCTTGACCGCCTTGTCGATGTCAGTGCGGTACTTGAGCAGGATGTTGACCGTGTCGGTGGCCGTCTGGGCGTCGACCTTGTCGATGCCGAGCAGCACCAGCGTGCGAGCCCAGTCGAGCGTCTCGGAGACCGAGGGGTGCTTCTTGAGGTCGAGTTGCCGAACCGATCGGACGATGCGGGCGACCTGGTCTGCCAGGTTCTCGTTGATGCCCTCGACCTTGGACTCGACGATCTGGCGCTCGCGGTCGAGGTCAGGATAGTCGATGTAGAGGTAGAGGCACCGGCGCTTGAGGGCCTCGGAGAGCTCACGGGTTGAGTTCGAGGTGAGGAACACCAGCGGCACCTGGGTTGCGACGACCGTACCCAGTTCGGGAATCGACACCTGGTACTCAGAGAGGATCTCGAGCAGCAGGGCCTCGGTCTCGATCTCGAGCCGGTCGACCTCGTCCACCAGCAGCACAACGGGATCCTCGGCCCGGATGGCCTCGAGTAGCGGTCGGGTCAACAGGAACTCCTCGGAGAAGAGGTCGTCCTCGATCTCGGTCCAGTCGCTGTCCTCCTCGGTCTGGATGCGCAGGAGTTGCTTCTTGTAGTTCCACTCGTAGAGGGCCTTGGACTCGTCGAGGCCCTCGTAGCACTGGAGTCGGATCAGACGCGAGCCGGTCACCTCGGCGACACACTTGGCCAATTCGGTCTTGCCGGTGCCGGCCGGGCCCTCGACGAGGATCGGCTTGCCGAGGCGGTCGGCCAGGTAGACGATGCCGGCTATCCCCTCGTCGGCCAGGTACATGGCGTCGGCCAACTTGGTGCGAACGGATGCGACATCTTCGAAACGGTGGGACATGGAGGCGATCGTACCGACCGGTAACCGAAGGACCGCAGTCGGAAAGCAGGCTCGGGGCAGGTTCGGGTGCCTCAGGCCCGGATCTGGCCGTCGCCGCGCACCACGTACTTCTCGGTGGTCAGCTGTGCGAGGCCCATGGGCCCGCGGGCATGGAGCTTCTGGGTGCTGATGCCGATCTCTGCTCCAAAGCCGAACTCCTCGCCGTCTACGAAGCGGGTCGAGGCATTGACCAGGACTGCGGCTGCGTCGACTTCGTTGCAGAATCTCTCGGCAGCCGCCTCGTCGCCGGTGACGATGGCCTCGGAATGACCGCTGCCGGTCTGGTTGACATGCTCGATGGCATCGTCGAGGTCGGTGACCACCCGCACGGAGATCTTGAGGTCGAGGAACTCGGTGGCGTAGTCGTCGTCGTGGGCCACCCCGATCGACGGTGCGACGATGCGCGAGCGACCATCTCCCACGAACTCGACGCCGTCGAGGGCGGCCAGGGCCATCGGCAGGAACTCTTCGGCCACGTCGGCATGGACCACGAGGCTCTCGGCTGCGTTGCACACCGACGGCCGGTGGGTCTTGGCGTTGTGGAGGATCGAGACCGCCATCTCGAGATCGGCTGCGGCATCGACGTAGACGTGGCAGTTGCCGTCGCCGTCGATCACGTAGGGAACGGTGGCGTTGTCGAGGATGGAGCGGATCAGCGAGGGGCCTCCCCGCGGGATCAGGCAGTCGATGCTGTCACGCAGTTGCATGAACTCGACGGCGGCCTCACGACTGACGTCCTCGACGAGGAGCAGCGCATCGGCGGGCAGTCCGTTGCCTTCGACGGCAGCCCGAATCGAGGCGGCGATGGCCCGGTTCGACTCCAGGGCGGCCGAGGAGCCCCGCAGGAACGCAACGTTGCCGGACTTGAGGCACAGGCCAAAGGCGTCGCTGGTGACGTTCGGGCGCATCTCGTAGATGATCGCAACCACGCCGAGCGGGACACGGACCCTGGAGATGTGGAGTCCGTTGGGTCGATCCCAGGCTGCGGTGACCTCCCCCACCGGGTCAGGCAGGGCGGCCACCTGGCGAAGCCCGGAAGCCATGCCCTCGAGGCGGGACTCGTCGAGCCTCAGGCGGTCGAGCAGGTTGGGCGAGATGCCGTCGGCCTCGCCACGCACCAGGTCCAGTTCGTTGCCCTCGATGATCCGGTCGGCATCGGTGAGCAGGCGGTCGGCTGCGGCGTGCAGCACGGCGTTTTTCCGGTCGGTCGAGGCGACGGCCAACGCCGGGGCGGCGCCCTTGGCGCGCCGACCGAGGTCCGCGATGTTCGAGGTGCTGACGCTCACGGAAATGCAGGCTACCGGCAGGGTCGCGGACGGGTCCCTTGCGACCCTCCTGCGATCGGGCCGACTACTAGGGTCGCCGGGGTGAACGACGCTCCTGCGCTGGACGGCGACGGCCCTGCACAGGGAGCCCGTTCCGTGGCTTCGGGCATCCTCTGGTCGCGCCTGGCGGGGCTGCTTCGGGAGTCCCTGCTTCGCTCGGTGCTGGCCCTGGGGCCGGCCGCCGACGCCTTCGGGGCCGCCCTGCGAATCCCCAACGTCCTCCAGAACCTGTTGGGCGAGGGTTCGTTGTCGGCGTCTTTCATCCCCGTCTACTCCCGGCTGCTGGGTGAGGGACGGGACGAAGAGGCCGGCAAGGTCGCCGGTGCCGTGGCGGGGCTCATGGCTGTGCTGTCCGGCGGTCTGGCCCTGTTCGGGATCATCTTCGCCCGGCCGCTCACCTCGCTGCTGGCCCCCGGCTTCGACGGGGCCCGCCACGAGCTGACCATCGACCTCATTCGGGTCACGACGGCGGGCATCGGCTTCCTGGTGCTGTCGGCGTGGTGCCTCGGGGTGCTCAACAGCCACCGGCGGTTCTTCCTGCCGTACGTGGCGCCCGTGCTCTGGAACGCCGCCCAGATCGTGGTCCTGGCAGCAGCACTGGTCGCCGACTGGGACCCGACGGGCGCCGCCGGGGCGCTGGCCTGGGGACTGGTCGTCGGCGGCTTCCTGCAGTTCGCCGTACAGGCCGTGGCGGTACGGCGCATGGTCCCCGACCTGCGACCCAGCCTCGCCCACTCGGACCCTGGCGTCATCGAGGTACGGCGCCGCTTCGTGCCGGCGGTCATGGGACGTGGCGTGGTACAGATCTCGGGCTACGTAGACCTGGTGCTGGCATCGCTGCTGGCCACCGGCGCCGTCGCCGCCCTGTTGTCGGCCCAGGCCCTCTACCTGCTTCCGCTGAGCCTGTTCGCAATGAGCGTGGCAGCCGCAGAGTTGCCCGAGATGTCCCGGGCGGTCGATTCGTCGGTTCTCGCCTCGCGGGCCACCGACGCCGTGCGGCGGACGGCCTTTTTCACGCTGTTCAGCGGAGTGGCCTACGTGGCGGTCGGCGAGTTGCTCGTCGAGGCGCTGTTCGGCTGGGGGGCGTTCGACGCCGACGACGCCCGGGTCGTCTGGCTGGTCCTGGCCGCCTACTCGCTGGGGCTGCCCGCCACCTCGGTCTCCCGGGTGCTGCAGGGCACCTGCCACTCGGTCGGCGACACGGTCGGCCCCGCACGCATCGCCGGGATCCGTGTCGCCGTCGCCGCTGTGGTCGGCCTGGTCCTCATGTTCCAGTTCGACGAGGTCTTCGTGTTCGACGGCGCGTTCGGCACCGGCGACATCGGACTCGGAGAGCAGGACGGCTTGGCCCCCCACCTCGGCGCCGTCGGCCTGGCCCTCGGTTCGGCCGTGGCCGCCTGGATCGAGTTGGGTCTGCTGACCGGTCGGGCACGTTCTGCAGCGCCGGACCTGCGCTCCCCGGCCGGTGCACTCGGGTCGCTGGCCGTGCCGGCTGCCCTGGCCTTCCTGGTCGGAGCCGCCGCAAAGTTCGTGCTCGACGGGCTGCCGGCCGTGTTCGGCGCTCCGCTCGCCCTCGGGGTGTCGGGCTTCGTCTACGTGGCGGCCTCGCACCGAATGAAGGTCGCCGAGGCCCACCTGGTGCTCGCTCCCATCCGCCGCCGCCTCTGGCGCTAACGCGGGAGGACGACGAGGTCGTCGGCGTGGACGACCTCGTGGGAGACGCCGTCGGGAAGCTCGCTCGTCCTGCTGCCCAGGATGGATCGCAACTGTGCGGAGTCGTGACGGACGATGCCCTTGGCAAAGACGGTCCCCTCCGGGTCGACCACCTCGACGGCGGCACCCGCCTCGAACCTGCCCTCTACGCCGATCACGCCGGCCGGTAGGAGCGACACCCGTTGGCCCTCGAGCGCACGGCGGGCTCCGGCGTCGACCGAAACCTGTCCCGAGGAACCGACGGCGAAGGCGATCCAGAGTCGACGGGCGCCGAGGCGGCCCTGACGGGCGCGCACGACCGTTCCAACGCCGGGTGTCCCGGCCACGGCGTCGACGATCACGCCCTCGCGTTTCGCATCAGCGATCACCGAGGGCACTCCGGACCAGGCGGCGATCTTGGCGGCGGCCAACTTCGAGGCCATGCCGCCACTCCCCCGGGTCGAGCCGGTACCACCAGCCAGGCGCTCCATCTCGTGGTCGATCTCGATGATCTCCTCGATCAGCGAGGCGCCGGCGTCGAGTCGGGGGTCGGCGGTGAACAGGCCGGGCGTGTCAGTCAGGAGCACCAGCAGGTCGGCCTCGACGAGGTGGGCCACGAGGGCGGCGATGCGGTCGTTGTCGCCGAAGCGGATCTCATCGTCGGCGATGGCGTCATTTTCGTTGACTACCGGCACGACGCCGAGTTCGAGGAGGCGCGTGAGGGTGCCCCGTGCGTGCAGGTACTGGGCCCGCACGAAGAAGTCGAGCGGCGCCAGGAGAACCTGTCCGGCGACCAGGTCGTGGCGACCCAACGCCTCCTGGTAGGTGCCGATCAGATTGCCCTGCCCGACGGCGGACACCGCCTGGAGGGTGACGGAGTCGCTGGGACGGCGGTCGCCCCCCATGCCCAGGGCCGGGAGGCCGGCGGCGATGGCGCCCGAGGTGACCACGACGACCCTGGCGCCATCGGAACGCAGGACGGCAACCTCGTCGCAGAGCTTGGCCACCAGGGCGCGGTCGACAACGCCCTCGCCGTCGGTGATGGACGAGGTTCCGACCTTGACGACGATGGTCCGGGCCATCAGCGGGTCCGCCCGGGTGCCGGGCCGTGTCGTGGGGTGAACAGGTTCATGTGTCCTCTTCGTAGTCGAACTCGAGCCGGCCGATGCGCACGGTTTCACCCTGCTTCGCCCCGGCCCGCACCAACGCCCGGTCGACACCCATCGAGCGGAGCCTTTCGTGGACGTATTCCAGCGCCTCCGGGTTGGTGAGGTCATTGAGGTTGACGGTGCGGGCTATGTGCCGGTCCGGGATCTCCCAGGCCCCGTCCTCCCCGCGAACCACCACGACGCCCTCCGGCTCTGGCCTGTGTACCACCACCGGTGTTCGGTCGACGTGGACCTCCCGGGCGAGGTCGACCGCATCGCCCATTCGGTGGACGAGGGCGTCGAGGCCTTCGCCGGTCAGCGCCGACAGGCGGTCACCGTCGAAGTCGACACCCTTTTCGGCCACGTCGGCACGGGAACCGACGATGATGCGGGGTCGCTCCAGCAGCTCTGGACGGTAGGCGCCCAACTCGTGCTCGAGGACCGCCAACTGTCCGGCAGGCGGGCGCTCGGCGGTCGGTGCAAGGTCCAGCATCACGACGAGCACGCTCGCCCGTTCGATGTGGCGCAGGAAGAGGTGCCCGAGGCCCTTGCCGTCGGATGCTCCCTCTATGAGACCGGGAATGTCCGCCACGACGAACTCCGGCCGGCCCTCTGGACGGACGACCCCCAGGTTCGGCTCGAGCGTGGTGAACGGGTAGTCGGCTATTCGGGGCTTGGCGGCCGAGATCCGCGAGATGAGGGTGCTCTTGCCGACGTTCGGGAAGCCGACCAGCGCCACATCGGCCATGAGCCGCAACTCGAGGCGCAGCCACCGCTCCTCACCTTCCTCGCCCTGCTCGGCGAAGGTCGGGACCCGACGCCTGTTGCTGAGGAACTTGGCGTTGCCCTTGCCGCCTATTCCCGCTCGTGCAACGAGGCATCGGTCGCCATGGGCGACCAGGTCGGCGATGCGCTCCTCTGCGTACATGTCGTGGACGCTGGTGCCCTCGGGGACCTTGAGGACGAGGTCCTCGGCCGAACGGCCGTGCCTCCTGCCGCCGGAGCCGTGGGTGCCGTTCTCCGCCCTGCGGTGCGGGTGGTCCCGGAAGCCCAGCAGGGAGGCCACGTTGTGATCGGCCTCCAGCCAGACGCTGCCGCCGTCTCCGCCGTCTCCACCATCGGGGCCGCCCTTGGGCACATGGGCCTCACGACGGAAGGACACCACGCCTGCTCCGCCGTCGCCGCCCCGGACGTTCAGCCCGCATTCGTCCACGAACTGCGACATGGGCACGAGCCTACCGACGGGCTGCGGACGGTCGGGGTGGACGCCTGCTGGGACAACTGCTCGCCATAGGGTGGCCCGGATGCCAGGCGAAGAACCCACGCAAGCCACCGGCCCCACTCGCGATCAGGTCTGGGCCTCGACGATGGACGGACACGTGGCCGGCGCCGGCCCGGGCCCCGGCGCTTCGGATCATGGATCGACCTCGGTCCGCACCGCCCACGTCGACAGCCGGGCGACGATCGAACCCTGCGAGGTGATCGGTCGGAAGGAGCGCGAATCGGGCGGGCTCCCGATCTCCAATCCCGCAGCCACCCCGGGAATCGGAGCCGGAGATCGGATCCTCCCGGAGGAACCAGACCCACTGCGCACCTGCTTCGAACGCGATCGGGACCGGATCCTGCACGGCACGGCGTTTCGGCGGTTGGCCGGCAAGACCCAGGTGTTCGTCTTCCCGGAGGATCACCAGCGCACCCGGCTCACCCACGCCCTCGAGGTAGCCCAGGTGGCCCGGTCCATCTCCACCGGCCTCGGCCTGAACGTCACCCTCGCCGAAGCCATCGCCCTCGGACACGACTGTGGACACGGGCCCGGCGGGCACGCCAGCGAGGACGCCCTCAGCCCGTACGTGGACGGCGGCTACGACCATGCACAGTGGGGCGCAGACGTCACGCTCGACCCACTGAACCTGTGTACCGAAACCCTCGACGGCATTCGCAACCACTCGTGGTCGCGCCCGGCGCCGTCGACACCGGAGGGCGAGGTCGTGAGTTGGGCCGACCGCATCGCATACGTCTGCCACGACTTCGAAGATGCCGTCCATGCCGGCGTGGTCAGGCCGGACATGCTTCCCGACACGGTCCGTCGACACTGCGGCGAGGCTCGCCGGGAACAGTTGGGCGCGTTCATCGACGCTGTGGTCCACACCTCTGCGAGCACGGGCCGCGTGGGCATGGACCATGAGACCGCCGATGCGCTGGCCGTCTTTCGCAACTTCGACTACGAGCAGATCTACCTTCGACCCGACTCGGTGCGCCAGGGTGCACTGGTCGTCGAGATGCTCCAGGCCCTGGTCGAGCACCTGCTGGTCTCACCAGGAGACCTGCCGGCGGAGCTTCAAGACCCTGGCGATTCCAACAGGCTCGCCGTGGTCAACTATGTAGGAGGGATGACCGACCGGTTCGCCTGCCGAAGCGCGGTGAGGCTCCTGGGCTGGAAAGAGGAGCGGCTACCGACCGGGGTCGGAAACCTGCACTGAACAGGAACCGGTAGGAACGAACCTTGGCGGCTCGACAGGGAACCGTTGCTACTCGGCGATCACGTCGACGAGCTTGCGACCACGGCGATTGCCGAACTTGACCACGCCGTCTGCGGTGGCGAACAGGGTGTCGTCGCCACCACGGCCCACGTTGTCGCCGGGGTGGAACTTGGTGCCCCGCTGCCTGACGATGATCGAGCCGGCGGTCACCAGGGTGCCGTCGTAGACCTTGATACCGAGGCGCTGGGAGTTGGAGTCACGACCGTTCCGGGTGGAACCGCCGCCCTTGGTCTTGGACATGCTGGCCTGCCTCTCCGAGAGGTTGTCTGTTGCGTGAGATTGAAGCTTGAAGCAGCGGACTTGTCAGCCGCGGGCGATGCCGAGGATCTCGATCTCGGCGTAGTGCTGACGGTGACCCCAGCGGCGACGCTGGTTGCTCTTGTTCTTGTAGGTGAACCCTCGGATCTTGGGGCCCTTGGCGTCACCCATGATGCGAGCGGTCACCTTGGCGCCGGAGAGCGCCTCGGGGGTGGCGAGTACGTCGTCGCCGTCCACGAGGAGCACGGGGCTGAGTTCGATGTCGGTCTCAGGGTCGCCGAGCCGTTCGACGAGGAGCCGCTGCCCCTCCTCGACCCGGTACTGCTTCCCGCCGGTGGCGATCACTGCGTACATAGTTCCCAAAGGCTAGCCCTGAGCAGGCACAGCGCCACGGGGCGCGAAGCACTTCCTGAGGTGCTTCCCCGGCTATCTCGCTGGCTTTGCCAGCAGGAGTTCCTCGTCGAGGGCGACACCCCGGCCGTCGCAGTCGTCGCAGCGCTCAGAGAAACTCTCGAGGAGGCCCTCGCCGATGCGTTTGCGGGTCATCTCGACGAGGCCGAGATCGGAGATGTCGAACACCTGGGTCCGGGTCTTGTCCCGGGCCAGGGCGTCGCGAAGCGTCGCAGCGACCGCCTCCCGGTTCTTCTTCACGTCCATGTCGACGAAGTCGATCACGATGATGCCGCCGATGTCGCGTAGGCGAAGCTGGCGAGCAGTCTCCTCAGCGGCCTCGAGGTTGTTGCGGAACACCGTCTCCTCGAGGCTCTTCTTGCCCACGTTCTTGCCGGTGTTCACATCGATGACCGTCAAAGCTTCGGTGTGCTCGATGATGAGCGAGCCGCCGGACGGCAACCAGACCTTGCGGTCGACCGCTTTGCGAAGCTGCTCGTGGACATGGTGGCGCTCGAAAAGGGGAAGGGATTCGGAGCCGCCCGGTCCGCTGTCGTAGAACTGGACCCGATCGGCCAGCGCCGGATTCACCCCCTGGACGTAGACGAGCACCTTGTCGTAGAGGTCCCGGTCGTCTATCACGATGCCCCGGTAGTCCTTCGTGAACTCCTCTCGGATGAACCGGAACACCGCCTCGGGCTCACGGTAGAGAAGGCTCGGTGCCGACGACTTCTTCGCCAGCGCCTCGATGTCGGTCCACTGCTGGACGAGGCGGCCGACGTCGCGCTCGAGTTCCTCTGCCGTGATGTCCTCGGCTGCCGTACGCACGATCAGGCCGTGCTCGGCCGGCTTGACCCGGTCGAGAATGCCCTGCAGGCGCTTGCGCTCCTTGTCGGGCAGGCGCTTGGAGATGCCGTACGTCGAGTTGTTGGGCACCAGCACCACGAAGCGACCTGGCAGGGAAACCTCCTGGGTGAGCCTGGCACCCTTGTGGGCGATCGGGTTCTTGGTCACCTGGCAGAGGATCGTCTGCCGGGCCTTGAGAACCTGCTCTATCCGGGCCTTGCCCCCTCCCTCGACCTCGTCGGGGTCGAACTGCAGGTCGCCCCGATAGAGCACGGCGTTCTTCGGGGTCCCGATGTCGACGAAGGCCGCCTCCATCCCGGGCAGCACGTTCTGGACCTTTGACAGGTAGACGTTGCCGTGGATCTCGCTCACGTCGTCAGCCGGGCGCGAGAGGTAGTGCTCGATCAGGTTGCGACCTTCGAGCACGGCGATCTGCGTGGCACCCTCGCCCACGCTCACGCACATCAGGTAGCGACCGAGTGGCTTGCCACGTCGCTCGCGGCCCCGTCTCGTCTTGAGGATCGCCTCGTCGAGTTCGAGCGGGCCGTCGTCGGTGATGGCCTCGACGGGTTCATTGCGTTGCCTGCCCTGCTTGCCTCGGCCCTGAGATTGCTTGCCGCGTCCCTGCTGGCCCTGCTTGCCCTGCTTGCCCTGCTCGCCCTGCTCGCCCTGGCCACCGCCGCCTCGGCCGCCGCGGCGCCGGCGCCGGCGCCTACCGGAGCCTGGGCTATCGGAGCCTGGGTCCTTGCCACCTGATGCGTCGCCACCTGCTCCACCCGCGGCAGGCCGCGTGTCGCCGCCCGAGGGCTTCGCCACCGGCGGTGGCGGAATCGGCCCCGAGGAACCGATGGCCGGAGCGGCGTCGGCTCTCCTCCCGGATCGAGCGCTTCCGGAATCAGTAGCGCTTGTCTGTGTGTCCTGCGTATCGGCAGGTGTACTTGCTTCGGGGCTTGTATCGCCCATGGGTTCTTTCCCTTCTGTTCACACCCGTGTCTCCACGAGCGCGGCAGGGCCGGCGTCCACCGACAGCGGTTCGACGCGCGCGTCGCCCTGCGTGATCTTGATGTCTTCCTTTGACTGTTGAGATTCCTGAGATTCCTGTGATTCCTGTGACTCCTGAGATTCCTGAGATTCCTGAGATTCCTGAGATTCCCGCAACGTCCATTGCTGCATCCTGCACACGATTCGAGCCGAGAGGGGCGGATGCGGGCCCGCCGTCGGATCCACCGACATTGCCTCCAGCAATTCTACGGGTCGGAGTGCTCGGGGTTGTGTGCCGAGAACGGCGGTCACCCGGACCGTCTCTCCACCGGTTCCACACCTGCCGCGCCCAACCTCAAGTGCCTCCACGAGGGGTCGCACGTCGTCGGTGACCCGCTTCCCCTTGCGTTCGCGCTCCACGATGATCTCGTCGGCATCGAGCACCCTCGACACCCATGCCTCGACCTCGTCGAAGCCTGCGGCATCCACCTCGAACTCCCATGTGCAGGCGACAACCGCCTGTTGGAGCGAACTGCTTCCGGGCTGCACCGGGGCGATCGCCTGCGCCCGGATGCCCACCGGCAACACCTGGTTCAGGCGCCCGATGAGGCCATCCTGCGGATTTCCCAGGATCCCCTGTGACACGAGCCCCAGCGACTCCGCCTGTTCCCGGTCCAGTTCCACGTCCAGGTATTCGCCCTCCGACGCATAGCCGGTGGGAAGGGCGAGCCCATACGAGATCTTCGGGCGCGGGGAGAAGCCCTCGCTGTAGGCAACGGGCAGTGCAACCCGCCGTAGTGCACGCTCCCAGATCCTGGCCACGTCGCGGTGGCTCGTGAAGCGCACCTTGCCCTGCTTGCTGAACCGGATGCGGATCCTGGGGTTCGCCACGACGCTCATCTCTCGGCCCCCGCAGGAAGCAGGTTCGGCTCCACACTCGGCTCCACGATCGGGGGTCGCCGCTGTGACAGGCCGACCGGCACCGCTCCGACACGATCCGGGCCCAGTTCCTGGCCGGTGCCCTGGCTGCCACCGGCCGGCGGGATAGCCGAGGCGACGACGTGTTCAATGCCGTAGCCGGTGCAGGCGCCGCAGTCGTAGCACGGTGTCCAGCGACAGTCCTCGAGTCCGACCTCGTCGAGGGCGTCCCGCCAGTCCTGCCAGAGGAAGTCCTTGTGCAGACCGGCGGAGAGGTGGTCCCAGGGCAGCGCCTCGTCTTCGTGTCGGTGACGGTATACGTGCTCCTCGAAGGACACCCCGTGACGGTCCATGGCGTCGGTCCAGAGACCCAGGGCAAAGTGCTCGCCCCATTCCTGGAACACCCCCCCGTTGCGCCAGACGTCTTCGATCACGACACCCATGCGCCGGTCACCCCGGCTGAGCAGCCCTTCGACCACCGAGGCGCGTGTGTCGTGCCACTTGAGTTGCACGCCCTTCGCCTTCCGGGCGGCGTCGCGGAGCAGCCCCACCTTGCGGTTGAGTTCCTGTTCAGTGTTCTGGCCGAACCACTGGAACGGCGTGAACGGCTTGGGGACGAATGCCCCGACCGAGATCGTGACCGATGCGCCCTTCTGATGCCGGCGGCCGATCTCGACGCACTTCTCAGCCATCTCGATGATGCCCAACGTGTCCTCGTCGGTCTCGGTGGGCAGTCCCGTCAGGAAGTAGAGCTTGACCCGCCGCCAACCCTGCGAGAACGCCGACTCGACGGCCCCGTACAGGTCCTCCTCGCGTATCAGTTTGTTGATGACCTGGCGCATCCGCCAGGTGCCGGCTTCGGGGGCGAAGGTCAGCCCGGTGCGGCGGGCCCGTTGGATCTGGGCGGCGATGCCGACGGTGAAGGCGTCGACCCGAAGGCTCGGCAGCGAAACGGAGACCTGACCGCAGGCGTCGTCGGAGACCGTGTCTGCAACCACCTCCGTTATGCCGCTGAAGTCGGCGGTGCTGAGCGAGGTCAGCGCCACCTCGTCGTAGCCGGTGCGTCGCAAGCCCTCGGCCACCATCGTGCGTACCTGCTCTGCCGGGCGCTCCCGCACCGGGCGGGTGATCATGCCCGCCTGGCAGAACCGGCAACCCCGCGTGCAGCCCCGGAACACCTCGACGTTGAGGCGGTCGTGCACCACCTCGGTCAACGACACCAACTGGTTATTCGGATACGGCCAGTCGGCCAGGTCGGCGACCGTGCGCTTTTCCACCAGTTCCGGAACTGCCGGATGGAGCGGACGGACGACGTCGAGAATCCCGTCGTCCCGGAAACCAACCGTGTAGAGGCTCGGCACATAGACGCCGGTTACGCCGGCCAACGCCAGGAGGACATCCTCGCGTGAGGTCCGGCCCTGCGCCTTCCAGGCCGCCACCACTTCGCTGATCTCGGACACCACCTCCTCGCCGTCACCCAGGACGGCGGCGTCGATGAAATCGGCCAGCGGCTCAGGGTTGTACGAGCAGTGACCCCCAACGAGGACCAGCGGGTGCTCGGGCCCACGGTCGGCGGCCCGGATCGGAACCCCGGCCAGGTCCAGGCACTCGAGCAGGTTCGTGTAGACGAGTTCGGCAGACAGGTTGAACGCCAGCAGGTCGAAGTCGCCCGCCGCCCGGTGCGTGTCGAGCGAGAACAGGGGCAGGCCCTCCCGGCGCAGCACGGCGGCGAGGTCGGTCCAGGGCGCGTAGGACCGCTCGGCCACGGCATCGGGCCGTTCGTTCAGGATTTCGTACAGGATCTGAAGACCCTGGTTGGGAAGCCCGACCTCGTAGGTGTCCGGGTAGATCAGGAGCCAGGCCGCCTTGTCAGGATGGTGCGCCGGGAGGATCATCCCGTCTTCGCAGCCGATGTAGCGGGCCGGCTTCTGGACCTCGCCGAGGAGTCTCTCGAGCTCGGGCCAGAGCGAACTCATGGTGAGGGGACTCTATCCACGCACGACACGGCTTCCCCGTCGGGCAAAGATCCCTCTGTCCTGAGGGGGCTACGCGCCTCTCGCTTCAGAACCTTCTCCTGTCCCTGCCCTCGTGGCGTCGCATGTGGACGCTCTGGACCAGACCGAGGGCGAGGAAGATGGTGACCACCGACGAACCGCCGTAGCTGATCAGGGGCAGGGGAATCCCGGTGATCGGCATCATCCCCGTCGACATGCCCACGCTCTGGAAGACCTGGAAGAGCAGCATCGAGAAGACTCCGGCCACGACGAGCAGGCCGAAGCGGTCGTCGGCCATCCGACCGATGCGCCAGATCCGGGCGAGCAGCAGGCCGAACAGGCCCAGCACCACGACGCTTCCTACGAAGCCGGTCTCTTCGCCGATGACCGTGAAGATGAAGTCGGTCTGCTGCTCGGGGACCATGTCCGAGACGTTCTGGGTGCCCTGGAACAGTCCCTTCCCCGTGATCCCCCCGTTGCCGATGGCCACCTCCGCCTGCTCGAGGTTGTAGCGCGCACGCGTGTCCGCCTCTTCGTCGATGAAGACCAGCAGCCGTTCGAGTTGGTACGCCTCGAGTCGCTCCGACTGCAGGACTGCAACCGTGCCGGTCAACAGCAGCAGGCACAGAATCGCCAGATGCCGACCACGCACGCCGGCCACGAACACCATCCCTGCGAAGATGGCGCCATATACGAGGATGGTCCCCAGGTCGGGCTCGGCCATGATCAGGAGCACCGGCACGGCCACGGAGGCACCTGCTATCAACAGGCGCCAGACGCCGACCTGATCTCCCGAGCCGAGGATCACCGCCAGGGTCACGATGATCGCCACCTTGCCGAACTCGCTGGGCTGCATCTGGAAGCCGCCCAGGTCGAACCGGGCACGGGAGCCCTTTACCTCGATCCCGGCCGTCAGCACCGCCAACAGCAGCCCGAGGGTCGCCAGGTAGGCGGGGACCATCAGGCGGCGTGCCCAACGATGTCCGATCAGGGCCGTCAGGGCCATGGCGACGACGCCGACCCCGGCGAAGACGAGGTGGCGCTTGAGGAAGGTGTCGTCGGCCGGGCGCAGGTCGGTCGCCGGACCACGTGTGGCGGAATACACCATGACGACCCCGACTGCGGCCAGGAGCAACGAGAACAGGGGCACGCCGATGTCGATGTGCCGGGCAAGCGAGGGACGGGCCTCCCGGAAGGGATACCGGACAGCGGCCATCATCCGCCTTCCCGGAGGGCGTCCAGCCCGTCGAACGCCTCGGTCACATCGTCCAGCAGCCTCGTGCAGTCGACGACCTCACCGCGGACCCTCACCCGGCCGTCGGCGTCGAGGACCGGCCCGGAGGTCGGATCGGCGGTCGGGTCGGATCCCTTCAGGCGACTGAGCGAATCCTCGCCGGTGATCCACTGGTACCAGTCGACGCACAGGGGCAGCGCAACGGACCGCGCATAGCTCACCGCCGCTGTCGGCGCCTCTGCGATGCCCTCCACGAGGACCGCATCCAGCAACCGGGCGACGAGCGGTGCGGCGATCTGGCTGCCGAATCCGGCTTCCTCGACGACGGCCACGATGGCGTGTGTTGGCTGGTCGGTGGGACCGAATGCCGCGAACAGGGAGGTGTCGGCCTTGCCGCGGACCTCCGCCGTGCCGGTCTTGCCGGCGATCGGTACCTCTTCGAGCGGGAAGTACACGCCGCCGGTCGCTTCAGAGTTGAACGCCCAGTAGGCCGTGCCGTGCTCGTCGCTGGTGACGCCCGAGAGCCCCGCCAGGGCGATTCCATGGAACTCCGGGTCGATTTCCACGACTGAAACCTGCCGGGGACCGAAGTCGCGGACCTCGTCCCCCTCCCTGGTGCGCACGGAGGACACTACGTTCGGCGAACGCAGGGTCCCTCCATTGGCGAAGGTGGAGAAGGCGTTCGCCAGTTGGACGGGCGTGACGAGCACATCACCCTGGCCGATGGCGACGTTCACGTTGTCGCCCGGGTACCAGACACCGTTGGGGAAGGCAGTCGGATTGTCGAGGTGGCGCTGTTGGCGGTTCGCGGGAGTCGGAAGGAAACCGTCCTGTTCGAAGGGCAGGGTGATGCCGCTGCGAAAGCCCATGCCGTAGTCCCCGGCAGCGTCCTGGATCCCGGTCTCGTTGTGGATCGGATTGATGTATATCGATTCACCGATCGTGTAGTAGTAGACGTCGCTCGAGACGGTGAGGCTGCGCTCCAGGTCCACCTGTGGGTTGGGGGCACTCTTGGCGTTCCGGAACACGCAGCCGCCCGCCTCGGCTTCCTCGACATCGGTTCCGGTGCAACTCTGGAGCAGGTAGTAGCCGGGATCGTCCCAGGCCTCGTCCGCCGGCCTCACCCGCCCGGTGCCGAACACGCCCTCATGCCAGGCGGCATGCGCCGTGAAGAGCTTGAACGTCGAACCGGGCGCATATTCGCCCTGGATCGCCCGGTTGAACATCGGCAGGTCGTTTGCCGGGTCGTTCAACTCGTTCCAACGGTCCACTCGGAAGCCGCCGATGGATTCGTTCGGGTCGTAGGTCGGATAGGAGGCCATGGCCAGGACGTCACCTGAGTCGGGAGCCAGGACCACCACCGCCCCTCCCGGTGCGTCGTAGTCCGGCGGGTCCTCATCCGAGTCGGGGTCGCGTTCGGGCTCGCGGGACCTGGCAGCGAAGACGGCCCGCTCCAACTCTGTCTCGACGAGGTACTGCAGGTCGATGTCGACGGTCAGCACCACGTCGTCGCCGGAGACGGGCGCGACGAACAGGTCGTCGCGTTCCCGCACGATCCGACCCAGGCGGTCGACTTCGACGACACGGCCACCGGCGACCCCGCGCAGGTCGTCTTCGAAGAGCAGTTCGATGCCAGCCTTGCCGATCTCGTCGCGCAGTGCATACTCCTTGTCCTCCGAGGGTCGACGGGTCCGATATTCGGTGTCGTTGAGGGGCCCTACCCATCCGAGCAGGTGGCTGGCGAGGTTCCCGTAGAGGTAGCTACGAACCGTCGAGTCCACCACCCGGACGCCCGGATACTGCTCAGCACGCTCCCCGAAGAAGATCAACAGGTCCTCGCCGACATCGACCGCCACCGGCACGTCGTCGTAGAGGCCGTAGGCGGGATCGTTCAGCGCCGACTCGATGTCGGTGGTCTTGAGCAACTCGGTGCCGGACCGGTTCACCTCGATGGCGATACGGGTCAACATCTGCAGGCGCTGATCGTCGCCGAGATCCGCCTGCTCGAGTTCCCGTTCGTTGATGGTGACCATCGTCGTGATTCGGTTGCCGACCAGCACCCGCCCCTGGGCGTCGAGGATCCTCCCCCGTGGGGCGGGGACCCGGATCTGGCGGGTCACGCTCTGTTCGGCGACGGCGACCGCCTGCTCGGTCGTGATCACCTGTAGGTACCAGAGGCGGGCAACGAGTGCGGCGAACAATGAGATCGCCACGACTGCGATGACCCGCATCCGGTAGCGGGTGAGGTCGTCCATGCGCGGGATCCGATCCTGGCCCGGTCTCAGGAGCCGCCGCGGCGCAGTTCGATGGTGCCGGGGAGGCCCCCGGTCGCCGCCCAGCGCACGACCCTGTTTACCGGTGCCGAGACGACGGCGGTGAGGATGCCGGCCAGGATGGCCTGTCGGACGAACTCGTCGGTGGAGGAGCCGAGGACGCCGAACAGCATCCCGACGGCGGAAGCGAGTCCCTGCCCGGCCGCTACGGCGGCGAGCACGGCGAGGCCGTCTGTGACGGGTGTCGAGCGCAGCATGCGGAGCTCGAGGCTGCTGACAGCCACCGCCATGGGCGGATAGACGAGGGCGTGCAGGCCGAGCGGGGCGCCGACGATCGAATCGTGGAGCAGCCCGGCGAAGAAGGCCGTGATGGCGCCCCGTTCGGGGCCCCCGTGGTAGCCCGTCAGCACCGAGACGAGCAGGAGGAGCTCGACGGACACGCCGCCGATGCGGAGTTCGTCGAGGAGGGTCCCCTCGAGGGCCACGGCCGTCACGAGGACGAGGAGCACCCTCAGGCGGGGGGTCATTGTCGCCGGCTCCCGGACAGCCCTGTATCCACGTCGAGCGGGTCAGCTTCGGAAGGTGCCAACACGACGTTGAGGAAGCTGAGGCTTTCGAGGTCGGCGGCGAGGTCGATTACGACGTTGCGTTCGTACTCGGCGTTCTCGTCGGGGTCGATCACCCGCCCAACGGGGATGTCGGCCGGCAGGATGCTGCGTCCCCCGCTCGTGACCACTGCCTCGTTCCAGGCAATATCGGCATCTGGTCGGATTCCGGCCTCGATCCTGAGGGTTCCCCGTCCGGTGCCCCGGGCAAGGCCTTCGTCCTGGGATTCGACAAGGCGCACTCCCACGAGGAACTCCGGGTGTGTTGCCAGGATCACAGTGGAACGGGCCCGGTCGACCTGCTCCAGGCGACCGACCAGGCCGGCTCCGGAGACGACCGCCAGGCCCTCGGTCAGCCCGTCGTCGCTCCCGGCGTCCACCTCGATGCGGTGGGTGCCGAAGTTGCCGGGCGGTGTGCCCAGTATCCGGACCACGACGGTGTCCAGTTGCGAGTAGTCGAGGCCGACCTCGTTGAGGAGGCGCTCGAGGAGTTCCCGGTCGGCATCATCGGTCACCGACCGTCCCCGGAGGCGTGCCAGTTCCTCGGCCAGCCTCTCGTTCTGGGCGAGTAGCTCCTCGTAGCCGAAGATCCCGTTCCAGGCGGTCTGGATGGGATCGGTGGCGGTGTCCGTGACCGTCCGAAGGGGCTCGAGGATGTCCCTGACACCCTGTTGGAAGGCATCCAGGGGTGCCGCTCCGCGGATGTGCAGCGTCAGCAGGGTGAGCGCTGCTGCTGCCAGGAGCAGCAGGGTGGGGCGGGGCCGCTCGGCGGGCCGAGGTGCGGCCACGGGCTACTCGGGGGTGTCGTCGAAGATGACTTCGCCGAAGGTCCCGAACTCCTCGAGTGCCCTACCGGCGCCCAGGACCACCGAGAGGCGCGGATCGGGGGCCATCCATACCGGCATTCCGGTCTCGTCCCGGATGCGCTGTGAGAGCCCGTTGAGCAAGGAACCACCGCCGGAAAGGGTGATCCCCCGCTCCATGATGTCGGCAGCCAGTTCCGGGGGCGTCCGATCGAGGGTGACCTTGATCGCGTCGATGATGTCGGAGACCCGTTCCTCGATGGCCTCCCGGATCTCCTGGGTGTTGATCGTGAGGGTCCGCGGCAGGCCGGTGAGGAGGTCGCGACCGCTGATCTCGGCGCGCTCCTCCTCCACGAGCGGGCACGCCGACCCGAAGGCGATCTTGATCTCTTCGGCCGTGCGTGAGCCGGCGGCGATGCCATGCTCCTTCTTGAGGTACTGGAGGATGGCCTCGTCCAGTTCATCGCCGCCCACCCTTGAGGACTGGCTGGCGACGACTCCGCCTAGCGAGAGAACTGCCACCTCGGTGGTTCCGCCGCCGATGTCGACGATCATGCTGCCGATCGGTTCAGCCACGGGGAGCCCTGCGCCGATGGCCGCCGCCATGGGTTCTTCGATGATGTAGGCGGGGGGCCGTGCGCCGGCGTATTCGGCGGCCTCCTGGACTGCCCGGCGTTCGACGCCGGTTACACCGGAGGGTACGCAGATCACCATGCGCGGCTTCGACCAGCGCCGGCGGTGCACCTGTTGGATGAAGTAGCGGAGCATCTTCTCGCAGACGTCGAAGTCGGCGATGACCCCGTCCTTGAGCGGCCTCGAGGCCTGGATGTTGTTGGGCGTGCGACCGATCATCCGCTTTGCCTCGTAGCCCACGGCCAACGGGGTTCCGGTCATTACGTCAATGGCCACCACCGAGGGCTCGTTCAGCACGATGCCCTCACCCCTGACGTAGATGAGGGTGTTGGCGGTGCCGAGGTCGACGGCGATGTCGCGACCTCCGAGGGCCGGGCCGCTTCCTCGCCTGTTCCCTCCGGGCATGCTCAGTCTCTGGTCTTTCCGATTGGCGCTCGTCGTGGTGGGATCTCGCGTTGTGACGCGTGCCGAACCGCGGGTTCACGCCATTCGGCGTTCCCCCGGGGGGTCCTGCCGTGAAACGTAACGCATTCGTCACGCTATTGCCACTCTCAGCGCACGCTTGACCACACAACGGCGTCAAGGATGGCGCGTGCAAAAGCACTGAGGGGCATTCAGGAAATCGCGCCCCGAGTCCGGGAACAGAGCCGTGCTGCCGGGACGCTCGAGCTACTCCTCCGGGAAGAAGATTCCGATCTCGCGCTCTGCAGACTCGACGGCGTCGGAGCCGTGCACAAGGTTCTCGGTGACGAGCAGGCCGAAGTCGCCGCGGATCGTGCCGGGCGCCGCCCGGGTCGGATCCGTGGCCCCCATGAGCGTGCGCACAACGGCGAAGGTGTCACTGGGGCCCTCTACGACCATGGCAACGACAGGGCCTCGGGACATGAACGCCACGAGATCTCCGTAGAAGGGCTTGTCCACGTGTTCGGCGTAGTGCCGGCCGAGCGTGTCGGCGTCGAGTGTACGCAACTCGACGGCCGCCAACCGGAGGCCCTTTCGCTCCAGACGGCTGATGATCTCTCCGACGAGGCCACGTTCGACGGCGTCAGGCTTGCAGATGACGAGGGTGCGGTCCATGGGCGCAGAGGCTACGGGCGCAACTCGGGCTTCATGTCGGATCCGTCACGGTGATCGGCCTCACAGGCGCTGTTCGCCGACCTCGTCCCACATGAACTCCAGCGCCTCCCTGGCCGGGGCCAGCACATAGAACGATCCTGTCACGAGGACCATGTCCTCCTCGTCGGCAAGGGTCACGGCAAGGCGTACGGCTTCGCCCACAGCGGACACCGGCTCGGCATCGAGCCCCAGCCCCCTGGCCAATTCGGCCAACCGGTCGGCCGACACGGACCGCGGAGATGGCGCCGTGCAGGTCACGACCAGTTCGGGAGCCAGCACGGCCAACTCCTCGAGCATCTCCGACGGTTCCCTCGGACCGAGGGCCCCGAACACGATGATCCGTCGCCCGGCGGCGTGGCCCTCGAAGAAGATCTCCGGCACCGCCTCGGCGACCGCACGCGCAGCTTCCTGGTTGTGGGCGCCGTCGAGGAGGACCAACGGCCCGGTGGCGGCGACCTCGAGGCGACCAGGCAGCCGAACCGTTCCGAACCCCTGCTCCACCACCTCCTCCCCCAGGGGAGCGCCGACGAACGCCTCGACCGCTGCCAGTGCGACGGCGGCGTTGTCCGCCTGGTGGGCGCCGAGGAGAGACACGAAGACCTCGTCGTACCGGCCGTGCGGGCCGAAGAGGTCGACCTGCAGGCCACCAACGGCCATCTGCGTCGCCGTGACGCCGAAGTCCCGGCCGCACTCGAAGAGCGGGTCGGGCTGCTCTGCGAGGAACAGGTCCCGGACGTCGATGGCGGTCTCGCCCAGCACCAGCGGTCGCCCCGCCCGGACTATCCCCGCCTTCTCTCCGGCGATTGCACGCCGCCAGTCGCCCTGGCCGTCGGTGTGGTCACGACCGATGTTGGTCACGACGGCGACGTCGCTTTCGACCACATTGGTTGCGTCGAAGCGGCCGAGCAAGCCGACCTCGACCACCGCCACGTCAACCGCTTCGTTGGCGAACCAGAGCAGGGCTGCGGCGGTCATGAGCTCGAAGTACGAGGGCGTCTCGGATGCCGCCTCGGCATAGCGGGCGAGATCGCCGATCAGGTTGGCGAACTCCTCCTCGTCGATGATCATTCCGCCGATGGCGAGTCGTTCGCGGATCGTGTCGACGTGGGGGCTGCTGTAGATGCCGACGCGCAGGCCCAGCGCATCGAGCAGCGACGCCGCCATGGCGGCAACCGAGCCCTTGCCGTTGGTTCCGGTGACATGGATCGTGCGCACGTCCTGCTGCGGATCACCCATGCAGGCGACGAGCCCCCGCATGACGTCGAGGCTCAGGCCGTGGACGCGCCCAGCGGTTGCCTCGAGGTTGACGTGCCGGTCCAGGAATCCAAGCGCCCCCTGAAAGTCCATGGGCGGGCCGTGGCCTCGAGGGCGGCAGGCCGGCTCAGGAAGCGGCGCGGTCGGGCTGCTGCTCGGAAGCCGGCACGACCTCGGGTGCGCCGCGCTCACCGACGCACACTTCGTCGACGACGACCCGGCAGCCCTCGGAGCCACCGGGAAGGTCGAACATCACGTCGAGGAGGACCTCCTCGAGGATCGCCCGCAGCCCACGCGCTCCGGTGCCACGCTCGAGGGCCTCGGCGGCGACGGTTGCAAGTGCCTCCGTCGTGAACTCGAGTTCGGAGTCCTCGAACTCGAAGATCTTCTGGTACTGCTTGACCAGGGCATTCCTGGGCTCGACCAGAATCTGGATCAGCGCCTCGACGTCGAGGCTGTCGACGGTGCCGACCACGGGAACGCGCCCGACGAACTCCGGTATGAGGCCGAACTTGACGAGGTCCTCCGGCCGGACACCGGCGAACAGGGCGCCCAGGTCCTTCTCACCGCGTGCCCGGATGTCGGCTCCGAAGCCGACGCTGGCACCACCCAGTCGGTTCTCGATCAACCGCTCGAGGCCGGCGAAGGCGCCGCCGCAGATGAACAGGATGTTGGTGGTGTCGATCTGCAGGAACTCCTGGTGGGGATGCTTGCGCCCCCCCTGCGGTGGTACGGCCGCAGTTGTGCCCTCGAGGATCTTGAGGAGTGCCTGCTGGACGCCCTCGCCTGAGACATCACGGGTGATCGACGGGTTCTCGCTCTTGCGGGCGATCTTGTCGATCTCGTCGATGTAGATGATGCCGTTCTCGGCCTTCTTGATGTCGTAGTCGGCCGCCTGGATGAGCTTCAGGAGGATGTTCTCGACGTCCTCCCCCACATAGCCCGCCTCGGTCAGGGCCGTGGCGTCGGCGATTGCGAACGGCACGTCGAGCATCCGGGCAAGGGTCTGGGCCATGAGGGTCTTGCCACAGCCCGTCGGGCCGATCAGCAGGATGTTGGACTTGGACAACTCGACATCGTCGCCGGGCGACCGGTCGGCCTGCACGCGCTTGTAGTGGTTGTAGACAGCGACCGAGAGGATCTTCTTGGCCTGCTCCTGGCCGACTATGTAGTCGTCCAGGAATGCGAATATCTCCCTGGGGCGGGGGAGCTCGCCGAACGAGACGTCGCTGGGCTCGGAGAACTCCTCTTCGATGATCTCGTTGCAGAGGTCGATGCACTCGTCGCAGATGTAGACGCCGGGGCCCGCAATGAGCTTGCGCACCTGCTTCTGCGTCTTGCCGCAGAAGGAGCACTTGAGGAACTCGCCCCCTTCTCCGAACTTGGCCACGTGCTCTCTCCTGTCGTGGATCTACCTGTGCGACCCGCCCCTGTGGGCAGGCTCAGACTGTAGTTGCTGCGGCTCCGCCGGTCGGGACCCGTTTCCGGGGCATCACCGACAACCGATTGCCAGCCGGCAAACTGCCTGCGGCAGTAGACCTCGGAGGGTTGCTTCCCTACTTCACAGCAGCGATCGCTCCGCCCTTGTCGGCCAGCGTGCGGGCCTCGATGACCTCGTCGATGATGCCGTACTCCTTGGCCTCTTCGGCTGTCATGACATAGTCGCGGTCTGTGTCGACGTTGACGCGCTCGACGCTCTGGCCGGTGTGCCTTGCCAGTATCTCCTCGAGTTGGGTCTTGAGGCGCTGGATCTCCTTCGAGGCCAACTCGATGTCGGACACCTGGCCCTGGGCGCCGGCGTAGGGCTGGTGGATCAGGACCCGGGCGTGCGGTAGGGCGAGGCGCTTTCCCTTGGTGCCCGCCGCCAACAACACCGCAGCAGCGGAGGCCGCCTGGCCGAAGCAGATGGTGGTGATGTCGGGCTTGATGTACTGCATCGTGTCGTAGATGGCGAACAGGCCGTTGATGTCGCCACCCGGCGAGTTGATGTACAGGCTGATGTCGCGGTCGGGGTTCTCGGACTCGAGGTGGAGCATCTGGGCACAGACCAGGTTGGCCGTGATGTCGTCGATCGGGGTACCGATGAAGACGATGTTCTCCTTCAGCAGACGCGAGTAGAGGTCGTACGCCCGCTCGCCCCGATTGGTCTGCTCGACGACGGTCGGCACGAGGTAGTTCTGCACGTGAAGGTCAGCCAAGGTCATGCGCCGGTTTCCTGTTCATGGTCGGTTTCGGGATCGCTAACGGAATCGCTATCAGAGTCTGCTTCGTCCTCAGGGCCGGCGTCGCCATCGCCGATGACGCCGTCGGTGAGCGCCTCCGCGTCCGGAAGCACGATCTCCGGCTCGGATGGTCGCAGGTCGTCGCGTTCGATGGCGTTGCCGTCCTCGTCGACGAACTCGACCCTTTCGAAGAGCCAGTCCATGGCCGCCTGCTTGCGCAGGTCTGCCCGAAGCTCGAAGAGGTGGCCGTTGTCGGCCATCCGGTCCCGGAGTTCGTCGGGGTCGGTGTCGGGCTGGCCTGCCTGTACCGCCATCAGTTCGAGGTACTCATCGATGTCGGCGTCCTCGGCCTCGATCCCCTCGGCGTAGGCCACCGCCCGCAGGCCCAGGTCGGCACGGGCCGCCATCTCGGCCTCGGTCCGGAAGCCCTCGCGCATCGTCCCCGCGTCCTGGCCGGTGGCCTCCATCCAACGGGCGAAGTCGATGCCCTGCTGCGCCATGCGCATCGCCATGTCGCGTATGCGGTCATCGATGGCCGACTCGATGAGTGGCACCGGGACATCATCGGCAACCAGCCCTGCCACCGCACGGGCAATGTGCTCCCGGGCCATGACCGCCGCCTGGGCCTGCTTCATCGCGGTGATGCGGGACCGCAGGTCGTCGGTCAGTTCGGCGATGGTGTCGAATTCGGACGCATCGGCGGCGAAGCCATCGTCGGCGTCGGGCAGCACGAGAGCCTGCACCTCCTTGAGGGAGATGCGGAGGTGGAGGCTGCCCTCCTCCTGGGGGTGCTCGGCGTCGAATTCCATGGTGTCGCCGGCCGATGCGCCCCTGAGGTTCTCGTCGATCTCGACGACGGTACCGGTGCCGACTTCGTACAGGTAGTCGGTGGCGGTCAGGCCCTCGACGGGCTCGCCTTCGTGGCTCCCCTCGATGTCGATGGTGACCCGGTCGCCGTCCCCGGCGGCCCGCTCGACCACCTCGAGGCTGCCGTGCTGCTTCCGGAGGGCATCGATCTGGCCGGTGATGTCAGCCTCGCTGGCACTCGGGGCGGGAACCTCGACGCTCAGCGATGCATAGCCGCTGACGGACACCCGGGGTCGGACTGGCACGGTGGCATCAAAGACGAGGTCGCCCTCCTCCTCGCCCGAGGTGATCTCCAGCGACGGGGAGTCGATGGCGTCGACGGCGTGTTCGATCACAGCCTTGCGGTAGTAGCCGGGGACTGCTTCCTGGATGGCCTCGTGGCGGCCGGCAGAGGTGCCCAACCGGGCCTCGAGCAACTGGCGTGGTGCCTTGCCCGGGCGGAAGCCAGGCAGCTTGATCTCCTGTGCCAGCCCCCGAAACGCCTTGTCGACCGCTTCTTCGAACTCGACGGAGTCGATCGTGACGGTCAGCCGGACCTGGTCGCCCTCGAGCGGCTCGACGGTGCTGGTCATGCCAACGCGGTCGGCGCCGGATACGACGCGCGTTCCCTTGGAAGGGGCGTCCTTGTTCTTTCGTCGGCGTTTGGAGAGCAGGCTCACGGTTGGGCGAGTGTACTGGCGACCCGTGACAGGCAGGCCGGGGAATCACCCGAGGAGATGGCAGACGGTGGGACGAGGAGACGGCGGGACGAGGAGACGCGGAACCCGTCAGGTGAGCGTGGCGAGGATCTCCTCGAGGTCCCCGACCGTGGTACGCGGATTGATGATGCAGACGCGCATGGCGGGCCCGTCGTCGACCGTCGTCGGGGTGAGCAGTGCCGTACCGTCCGCTAGCAGCCGATCGCACCATGCCTGGTAGTCGTCGAGGTCCCAGCCGACGCGTCGGAATGCAACAACGGAGAGCTCCGGCTCGGCGATGAGTTCGAGGCACTCGGCTGCCACGACCATCTCCCTCGTCGCCCGTGTGACCTCGATGGCGCCCTCTATGGCGTCGCGATAGGCGTCGGTGCCGTGGACCGCAAGCGAGAACCAGAAGGGCATGCCCCGTGCCCGACGGGTCAGCACATGGGCGTAGTCGCAGGGGTTCCAGACGGTGTCGTCGACGATCGGGTCGAGGTAGCCGGCGTGCTGGGTGTGGGCCGCTCGGGCAATCCCGGGATTGCGATAGAGCAGGGCAGCGCAGTCGAAGGGCGAGAACAGCCACTTGTGCGGGTCGACCACCAGCGAGTCGCAGCGTTCGACGCCGGCAAAGCGGTGACGGACCGACGGTGCCGCCATCGCTGCGCCGCCGTAGGCGCCGTCGACATGCATCCAGATACCGGCGTCGGCACAGGCGTCGCCGATCCCGTCGAGGGCGTCGACGATGCCGAGGTTCGTGGTGCCGGCCGTGGCGACCACGGCGAACACCTCGGTGCCCTCGGGCCGACCTGCGATGGCCTCGGCCACCGCATCGCCCCGGAGCCTCCGATCATCGCCCACTCGGGCGAGGACCACGTCAACGTCCATCACGCGGGCAGCGGAGTCGACCGACGAATGGGCGCTCTCGGCGGCGACCACGGCCCAGCGTGCGGGCCGACCCAGGCCGGCACCATCCCGCTTTCCATTGGCGAAATGACGGGCAGCCACGAGGGCCGACAGGTTGGCCATCGTCCCGCCGGTGGCAAAGCAGCCACCTGCCGACTCGGGCATTCCGGCCAGGTCGGCGATCCAGCGCAGCGCCTGGTTCTCGGCGAACACCATTCCGGCGCCATCCAACCAGGTCGAGCCGCACAACGACGAGGCACCGACCACGAGGTCGAACACGGCGGCCGCCTTGGTCGGCGCACCGGGAATGAAGGCGAGGTAGCGGGGATGGTCGGCCGAGGTGCAGGCAGGTGCAAGGTGCTCCGTGTAGCGGCGCAGCGCCTCGGCCCCGCCGAGACCCTCGGGTGTGATCGTCTCGCCGACCAGGGCGGTGAGTTCGGCCTCGGAGAGGGGCCCGTCGAGCGGTGGCTCGTGCTTGATGCGATCGAGTGCGTAGCGGAACACCGACTGGATGAGATCCTCGGCCTCCTGGTCGAACTCGTGCATGCCGGCTGGTCCCTTTGCTCCCATCACCCGGAGACTAGACGGCCTTCAGCGGACCCGGACCGGTACGATCGGCGACGCCGCGGGTGTAGTTCAACGGCTAGAACCTCAGCCTTCCAAGCTGATGATGAGGGTTCGATTCCCTTCACCCGCTCCAAGCCCGAAGCCGCCGGCTGGGGCCCCGTCCGTTCTCGTCGTGGGAAGTGGGTGCGACTGCGCCGTACTCTGTGGACGTGCTCGTCGCCCAGATCACCGACTGCCACATCCGTTGCGACGACAAGGGGGCCTTCTCCTCGCTGGTCGACACGTCGGCGACGTTGGCCGCAGTCGTCGAACACCTCGAGGGGCTCGACCCGCAGCCCGACGTGGTGCTCGCCACCGGCGACGTGACCGACAACGGCACGCCCGAGCAGTACGCCTGGTTCCGCGAGATCCTTGAGCCGCTCACCTCTCCCCTGCTGCCGTTCCCCGGCAACCACGACCATGGTCCCGCATTCCGGACGGCCTTCGCCGACCTGTTGCCGGGCGGCCTACCCGAGCGGCACTGCAGTTACGTGGTCGACGACCACCCCGTGCGCCTCGTCGGCATCGATACCTCGAAGCCCGACCACCACGACGGCTGCTTCGACGACGAGCGGGCCGACTGGCTGGACGGGACGCTCGCCGCAGCCCCCGACCGGCCCACGCTCGTCTTCACCCACCTCCCACCCATCCGGGTGGGACTCGACTACATGGACGTCGCCGGCCTCACGGGCGCAGACCTCTTCGAGGAGGTCGTCGCCACCCATCCGCAGGTGGCCCTCGTCGTGGCCGGGCACCTGCACCGACCGATCCAGGCGGTGATCGGGTCAGCCCTGCTCTCCGTCTGTCCGTCGACGGGCTTCCAACTCGACCTCGACCTGAATCCCGCCCGTGGTGGCGCAGTGGACGAGCCGCCCGGCTTCCAACTCCACCGCTGGGACGGCGAACGCTTCATCACGCACACCGGCATGGTCCGGAAGGGCCGGCGACTCGACATCACCGGCTACGTCCGGGACGTGCTCGGAAGGGCCCAGCGCGGCGAGGGCTTCCCTAAGGGTTGAACGCCCGTCTTCGGCTCAGCCCCCGCCTGACTGCCGCTCCAGGAAGCGGTAGACGTCGACGAGGTCGATACCGGGGAACGGCGAGAACTCCCTGCCGGCGGGCGGCAGCGCAGTGAGTACGAAGCTGCGCTCCGAAGCCGAAGGCCAGGCGACCCCCTCCCATCGGTCGATCAACTCCGGATCGGCGGCCAGGTCCTCGCTGCGGGCACTGGAACGGCGCACGGTGTCCCCTCCCCGAAACGCCCCAGCGTCGTCGGCCCGGCATCCGATGGTGATGGCGAACGGGGTGCCTTCAGCGACGTTCTCGACGTAGGTGGCGCACCAGAAGTCACCTTCGTCGGTTGCCGTGAACTGTTCATGGACGACCTCGGATGATGCCCACGCCTGGCGGGCACCCCAGAGTCGGCTCACCCGGACGCCCTCGAGGCTTCCGCCCTCGTCGCTCGGGAAGGAGAGGCCGTCGTTCTCGTAGGCCTTTGTGATGGTTCCCGCCGTGTCGGTGCGCAGGAAGTGCACGGGTAGGTCCAGATGTCGTGTCGCCAGGTTGGTGAACCGGTGGGCCGCCATTTCGTAGGAGACGTAGTAGCGCTCCTTGAGGTCTTCGATCGAGAGGTCACCCTCGGCATGCGCCGCTTCGAGGAACCCCACGGCCGCCTGCTCGGGAATCAGCACCGCTGCAGCGAAGTAGTTCGATTGGACCCGCTGGCGGAGGTAGCCCTCGAAGTCGGTGGTCTCTGCATGTTCGAGGGCGAAGTGTCCGAGTGTCTGGAGGATCACGGAACGGGCGGCCCGGACCTTGAGATCGTCGCGTTGGGGGATGTAGATGATTCGCCGGGCCGTGTCGGTTACCGACCGGGCAGTGATCGGCATCCCCCGAACCCGTTCGATGCTGAAGCCGTGGTGCGCCACGAGGTCGGTGAGGTGCTTCTCGGAGGGTGGTCCCTCGCCGGTGTAGCCCGAGGCGGCAAGCGTGTCGACGGCCACCGCCTCCACCTCTGCGAAGTAGTTGTCCCGTTCCCTCATCTCCGTACGGAGGGCCAGGTTGGCGGTGCGTGCCTGGGCGTCGGCCTGCTGGCGGGCAAGTCCGACCCTGCTCACCTCGGCCCTGGGGAGTGCCTCGTAGAGGCCCACCAACGTCTCGAGCAGGTCGTCGTCCACCCGGGCGCCGGCGCGTATCAGTGGCAGGCCCAGGGTCTCGCGCCAGCGGTCCGACTGGAGTCGGGTCAGGCGGATCTCGAGGTCGGCGCGACGATCCGGTGGCGTCGGGTCCAGGAGGTCGCCGGTGCTGGTGTCGAGCGCCTCGGCGAGCGAGGCGAGGACCCCCAACTTGGGCTCGAGGCGGCCGTTCTCGAGTTGGCTCAGGTAGGAGGGAGGGCGTCCGACCCGCCTTCCGAGTTCCGCCAGCGTGAGGTCGCAACGGCGACGATGGTGCCGGACCCGGTGGCCTAGCACGACCGGGTCGTACTGCGAACCCTGCTGTGATGCTCCCACGGGGTGTTCCTCCTGTATCAGGGTCGTATCCGGCTCGTTCCAGGCTGAACCATGATCTGAGTCGGTGGACGGCCCGGTGGGGGCTTTTCAGCCCACATCGGGTGTGAAGACTTGGAGTTCTTCGTGCTACAGGCTATCTCTGTCGAAGTTTCACTCCCTCAGTCCCCTGTCTGGGCCCAAACTCCGTCGATAATTGCCGCCAGTCAGGAAGCCACATGGGGGCAGCATGGAGCATCAGGAGAACATCGAGATCGCCGGCATCGAGATCGCCGAGCACCCCCGCCGGGCCGAAATGTTCACCCCCGAGGCGACCGGGTTCGTCGCCGACCTGGTCCGCACCTTCCGCGACCAACGCATCGATCTCCTCCGTGCCCGCCGGCAGCGCCAGGACCGCCTCGACATCGGCGCCCGGCCCCACTTCCTGCCAGAGACCGCCGAGATCCGCTCCGGCACCTGGACCGTCGACCCGGTGGCCAAGGACCTGCTCGACCGCCGGGTCGAGATAACGGGTCCCACAACCCGCAAGATGATGATCAACGCCCTCAACTCGGATGCCAGGGTCTTCATGGCCGACTGCGAGGATGCCACCAGCCCGACCTGGGACAACGTCGTCGAGGGGCACCTGAACCTCCGCGACGCCCACCGCCGCGATCTCACCCTCGATCAGGGTGGCAAGCACTACCGACTCAACGACGAGACCGCCACGCTGGTGGTGCGACCCCGGGGCTGGCACCTCCCCGAGCGGCATGTACAGGTCGACGGCCGTCCCGCCTCTGCCTCTCTCGTCGACTTCGGACTGGCCTTCTTCCACGGCGCCCGTGAGGCCCTCGACCGGGGCAGCGGCCCCTACTTCTACCTACCGAAGCTCGAGGGACACCTCGAGGCACGCCTCTGGAACGACGTGTTCTGCCATGCCCAGGACGCCCTCGGCATCCCGCGGGGCACCATCAAGGCAACCGTTCTCATCGAGACGATCCTCGCCGCCTTCGAGATGGACGAGATCCTCTACGAGCTGCGCGAGCACTCGGCGGGCCTCAACGCCGGCCGCTGGGACTACATCTTCAGCGTCGCCAAGAAGTTCGCCGCCCACCCCGAATACCTCCTCCCCGACCGCTCCGACATCTCGATGGCCGTCCCCTTCATGCGGGCCTACACGGAACTCATGGTCGCCACCTGCCACAAGCGCGGCGCCCACGCCATCGGCGGCATGTCGGCGTTCATCCCGAACCGGCACGAACCCGAGATCACCGCGAACGCGCTCACCAGGGTCGCCGAGGACAAGGCCCGCGAGGCCAACGACGGCTACGACGGGACCTGGGTCGCCCACCCCGACCTCATCCCGGTCGCCATGAAGGAGTTCACCGCCGTCCTCGGTCGGGGCACCAACCAACTCGACCGCCAGCGCCCGGATGTCGACGTGACCGGCGACGACCTCCTCGCCGTTTCGGAGTCCGGTGGCTCGGTCTCCGAGGCCGGACTCCGCACCAACGTCCATGTAGGGCTCCGGTACCTGGCGCACTGGATCGCCGGCACCGGCGCCGTCAGCATCCACAACCTCATGGAGGACGCCGCCACCGCTGAGATAAGCAGGGCGCAGGTGTGGCAATGGGTCCGGCACGGCCAGGAGCTCGACGACGGTCGGACCGTCACCGCCACCCTGGTGCGCACCATGATCGACGAGGAACTCCGAGCGATCGAGGACGAGCTCGGAACCAGCACCTTCGTCGACCTGCCGTTCACCGCGGCACGCAGCCTGTTCGAGTCGGTCGCCCTGGACCACGAGTTCACCGAGTTCCTGACACTCCCGGCATACGAACTGCTCGACTGAGCAGCACACGCCGGCATTCCACCCAACCCATACCCAGACCCATACCCGGAGCGCCGAGCGGCGTTGCGGAATCCACGAAAGTAAGAGAGCCCCATGCGCAAGAGCTTCGCCCAACAGGTCGAGGAGTTGGAACAGGACTGGGCCGAGAACCGGCGCTGGGACGGCGTCCAGCGGGACTATTCTGCCGATGCCGTCGTACGCCTGCGCGGCTCGTACCTGCCCGAGTGCTCACTGGCGCGCCACGGCGCCGAGACCCTGTGGGAGAACCTCCACGGGATGGACTACGTCCATGCGCTGGGCGCCCTGAGCGGCGGCCAGGCCATCCAGTACGTCAAGGCGGGACTTCCCGCCCTGTACCTGTCGGGTTGGCAGGTGGCAGGCGACGCCAACACGGCCGGCCACGTCTACCCGGACCAGAGCCTCTACCCGGTCAACTCGGTGCCGACCCTCGTCGAGCGCCTCAACAACGCCCTCCGGCGGGCCGACCAGATCGAGTGGTCGGAGAACGACGGCGACGTTGTCCGAGACTGGCTGGTTCCGATCGTCGCCGACGCCGAGGCCGGCTTCGGTGGCGCCCTCAACGTCTACGAACTCATGAAGCGCATGATCCGGGCCGGCGCAGCCGGCGTCCACTTCGAGGACCAACTGGCCTCCGAGAAGAAGTGCGGACACATGGGCGGCAAGGTCCTTATCCCGACCCAGCAGCACATCCGTACCCTGATCTCGGCCCGCCTGGCCGCCGACGTACTGGGGGTTCCGTCCCTTGTCCTGGCCCGCACCGATGCCCTCGCCGCCACGCTCATCACGAGCGATGTCGACGAGCGAGACCGCCAGTTCGTCACCGGCGAACGCACGCCGGAGGGCTTCTACCACACGACCCCCGGCCTGCCGGCGCCGATCGCCCGTGGCCTGGCGTACGCCCCGTACTGCGACCTGATCTGGTGCGAGACCGGCACACCTGACCTCGACGAGGCCCAGGCGTTCGCCGATGCGATCCATGCCGAGTTCCCCGACAAGATGCTGGCCTACAACTGCTCGCCGTCGTTCAACTGGAAGGCTGCGCTCGACGATGCCACCATCGCCACGTTCCAGAAGGAACTCGGGGCCATGGGCTACAAGTTCCAGTTCATCACGCTGGCCGGCTGGCACGCCCTCAATGCCTCGGCGTTCGATCTGGCCCGCGGATACAACGCCAACGACATGACGGCCTATGTCGAACTGCAGCAGCGCGAGTTCGGCATGGAAGACGACGGCTACACGGCCACCCGTCACCAGCGCGAGGTCGGCGCCGGCTACTTCGACATGGTCGCCACGACGGTCACTGGTGGTGCCGCCTCGACGCTCGCCCTGGCCGGCTCCACCGAAGAGGAACAGTTCTAGGGACCAGGCTCCGTGCCTTGCCCGACAACGGGGCCCAGCCCTCCCGGGATCACCCGTAGCGACCCTCCTTCCGCCTACCGTCACACCGTGCGACGACGGTTCTGCCTTCCTGCGGCGGTTGCGACCGTGACGCTCGTGCTGCTCGGCCTCGTCTCGGCGGCAGTTGCGGACTCTTCCTCCGACGCGGCCCCCGGGATGGGCGTCGTCGTGCATGAGGGCGCCGTCTTCACCGTCGTCGAGGAACGCAGCGACGGCTGGGTGGCGACCACCCCGTGCCGCAGCGAGATCTTCCTCGACGAGGGCGTCCGGTTCCACACCGCCGACGTGGTGCTCGATCCCGGTCACGGTGGCCCGGAGACGGGGTCCGTGGGAGCCAACGGCCTCGTCGAACGCGACGTCGACCTCTGGGTGGCTGTTCTCACCCGGTCGGAGCTCGAGGCACTCGGCTACTCGGTGGTGCTGACCCGCGAGGTCGACCTCCATATGGGCATCCGGCAACGGACAAACATCGCCAACTCCCTCTCCCCCGGTGCCTTCGTGTCGATCCACCACAACGGTGGTGCCGTCCGACGCTCCGACGATCCGGGTACCGAGGCGTTCCACCAGACCGGCAACACCGAGTCGCAACGACTTGCCGGGCTGCTCTTCGAGGAGGTGCAGACAGCGCTCGCTGCGTGGGACGTCCGCTGGGTGGACACCGTGCACAAGGGCGTGTCGTCCCGAATCCGTAACGACGGCACGGACGCCTATGGCGTGCTCCGCATGACGCCCGACCTACCGTCGGCGATCATCGAGGCGGCCTACCTGTCGAATGCCCCCGAGGCCGATCTCCTGGCCACTCCCGAGGTGCTGTTCGCCGAAGCGGCGGCGATCGCCAGGGCCATCGATCGATTCCTGACGAGCGACGATCCCGGGACGGGCTTCAAGCGAGCCTTCGTCGACGAGGCGACGACCGGCACAGGCACCGGCTGGAACTGCGACGACAGCGGCTACGGGACCACGGTCTCGGTCGCTTCCGGCTACACCGACCAGGAGTACGCCGACCTGGCAGCCATGGCGGCCCGGGTCGGCCACTCTCCTGAGTCGTTGCAGCGCTTCAGCATCTACGCCCTCGACTTCTTCCATGCGCTTGGGGGTCGGGTGGCGCTGGATCCGCTACCCGCAGAGGTGAAACCGGTGGTCAGCGGCAACTCGGTTCCCGTCGACGTGACGTTGTCCTGGTCGCCTGCCGAACAGGTGGTGTTGACCCGCGTGGCGGACGCCTACGGGCTCTCTCCTGCCGAGGCACAGAAACTGGGCGCCGTCCTGATGGTGTTCCTCATCGGGATCAGCGGCTAGGGCACGGCACCCTCCTTCGGCAACCCCGGCTATTCCGCCCGCCAGTCCCGCCTCCGTTCGGACTTGCGGGCCGCCCGCTGCTTCTTGGCGGTCAGGCGCCGCTCGACGGCCCCCCTCCCTGGCCTCGTCGGACGCCGGGTGCGCTTCTCCACGCGGGCCTCCTTGAGCCGCTCTTCGAGTCTTTGGAGGGCCAGTTCCCGGTTCCGGTCCTGGGAGCGGGTGCGGCCGACCACGACGCTGAGCTTGGCTCCGAGCCTCTCGACGAGCAGGACGCGTACCTCGTCGTCGATTCCCCGAGCACTTGCCAAGTCCAGTTCTGCCTCGACCCGGGTGTGTGCCCGGTTGGCGTGCTGACCGCCGGGGCCACCCGACGGGCCGAACCGCCACGAGACCTCACCGGCCGGGATGCGGCACCCCGGTCCCGCCGAGATGAGCCTGTCGTCGAAGCCGACCATGCCCACGAGGGTAGGTGGAATGCAGGGCTGGGCGAAGGGACCCACCAGCCCCGTTTCCCACCCGTGTGCCACCTGCGCTAGGACTCCCTCTGTGGAAACCGCCGACCAACCGCTCCGCGACCTGCGGGTCATCGTGATCGGGGCGGGCATGGCCGGGATCCTGTCGGTGATCCGCCTCCGGGAGATCGGGCTGCCGGACGTGACCGTCTACGAAAAGGCTGACCGGCTTGGTGGCACCTGGCGGGAGAACCGGTATCCGGGGGTGGCCTGTGATGTCCCGTCGCACCTCTACTCGTACTCGTTCGCCCCGAACCCCGAATGGACGCACCGCTTCTCTCCCGGTCCGGAGATCCAGGAGTACCTGGAGGCGGTCGCCGTCGAGTACGACGTCGAGCGCGATGTGCGCTACGGGGAAGAGGTCAGCGACCTGCTTTGGGACGGCGTTCGCTGGCAACTCCGCACCGCCTCGGGCATCACCGACGAGGCCGACGTGGTCATCGCCGCAACCGGCGTGCTCCACCACCCCAGCTACCCGGCCATCGAGGGGCTCGCCGACTTCGCCGGGGTCACGATGCACACCGCACGATGGGACGAGAACCTGTCGCTGGCGAACCTACGGGTCGGCATCATCGGCACCGGATCCTCGGCCGTCCAGACCGTGCCGACGATCGTCGACGAGGTATCCCACCTCTCCCTCTTCCAGCGGACCGCCCAGTGGGTGATGCCCGCCGACAACCCCGCCTACACCGAGGACGAGAAGGTCGCCTTCCGAAACGACCCCGGCCTGCTCCGTTCGCTACACGACGAGATCTCGGAGCTGTTCTCGAACGGCTTCTCGAACGCCGTGGTCGACGCAGACTCGGAGGGCATGCGGCTCATCGAGGCCACCTGCCTCGCCAACCTCGAGGACAGCGTGTCCGACCCGGACCTCCGGGACCGACTCCGCCCCGACTACCGGGCTGGCTGCAAGCGGCTCGTGATCTCACCGGACTTCTACGAGGGCATCCAGCGCCCGAATGCCGAGCTCGTCACCGAGCCGATCGACCGGATCGAGCCGGCGGGTGTCCGGACCGCCGACGGTCGCCTCCACGACCTCGACGTGCTGGTGCTCGCCACGGGCTTCCGGGTGGACCGCTTCCTGAGGCCCATCGAGGTGGTCGGTGTGGATGGACTGACGCTCGACGAGGCCTGGCGGCAACGTCCCAGCGCTTACCTGTCGATCTCGACGCCGGGCTTCCCGAACCTGTTCATGCTCAACGGCCCGAACGGACCGGTCGGCAACTTCTCGCTCATCGAGGTTGCCGAGGTGCAGTTCGAGTACATCGCCCAACTCCTCGGCCTGCTGTGTGACGGCCGGGCCGGATCTGTCTGCGTGACGGGTGCCGCCACCGAGGCGTTCGAGGAGGAGCGCACGATCCAGGCGGGCAACACCGTCTGGGCCACCGGTTGCAACAGCTGGTACCTCGACGACAGGGGCGTCCCGATGGCCTGGCCCTGGAACTTCCAGGAGTACCGCAACCGCCTCGCCACCCCCGACCTTTCCCACTACCTGCTTGCAGACTGAGCGCTCGATGCGCTGACCTGAGCCGGGGCCCGCGGGGCGGGCTCAGTGCACGGGGCAGGCGACGCTCCGGTCGAGCACGCGGGTGATGCGGCCCATGCCGAGCCAGCCGCCGATACAGAACGTGAGGTCCCGGAGGAGACCCTCGTCGAAGTGTTCGGCAAGGCGCTCGAAGAAGGCGTCGTCGCAGGCGGCGACGTCGCCCTCGAAGCGCTCGGCGAACTCGATGGCGATCCGCTCGGCGTCCGAGTAGCCGGACCACGTCGCCCATTCGGCTACGTGTGCGTAGTCCTCCTCGTCGAGTCCCGGCTCCGCTCCCGGCGGATTCCTCCAACCCAGTCAGAGGCCGCAGCCGTTGAGCTGGGCGATGCGCATGCGGGCCAACTCCCGGATCCGGAACGGCACCTCGCTCTGCGTGTTGATCGAGAGGCCGAACGTGCTCCCGGCGGCGACAACGTCACTCGTGCCCATGCCGCGACCCTACCTGCCGGCGATCCGTCGGTCGATGGCCACACGGCGCCCATGGCACGACTGGTGCCCCCGGCGGGATTCGAACCTGCGGCCGGCGGAATGGGATTCGATACGGATCCGTCCAACAAGAATCACCGTTCGGCGAAAGGCCGGCTCCTGCCGGGTTTCCGGACCCGGTGGCAGGGTGCCCGTCGCCGGATGGGGCCGCTTTTCTCCACTCTTGGAGGACTTCTTGGTTTGTGCCCGACGGACCAGGCAGGCAGCGGGGAACTGATTCGGGACCTTTATCCCTATGAGGCCCCGGCAAGGGCACAAAGACTGGAGGAGAACGGCGGGTTGTCGACACATCGGTTGACGCCAGCCCGCTCAAACCTCGACCGAGCAAGGAGGTCCGTGCGACCATGGGAGTGTTCACCCAAGAACAGATCCTCTCCGAACACGACTACGCCCGCCCCCACGTAGAGGCCGGCTACCGGCTCCACGGGGGCTTCGACGCCAACGACTCCTACATCTCCCCCCGGACCCTGGGTCGTGCCGAAGCCGTCGCCGACTGGACCGAACAGTTGACCGGGCGGGGGTGGCCCCTCATCGACGCCGACCTGGGGATGTTCACCAGCGGCATCTACCCCAACACAGAGCAGCAGGCCCTGCTGGTCAGGGCGGGGCTGGGCCGGCGGGTATGGGATTCGATGACGATCATCGGCGAGTTCGAGGCCCGAGGACGCATGCTGGCCCAGGCTGAAGTCCCCAACCTGGCCGACATCGTCGTCGAGGACATCTCGGCTACCGGGTTGGGCCACCTGGGCAAGGGCCTGCTCAAGGCCCACGGATGGGATGAGGGAGGCAACCCCGCCTCAGGACTGGGAGCCCATGACCTGATGTGGTTCGCCGCCCGAGACCTCGTCTTCGGAAGGGGCGCCTACCCGGTTCCCCCGATCCCCGAGACCCTGGGACGTCCCGAAGCCGACCGGGCAATGCCCCTTGTCGATCGACCCTACGAGGCCCTGCTCATGCTGTTGGCCAACGTGTTGATGATCGAGGTCAACGTGGAGAGGCTCTTCCGGTCCTTCGAGGACCTGTTCGCTGTCGGAGACCTCTTCGCCGACCACCGGGAAGGGGCGGAGAAGGCCATCACCCTGATCGGGCGAATCCGCCAGGACGAGTACATCCACGTCACTTCCGTGCAGACCCTCCTCTCGGAGTTCCGCAGCTTCACAGTGCGGACAACCGACGGCCGGGAAGTGCCCGGTCACGAGTTGTTCGACCCCGCCTACGCGGCCATGGTCCACTGGCACACCGTGTCAGACCCTGCCCAGCATCGTCGGTCCGCCCGGGCCGAGGTCGTCGACCAGTTGACGGAGGTAGCCGACGGCGATCGCCTGTTGGCCGATTTCGATGCCCTGGAGACCCCGTGAGGGGTCCCGACCCAACCAAGCCATTCCCATCGAGGAGGAAGCCGTGAAGTTCGGAACGTTCTACGAGCACCAACTACCCCGTCCCTGGGAGGAGGGCGACGAGCAACGCCTCATCCAGGAATCCCTTGAACAGGTCGAGTTGGCCGACCGCCTGGGCATCGAATACGCCTGGGAGGTCGAACACCACTTCCTCGAGGAGTACTCCCATTCGTCGGCACCCGAGGTGTTCCTGGCCGCTTGTTCCCAGCGGACCAAGAACATCCGCCTCGGCCACGGCATCGTGTTGATGCCGGTCAACTACAACCATCCGGCCAGGGTGGCCGAACGCATTGCCACCCTGGACCTGGTCTCCAACGGCCGGGTGGAGTTCGGAACCGGTGAGTCGTCGGCCATCTTGGAGTTGGAAGGGTTCGATGTGTCGGTGGAGGACAAGCGGGACCAGTGGTTCGAGACCGTTGAGCAGTGCGCCAACATGATGGCCATGGACCCCTACCCGGGGTTCGAGGGCCGCTTCTTCTCGATGCCATGCCGCAGCGTGGTGCCCAAGCCCGTCCAGCGACCCCACCCACCGCTCTGGGTGGCCTGTTCCAACCGGGAGACCATCAAGTTGGCAGCCCGGCTGGGAATGGGGGCCCTCACGTTTGCTTTCGTGGACCAGACCGAGGCGAAGGCGTGGGTCGACGACTACTACCGCATCCTCAAGGAGGAGTGTGTGCCCATCGGGCATGCGGTGAATGCCAACATCGCCATGGTCACCGGCTTCTCCTGCCACGAGGACGCCGCCGAGGCTCACCGGCGGGGTGCTGACGGGTTCCGGTTCTTCGGCTTCGCCCTCGGCCACTACTACCTCTTCGGCGAACACAAACCGGGCCGGACGGGCGTGTGGGAGGCCTTCGAGCAGGCCCGCGACCAGTGGCCTGACGTCGGTGAGGAGCGGGGCATCGGCACTCCCGCCCAGTTGCGCGAGCACCTCAAGGGATTCGAAGAGGCCGGGGTCGACCAGGTTTCCTTCCTCCAACAGGGAGGTCGCAACCGCCACGAGCACATCTGCGAGGCCCTGGAGTTGTTCGCCAAGGAGGTCAAGCCGGAGTTCACTGAACGCGAGGAGGAGCGGGAGGCTGCCAAGGCCGAGGAGTTGGCTCCCTACATAGAGGCCGCCTTCGAACGCAAGGAGCGGATGAGGGAACTGGTGGACGACGAGATCCCAGTGGTGACCGCCATTGGCCGCAACATCGCCGAGGGGAACTGATCGGGGTGGAAACGGTGGAAGTCAAGGGCTACGAAATCGGACCGAGAGCGGACCTCGCAGGGGCGGACCTCACCGGGGCGAACCTCGGATGGGCGGACCTCGAAGGAGCGGACCTCAAAGGAGCGGACCTCAAAGGGGCGAACCTCAAAGGGGCGAACCTCGGATGGGCGGACCTCACCGGGGCGGACCTCAAAGGAGCGGAAGCCGACCAATTCACCCACTGGCCGAAGGGCTTTGACCCGGAGGCCGCCGGAGTGATCAGGGCCTATCCCCCCCCAAGAACCGGATGGCGGTAGACGCTGCGACCGTGACCGTCGAGGACGGGACCATTGCCTGGAAGTTGAAGGGCGGACAGCAGTCCGGCGATGAGATCGAGGTCGGCCTCTAGGGCACCAGCAACTGTGCCTCGACGGGGGCGGCTTCCTCACACCATGCCTTCGAGCTCTGGTGGGCGATGGTCGCCGTCGAGAAGGTCGGTGCGCTCTTCCGGGGCCGGGGGGTCAACCGTCGGGAACCAGCCGACCGACGACGTCCTCGGCGGTGTAGGAGGCCTCGCCCGGAGGCAGGAAGCGTGCCACGTCGGACACCATGTCGCCCGATGTGAGCAGCATCTTCTCGGTGGCGCCGCCGTGCTGAACCTGTCCGAGTCCCACGTTTGCCAGGAGGGCGTTGCAGAGGCACTTACGGCCGACCGTGTCGCCGGGATCTCCTCCCTTGCGCACGTAGTCCTTCACGGGCTCTGCTGGACACATCCAGCCCAACTGCCCGTCTTCCCTCCTGTAGGCCGTACGCAGGTATCCGAGTTCGCAACGCTCCCGTTCCCGTCCTGCGTAGACGCCCGGGTCCGACAGCGTCCCCTCCAGGTCGACCACCTTGAAAGGGAAGCCCGAGGGAGACGCGACCGGGTCGGTGAACACCGTCGCCGTCCCGTTCCGACTCAGGTCCAGGACCCGACGCTTCACATCGGTGTCGAATCCCGACTCCTCGCAGTAGGCGAAGGGCGTGCCGACCTGGACTCCGGCGGCTCCCAGTTCCAGTGCTTCACGGACCTCGTCTGGGTCGTCGTAGCCTCCCGCCAACCAGAAGGGAAGTCCGAGGTCCCTGATGGCAGCCAGGTCCGGAACGTCCCGTTCTCCGTAGACGGGTTCGCCCGTCTCGCTGAGTTGCGGCCTTCCCCGGGGTGGGGCGTTGTGGCCCCCGGCAACGGGAGCCTCGACAATGAAGCCGTCGACCGGAACGTCGATCTTGGCCGCCAGCATCGTGGCCAGGATGTGGGAGGAGACGATGGCGAGGAACATCGGTCGCTTCAGGGTCTGGCCTTCGCCGCGCATCGCTGCGGCCGGATCGAAGCGGGACACGTAGTGGTCGCCGCCTGATGCTCCCCTGACGTCCAACTTCATCTCCACCGGCAGACCCTCGGCAAGGCGGTCGATTGCCGCAGGGAGGACCTTGGGAATCCCGGCGCCGACGAGCACGTAGTCGACGCCTGCCAGCATCGATCCATAGACAGACGCCAACAGGGGCGTCTGGATCTTCTCCATGTAGTTGATCCCGACCGGGCCGGAGTGGCCCTCCCGAGCAAGGTGAACCTCTACGAAGTTGGATGCGACCAGCAGGTCCCGGAGATTCCCCGACTGCTCGGCACGCCCCAGCGGCGTCTGCACGAACCTCTGGTTGGCAGGCTTGCCGCCCTCGATGTAGTACCGGTCCAGGATGGAATCGGCGACTGCGGGAACCGGGTACTGGCCGAGGGCCCGCCTGGTGTGCCCTCCGGGATCGCCGAGTTGCAGACGCCGCACCATCACGCTTTCGAGCGCGGTTCCGGACACGACGCCGAGTTGTCCGGCCACCGAGACCGCCCTTGCCAGCCTCCAGTCCGAGACGGCTACTCCCATGCCCCCTTGGATCAGCATGGGAAGGCGGGGTGGCATGGCCAGAGCCTACAATCGCCCCCGCTCTGAATTCCCGACAGGGCACTTCTCCACGGTGCCCGTTCTGGTATGCGCCCTCTATCTGCTCCCCGGGACCGGCAGTGGCACCCCTCACCCGGTCCATGCGAGTTGTCCGGTAACTGGACCTGGTCGTCTGGCCTGGCTGATGGCGTAACACTGCCCGGGCCGTCGTGGTGTCAGCCCCCGAGGCTTCAGGCATGGTCGGAGTGGAAGCCCGTAGGTCCTTGAGGGTGGGTTGGGAGACGCGTCGGAGGATTCTTGGACAACGGACGCTCCTCCAGGGGGCCGGAGGGCCGCGGAACCCTGGGGATGGGTGGTGCCCCCGGGAGGATTCGAACCTCCGACCTTCGGAATAGAAGT
>Ga0207990_1000110_pt1 | contig 47170 bp, 40 predicted proteins | sample ETNtaG_8_FD_185780 | JGI IMG/M metagenome (GOLD analysis project Ga0207990, IMG submission 185780) | Marine microbial and viral communities from oxygen minimum zone, Eastern Pacific Ocean - ETNP201406SV75 (SPAdes) (version 2) | ecosystem: Environmental > Aquatic > Marine > Oceanic ...
CTTGATGTGCTGACCGGAGTAGTCCGACTCCAGTTCGGTGACCTTGGTGTGGATGTAGTCCTTGCCGAAGTTGTAGAGTTCAATGTTGCGCGCGAGCATGGTCTCGAAGGTGTCGGTGGAGGATGTGCTGCTGCCCTGCAGCGCGGTGTTGCCCCCGGCGACCGCTCGCAGTTCGGCAAATCGCATCGCGGATGAGTCATATAGTGAACATCCAATGTCCTTTGCATCACTGTAGCCCGAGTAGGACTGCCATTGGTATCTGTTATCCCATCCGTTTGTCCCGTGGTCCCAGAGTGGAATTAGGTTGTATTTTGCATGGTTGTGAGGATCGATGAATCCGGGGTAGATAGTGCCGCTGGTTTGAATCGAAATGACACCTGCTGCAGTTGCCGGCGCATCCTCAGAAGCACTCCAGACCGCCTCAATTATTCCGTCGCGCACGAGCACCCTTCCATCGTCAATGACGTCGTTTTCCGAAATCATCGTCACTACGCGCCCCTCGAGGATATATTCTCCGCTGTGGATGTGATCCTGCGGAGGGTAGCAGTTGCCCTGTAGGTGGTTGGCGCCGCCCCACTCCTGGTCGTTGGCGACTCCAGGGGTCGGACTACCGTCGGACAACTTGGCCCAGTTGCCGCTGGAGTCGTAGCCGTAGGGAATATCCCAGTCCGAGTCTTCGCCCCCGTAGCTGACCGAGCTAATCTCGGTTCCAGAGCCGTCGATAAGACGAATCGTATCTCCGTCCCAGAAATCGAACTCGATTCCTGTCCACGACCGGTAGAAGACGACGTAGGCACCCGCTTCGAGGACGGTGCCCCAGCCGATACTGCATGCAGGAGAGCCGCCATCTGCGATGTCGTCGAGCCACCAGCCGCCGATGTCTATTGCGCTGGAAGTAGGATTGTGCAGCTCTAGGAACTGGTCGCTATAGGTCCCCATCGAACCATCGCCGTTCCAGTCAGTGCCACCGTAGGCCTCATTGTTCGGAGAGACTAGGATTTCGTTGATGTAAACCACATCGGTGGGCACTGCCTGAGCAGATGCCACCATTACAGGACCTAGGCCAGACATCAACATCAGTAGGATTGCGGACATAACTGTTACGCGCATGGCCCGCTAACGCCCCGCTTCAGGCTTTCAACCCCACCGCCTCGTGGTGCAGAGCGCATCATGTGCGAAGTGCGAAATACGGCCATATCGCGGGTCCACCATGACCGAGCGCAGTAAGTCGAGAACAGTCCTCGCAGCAATCATGGTCGCCAGCATGGCATTCGCAGGGTGCTTCGGAGGAGGAGAGTCCGTAGAAGATAGCACCGTGCCTTGGGATTCGGACTACCAATACATTGCCCCCCCGTCCTCGTACGAGGACCCGCGCAATTTCACAGTTGCAGACCCGTTCTCAAACACCACTTGGGGCAACGCATCATGGACGGTCTACGGAAACGAGCACGGCGGTAATTGCTGCGAGCACTACCTCGCCGCCACAAAGGAGGGCTGGATCCTCAACTTCGGCGGCGAGTACCCTACATGGAGTGAGGACAGAGGCCTCACCTGGCAGGAATACCTGCCGACCATATTCTCCCAGCTAGGTTGCCGTGAATGGAAGCCGACTGTTCCCGGCCAAGAGGGACTTGGCGAAGGCAGTATCGTCCAAGCCACGAATGGGGACCTGATCTCCATGGGATGGTTCCCCTATCCTAGCACAAGTGGTGCGGACCAGTTCTACGCATTCTTCTACGATGCGGAGGACCAAGAGTGGAGTTGGTGCTTCAATAGGACTCCTGAGCCGTTCTATGACAGGTCCTGGCAGGTTGAGGTCGTGGGCCCAATAAACAGCTTCCTGTATGGAAACGGGCCATGGGCCAGTCTAGTCATTTCGAACTTCTGGCATCAGGTTCAGAACATCGGAGGTCAGATATCCACTGATGGTCTGAACTACGATTACTTTGGTTTCCCTGACAGAGACGATAGCCTAGATGTTATGGAAGTAGATCTGAATCCGGAAACCCTCGGTCCAGAGTGGGACTTCACTAAGCCCCACAAAGAAATGAGGTCCTTCCCAGTTCCATCTGGAGGGCTTTACTTCCCCAACTACTTCATTGATGGTAGTGATGCTTACCTCGACACTTCTCTAAATTGGTGGACGGGCACCACTTTGAATGGATCATCACTTCCATCGCAGTACTGCGCTTTCGATTCATCTACTGCATTACATTGCGTTACTGCAGGCGGAACTATCCTAACTCACATGCTGTCATGGGATGGCGGTGAGAGTTGGCAGAACCAGACCTACAACTTATCTGCGGAGGCCACTGAGCTCGAGGAATGGGAATTCCACACTAACGGTGTCCACGATTTATTCGTGCTAAATGTCCGCTACCAGAGCGCTGCCGGTCCCGATATCGACTTGTCATGGCATGTTAGGGAATATTCAGAGAGTATGTTTCCAGACATGAGGACATACTTAGGTCTCGGTGATTTAGATTCGACATCCGGCGCAGGCAATGATATCAGGTTTGACTTCGCAAGTATGGGAATCCTGCCCGACGGTGGTGCCTTCATCGCATATCATGACTCAACTGATCCCGACCCACTGTTTGGCGTAGAGATGCTTCTCCCGGTCAGATACGGTCCAACAGTGACCTAATCACTGGCCTACGCAGAATACTATCGCAACACCATCGACCTCGAATGAGTCCGCCTCATTTGCCGCCGTCCCCTCATTCAGGGTGGCGCTACCTGCCCGAGTCTCACTCTGCACGTGAACCCAGTCTTCGTCGGCCATCTCCGCACCTTCAATCCAGACTGACAAGGAGATACTTTCCTCGACTGCGAGGTCGAGTTCCTTGCGCTTCGATTGAATCCTACGTATCACATCGCGCGCGAGCCCGCGCGACATCAACTCCTCATCGATGACCATGTCAAGCACTAGAGAGACGTCCCCGAAGTCTTCGTCAGATAGGGTGGCGGCCGAGTAACCCTCTTTCTCAGTGCGACGTATCTCAATGTCATTCATTGTAATCTGGTAACCTGCGAGGGCGGCGATATCGGCCTCGATCTCCAGTAGCAGTGAGTCTGGGTCGGCGGTGTCGAGCTTCGCAAGCACCGCTGGCAGGTCTGACCTGCACTTCGCGCCCAATGCCTTTCTGTTTGGTTCGAGTACAATCTTCTGGAAACGGTCGAGATCCGCTTCAGTCATCAGGTTCTCAACATTCAATTCCTCTGCTAGAATCTCGTGGAAGTCAGTGAGGTCCGGGCCGCCGATAATCCAGCCGTTGCGGCACGGCAGCCTCTGTCGGCGACCCCCTTCGACCCGGACACGCCTACCCGTCTCAGCGAGTGCGCGCACGAGTTTCATCTGCTGCTCCAGTCCGTAGTCGCGTGGAGGCAAACTACGCTCGACCAGCGCCGAGCCTAGCGGCCAGTCTGCAAGGTGGACTGACGATCCTGCAAGATCTCGGTGTATCCTGTCGGGCATGAATGGAGAGACGGGCGCCATCAATCTGCAGACCAGCAAAAGCGCCTCATGCAGAGTATGTTGGCAAGCCCGTTTGTCGCTGCTGTCGGCCTCATCCCACAGTCTACGCCGAGAGCGACGGACGTACCAGTTAGAGAGGTCGTTGACGACGAACTCTTCGAGTTCACGCCCCGCCTTGTGGAAGTCCCAAGATTCGAAGTGCTCGTGGTAAGTATCTGCCATCGCGCTCGCCTTAGATAGCACCCAGCGGTCGAGTGGGCTGCGCTCAGTCACAGCGACGTAGCCAGACTTGTCGTCGGCATCGAAACCGTCCATAGCCGCGTAGTCGGCGTGGAAGCGGTAGACGTTCCAAAGCGTGAGGAACATCTTGGCGTAAGACTCTCGGACTCCATTGGGGTCGAAGTTGGTTGGCGACCACGGCGCACTCTGCGTAGTCATGTACCAGCGGATTGAGTCCGAACCCTCCTTGTTGAAGTGGTCCCAAGGATTAACGACATTCCCCTTCGACTTGCTCATCTTCTTACCGTCCTTGTCGAGAATGTGACCGAGTGAGAGGCAGCGGCGGTAGCAGGTGCTGCCGAACACCGCCGTAGAGACTGCTAGCAGAGAGTAGAACCAACCGCGCGTCTGGTCGACAGCCTCGCAGATGTAGTCCACCGGGAACGAACCTGCGAACTTATCCTCGTTTTCGAAGGGGTAGTGCCACTGCGCGAACGAGGCGCAGCCCGAGTCGAACCAGCAGTCCATGACATAGGGCTCGCGCACCATTTCACCCGAGCAGCCGTCCGAAGGGCAGTGCAGCTTGACGTCGTCGACGTATGGTCGGTGCAGCTCGGGAGGCACAGGAGAGTCACCTGTCTTCATCGAAGTCATCTCCTCGATGCTACCGATGCAGTGCTCGTGGCCACAGTTGGAGCAGATCCACACTGGGATAGGGGTGCCCCAGTAACGCTCGCGACTAATCGCCCAGTCTTTGATGTTCGAGAGCCACTCTCCCATTCGCTTGCTACCGGTCCACTCCGGAGCCCACTCGACCTCGGAGTTGTGTTGCAATATCTCGTCGCGAACCGAGGTCATGCGGACAAACCAGCTGTCCATCGCATAGTACAGCAGAGGATGGTCGGTACGCCAGCAGTGCGGGTAGTCGTGAGTGTATGTGTGCTCGCGGTACAGCATCCCCTCGTCAGAGAGGTAGTCTATGATGTCCGAATCGCAGTCCTTGACGTAGCGTCCGTCGAGCATATGATGGGTCCCGAGGATGAAGTTGCCGTCAATTCCCACGGTGTGCTGGGCCGGGAGGCCAACCTGCATGCCGAGGTTGTAATCCTCTTCACCGTACATCACTGCCGTGTGGACTACTCCTGTGCCGTCTGTGGTGGTGACGAAGTCCGCCTCGACCACGGTCCAAGCACTCTCAGAACCACCTCTATCTACTGCACCGGGGAACAGAGGTTGGTAGGCCTTGCCAATCAGTGTCGAGCCAGGAAACTCCTCAATCACCTCGATTTGGTGCCGCATTACATCAGAGAGCAAATCTTTGGCTAGAATCAGTTCCTCACCGACTCCAGCGCCCCCCCGTCCCTCCCAAGAGCCAGACGGCAACTCAGTAATTCGGACACGGCAGTATGTGACATCCGGTCCGATAGCGAGACCGACGTTGCCCGGCAGGGTCCAGGGGGTTGTCGTCCAAGCGAGGATGGAAGCATCATCATCGATGAGTCGGAACTTGATGTAGACAGCCGGCTCGGAGACCTCTTTGTAGCCTAGTGACACTTCATGGGTGGAGTAGCTGGTGCCAGTCTGGGGGCAGTATGGCAGGACCTTGTGCCCACGGAACAACAGACCTTTGTCGAACATCTGCTTGAGTGACCACCATGCCGACTCGATGTATTCGTCGTGCAGGGTGACGTATGGGTCATCCATGTCGACCCAGAAACCCATCCTCTCGGTCATCTCACGCCATACCTCTTCGTAGGTCCAGACGCTTTCCTTGCACTTGTCGTTGAAGGCCTCCATGCCGTAATCCTCGATAGCCTCGTTCGACATCAGATCGAGTTTCTTTTGCACTTCTATCTCGACAGGGAGTCCATGGGTATCCCATCCTCCCTTGCGCTCAACGACATGCCCTTCCATGGTCTTCCATCGACATACCATGTCTTTGAACAGCCTCGAGATGACGTGGTGAATACCCGGCCGACCGTTTGCCGTGGGCGGCCCCTCGAGGAAGGTGAAGGGGCTGCCGCCGCCTCGGCGCGCCTCAATCGTCGCCTCAAAAGTCCCCTCTTCACTCCAAGTTTCCATCAAGGTGCACTCTAAGGCCACCGGGTCGAGGTCGCCGGCAGGTTTGGGTACGCCCATCGGCTCGGCGACCTACGGCGCTGTATTGAAGATGCCCCGGTCGCCCATAGGGCGAATTCGATATTTAGCAGACTTATTAGTGACCGCCGGGACGCCTTGAACGTGTCTGAGACATCCACTATCGCAGTCGGTGGGATGACCTGCTCGGGCTGCTCTGGCCGTGTGAGGGACTCCTTGGAGGCTCTGGATGGAGTTCTGAGCGCTGAGGTATCTCACGAGACCGGGCAGGCAGTGGTTTCGCACTCGGGAACGAGGCGCGAAGCCATGCTCGCGGCCATAGTCGGTGCTGGTTACAATGCAGAGGGGGCTAATCCTGATTTCGACTGGGGAGATAGCGGCGTCTGGAGGCAGTCGGCGGACAACACAAAGTGGTGCCTAATCGGTTGCTCAATCGGTGAGTTCGGTACCCTTGCCTACTACTCGTACTCAGGGATTACAGCAGACCTCACGATGTACTCGAACCTGTGGTACTTCTACGCCATCTTACCACTCATCAACGGACTTGCTACTAGCGTGATGCTCGAGACAGGGCTGCTGATGCGTGGGCAGATGGACTTCCGCAACGCCCTCTCGACTGCCTTCGGGATGTCGTTCATCTCTATGCTGATGATGGAGGTAGCGATGGAGGTCACCGATTTGCTGTTCACCTCGGGCGAGCTGGGAATGAATCCACTGGCAATACCGTTCATGCTCGTAGTTGGTTTCCTGACCCCTTGGCCTTACAACTATTGGAGACTCAAGAAGTACGGAGTCGCATGCCACTGAATCGGAGGAAGGGCAATGGAAGATTGGCATGAATTGGGCAATGAAATTGCTGTTTGGCTCAAGGAGTATGCTGACAGTAATCGAATCACCGCTTTGGTAGTAGGGGTTTCGGGAGGAATCGACTCCGCTGTAACCTCTGCCTTGTGTGCAAAAACAGGATTGAAAACCATCGTTCTGAACATGCCAATTCATCAAGAAACCTCGCAATATGACCTCTCCAATCAACACATTGGCTGGATGAAATCAAATTGGGAAAATGTGGATAGCCATACGATAGATCTGACCCGCACTTTCGATCTCTATTCAAATGAGTTGAGTAACCACAGCCTTTCTGATTTGGCATCGGCCAATACTAGGGCTAGGATAAGGATGACCACTCTGTATGCAATAGCTGGATCAAACAACGGAATTGTAGTGGGAACCGGGAATAAAGTCGAGGACTTCGGGGTGGGATTCTTCACCAAGTATGGGGATGGGGGAGTCGATATTTCTCCTCTCGCCGACTTGTATAAGTCAGAAGTATACTCACTCGCAGAGGCACTGGGAATCGCTCAGGAGATTCAGGAGGCCGCACCTACGGATGGGCTTTGGAATGATGGCAGGACCGACGAGAATCAAATGGGTGCAACTTACGAAGAATTAGAGTGGGCTATGAAGCAAATAGAGAATCAATTTAATGAAGAGTTGTCGGAGAGACAAGAAGAGGTTTTGGAGATATATTGGAGACTACACAATGCTAATTCCCACAAAATGAACCCCATTCCTATCTTCAAGAGATAAGAAAATAGTTGCCTGAATCAGTGGTGATGGGCCCTATCTTCGGGATCTAGTAGGATCGCACCGAGTATCATCGTGAGCGTGGCGAAACCCGCCAAACTTGCAGCAATATAAGCTTCTTCGTAAAGGGCTGCGCCAAATTCTGCTATGTGCAAGACCCCATGAAGTCCAAGCGACAACTGCACTATTCGTGTTACCAATGATTTAACCATGCTACTGCGCAACAGTAATCAGATTTGAAAAGTGCGTATTGGAAATTTGGATTGCGTCGTATTGAAGGTGGTCTCCATACGCGAGAAAGGTGTGGACATCCCAGGTGACCTGAGCTCAATGCTCGAGGGCGGGCACGGCCCGACCAAACAGAAGGCAGCCAAACTGGTCGTCGATTTAGCCTCCGCAGCAGGTGCGGACGAATTCGTCCGTGTCGAACACGCACACGTCTCAGGTGTCAGTGTGATTACCGGAGGTCACGGCCTCAGGCGCTTCCTCTCCGATCTGGCAGGCGACCCCGAGGGCAAGGTAGTGATTCCTACTACCCTGAACTCAGCGGGGTGTGATCACGAGAGGATGGATGAGATGGGCATCGATCACCCTGACTTCTTAGAGCAGCAGTTCGAGATAGTCCACGCTTACTCTAATCTTGACATAGATGCCATCCTATCATGCACGCCCTATGACAGGGGCATCGAATCCGGTGACGGCATCGGCTCATGGGCGGAGTCCAATGCAGTCTGCTTCTCCAATTCCTACACTTCGCTCGTCACCAATCGTGAGTCCGGCCTCTCCGCGCTCGCCACTGCGCTCACTGGTTGGGCCCCTCGGTGGGGACTTCACCTCGAAGAGAACCGTATTCCAAACATCCTCGTAAGCATCGAGTGCGAGATGTCGGACCCGACCGACTGGAGCGTGCTTGGAGACTGGATTGGCAAACAGATCCTCCCTGATTGGAAACTCCCCTGGGGTCCGATGCCACGTATCACCGGACTGCCCGAGTGGGCCAGCTTTGAGATGCGAAAGGCGCTCACAGCGGCCGCGGCTAACTACGGTTGCCCACTGCTCTGGGCAGACGGTCACACCGTTGACGCGCCCTCTGTGGAAGACTATCAGGGCAAGTTGACCTTCACCGAGGAAGACCTCGCTGAACGTTACCGCGATCTCGCACCGAGAGGGCAGATTGACCTAGTGGTCATCGGTTGCCCACAGGCCAGCGTCGGCGAGGCTCGCACAGCTGCTGCTGCTGTCAGGGCAAGGATGGAACTAGGCGAGGCCATACCAGACCAGCGGCTTTGGGTCTTCATGAGCGGTCACAACCACGACCTAATCTCCGCCGACGGTACTCTCGACGTGCTAGAGGAGGCGGGCGCACTAGTTCTCCGCGACACTTGCCCCGAAGTCACACCTTACAATCGCTCGCGCTACAACCATTTGCTGACCAACTCCCTGAAGGCTGAGCACTACCTGACTAGCGGACTCAACCGGATGCCTACTAGTGTCGCCACCATTGAGCAATGCGTCGCCCACGCCTTCGACCCAACCCTCGTTGCCGGCGAGCGCCCGGTACTGGGTTCGGGTGTTGCCAAGTCGATACCATCTGCGAAGACACAGCGCCGTGGCGAATACGAGTCCATTGGAAGTGGGATACCCAGTCAGAGCGAGTGGATGGTCTCGGGAAAGGCGTTGGTGACTGACGTTCCAATCACTTACCTCGGTTATGTCAACTGCGACACTGGATTCATCGAAGAGCCCGGCCACCCTCTCGACGGGCATTCCATTAAGGACACCGTACTAATTTACCCAAAGGGCTCGGGCTCTACTGTCGCGCCCTTCGTACTGATGGGGCTAATCTACACCGACAAGGGTCCGATTGCAATCGTCAACCGTGACGTCTGCCCGCTTACCCTGCCCGCCGCCTCCCTTCTGGGAGTTCCCTACGCCCACAGTTTCAGCTCCGATCCCATAATGGAGGTCAACTCCGGAGACGTTGTTGAGATTTCGCTGAACGGTGGTGTGACGACCCTCAGGGTCGTCAGTAGGGTAGGAGAGGATTGATGACTCCCGGTGCTTCGCACCGGTTCCGTGTCTAAGCGAAGCGACCCCGAGCCATGTCGAGATCAGGACCTCGGTCTGTTCGAAGTAATCACCCGGGACGGTGCTGCGAGGATAGGGCGGCTGCACACAGCACACGGTCCGATGAACACACCCACCCTGCTCCCCGTCGTCAATCCTAACCTCCGCACTATCGAGCCGCGTGAGATGTGGGAGAAGTATGGCATCGACGCTCTGATTACCAATTCGTACGTTATCTGGAAGCACGATGACCTGAAAGAGAGGGCGCTGGACGAGGGCATACACTCGATGCTCGATTTCCCTGGTGTGGTGGTCACCGATTCGGGCACCTTCCAGTCCTACGTCTACGGCGATGTCGAAGTTGGAGTTTCCGAGATAGTAGAGTTCCAGCGTGAAATCGGCGTCGACATCGGCACTATGCTCGATGTCTTTGGTCGCCCTGACATGAGCCGTGAAGAGCTCGAGGCATGTGTTGATGAAACAGCTCGGAGGGCCAAGCAGTCACTCGAATCAGCAGGAGATACCTTGCTTCTAAACGGGCCAGTCCAAGGGGGCCTGTATGAAGATCTAAGGGCTAAGGCCGGCAACCTGATGGGCTCAGCCGAGGGAGAGTTCAGGGGCTTCACCATCCACCCGGTCGGAGGCATCGTCCCTCTGATGGAGAAGCAACGCTACCGAGAGTTGTTCCAGATTCTGCTTGCTGTTAGATCGACTACTCCTCCCGACCGTCCGGTGCACCTGTTCGGCTGCGGCCATCCGATGCTGTTCCCCTTGGCCATCGCTCTAGGTGCCGACTTGTTCGACAGCGCAGCCTACGCAATCTTCGCTCGCGACGACCGAATCTTATCTCCTCATGGCACTGTCAGGCTGAAGGGGCTCACTGAGTGGCCGATTCACTCCGCGGCCCTGTTCGACCTTACTCCCGAGGAGGTTCGCGACATGGATCCAGAGGAACGCTCGGTCCTGCTTGCTCATCACAACCTTGAGGTCACCCAAGCCGAGTTGGCACGTTGCCGCGAAGCGATTCGCAATGGCTCGATTTGGCAGCTCGCAGAACGGCGCAGTCACGCCTCACCGCAACTCAGAGATGCCTTCACTTGGGTGCTGGAGCAACTAGAGGTAATTCCAGACGGTCCCGTCGGTGTCTCGGCCCTCGATCTCATGGTATCCACCAACCCTGTGAGGAGTGGGGGTGAGAAGCTCAGTGACGACATTGGAACAAGGCCGTACGTCCTACATCTACACACCCTCCTCTCCATGCGATGGAGATTACCTGGGTCCTGGTGGGACGGCTCCGACTCCGATCCCGAGAGGGTTGTGCTGATTGAAGGGGCAACCCCGCCGTGGCGTGATTCCGCGCTCGGAGCAGTGGTCTCGGCACTGCTCGAAGAGCCTAGGAGCATCATCATGCTCTCGACTCCCCTCGGCCCCATCCCGTTCACCTTGGAAGATGTCTCCCCTTGGTGCCACCTTGATTGCCCCGACGATGTTTGGTTGGATTCGTACAAAGACGAGGATATTGCCGAAGGATTAGCCGAACTAGGTCTCGCCGAATTGCCCCTAGTTCGCTTCGAGCAATGCGTCATGCCCGAAGGAAAACGCGTCGGCGATGTGAGGGATTGGCTCGACCGATGCGCAGTGGTCGACAAACTCGCAGTATTGTGCGGAGTCTCACCGGGCGACGGCTGCAGTCTGACTGAGGGCATGAGCTCCCGCCGTTCTCGCACAGATCGGATGGTCAACGTAATGCTGGAGGATGAGCACATCCTTTCGCCACGTCTGTCCGATGGCGGCATCAGTCTCGCCCTCGGCGGCGCCCAGCGCCTCAATGCTCTCAACCCCGGCCCCCCCGGTCGCTTCGACGAGCCAGCCGATGGCGGCTTAGACCACCCCGGGATGCCGCGTGTCTGGCTGCTCGATGACGCCATTCCGTTCGTTGGCAGGGGTCGCAATGTGATGCAGGGCTACGTGCTCGGTGCAGACCCTCATCTGACTCCGGGCCAGCCCTGCCTAGTGGTCGACGGAAACGGTGGGCTGATTGCTCATGGCACTGCTGTGGCAACCGCACGGGAGATGGCTCATCTCAAGAAGGGAATCGCAGTCAGGGTGCGCGACGGGGCGCTGAGAGACGATTAGACCCCTCCCCCCGGTCCCGTTGGGGATTAATTCAAGTGGCGCACTTACTAGCGTAGTTCGACTCCCCTAAGGGAGTCGGGGTTGAAAAATGGGCGAAGAATGGGATGGCAAATCTGTCATCACGGCGCGCAATTTGCGCAAAATGTACGGCCCCCATCTCGCGCTGGACGACATCAATCTCGAGATTCCTCCAGGGGCGGTCGGCATTCTTGGTCCGAATGGAGCTGGCAAATCGACCCTGTTCAAGTGCTTACTCGGACTGATTACTACCACTTCGGGTGATGGCACCGTCCTCGGTTACGACATCAGGACAGAGGGAGACAAGATTCGCTCCCGCATCGGCTACATGCCGGAGTACGACGCCCTCGATCCCGACCTTTCTGCGATCGACCAGGTCAGGTACGCCGGCGAGTTGCTGGGAATGAATCCAGCACACGCGACACGCAGGGCCCACGAGGTGCTCGAGTACGTTGGCCTGAAGGACCAGCGATACAGAAAGATCGAGACCTACAGCACCGGGATGAAGCAGGCCGCCAAACTGGCCTGCGCCTTGGTTCACGACCCCGACGTCCTGATATGCGATGAGCCCACGAATGGACTCGATCAGAGGGCCCGCGAATTCATGCTACAAACTCTCCGCCGCACAGTCTCGGAGGGCAATCGCTCTGTTCTGATGAGCAGCCACGTGATGGACGATGTGCAGGAAGTCTGCGACAGGATAGTGATGATTCACAACGGCAGAATCGTAGTGCAGCGCCGAATCGAGGATCTCGCTAGGCAAATTGAGCGCGAAATAGAGATATCCGTGTGGGGCGGTGCTAGTAGGATGCAGCAGGAACTTGAGTCCAGAGGCTTTGTGGTGCGACGCCTCGGGAGGGTGCTTCGAGTGGATAGAGCCGATGATAACACCACGAGAAATATCCTCGAGGCCGCTGTTTCCGCCGACGTGCAAGTCAGGCAGATGCAGGAGTACGAGCCGGACCTTGAGGACATCTTCCTGCTCATCATGGAAAGGCTCGGTGCCGAAGTCAGGAGCACTTCCGATCTAATGACAGCAGCGCACACAGGAGATGATCGCGATGAGTGATGATGGCATAGACCTCGGGGGCGGCAAGACTCGGATGGAGGTGGCCTATGGTGCCGGCGATGGTGACGACGAAGCCAAGGCCACCATTGCTAGTAAGGAGGCCGAACTGGGCGCTATCTTCGAGCAGTCCTACCGGCCGTGGGATGGCGAACTGGGCCCTAGATGGGCGAGGAACTACGCGATTTTCAGGCACCACGTCTACGGTCTGTTCCGAAGCACGGGGCACCGGCACTATCATCCGATGGTCAGGCTAACTATCTTCGTCATTCTTCTGTTCTCCCTACTGCCAGTGCTGATGCTGTTCCTCGCCTCGCTCTCCGGTGACGGTTTCATGGCCGACACCTTCTCGAGGATGTGGGGTATCAACCGTTACAACCTGTGGGGACAGGTCCTCGGGTACTTCCCTCGTAATTTGTGCTGTTGGCCTCTACTGACCGCTCTGGTAGTGGGGGGGATGATTTCGGATGACCGTAAGAACGGCACCAGCGCCATCTACTTCTCGCGTCCCGTGACAAGGCTTGACTACACCGCGATGAAGTATCTCAGCGTCGCTGTGGTGCTGGGCTTCGTCATCGTGTTATCCTACTTCGTCTACTACACCTCTGCAATCGTGTTCAACGGCGAGGGCTGGGCCTATCTCGTCGACACTCTGCCGATGTTTGTTGGCGGACTAATTGCCGGAATCCTCGTGGTCATCACCTACACCTCGATCGGCCTCGCCCTCTCAAGCATCAGTCAGAGTCGCTTCTTCGCTGCAATCGCGTTCCTCAGCGTAATCTACGGCACCAAGCTGCTGGCGATACTAATCGAAACCCAGTTTGACACCTCAATCCTCTACGTCCTCAGTCCTTATGACTGTCTGGCCCAAATAGGTCAGCGGCTGCTAGGCCTCGATTCCAACTACAATCATCCGTTGGCCTTCTCGCTGGTATCAATCATCATAATCAACGCGGCCTGCATATCCCTTCTGGTTGCACGTGTCAGCTCTCTGGAGGTGACTAGGGAATGAGCGACAAGACACCTGCTGTTCTCGTTGATCAGGCCTCGAAGTGGTACGGAGAAGTCATTGGAATCAACGACGTGTCATTGGCCATAGATGGCGGTGTAACTGGAGTGCTCGGCCCCAATGGGGCCGGTAAATCGACCCTGTTCAAGCTCCTGATGGGACGACTCAAGCCAAGCCAGGGCAGTGTCAGGCTATTCGGTGTCGACCCGTGGACCAACACCGCTCCTTACCGACGAGTCGGATATGTCAGCGAGTCTGAGAGGATGTATGACTGGATGACCGCTCTTGACTTCGTCACCACCCTCGCGAGGCTGCACGGGATGACACGAGAGGAGGCTACGGCGAGAGCCGAGCATGTGCTCGATTTCGTAGGTCTGTCCGATGTTCAGAACAAGGAGTTAGGAAAGTACAGCAAGGGTATGAGGCAGCGCGTGAAGATAGCCCACGCACTGGTTCACGACCCCGATCTCATCATCCTCGACGAGCCGCTGCACGGCTGCGACCCGATAGCTCGGACAAGCATCATGAACGTAATCAGAGAGCTTGGCTCGCAGGGCAAGACCGTCATCATCTCGAGCCACATCCTCGAGGAGATAGAGCGCATCACCGAGCAGATTGTCATACTCCACAACGGCAGATTACTAGCGCTTGGTAACTTGCATGCTATCAGAGCCCTTCTCGACAAGCACCCTCATCGCATCCTGCTTACCTGTGACGATCCGCGGCACCTCGCTTCAGAGTTCATCTCCGAAGATCCGGTTTATGGGGTCCGTTTTCCCGAGGAGGGGAAACTAGAGATTCAGACCAACGACCTATCGGCCGCTCATGCAATACTGCCACGCGTTATTGTGGATTCCGGGGCCGATGTCTCGGCAATCGAGAACCCCGACGACAACCTTGAGTCGCTGCTCGGGTATCTGATAGGGGGCGATTCTTGATGGATGCCAAGGGTAGGGCGCTCAGCGAGACTGTCTGGACCCGTCTGGACCGCAAGGCTGGGGCCATTACCGAACTAACAATTAGGCAGCTCAGACATCGCATATCCACTTGGGTCGTCCTCATCGTCGGCGCTCTCGTCATGGCTCTGCTGCTGGCATTTTATGTTGATGCCATCAGGGACGATTTTGAACCAGTCGACAATGACGGCGACTCGGTTGACTGGGACAACGATGGATATCCGCAGGGCCAAGAGAACAAGTACGGAACCAGTGACTGGGACGGACAGGAGTATCCTGGCTCAGGATACTACGTCATGACGGGAGAGGTAGACTGGAACGACGATTCGAGATCTCACAGTGGAAATCACACATGGGAGGGGCAGGGCTATCTCGATGCCGAGTGGGTAGACCTTGATTACACTGGCAATAGATGGTCCGGACTCATTGATTGGGGTGAGGTGAATCCCTGTCCAGAGGGCGATGTGCTCGATGACTGGTGGCCCGACTGGGGCGAGGCCTGCACCTACGACGACGGACTCTACTTCGTCTCGGGCAAGTTCAGGGCATCCGGATCGGTGAATGTCCCCGAAAATGGCTACATGCAGTGGGGTCACATGACGCTTGAGTCCTACGTCGAGCCGGAGCCCGCCTCGATGTACATAGACGAAGACGGCATACTATGGGACGGCGAAGACGTCTCCGATTTGGAAACTATCGTAGAGGTGGACGACGACGGCGACTGCTTGGCGGATATGAATGACAATAATCGCAATGGCATTCCTTGCGATGTAATCTGGATTCTCGACGCTGATGGGGATGAGATTATCGAGATTCGTGCGGATTACAATGTCAATGAGGACCCTGAGGAGAGTAAGTACCTCGGCGAATCATCGCACAGGACATTCATCATCGGCACCGGCAAGATGGCCTTCGTCATGATGCTTGGTATTTTCATACCGCTTTTCCTTGCTCTCGGACTGGTTAGAGATGAGACCGAGAACGGCACGTTGCACTACTTGTTGTCGAAGCCTATACATCGTGCCGAGTTCATCATCTACAGGCTGCTTGGGTACTTGTTGCTGGCGGGTACCTACATCCTCGTGCTGGTTTTGCTGATGGCGCTGGTCACCTCGCTGATAGGGCCTGGAGACAGTCTAATCAGACTCTCAGATTTCCCGGTGTGGCTCGGTATAGGACTCGCCACAGTCTTAGTGCTCGCTGCATATGGGGCGCTGTATAACACACTGGGCCTGATTGCGCCCAAGTACGGAGTCTATTTCTGCATTATTCTCGGGATTTGGGAGTTCATCATGGGGATGTTCACCATGACCTTGCCCTCTGCCTCAGTGCCGATGTTGTCGATTTCTCACTGGGCGCTTCAACTGATAGACGCCATCGTACTAATCGCTTGGCCCGATACCCTGCAGTACACACAAATCGCCTCGGCCTTCGGAATCGACTCCGGACTCCCCTTCTTCTGGCAGCCCCCGGTGCACACTCTGGACACCCAGAGCCCAGTGGTAGCCCTTCTGGTGAGCATTACCGTCCTGTTACTAATCACCGTCGCGATGGTAGGGATAGGTCAGGCCAGTTTCAAGAACCGAGAGATTATGTGAGGTAGAAATAATGCGCTCTATGGAGAAGTTTGTCGGAGACCTGTCGCTGCTGTGGCGACTCGATGTGATGCCCCCAATTCCACGTCTGTCGTGGTGGTGGTACTGGGTAATCATGTTCGTGCCGGACCCGGACAACCCCGGCCGTTCGCGTCAATTAATGGTCCTGTGGTCGACCAAGGAAACTCCTGCTATTCGGGTCAGCGGGCACTGGTGGAAGCCGGGCTCGAGGATGTCGATAGACGAGGATGGCGGACACGTAATTCCTGGGATGATTTGCGCGTGGTGGTACGATGGCAAGCGGATGTTCGAGCCGCTTGTGATCAAGGAGTGCCGAATGGCTATGGTCAACGATAAGCACCCCTTGTGGCCGGATGACGGCACGGGTGAGGGCACGGGGGCAATCGTTCCGATTCTCGATGAAGACTTCTCGCTCGGGATGCGGCCCGGCAACAAAGGATTCTGGCTATGTCTCACAAGCGATGCAGAGGCGCGAGCCGAGGGGGCGCCAACATCGTTTGAGGCCGAACTCACCCCTTGGTGGGGCCCTCCGAGCACCCTGACATACAGCAACAACGTCTACGGCTTCGATATGGGATATGACATACTGAGGCTACAGGGCACCAAACTGAGCCTCAAGGTGGACGGCGAGGAGTTTGAGGGTACTGCCTACTTCCAGAAGGTCTCTGTACAGGCCCCTTCGTTCCCGTGGTTCTGGGGCATGCTGCACTTTGACGACGGCTCCTATCTCGACTGGTTCATGCCCCACACTACCCCTGGAATGACTTCGATGGACGACAGACCGTGGCGTCTTCGAGATTTCCTCAGGAATCCTGCTATAGGGACTGGAATATTCCACGACGCGAACCGAGGTAGGACTGAGAATTTCAAGCGCTGTGAGGTCGAGGTTTCTGAGCCAGATGGCGAGGAGTCGTTGAGGGATGAGCAGGGCAACGCACTGCCGAAGTTCAGAATCAGGATATGGAATGGTCGCACGCAGATATCCCTAGACGTCCGCGCGTGCAGCCGGGCACGTTGGACATTCGACCAACCAACGCGAGCTGGTATGGTGAGTCATCTGACCTACAACGAGTACCCACTCGAGGTGGAGAGAATCGCCATCCTCGACGAGCAAGGCCTCAGGACAATTGATGACTACGAGTGGATTATGGGTAACGCAGAGCACACCTGGGGCATCCTGCATTAGAGCAGCAGGTAAGTGCCCCTTCCGCACCGTTCATAACGGTGGGCCCACCAAGTCTCGACCGAGGCGATGGAATGAGCGATGAGGACTTGGTGACAAGCGCAGCCCAGCATATCACACAGGGCGATTTCATGGGGGCGATGGCGCTTTTCGAGTCGCTTGTCGATGCCAATCCGGACGACCCCGCAGGATACCACGGCTGGGCCGAGGCCGCCCTCTTTGAGATTCAGAATAACGGCAATACCGATGACAGCGGCAACGACCGCATCAACGAAGGACAGGTTGCTGCATACTTCCGAAAGGCATCCGGACTGGCTCCTGACAACTCCGAGTATCTGGCTTCGTATGCTAACGCGCTACTGGCGTTCGATCGCATTCCTATGGCCGTGCGCGAGTTCCAGAAGCTACGCGATCTCGGCTCCTCGTCCGATGAGATTGATGTCTCCATCGATCTCTACGAAGCTGCTCGCATGCTAATCGACGCAGTCGACCTCAAGACTGATTTTGACCGCAGTCACCCGTTCGCGAGGCAGTACGTCCCGGTTGCCATTGAGTTTGCACTGCTCGGTCTCGGTTTCCCATCTGCTAACGAGGCGACGGAGTACCTCACTGAGGACTGAGGGGTGACGGGCCCTTGGACAGCGACCGCGTGATGGTCGCGCTTGGCTACCACGGCGACGCCTTCCACGGCTCCCAGATCCAGCCTGACATCCGAACCGTTGAGGGCGCGCTCATCCAAGCGCTTGAGCGGCTGGGCTGGTGGAGAGAGGGCTGCCTAGAGATGTCCAGCCGGACCGACGCTGGAGTCAGCGTCCGGATGAATCTGGCCCGAATCGATCTCCCTACTGAGGTCGCTCGTCCCATTGAGCAGACAAATCTCCTGAGGGCGATGAACGACAATCTTCCCATCGGGATGGTGGTTTGGAGTGCAAGAGGCATACCCGAGAAGACCCGTATCAGGCATTCGACTTCGCGCCACTACCTGTTTCGCACCGAGGTCATGCACGATTGGCCACGCAATGTCAATGCCGAGGTCTTCGCCGAGGCATGCTCTCTGTTTGAGGGGGAGCACGACTTCACCAACATGTGCAGGCTGGAGGAGGACAAGGATCCGATGAGAACAGTCGATGAGTGCACTCCGTGGCTCGCCTCCGACGGCAGGGTAATCGGTATCTCGGTGAGGGCCCACTCCTTCCTTTGGAATCAAGTGCGTAGGATGGCCAGTGCAATCTCCGGAGCAGTATCGGGCAGGAACACGCTGGATGACATCCGAACCGCCCTCGACAGTCCTGAAAACCCCGTCGACCTCGGTCGCTCGCCTTCGGATGGACTTGTCCTATGGTCGATAGAGAACCCGCACTCAGATGGGATGACTGACGGCTTGTTGCCCGAAACAAGTTGGTTCTCCGAGCCGCCGAGTGACATGAGGGGGCACACTAGGTGGCTCGCACTCGCCCGTCTTGAGATGGATACGCTACTGGAGCGGGAGTGGCTGAAACGGCTCAACTGAGCCTGACGACAATCTCGTCGCCATCCTCGCATGGCAACGTCTCGCGCAGGAACGAGGACGAAATCACCTCGGCTGTTTGGGTGTGTCGGGTCAGGTCTGGGATGAGGATGGCGCAGGATATCCAATCGTTCCCGCCCCTACTGATTTCAGCCTTGAACGCGGTCGCCCCTCCGAACGAGCGACCCGACCGCTCGAAACCCTGTATCCTAATCGGCTCCGCATTCTCGGCACTCTCGCCTTCCTCAAGGCCTGCTAGGACCCTCAGTCCCTTGTAGTTCGACAGGTTATCTCCATACAGGTCGATGTTTAGGGTGCCAGGCCAAGCACCAGTGCCCAAAACGCCTTTGAATTGGTTCTGGTAGTGCGGCTGTGCCATGAAGACATGGGCCCTGCCCAACCCACTCGACACAATCCCACTCAGATGCACGGTCCTGCCCCGAGGCGACCGCTCATAATATTCCTCATCGTGAATCAGAGAGCAAACTGTTGCCCTTGTGCCGCAACCTGCCAACCTAGGTCTGACAACTCCTCGGCCTCTGGCCCCGGTCCCAGAAGGGGGTTGGAGTGATTCAGGTGGATGAAGTGTATCTCGGCATCGCCCTCGACTTGTTCGCCCAGTCTCGCTAGGGTCTCGGTCACGGTCGGGTGAGGTATTTCGGACATATCACGACCGGGCAGCTCGCTCGAGTCCCAGAACGAGCCGTCGAGCAGGGCGATGCTGACTCCGAGGTCCGACAGCCACTGGCGAATCGAGTTAGCGCCGTGTCTGCCAAGAGTTTGAGCCCAGTCGTCGTGATCCGGCAGGAAGAGTGCGGAGCGAGAAGGTCCTCTGATTATCACGGCGTGGGTGTCAGCGTGCTCATCCCTGTGTGGGACTGGCACGAACTCCATCTCAAAGCCGCAACTCTCGCTCGGGCCAAATCGCTCCATTGGCACTGCCTCCGTAGGGTCGAATGGCCTCAGCGCCTCTCTCTTAACCAACTCCTCCAAGACAGATGCACTAGCGAACAACGGCAATTCGGAGCACCCCATCACCTCGTCTCCGAACTGCCCTAGTCCGTCTATGTGCCCGAGGTGGATGTGAGTCAGACTGACGCTGTCAGGACGTGCAACTCCCTCGGCACCCATCGCCTCTGCCCATAGCCGCATTTGATCGGGCAGAGAACGGCTCGCCTCGATGAGGTGCAGGCTGCCGTCACTTCCGCGGATTCCGCACGCCACAGGGTGCCGGCGGAGTGAAGGATTGCGATGCGCCGCCATACATCGCACGCACGAGCAGCCCGCGTGTGGCACGCCTCCGTCTTGCGCAATTCCGAGAAGTACCAGAGTCACTTCCATAATTCGCGGTAGCGGTATCAGAAATGAAGCACTCGGATGCCGAAACCGTGTGGACTGTTCCGATGGAGCCATGAACCTCGCCGGTATTTGCGGGGCATGGCGGCCGACCTGTCGTGGATGCGCGAGCGCTACGAGCAACTACGCTCTCAGGGCCTCGACTGGGACCCGCCAGCCCTGCAATCGGCTAGCGAACCGCGTTGCATGGTCGACGGCAGAGAGATGATTTTACTCTCAGCTAACAACTACCTCAACTTGGCAACTCACCCCAAGGTTGTCGAAGCAGCCGTGGAAGCCACCCTCAAGTATGGGGCTGGTTCGGGCTCGGTGCGCGCGATAGCCGGAACTCTCGACCTACACCTTGAGGCAGAGCGAGTATGCGCCCACTTCAAGGAGGTCGAGGCAGCGCTGATTTACTCGGCTGGATACACTGCAAACGTGGGCCTCATCCCCACTCTCGTTCGCGGCTCTGAGGATGTCATAATCTCAGATGAATTGAATCACGGTTCCATCATCGATGGAGTCAGACTGACCAAGGCATCTAGAGCTGTGTACCAGCATAACGACATGGCCGCGCTTGAACAGGTCCTGAAGGAGCACTCGGGCAGCGAGAGGAAACTAATCATCACCGATGGTGTGTTCAGCATGGACGGTGACATTGCACCGCTGGACGAGATTACCGAACTCGCCGAACAGCACGACGCTATGGTGTTCGTCGACGACTGCCACGGCGAAGGAGTCCTTGGTGACGGCCGGGGGATAGTCGCGCACTTCGGATTGCAGGGACGAGTAACCTTTGAGATCGGCTCTTACTCCAAGGCACTGGGCGTCCAAGGCGGTATTGTCGCAGGCTCGGAAGATGTTCGAAGGCACGCGCTCAACCACAGCCGCTCGTGGCTGCTTTCGGGCAGCCAGCCACCAGGAGTGGCTGCCGCACAGAAGGCGGCCATAGAGGTCTTGATGTCCGAGCCGCAGCACGTTCGCAGGCTATGGGACAACACCGAATACTTCCGAGGCGAACTCGACTCCTTGGGCTTCGACACGGGTGTGAGTGAGACTCCCATTATTCCGGTGATGTGCGGAGATAGCCGATTGGCGCAGGACCTGTCTGCTGCATTGAGGAAGGAAGGAGTAATGGTGGGCGCCATTGTTTTCCCTATGGTAGCCCGCGACAAGGCACGGGTGAGGACACAGATGTCTGCCGGACTTACTCGTGACGATCTGCAGGTGGTTTTGAGTAAGTTTGAAACTTGTGGACAGGAACTCGGATTGATTTGAGGCGATGAGATGACTACACAGACAACTGAGAATAGGGAAAGACTGCTTGTGGTATGGCTAATCGCCTCGGCTTTCGGCATAATGTTCGCCGTACTATCCTGGACGCAGGAATCAGGAATCCTGCCTCCTGCCGATGAACTGGGGGCATGGAAAGGACTGCTCGCCGTGTTTACTGGACTGGCTCTCTATTGGATTGTCGCCCGTAATATACCAGGGGGTCCGGGTGATGAGTGAGTTGGGACGCTGGCCAATCAGTTGCGAGATTCCTGTACAGTGGGGCGAAATGGACGCCCTCAATCATGTCAACCACACCGTGTTCATCAGGTGGATGGAAACTGCTCGCATGCACTACTTCATCGCCTGTGGATTCACTGACTTGTTCGATTCCGAGGGAATCGGACCTATTCTCGCCGGGCTCAAAGTGGATTACAACGCCCCGGTCGGGTTCCCGGACACTGTAACCGTCCATACCACTGTCACTCGCATAGGCAATGCATCGTTTGAAATGGGCTACCGAATCACTAGCTCTGCCAAGGGTGACGAAGACGTCGCTACCGGGACCGTCTCAGGCGTCGTCTTCGACTACAATTCCGACTCTAGCACACCGATGCCTGATTCCTTGAGAGCCAGTATTCTACAGCTCGAAGCCACCGGAAGCAACTAGAAAGAAGCCTCGACGACTTCCTCAAGATCCCCATCATCCGCTTCCGAAGGCTCGTCTACAGCCCCCTCATCAATCGTTCTGCGCATCCCATCGAATGGTGCAAGGCCACGATCAAGTCTGTCGAGTATCCTCCATCGGGGGGCGTACGAGAGGTGGATGTAGAGAGGGCCGGGGTAGATGAAGCAGAACCAGCCTACCCAAGTCGCATACTCAGGGACCTCGTTCATCATCGAGACGGAGAGCACCGCCAAGCCGATGAAAGGGAATGGGAACAGATATCTGCGTCGGTTCTCAAGGCGAATCGGAGGACGTCTTACTACCGAGGTAAGCATCGTGGAGAAGCCGCCGAGGAAGGCTGTCAGGGTGATTAGAATCAGCGTCTGCAGGCTCCAATCCCTGAGAGTCACCTCCAGTGCCTGCCCCTCGTTGTTTCCTATGTAGCCGTATGGCAGAAGCAGAGTCAGGCCTATCAAAAGCCCGTAGAACCCGCCGACGAAAACCGGATGCGAAACCGTCAGGGGATAACGAAGAAACATCTGACTGAGCGAGCCGCCCTCGAGCATGTACCTATGCTCGAAATCCAACTCATCGAGCCTGTCACGCCAACCTGTCACGACCCTGCCCGCAGACGCCCCCGCTATCACCGTTACGGGTGGTTTTAGGCGTGTCCTCCTGCGCTGATATCGGCTCTCCTGTGCTCTTGCGAGCTCGCAGACTTTGCTGATTTCAATGTAGGAGGAGTTATCATGTGACCATCTATACGTCGGTTGCTGAGGGATAACATGAGTGACGAGGATACAATCTTCACAATCACCGAAGCCAATCTCGACTCAGGTCTCAGGGGTGTACCGGTGGGCACCTGTAGGACCTCATTCGTTGACCCCATAGAGGGAGTCCATTACGTCGGCTATCCTGTGGGCGACCTAGCCAATCTCGAAGAGGAGGATGTGATTTACCTCCTGATGCACAAACACCTCCCCAGTCCGGAGGAGTCCGAGGCCTTCCACGCTGAACTTGCACACAGGGCAGAGGAAATTCCAACCGGAGCGCTGCGCGTGCTTGAGTCACTGACTCCGGGAAGCGGTCACCCGATGGATTGGCTAGCAATCGGGATTATGTCGCTGGGCGCTGCTGACACCACCGGAGATGCACGGGCCGACACGATGAACCTCATCGCTAGGATGCCAGAGCTGATGGCCCGGATTTTCTTGCTCCGAGGAGGCAAGCCGGAGGGACTCAGACCACGTAAACCCGAACTCGGGCTGGTCGAGAACTTCGTCCACATGTTGGGGGTTGAGGGGGCCGAGGCCGAGAGGATGGAGCGCATGCTGCGATTTTTCTTCATACTACACATGGACCACGGTGGCGGCAATCTCTCGACTTTCTCAGGTAAAGCCGTTGCCAGCGGTCGTGCCTCAATCTACGCTTCTATCGCCAGTGCGATGAACGCGCTGTCGGGACCTCTGCACGGGCGCGCCAACCAGGCTTGCCTTGAGTTTGTCCAGAGGATAGGGACCTCGGACCACGGTGAGATTGAATCCTTCGTGCGCTCGGAGTTGGCTGCCCGCCGGCCAATCTACGGTTTTGGTCATGGCGTCCTTCGCGCCGAGGACCCACGGGCTAAACTCTTGATAGAACTCGGCGAGGAGATATGCCCCGATGACGAGAACTTCCGGACCGTCACCGCTCTTCGAGAGATCGTACCTCCAATTTTGAAGGAAATACCAAAGATTAGCAATCCTTACCCTAACGTCGATCTCGCCAGTGGCAGTTTGCTGAACTCGGTAGGCTTCCATAAGCCGGACTACTACACGACATTCTTCGGCTGGGCACGGGTCGCTGGAATCTGCGCGCAGATACTGGATGAGCGAAATGCGCGTGAAGGCCGGGGCACACCGATTTACAGGCCCAAGTACATCCCTCGCAATCAGCCGCACCAGCGACTCGAGTAATCAGTCGGTGTCACCTGCTCCACGATGTCCAATCAGTCTCGGACTGCCCCATGGCAGTCCGTTCTCAGCCTCTGCGGCCCACTTGTCTTCCGAACCCGCCCAGAACATGCGGTGACCCTGCTCAGTAATCATCTCCCTCTTCCGATGACTCCTCAATTCGGACCATGTAGGGAGGGATTCTCCCGCTTCCCTGAACAGGTCACCTCGCTCCGAGTCCGTGGCAGCATCAAGGCGTCCACGCCACTCATCGTCGAGCGGTTGGCTGGCAGGTCTCATCCAGCGTGCCTTGCCATCAGGTAGGGAGAAGACGCCCGGGTCCATATGATCGGAGATGAGCGATATTCCTGCTTCTAGCATTGAAGCCTCTAATTCCAGCGGCGCAGGCCAAACATGCAGCCCCATACCTGCCCGAGCCCTGTTGAGACGCTCGAGACCTCCTCCACTGATTGCCATCGGCGTTCCAGGATGTGCAAAACGCTCCCACCCCTGTAGGTACTGGAGGGCCATTGCAATAGCAGGCATTCCCTCTTCTCGATGCTCCTTAATCAGACCTGTGACCGTGCTGAGCACAAAGCCCGGAGTTCCGACGAGTCGTTTAATCCGATAACTTCCCCAAGGTCTGAGATAGGGTGACAGACGAGTCACCGGAAATCCAAATCCGACTGACTTGGCGACAGGTCCGATTCTCGGACTAAAGCTGTACACCAGTGCCGACCTATCAGGCAGGTCAAACGGATCAAGACTCTCCTCTAGGAGACTCATCATGGCACTCAGATGAGCATCGACGTCGTCTATCTGCGCCGCTGGATGCGGAACTTTTAACTCGATGTTCGCAGTCTTTCCACCGGCCTGCCAGACATCTGTCAATACTCCTTGAGAGAGTAATTCATCAAATGTCACGGTACCTAGAGAGCGTATTTCGCTGGTGCTCATCCTCTCTATACTCCTCTCGAATTTACTCCCCTCCCCTGGAACCAACTCGTTGTGGTAGATCACGAACTCGCCGTCGCTACTGAGGCGAAGGTCGAATTCGATTCCGTCGGCGAATTGCATGCCATGCAGCAGTGCTGCGAGTGAATTCTCCTTGGGCTGGTCCCAGACAGTCATGCAAACACTCCACGCGTGTGGTGTCCAGTCCAAGAATGCAATGACGGAATATGTACGCCACCTCCCCAATGCTCAAACCCTCACACCTCCAGCGCCGCCTAGGTAGTACCATGTCAGACACAGTTGAATTAGACCTCGAATCAAATCCACAAGCAGTACGCGGGTATGCATTCTACGATTGGGCCAAGTCCTCTTTCGAGACCAGTGTTACCACAGCTGTCCTGCCAGCATGGTTCGCCTACATATTCCTGAAGGCGAACGGGCTGGAGACTACCGTTCTCGGAGTATCAATGACCAGCGACGCAATCTGGTCGTATTCGGTTTCAATCGCCGCGATTTTCGTCGCCATACTGGCTCCATCTCTCGGTGTCATAGCCGACCGACGCGCCATCAAGATATGGTGGCTAAGGATTCTAACCTACCTTGGGGCTGGGTCGACATTCTTACTCGCCTTCGCTCCGATGTTCGGAGTGTCCCAACAGTGGGTCTGGCTAATTGTGATGTTCCTGATGGCAAACGTCGGCTTGAACGGCGCTGGCGTGTTCTATAATGCATTACTCCCTCATTTGGGAACCGACGACGAGATGGACGCTATTTCGAACAGGGCGTACGCCTACGGCTACCTCGGTGGTGGCCTGCTGCTCGCGGTCCATCTGGTCATGTTCCTTTCGATTACCGGAGATTGGGTCATTCCATTCATAATGGCTTCATCCGGAGTGTGGTGGCTGGGGTTCGCTTGCCTGACCTTCGCTTGGGTGCCCGAGCCGCCGATTGAGAATGAGATGGAAGTACTCGGGGTCGCCGACTCCGCGAAGTTTGCCTTCAGCGAACTGAAGAAGACTTTCGGCCAGGTCACTCACTTCCGCACGCTTTTCATCTACATGATTGCCTACTTCTTCTTCATAGACGGCATTAACAGCGTCTCAGCCCTAGCTGGAATCTACGGAGTAACCGTACTCGGACTGACTACTGGAAATCTGATTGCCATTATCTTGATCATTCAGTTCGTGGCAGCACCATGTGCAATCGGCTTCACCAAACTCGCGAAAAGGACATCCACGCATTACGCACTCTCCTTCTCTCTAGTCATGTGGGTTGTTGTCATCGTTGGTGCCTTGTCCTTCGCCCCCCTAATTCTCGAATCTCATGACGAGTATGACATCCAGTTCGATTGGGATGCGGACGGCGATGGGATTGCCGATGCCGAAGATAATGATACCGATGGTGATTGGTACTCCAATGCGGCGGAGGAAGAGGCAGGCACCGATCCGCTGGACCCTTCAAGCACGCCCAACCCGAATCCATCGATATGGTTGCAGCAACGTCTAGCTGGAAAGGGGCAGTATATCGTATCCGTCGGAGAGGGCACCTACGAAAACGGCCTGTCTCAGAGCGCTGGGGAGCAGGCTTGGGGATTAGAGTGGTCGGATGTCCTCCCTCTTCACTTCGTTGAGAATGAAGCCGGAGACACAATCTACGAGTTCAATAACCCTGCTGACCCATCTTCAGCAGTCCTAAATGACAGCAGAATATCTGATTTCACCGCTACCTTCGACGAGGGCAGCCGCTTGAGCATGAGTGTCCAAGGTGGGAGTTTGGACGGCACCACTGCACTGGGCGATGATCATCCTACAAGTTTAGGCGATGGTCCTCTGGATTTCGTTTCAGAAGCCGTGCGTGACAATCTCTGGGAGCCCATTGGATTCGGTGTTTTCCTGCAGTTCCTGCTACTGGGGTGTATGGCAGGAGCTCTGCTGGGTGGCTCACAGGGACTGGCGCGCAGCATATTCGGGCAGATGGTGCCTGAGACCCGCAGCGCCGAGTTCTTCGGCTTCTTCGGCTTCTTCGGCAGAGTGGCAGCAATCATAGGACCGCTCCTGTATGGCACTCTCACAGTGATGTATGACAGCAGAGTCGGGATAGCCAGTATTTGCGTCCTGATTGTCATCGGCTCGGTTATGATGAAGTGGGTCGATGTTGACGACGGTCGCCGTGCGGCAATGGAAGAGGATGCCCGTAATCGCGGTATCAGCCTCGATTAGTCAGGCGATCGACAACCAGAGCGATCTCTAGTAGGATCAGCATAGGTCCCCCGACGAGGAATAGCGAGAGCGGATCGGGAGGGGAGAGCATTGCTCCGACGAGCATTGCTGAGAACCACAGAATCTCCCTATTGTCAGTAATGCTCGAGCGCTCAATCACGTCGTATCGAAGCAGTAGTAGAACTGCTAGTGGCACTTGGAAGCCAACCATGGAGGCGAAGTACAAGCCAACAATGAATCCTATCCATGATTGTAGTTGCCAGGTCGACTCGAGCCCCGCAGCAGCAGCGTCCTCGGACAGGTACTCAAGAAGCATCGGCACCAGTATCTCGTGCGCATACATTCCCCCTCCGGCACCGAGTCCAAGAGCGCAAACAAGAACAAAGAGCAGCCCACTTAGCCCCCCTCCTATAGGGACGAATTTCCTACGGTAAGCATCGGATAGGATTTTGCGACCGTTCCAGCCCATGTCACAGAGAATCGCTAGGACCACGAGTGCAATGCCGATATTTGCTGCAATTCTGAGTCTCAACAGCACAACCTCCATCGGTTGCAAAATGATTACCTGCACACCGTCAGGCAGGTATCCATCGGCCTGTAGGAGCCACTCTATGGCATCACCAGCGGCGGGGTAGCCACCGATGAGTCCGATCATGAATACTGCCCCGAGCAGATACAGCCTACGAGTCATATGCTCGATGAGCCCGCGAACGGCGGCGCGAGGTAGCACATCGGCTGAGCCCTCGGCCATGCTGTGGGTAGGCGTCCTGTTCCTGAATACATCGCAACGCAGACTAGTCTCGCGGATTCATTTCCGCGTGATGATTGTCAGTAGATCGTCGTCCTTGAGAACATGGTCCAATCCGACTCTCTGCCAGTCGAACTTTGCACTCGGCCCCTTGACTCTGGCGTACCGGAACTTGCGGACGAAATCACGGTGCAACTTGGTGCAGATATCGCGAACTGTTGAGGTGTCTTTGACTATCAGAGGCTCGATTAGGTCCGCCTCTTGGCCCTGCGGTTTGAGGTATATCGACATGAAGTGCAAATTATCGAAGATGAAGTCCTTCATCTGGTCGATTCCCTCACCTGTCTTCGCTGAGACCTCTAGCACCGGCCAGCCCTCCGGCAACCTCGATCTGGATCTTTCAAGGTCGTTCTCGGTAGCTAGGTCGATCTTGTTGAGGACCACGACTGCGCGACTGTAGACGCGACTCCCAGCCAATGTGTCGACGATGTGGTCGTCGGTTACATCGGTGCGCAGAGTAACCGTTGCAGAGACGATTCCAAAGCTGCGGACTATCTCCCGAATCTCTTGTTCGGTCAGATTGGTCTGCTCAATAGTCGACCGCACGACTATTCCTCCTCGCTCCGTCCTCGTGATGAAGACCTGTGGCGGCTGTTGGTTGAGCCTCATTCCTGACTTCCATAGTTCTTGGTCCAGTATCTCGAAGTGCGACTCCTGAAAGGGATCCATCACATACAGTACCATGTCTGTGCTGCGAATCACATTGAGAATCTCGCGCCCCCTGCCTTTCCCTTCAGCCGCCCCCTTAATCAGTCCAGGAAGATCGAGAATCTGGATCTTAGCCCCCCGGTGCTCCATCAATCCAGGGATGCAGGTCAGTGTGGTGAATGCAAAGTCTCCGATATTCGATTCTGCATCTGTCAACTGGGAGATTAGACTTGACTTACCGACGCTCGGGAAGCCGACCAGTGCGACCGACGCGTCGCCTGATTTCTTGACCTCGAAACCTGGCCCGCCACCACTGGACTTAGCATGCGCCTGAGCCTTCTCCTTGCGGGCCCTGAGAGCGGCGATTTTTGCCTTGAGCTTGCCAATGTGGCCTTGAGTAGCCTTGTTGTACTTGGTCTTGCTAATCTCTTCCTCGAGAGACTTAATTTGTTCCTCTATAGTGGCCAGTACAATCCCTCCAGCGCCCATTCGGACGCCACCCACGCCTCGCCCCGGGTTCTTGAATCCGGTGGCACTTCAGCGCTCGCCGTAGGCGAGCGAGGGTTCTTTGCGTACCACCGAGTGGTGTGTATGGGGCGAGTACTTTGGCCGATATCATCCTCCTTCTGGTCGATCGAGATGGCTTTGATAGCCTATGTTCGAAACCTCTCGGTGAACTGCTACATGGTATGAAAGGTCGTGCCCTCAGGGCGCTACGACCAGAGCTGGATGCGCGCTTCCACAGGAGCTTCGATGTCGATGTCGAGGGAGATGTAATGGAGTGGTCGGATACAAAGGACAATCTGGATCATTCCAAGCCACTCGCTGAGCAAGGATTGGATTCCAAATCGTCCTGCGAACTGGCACTAGCACTAGCACGCTGGTGCTCGTTCGGAGAGTGGAGTTGCTGGGATGCCAGACTGTTTCTGTACATCGAACCGTTTCTAGGCAGAAATCTATCCGGCGAGGAGTTTCTGCAGCAGCAGGTTTGGTCAGAGTTCTCTGATTCTCTATCTAGGATTGATAGGGTATCTTACTCGGAGTCAGTGGTGCTTGACTGGATGTCACGCCGACAGGGCTTCGGCGAGACGATGGAGCCTTCTGAGGATCCTCGTATACTGCCTACCATGGAGTCCCACCGAAGTGCCAGCGAATCGCTGTTTGACTTTCTTTACAGGGTACGCAGTGAGGGGATGTCTATGCTAATCGGCAGAGAGTTCCTAGAGCCGGGACTTTGGAATCTTGACTCTCAGAGTCTGGATGAGGTGATGGGGGTGGCAGCATGACAGATCTCCCCCTGCACCCGGAGCCACCGGTACCGTCACCAGATCCTAGCCTAGTAGTTCTAGGACGATTCCAGCCGTTTCATCACGGTCATGCACTATTAATCAAGGCCGCCGAGGAGTGGCGCAGACTCAATGCTTCAGAGATGCCACTTATCATCGCGATAGGATCTTCTAACAGGCCAGAGTCAATGGAAAACCCGTGGAGTTCAGCAGAGAGAATTGCAATGCTCAATACATGGTTGGAGGCAGAGGGTATTGTTGATGTTAGCATAGTCTCGGTCCCGGATATCGAGGATCCTCCTAACTGGGTAGTTCACGCTGAAATGTATCACGGAGCAGCCGGCGTCTTCTTCACCAGCGACATCCCTTCAGCAGAGCTCTACGAGACTGCTGGTTGGCCCGTCGTAATGACGTCACTAGAGCAGCGAGACAGCTTCGAGGGATGGCGAGTCAGGGAGACAGCGAGGATGATGTCGACCGTGGATGATGAGGAAGCAGTGCGCAGTGTCCTATCGCACTCTATTCCGTTAGTGGTTGTCGAACATCTCATCAGTTGCAATGCATTGAGGCGCCTCGCCTTCCTCGGCGAAGGCGGTGAACCAGTCGGCTGATTACCAGACGCCTTCAAAGGTACAAGAGTCGTTGCACGTGTCGATGATAATCCCTGAGTCAAGATACTCAAAGGCCATGTTGTAGGCCTCAGGAACTCCGCTAATCTGTCCATGGGCATTAGAGTGGTAGTCCAATGATCCAGCTAGATTGCCGATTGGGACCTCAGGGAAACCACCATCGAAGTACACGACCCCCGACCCCTCGATTGGACCGCTTTCCAACTCTACTCCCCAAGGGTGCCAAGGAGAGGATTGCAGGTTCGAGATTCCTGCCGTTCTAACAGCCCGGTCGCAACTCAAAGTCGATACTTGGAAATCGTTCATCGAGGTGATGTAGAGCATTTGGAACGGTTGAATCAATCCCTCGAGACCATTCTCGTGGTATGGCAAGAAAGTCTCAGCATCTAGGGAATCCCATATTGATTGCAGTGCAGCAATCATGATTCCCCTATCGTTCCTAGAAGGGTATGCTATGCTCTCGGCAAAGAGCATCTCGAAGGTGATGTAGTGAGTTGACCTCTCTATCTGCTGAGAGAAAGATGAGCCTCCAACCCAAAGTACCCCACGATCCACTTCGGGAACCATGCTCATCAGAGCGGGCCCACGCAGACCTCCAAACGATATCCCCCAATAATCAACATTTGATCCATCTACTAAATTGATATCTTCGTGGACGAACTCTTGAAGGTCAGCACACACACCAGTAAATGTTCTAATCATGGCTAGGTTGTTGACGATGGACTGCATGTGACGCTCGTGCTGGTGCTGGAAGTACTCGACATTAATCAGCGAGTAGGTCAGAGCATCGAAATCGCCATCAGAACTCCACCCCTTCCAATCAGTCGCTAACATTACTCTCCCAGTAAGATTGGCGAATCCCCGACTCCCACCGGCCATCCCATCACCGTCGCCCATGAATCCGTGACCCAGGACAGTCAGGAGTCCCGAACGTCCCTCATCAGCAAGAACCTGCGGGATGAGTATAGTGAAGACCACTTCTCTGACATCGATAAACTCAGGGGCACCGCTTGAATCTCTCCGCATCTCTGCAGGAGGGTAGTCTGACTCCATGTATTGAGGGGTACTGAATGTCCCTCGGATAAGTCGGAAAGTGGAATTGTCCTCGCCGTAGTTTTCGACGACCTCGGTGATGTTGCAGCGTATCCCCTCGTCTCCAAGCCTCTGAGATGCATCATCACGCATAGAGACCATATCTTGCAGGATGGAAGCCGTTGAAGCGGTGTGGAAGAACCACGCAGCCTGCAGACTCGTCCTTTCTGCGCCCGCGTCGCCTAGGGCATCAAACAGTCCTTCGTACTGGTCTCGCTGTGACTCAATTTGTGGTGAGTCGGTGGTCAGGCCGTCCCTTAGTGCGACAAAAGCATCAGAACCCTCAATCGAAATGCCCTCTGAATCTACTAGATTTCGGTACGCAACACCATAGGATGCATCGTGGTCGAGACCGCTAATCGGGCGGACATAAACGAAGGTTGGTTCGTCATCTTGGCTTCTCATATCAATTTCGACCCAGTGCGGTAGGAGCTCTCCCGTATCGAGGTTCATCAGCAAAGTGCTGTGTGCTGGGTCGAGGGATTCTGCGATACTGTACTGGCCAGCCATGCCGGAAACGTCTGGAGTAGAATCGAATGTGGTGAATATCTGAGTGGATGGACTGTAGCCGTCCAATCTGTTGATCATATGGAACTCATCAGTTGGCCCTGAACCTGAATCGGGAATCGCCTCACCCGGTATATACAATCTGTAACCCGTTGCCATAGTTTCGTCGTCTACAAGGAAAGCAGGTGCCGGAAAGGGAAGCATACAGTGGTGTGGATTGGTATCATCGCAGAATTCTGACTGCGAGGTCAGTCTCACATCGGGTTCCGGTTCCGGTTCGGGGTAGACGCAGGATCTGTCGGACACAGTCGCATCTGGGTTGTAGTTCTCCGCAGACTGGTCCATGCAACCCGCAATCTCCTCAGGTTCCTCCTCAATCTCTCCTCCAGTGCAGCCGGACAGCAGCATGGAAATCACAAGTAAAATCGCTATTCTAGACTTAGAGTTGCCATTCATCTTCCTTTGTGAGGCTCTGAGTAGTTATGAACTATTTTGTTAGGATGCGAGTATCCTGTGGAAGTGGTGAACCCCCGTCTCTTTTGTAGGGGAATATCGCCCCCTATCATACACTCCTGCTGCCACTCCTCTCTGTGTGGCCTCGACGATTCCCTGATCCTCGCCCTCTACCTTGTCAAGATCCCCCCCTGCTCCCATTCCGAGCTTCGAAGAATCCCATACAAAGCCGTGGTAGACTATTCTGGTGCGGTCTACTGAGAGGGGGGTGATGATATTGACAGACAGCCCCCATGGGTAGAAGTTCAGCATCACACCAGGGTAGAGCCAGTAGTAGTAGGCTGCAATTCGCTGCCCATGGTCGGGCGATGAATCGGGCAGTTCGAAGCATGACTCGTTACTGCGGGCGATGCCAATCTGCAGAACACCTCCCTCAAAAAGCTCAGTCCGGTATGAGTCATAGTCGAGCTCTTCGTGCAAATCACCGTGGACGTAAGGAATGTGAAATCCCTCGAGGTAGTTGTCAACATAGAGTGCCCAATTCGCATCGATGTCGTACGAGCGGTGGCGCGAAGGGTCATGCTGGAATGACTCAATGGGCATCCATCCAATCCGCGACTCCAGTTCTTCAAGGCAATCTTCGAACCGGTTCGGTTTGGTCCCAGCGAAGAGAAGCCCCTTCCAGCGCTTCAGGGCGAAAGCAGCGAGATTGTCTGAAGGGCTGGGAAAATCCTCCACCTCATCGAACTCTGGCATGTTTCGAAAGCAACCGTCTAAACCGAATGTGCGGCCGTGGTAACCACAGCGAAGAGTCGAGGCACTGCACGCCTCAGTGGCCACCAGCATCCCGCGATGGGTACAGACGTTGGAAAGACACCTGACGGCATCATCACGGGCGAGCAGCATTGGTTCGCCCACAAGACTCTCCATGTGTTCGAGAGGGAGAACGCTGTGCTTTCCCAATTGACTCTCGTGAGCAGCGAAGTGCCAGCAATCCGCGAATCCACCTACTATTTCTGAGAAAACTTCCTCATTGGTGTAGTAACGCGAGGGAAGCGTCCGCGCCTTCCTGATATCGGGGTCAATCACTCCACTGTCCGGCATCACTCACCCTCGGCCACTATCACTCTAGCAGCGCGGAGGACACGGTCATGGTACATGTAACCGACCTCGATAACTTCGATGACACTACCCGGCTCGCTGCCCTCTGGGGCTGGAACCGTTGCAATCGCCTCCATCATCGTGGGGTCGAATGCAGATTCGACCTCAATTTGGCTCACTCCCTCGGCCTCCAGAGCCGCCTTGGCTCCCCCGAGAGTGAGTCTGACCCCTTCGCTGAGGGCATCTGAATCATCTCCGTTAGCAGCTTCTAGGGCCTTCTCAAGACTGTCAACAAGAGGAAGCATCCTCAGCGCCATCGACATCCCTCCGTAACGTATCGCCTCGGACCGCTCCCTTGCGGCCCTCTGTCTCACATTGACCATCTCTGCAGCTGAGTACTGGAGTTCTTTCTCGAGTTCTGCTACTCTGGCTCCCAGATCCTCAATCGGTTCTGACTCTTCGTCCTGCTCGACAGCCTCGTCGCCAGCGTCGTCTGTCACGTTGTCGCGTCCTGTGGCCCATTCAATAATCCAATGGTATTCTATTCAGCATAGAAGTACTCTCCCTTGGCCTTCTGTTCTCGGTCCTTGACACTCCCAGGTTTGTTAATCCGGGGTCTGTGGGAGTCATGGTCACGACGGAAGGTGACGTCCACGTCAGACAAGAAGCGGTTCATCCCCTTGCGTAGACTGAGGGGGCCAACGGCGTTGCCGTTACTGCCGCCCTCACCATCGAAAACCAGAAGAGAGTCACTGACGATGTCGATGAAGTAGATGTCATGGTCGATTACCATGGCGGCCTTTTCGTTGCTCTCCATGGTCCTGCGAATAGCCTTGGCTGTCTCCATCCTAGCGTTGGCATCTAGGTGAGCGCTCGGCTCATCGAGTAAGTATAGGTCCGCCTCCTTACCGAGGCAGATGGTGATGCTTACTGCCTGAAGCTCACCACCGGAGAGTTTCTTGGCCTGTAACTCCAGCATCTTGTCGACCTGCAGAGTTCGAACTACCTGCGTGTGGAACTCTCCAGTGCGCCACTTGTTGCCCAGTTCGGTGTCGAGCCAGTCTTGAACAGTCCCGTCGAAGTCGGCGCTGACGTGCTGGGGCTTGTAGGATACCTTGGCATCCATTGTGCACCATCCTTCGTCAGGGTCCATCTCTCCAGCGATGATTCTGACCATCGTGGTCTTCCCGGTGGCATTGGGGCCTACGACACCTACCACCTCGGCTGACTTGACCTCGCCCTCGCCAGTCTTGAGGTGGAAATCGCCAAGCGTCTTCTCGAGGCCGCCCCATTTCAGAATCGGCGCGCCGACTTCCTCCCCCCTAGTACGGCCACGTAGGAATTGTATCGGCTTCTCACGAATCCTGATGTTCTCTTCAGGAAGGAAACCGTCTAGGTAGGCGTTGATCGCTGTGCGCGTCGAGCGTGGGGGGGTGAAGATTCCGTAAGCCGCACGCTCACCGTAAACCACATGCAGCAGGTCGCACATCACGTCGAGTATTGCTAGATCGTGCTCGACGACTAGGACGCGCTTGCCGCGCTCGGCCAGATTCTGAATAATTCTAACCATCCTTATCCTCTCGTGAATGTCGAGGTACGAGGACGGCTCATCAAAGAAGTAGACATCAGCCTCCTTGAGAAGCGTGGCGCATAGTGCCACGCGTTGTAGTTCCCCTCCCGACAAAGCGTCGAGTTTGCGGTCGAGCACGTGATTAATCGCTAGTAGGGAGGTGTAATCGACCAGCTCACCACGGTCATCCACCTTCTCGAGCAACTCGCGCACATCACCTTCGAAGATCTTCGGCAATTTGTCGATGTACTGTGGCTTGACAGCGATCGACACCCCCTCTTCAGCAACCATTCCAAGGTAATCGCGCAATTCTCCGCGCGGAAACGATTCGAGAACCTCGAACCAGTCTCGAGAGTTCACAGTCCAGTCGCCTAGATTAGGCTGGATGGTTCCGGCGAGTAGGTTTACTGCGGTTGATTTCCCCATCCCGTTGGGACCTAGAATTCCTACTACCTGCTCCTCGCGGGGGGCGGGCAACCTGAACAGACGGAAACCGTTCTCGCCGTAGCGATGTGTCATCTCACCGTCGAGTTCTTCGGGCAGATTGGTGATAATGAGGGCGTCGAATGGGCACTTGACGACGCAGATGCCGCAACCTATGCACAGGGACTCCGAGACCAGCGGCTTGCCGCTGGAGTCGTCAAGGACAATGCATTCGATGCCGTTGCGCACCGGCGGGCAGAATGCCCAACATTCGGCGTTGCACTTCTTCGGTTGGCAACGATCCTCTAGTAGAACTGCTACCCTCATGCTTCTTTCCCCGTTGCGAATCGCTCAATACTTCTTCTGTGTGGCTTGCCATAGGCAGCCGCTTCTCCTCAGAGTACGAGGAAGCGGTAGCGCACGTACACGTACGCGGCGAAGACCATCTTCTCGGTCTTGCTGAGTTGGATTCTTTCGGTGAATACATCGCCATCCTTCTTCTGAATCTTCTTGAGGATGGACTGGTAGAATGTCGCCATTGCAGCAGGGGAATAGCGAGATGATCTGTCAAGCATAGGAAATAGTTTGAACGCCTTTTCGCGGTACCCGTCGCACCTCTCGATGTACTCATCTACGAAAGGCTTCCATCCGGGGTGCTTGAGTAGTTCCTTACCACTCTTCACATCATCTTCGGTGATGCCGAAGCGGGCAAGGTCGTCGAGAGGCAGGTAGATTCTGTCGCGCTCGGCATCCTCGGCGACGTCACGTAGGATGTTGGTAAGTTGCATGAAGACCCCCCATGACTCAGCATACTCACGTGCCCGCGGGTCGTCGTAGCCGTAGATCTCGATGCACACGAGGCCGACAGTAGAGGCGACCCGGTAGCAATATGAGTAGAGGTCCTCGAAGGTCTGATAGCGGTTGCGATGGAAGTCGTCTTCCATCCCGCTGACCATGTCGTCCAGTAACTGCCGAGGGATTCCAAAGGTCTCGACGGTGTCTTTCACCGCCATAAAAATGGGGTCAGTTGAGGTAATCTCGCCGTATGCAGTGGAGAGTTTCTTTCTGTAATAGAACAACTGTGACATCTTGTCGTTGTAGGCCGATCTGTCTACGACCGGCCTGCCCGGACTGAGCAGTTCAATCTTGGACCTGTAGTCAACCGACTCAGGCTCGTCCGATGAGCCGCCTGGGAATACATCCACATAGTCTCCGTCGGCGATGTCGTCAGCGCGTCGGCAAAACGCATAGTAGGCCATTATGGCCCGCCGCTCAAGATTTGGCAGGTACTTGAACGAGTGGTAAAAATTGCCCGCCTCTCTCCTAGTGAGTTCCTCACAGTAGTCGTAAGCAGTCTCCGTCATCTCGTCAGGAACATCCGGTTCGGTCCATATTGCCGCGTCGATGTGTCTGAATGGATTGACCAACTCGCCACGAGATCCGATGACTCCCATGAATATGGCCCCCTCCCTCACTGCCTCAAGGGCGGTGATGCTGATTGCACGGGCTGCCTCCTTGGTCAGGCTGACAGCCGAACGCACCCTCTCAATACCTCTTGCTGGCTCATCGGCCTCGTACAGGGATATGCTCTGCCCGGCGCCGTATTCGGCTGTTGTCTCCGAATCTGAATCCTGACGCTGAGTCATGCTATTCCCGAATCGAGCGATTGCAGCCTGCCTTTGAACCTCTCCCTCGTGCGCGCGGGCCTCGCGTCATGCGGCCCTTAGGGCCGCAGTGAAACGTTTTCCCCAACCGCCTCAGGCATTGCGATACTCGTTGAGTAGCGTCTTGCTACTCTTAGCAAAGGGAATTGCAAAAGCAACCCTCTTCAGAAGTGCTTTGATATCCGATCTGGTGATCTTGATTCTGCTGCCCTCATCAAGCACGTTACTTCCTCTCAGGAGTTTCAGGGTACGCTGCCCGATAAGTACGGGCAGCATGCAGGACCCGCGAAGTCGAAACTGGTTGTGCGGAAGCATTCCGATGTAACTCACGGCTGCATCGAGATGGGATTCGGCTACGTCGATGTAAGAGTCGAATAGCGGTCTGAAACGCTCCATGTTGCCCTTGTCTAGAAGGTCGTAGGAATCCAAGCCGTGAGCCGACAGTGAACTGCTTGGGATGTAACAGCGTCCCATTCGTAAGTCTACAGGGATGTCTCGTAGGATGTTAATCAACTGCAGGGCCTTGCCGAAGCGAACGCCCTTCTCGAAAAGATCTGCCTCGGTCTCGGCATCAGTATCGAACAGATGGTCGAGAGTCATCCTAGTCCAGAACTCCCCTACGCTACCTGCGACCCTGTATGCGTAGTCGTCCAGTTCAGTATCCTCTGACAGGGAGAACACCTTTTCTTCTGTTGCACCGAAGAAACGCTGCAGGTCAAGGATCTGCCCTCCCACGATAACATCGAGACAGCGGCGGATATGGAGCTGGTCGGAGTCGGAGAGTCGGTCGATACACGCCACTGTGGCTGGCATGCTCTCCAGCAACTTCCTCTCGGAATCGATTCTCTGTAGACGAGCGAGCTCTGAGAGGTCTGGCAGCAAGTCCGAGCGGCCCTGCGCGTACTCATTGTACTGTTCCAGTGCTACGAACCTACTCTCAGCAGATCCTCTCTCTGAGTCTGCTATGGTGTCGGAGGTCCGGGCCAGAAGGTAGAGCAGACCGATTTGTGAGCGGACGCCTGAAGGCAACTCCTTGAGACTGAGATAGAAGGAGCGCGAGGTGCCCTCTAGTATTGCATCCAACTCCGTGTCCAGTAGGTCTGCCATGGCAATCCCTCGGTTCAACTCAGTCAGTCCCTCATCTAAGACTCTCGCAGTCCTGCTTCGATAAGCACCCCAAGCAAAACCTCTCCGATGGCAGACGGGTCTCTGGCGATGTGGATGCCGGCTGCTTCGAAGGCTGTGAACTTCTCCTCTGCAGTTCCTTTTCCACCTGAGATGATGGCCCCTGCGTGCCCCATTCTCTTGCCCGGAGGAGCAGTGGCGCCGGCGACGAAACCCACGATGGGTTTGCTGAAATTATCCGCAGCCCACGCGGCCGCATCCTCCTCTGCGGTGCCGCCAATCTCACCAATCAAAACTACTGCCTCTGTGTTCGAATCCTCTTCGAAGGCGGCTAGGCAGTCGATGAAACCGGTCCCGCTGACCGGATCGCCACCGATGCCGATGCAAGTGGTCTGCCCCTCACCTATGCTCATTGTCTGAGCCACTGCCTCGTAGGTCAACGTGCCTGACTTGGAGATGATTCCAATCCTGCCCTTGGCGTGGATGTACCCCGGCATGATGCCAACCTTGCAACCACCTTGATCCCCAGGTGTGATTATTCCTGGGCAGTTGGGGCCAATCAGTCGGACTCCGGGTTTGTCGGCGATGTGGCCAATCGAGCGTACCATGTCTAGGGTTGGAATGCCCTCTGTGATGCATACGATTATGCCGCCTTCGTTGAGCTCATGGAAGGCCTCAGCGGCTTCGATGATGGCTGAGGCGGCGAATCTAGCTGGCACGTAAATCACGCTGACGTCAGCGCCAGTATCCAAGACTGCCTCGGCCATACTGTCGTAGACAGGGACTGAGCGACCGGGTAGGTCCACTGTCTGGCCGCCCTTTCCCGGAGTGACTCCGCCGACGATATCGGTGCCGTACTCGATCATCCGAGTGGCGTGAAAGGTTCCCTGACTGCCGGTGATGCCCTGCACGAGCACCTTGCTATCCTCATGGACCCAGATGCTCATTAGTTCCCACCTCCGATTGCACCGACAATTGCCTCAGCACCCTCAGCGAGGGTACTGGTCGTGATGACGGCCAAGTCACTCGACTCGAGAACTTCTTTGCCCTCCTTGTGATTGGTTCCGGAGAATCTGACCACAAGCGGGACCTCAAGGCCAATCTCTCTAGAGGCGTTTATGATGCTGCGAGCGACCATATCGCAGCGGATGATACCGCCGAAGATGTTGACGAGGATTCCCTCAACATTGGGATCTTCAAGGATGATGCCAAAGGCGGTTGTGATGGACTCCTTGTTGGCTCCGCCACCAATATCGAGGAAGTTCGCTGGCTCACCGCCATACAGTTTGATGACATCCATCGAGGCCATCGCGAGGCCAGCGCCGTTGACCAAGCAGCCGATGTTACCGTCGAGTTTGACATAGGATAGGCCGGACTGATTCGCCCTGACCTCAACCTCCTCTTCCTCGGAGAGGTCACGTAATTCATCCCTCCAAGGGTGTCTGAACGATGCATTGTCATCGAAGCTGACCTTCGAGTCCAACGCGACCATGATGCCACCCTCGGTCCTGACGAGCGGATTAATCTCAATCATGGAGCAGTCTCGCTCGACGAACATCCCTTCTAGTTGACCAATCATCTCGACGAAGGAGTCATGGGCTAATCCTGTAAGTCCCAGTGAGTCAGCGAGGGAATTCTTCTGCTCGTCCTGCAGACCCTCTCTAGGATCCACCCAGGCCTTGTGGATGGCCTCGGGAGTGTTCTCTGCCACTTCCTCGATATCCATGCCGCCCTCAGTCGATGCCATGATCAGGACAGAGTCAGCCTCCCGGTCGACCAGTAGGGCGAGGTAGTACTCATGGGCGATGGCACAGCCAGCCTCGATATACAGGTGGTTAACCATCTTGCCAGCGGGACCGGTCTGCTTGGTGACCAGTCTGTGTCCGAGAATGTTTGAGGCGTAGTTCTCGACCTCCTTGCGAGAGAACGCGATCTTCACACCGCCCTCCATCACCAACTCGCCAGTGTCCGGGGAGTACAGGCTGCCTTTGCCCCTGCCACCGGCGTGAATCTGACTCTTGACTGCGACTACCTTAGAGCCCAGCGAATCATAGGCTGCGAGGGCTTGCTCGACGCTGGTGCAGTGAACACCGTCCTGAACTGCGATACCTGACTCCCTGAACAGGGCTTTGCCCTGATACTCGTGGATGTTCACGACCCGGCGACCCCCGCGCCATCTTTCAACGATGCGCATGCACGCCGTGTGTGGCGCGGACGCGAAGCGCTCAAACGCGGCCACACGCCCGACAGGGTATGGACGTCATAGTTCTGGCCGGGGGCTTCGGCACAAGGCTGCGGCCGTGGACAGAGGGACGGGCCAAGCCGCTGCTACCGCTTCTCGACAAGACCCTGCTGGAGCGGGTGGTTGAGGCAGTTCCTCCAGAGATGGTCGACAGAGTAGTGGTCGCTGCTGGATATGGAATCGACGAGATGGAATCTTTCTTCGAAGGCCCGCGCATGCCCTATGATGTCGTAATATCAATCGAGCAAGAGGCCATGGGAACGGGCGGTGCGGTGGCGTTGGCGCGGCAGCACCTCAGCGGAGATGGTCCAGTTCTCGTGCTCAATGGAGACCTAATCTCAAGCGTTGATGTGGCCGCTTTGGCCGCTCATCATGCGGCAACAGGCGCCAAGGCCACGCTGTCCCTTTGGGAGGTCGAGGACCCGAGCCGCTTCGGGGTCTGCGACCTCGGCAAGTCAGGCATGATCCACAGATTCCAAGAGAAGCCCGAGCGAGGCACCGAGTTCTCTAACCTAATCAACGCAGGGTGCTACCTAATCGAGCGTGACGTGTTGAGTGGTCTTTCCAGCGACAAGCACAGTATGGAGCGCGAGGTCTTCCCCAGTCTCGCCGAGGCGGGAGGGATGGCCGGCCTTGCGTTCACTGGCTACTTCGTCGATGCCGGCACTCCAGACTCGTTCATCGAGGCCGCACAGGTCTGCATAGCAAACGGTCGCCATGATACCGGACACATACATGGGGATTGCTGGCTCGGTGACGAATCCGTCTGCTTGGGTGAGGTGAGGGGGAGCGCTATCGGCCCGGAATCAACTATCGGCGAAGGCGCATCTCTGATTGACTGCGTGGTCCTCGAGGGTGCTAGGATAGGGGCCCGAGCCAAACTCAACAGGTGCCTTGTAGGCATGGGTGCCACCATCTCAGAGGAATCGGAACTCTCCAACCTTGTCATAGGTCATGGAGATTCAGCCTAGTGCCGTAACAACTGTCAAGCAGTTTAGGGACCTCGACCCAACATGGGGGACTGGGAACCCTACGAGAAACTCAAGCCATACATCCAGTTCAAACTCTTCCTCCTTCTTTGGTTGCCTACAGCGGGCTATCTCATCTACGGAGTAACAATTGGCGATTTCTGGCCAGATTTGGGGACAGAAGCGGAGGCGGCTTTCAGCATCCTGGCGATGATAGGCATCATCGCCTTTCCCTTCTACCACATCCTCGCTCCCCTTTACATGAACCAACTCGTCTTCAGGCAGCCACCGTTGTTCGAGCCTTCTTGCCCTGAATGTGGGGAGGAGGATATTACGGAACTCTTCTTTTGCTGGGATACCCCACAGGGGCCGATGATATGCAAGGGATGCAATCTTGCGTTTGTGATAGAAAGCTTGGCACAGCTGGATTGGCCTTGGGACGACTCGGAAGCCGGGGCTGCCTACGCAAGACGCATCGCCGAGGTACGCGGACCGGTGATACGCATCAAGCCAAGGGTGCCATTCAGGCTCGGGCCATTCGTCTGGAGGCAGAACAATCCGGATTTCACTTCACACCACTGGGAGTTGGTCAAGGTCATCCCAGCACTGCTCATCCTCTATGGCTTGAAGCATTTCTCAGTGCTTCCCGCGTGGGTCAATTGGGATCTATTATTCATGATTGTATTCGTCTACCTTTCCATCGACCTCTTCATCTTGAGGACCCCTTGGTTCCAGGAAATATTCAGCCTTCCCTTCGAAAAATGGTGGCAGAAAGAAGTATCGCAGCATTTACCCAACTGGATGAAAGGGGTCCCAGGAATCTGGTGGCAGGATCAGGCCATATGGCTCATTCTTGCGGTGCTCGGCATCGTGTTCTTCTTACTCTTAGGCCCGGAGGCGTTCGGCATCATCAGTGGGTAATCCACACTCGCAGAAATCAGAATCTCTGCTTCTCCATTCCCCGGCACGGTCAAAGGGAACTCGCCGCTCGCCGTTTCGTGAGCGACTGCTTGGTCGTTGTCAATTTCAAGACCTACCAGACCGCCCATGGCGCGTCTGCCGAGGAACTCGCGCTCGCCATGTCTGGAATCGAGACCAACGCTAGGATGATTGCCGCCGTGTCCGCTCTGGATTTGGCTGCAGTTGTCGCAGCAGCCCCCGACCTAGAGGTTTGGTGTCAGCACCTTGACCCAGTTGGTTTCGGTTCCAATACCGGATGGCTGCACCCCGAGACAGCTATCGAGAGAGGGGCTACAGGGACTCTGATTAACCACGCCGAGCACAAGGTCAGTATCGAGCATGTGGCAATGCTCCTTGACCAAGTTCCCGAGGGCTTCGAGGTGTGCGCGTGTGCTGCAGACATCGACGAGGCGATGGCCATGGCAGCCCTGGTGCCGAACTACGTGGCAGTCGAACCGCCCGAACTTATTGGCGGAGATACCTCGGTGACCAACGCCGACCCCGATATTGTCAGCGGCACCGCTGCAGCGGTTCGTGAGGTCAGCGAAGAGGTCGAAATACTGTGTGGGGCTGGCGTCAAGACCGGGGCTGATGTGGCCAAGGCAATCGAACTCGGAACCACTGGCGTCCTGCTAGCAAGCGGTGTCACCAAGGCAGATGATCCCGCAGCAGCTCTAAGCGGACTGATCTCGGAACTCTGAGGTTTTTCTGAACTTCACAATAGAGTAGGTTCCTACAGCAACTCCACAAGCTCCTGCAATCACGTTCCAATCGGTTAGAGCGTTGAGCGCGAGGGCTACGCAGTAGAATCCGAAGATGAGGAGCAGCAGGATGAGATGGATGACCGGCCCTCCTCTGAGGCGAGGGTCGATGAAGTCGTACATGTAGATCCCACCGCCGAACACTGCGTACGCGTTGGCGAAGCCGAGGTAGACTATCCCGTAAAGCAGGGGGAAAGCCACCATTCCAAGAGTGATGTCGAGGCCCCCTAGGACAAGTTCCACTCCTAGGATTATCACGTTCCCGTTATGCATCAGTGACTCGTGCCATTCGAAGTACTTGTTGACGTCATATCCCTTGGCAGCATTCTTAGGAATCAGATAGAAAGTCACGATTACTGTCACTAATAGTGCCGTGCCGCACGCGGTGGCGAATGCCATCGAAGCTAATGCGAGAGCCCAACCCGGAACCTCTCCTCCGAGGACGTCTACCCATGAGGACGCGGCTGCTATGGTAAAGTAAAGGCCGAATGCGATAAAACTCCAGACCGTGAACGGAGCCAGTCTGTGGGCGCCCAGAAGGACGACCTCCCCTCTCTGTTTGCTATCGTAAAATGTCGATAGCACCACACTACCTTCCTCATCTATACAGATACTGATTAGTGTGAATAGAGCCAACACGGCGGCAGCCGTTCTGAACAGCGCCATCAGGATGTCAGGTAGGTATTGTGATCCGACGATATGACCCTGAGTCTGCGAGACTTCCGTGATACCACTTGTCGTGACGTAGTAAAGCAGCGTAAGCAGCATGACGATAATCAGGGCGGCGGTCTCAAAGTGCCGACTCTGCTCACCGTACTCGCGTAGCCAGCGCATACCAGTGCAAAATGCACACCAACCTTGAACTCTGCCCCGGACAGGGCAATTCTACTCACTGCTTAGCGCGCTTACGCGAGGCCTTTCGACGCCGCAACTTCTTCTTGCGCCACTTCCAGCGCTGCTTCCCCTGCTTCTTCCATGCACGGGAGCCTCTCTTCATGCGCGTCGCCGACCTGCTCTCCCTATTTGAGCGATTCGCGGCGTCAGTAGAGGGATGGTGGGCGATACAGGATTCGAACCCGTGTCACCGGCTTAGAAGGCCGGGATGATATCCAGACTACACTAATCGCCCGGTTATCCCCGCAGGACTCCCGCTCAAGAACCCTGCACCTCATCAGAGCCCTCTTCGAGTAACTCTCCGACCGCTTCTTCCACCGCCTCCTGCATCTCATCGGCGTCGGAACCGGCACTCATGTTGAGGGAACCATCGTCCCTGATGTCGTCCCTGATGTTGACTACACTCCTACCCGTCTTCTTCGAGATCGCCTTCTGCATCTTCTTACGCTTCCAGCGCTTGGTGCGGATTCTACTCAACGTGCTGACGATTCGTAGTAAGGTCTCAAGGATTGCCAGCAGCACGAGACTGCTGAAGAACGACTTGGCTAGTTCGGGTAGACTCTCTAGAAGTTCTCGGAACTCGTTCCACTGGACCGAGGTCGAACTGACGAGATAGACACCGAGGACAGCGAAGGGGAGCATCTTTGCAACGTCCCTCGAGAGGTCCTCTGTCCAGTACGCGAGAATCCGCACAGCACCGACCACTGAGGTAGCTATGAGGGCGTTACGAGCGTGGTCGGTACTATCTGAGAGCAGAGTCAGGATGACCGCCAGTACCAGCGTCCAGAAGGCTATCAAAATCGGGACGACGACGACGTATTGAATGACGAACAACACGCTCCTCAGATACTTCTTTACTTTGCCACCGAAGTCATCAGCATACTTGCTCAAATCTAGAGTTAACAGGTCCTTCTTGGCGAGAACCCGGTAGAACATGAAGACGAAGCCGGAGTACACAGCGATTGCGATGATGGCCATCAGAGTAGGGTAGGTCTCACGACCGAAGTCGACGAGCAACTCAAGCACCTCATCTTGGGTGGTCGGAATATCCACGTAGCCCACACCCCACTCCGACTCAAGGTAGTTGCCCTATTTGGTGCTGAATGGGCGCGCACACTTGGGGCACCTTGTAGGGGCGCTGACTCTGACTCTCTCCCATGTGTGTCCGCAGTTACCGCATATCCACTGCCTCTCAGGAAGGCTGTCGAGCACATCCTGACGCAACCTTCTGAGGACGGAGGACTCAGCCAGGCTAGGTGCAGGTGCGATACGCTTGACGAGATCGGCGTGGTTGCCACCGTGCTCGACCATCCCCGCTGCATGCAGCAGCTCGTGTACGAGAGTGTGGCGGAACAGCAGCTCGTCTCCAGCAAGAACAGGGTTGAGGCCGATAGTGACAGCACCCGGCGCGACCCTCAGCCGACGTCGTCTGAACAACTCGTTGGGGTCAAATTCGAATCTGGTCATACCAAGACGACCCTCCTCCTCTGGGAGCCACTCGATAGTCAGGTGCTTGCCAAGGTGACGCAGAAACGGCGCATCGTCCTCTCCAAGTAACTCTTTCAGTTCGTCGAGAAGTCCCTCGGGCAACTCAGGCTCGCTTGCTGCTCTCGCCCCTCTTCCGTCCTCGACCACGCCACAGCGTGCCCCATTCTCCTTAAATGGCCGTCGTCGGTGGCCCGGCCACTGGGCGTGTGGCGCAGCCTGGAAGCGCGCTTCCTTGGCATGGAAGAGGCCCCGAGTTCAAATCTCGGCACGTCCACCATTCTTGCTATTCTTGCTAGGAGTATGCTAAGCAGCAGCTTGATTCTTAAATATCAAGATATGAAACCATTGAAACTGGTCTAAATGGTGTTTAGAGACGCATATTGCATTGATACTAAATAGTCTATACTAACACGCACGACGTATGAAGTCTAAGCTAAGAGCAACACTTCTTTGCACGCTAATGATTGCATCTTCCCTTGCCGGGTGCCTCGGTGGGGATGATGATGACGGAGACGACGCTGTACTGGGATGCACCTACACGGATGCCACCAACTACAATGCCGATGCCACCGAAGACGACGGAACATGTACGTATGCGCCCGGTGAGGAGCCAGTTCTTGGCTGCACCAACGCGGCAGCTACGAACTACGATTCCGCCGCCACTCGTGACGACGGCTCGTGTTCTTACGCTGAAACCGTGATGGGCTGTATGGACCCGGCTGCTAACAACCACAACGCAGCGGCCGAAGATGACGACGGCTCTTGTGACTATGGTATGGCACAGGCAGAGATTATGGCAGCCTACTCGGCTGGCGAAATGGAGTTCTCTGCGGCCCTCTATGAACTAGAGAAGTCCAGGAAGTGCCGTGAGCAGGGTTCTAACAACCCTTGCGAGATAGTTGAGATGTCGATTGGCGACGCCTCAACCATCGACCCCCACGATGCTTACGACTCGGCATCTGGTGACGTCATTGAGCAGGTCTATGACACGCTCTACCGCTACGCGGGAGACGGAAGTGGAAACGCCATCATTGAACCCCGTCTCGCCACTGGCTACACAGTCAGCGAAGACGGTCTGACCTACACGTTCAATCTAAGAGATGACGTGTACTTCAGCAACGGTGACTTGATGGAAGCATCTGACGTTGTGTACTCATGGTGCCGCGTACTTGGCTACGGCTCGCCCGACAGCCACGTAGGCTGGATCCTAGAGCAGAGCTTCGACTGCAACGAC
>Ga0207990_1000111_pt1 | contig 47162 bp, 43 predicted proteins | sample ETNtaG_8_FD_185780 | JGI IMG/M metagenome (GOLD analysis project Ga0207990, IMG submission 185780) | Marine microbial and viral communities from oxygen minimum zone, Eastern Pacific Ocean - ETNP201406SV75 (SPAdes) (version 2) | ecosystem: Environmental > Aquatic > Marine > Oceanic ...
TTTCCGACCATTTGTGCTTCGAGACCGTTGGTGCCACCACTATCCCTTTTGGCGTAGGTAATTCTCTGCGTCTCCTGGAAATGATGAACGAAATCCAACAGGACATCTCAATATGGGCAACACCTTCCTATGCTATCCGTCTAGCAACTCTGGCCCGGGAAAATGGAATTGAACCTCGGAATATTGGTGTGCGGAAGGGTTTTTTTTCGGGTGAGCCAGGAATGCAGGTCCCAGGGTATAGAGAGAAAATTGAAGACAGCTTGGGACTTGTGTCTTTCGATATGTATGGCACTGGTGAGCTTGGCATGCACAGTGGCGAATGCGCGTATCGAAACAATCTACATTACGGCAGCACCGGTATTATCCTAACCGAGCTGATTGATCCTGAAACGACGAAATCAATTCCGTTTGAGGAGGGCGTGATTGGTGAGTTTGTATATACATCACTGCGGCGTGAAGCCTGCCCTCATCTACGCATGCGATCACGTGATCTAATGCAGGTATTCGTCGAACCGTGTCCCTGTGGACGCACGAATTTCCGCTTCAAAACACTTGGACGATCCGACGACATGTTCATTGTCAAAGGTGTCAATGTGTTCCCGCTTGGGGTTCAGGCCACTTTAACCAGTATGCGACCTAAACTAAGTGGTGAATTTCAGATCATTCTTGATCGTCCACCACCGATCGACTATGCACCCAGAATTATTGCTGAGGTCACACGGGATGTTCCGAAAGGACAATATGACGCCCTCATTTCAGAGACCATGGCAGCAATTGCAAACGACCTGAATTTTTCCGCAGCCGTCGAACTTGTAGAAGAAGGCTCAATATCAACAGAGAAAAAATCCCAGCGTCTGATCCGGGACTACTGAAGCATATAACTATGACCAAATCTGTTTCGATGACTCAAAAAGCTGGAATCGCTCAAATCATCTTGTCACGTCCAGAATGCCTGAATGCCATCAACGATGATCTATTGATAGAGCTCAACGCTGCACTCAAGTCCGTTAACAAGGACAGTGACGTAGGGGTCGTGATTCTGCGGGGGGCCGGCAAAGCTTTTTGTGCAGGTGATGACTTGAAGGATGCTGCTAACAGACGAGATGTGCCTGAGGTTGAAATTCGTCGGTACCTGGAAGATATTCAGGAAATAACCAGGTTGATAATGCTAAACGAGAAAGTTGTCATCGGAGCCATTCATGGCTGGGCGGCCGGTGGCGGGTTCGAATGGGCCCTGAACTGCGACTTCACCATCATGGCAGAAAGCGCACGTTGTTTCTTCCCCGAAGTCGGGCTGGGTATCTTTGTGACCGGCGGCATTTCGTCCATTTTGCCTAACCTTGTTGGTTTACAAAAAGCCAAGGAACTGATTATTTTAGGGGAGAAGGTAGACGCGAAAACTGCCCTCGAGCTGGGTATCGCTTGGAAAGTCGTCCCGGACGAAAGCCTTCTGGACGAGGCTTACGACCTTGCAAAAAGATTGATAGCCATGCCTCATACCGCTCGCGGCCTCGCAAAGAAAACCCTCAACTTGTCTGCCTCTCTCCCGCTGGGAGATGCTATGGACCTTGAAACATCGGTGACAACTGAAGGCATGCTGGACCCAGATACAGCGGCGCGCGCAGCTGCGGCACTAAAAAAGTAGTTCCCCTGCTGTCCCACAACAACTAGTCGGTTATTGCAGTTTAAGGGCTTTTAACTCCAGTTCTCCCCAAATCTGTGGGACAAAAGTTGTACACTAATGCGCAATAAACGTTGCGGTTAAAGGGAAAGAGACCACCGTAGGGTATCTGGCTTCGAACCAGGTGGTCGGGAGTTCGAATCTCTCCGGGCGCGCCAAATTAACCTTAAGTATTAGTATCCTATCTAGCCTCAGCCTATCGACAGTCCAACGCAGGCCGAAAATAGAAACTGTTGCGCCATGGCGTAAGTTCTTGAGCCAGGAACGCTGAGGGCAGTCTTATTTGGTACGTTCAGTGATTTTCAGTGAACAGCAACCCTCCTCCCCGGGCTGCCAGGTTCGGATTATTAGGTCAAAGCCTGCCTCATCCATCGTTCCCACATCCATTGCGGATGCGCAATAAAGCAACAGGCCCAACTCTTGATCAGTCACGCCTGCATTCTGCCATGCCTCTTTCAGTGGGCACTTACGCATCTTAAGTTCAAGGGTTTCATCATCACACCGAACTTCCTGTGGGCCCCACATCTCCCCACCCGCTGCATGGGCGAAAGCGTCACATAAACCCCGAAAATTCCGGGGCGCGAAACTTTTCAGTGACTTGCCAAACGCTCTCCCGCGTGTCTCAAGTGCCGTGCGAAGAATATCTATCGCTTCTTGCTCGCCATGGCGCTCTCGAATCTCACGAAAAATATCAAGATAAATCAGAGCTCGCTCTTTGTTCGCATCATAAAGCGCACTTTGCAGATTCGGTGTGTTCATCTTAGATGCTCTCTTTTCTCAGGTTTAAGTCTTCCGGCTTCTGATACGCCAAAGTATTACTAATGAGAACCAGCCACCCCTGCTGTGCAGGAAAGATAACTAACGATCCTAATTATCCCTAATATAGTAGGTTTTCAGCCCTGACAGGTCATCAAGGGGTGGGGTCACTTGCCCCTGGCCCGCCTCGATATTCAAAAGGGTGGGCACAAACCCACTCACAGACCGATATTTCTTTATACCTACTATAAGAAAGACAAGTTTCTGGAACCTCATAATGAGCTTATGCTATGCTGATCTATGTCATTGACTTTATGTTTATTACCTTTATTGTTATTGACTTTATGGTTGATGAGGGAGTGCAGTTCAAAAAGAGAAACTCTTTGAGAGAGATTCGGTCAAAAAAACTGCCCGGTCCGAGACGCCGGGTGGAATCTTAAGTGAGGAGTAGTAATGAACAGATCCATTCATCCTGCTGTAGGTACGGGGGTTGAGTCACGCCCTAGCACCAGAAATATTTGGAGTTACATCAATAACCAACCGAAACCGGGTGGGCAACTCACCTGTAAATGCGCTAGCAACCCGGTGGTAGTAACCGTTACTGCCCCAGCGGCCCACAACCACCTGTGCGGGTGCACCAAGTGCTGGAAACCAGACGGCGCATTGTTTTCACAGGTAGCTGTTGTGCCCCGCGACAGGCTCAGCGTTACCAAAAACCAGGACAGACTTAAAATCCTGGATGAAACCGTATCCATACAGCGTCACTGCTGTAGCGAGTGCGGTACCCACATGTTTGGCCGGGTCGAGGATCCGAATCACCACTTTTTCGGGCTTGATTTTATTCATATCGAACTATCGAAAGACGATGGCTGGCCCCCAATACAGTTCGCCGGGTTTGTGTCTTCCATTGTTGAATCCGGCACCGATCCTTCTGAGCTTGATGACATCAGGAATCAGATCCGCGGTCTTGGTCTTGAAACCTATGATGAGTTTTCGCCTGAACTCAATGCCTATATTGCCTCCCGGGCATCGGATTTGAGTTTCAAAAATCAAGTTTTCTAGCCGCAGCCTCAAAGGTAGATACCATGATTGAATTTTTATATACCAACGCCTGGGGAGCCTTCATTGTTCTCCTGATGTTTCAGATTCCCTTTCTTATCGTCTTCTTCCATATTGTCAATAAGAAGGCCTTTACCGACTCGGCGCCGAGTAAAACCAAACCAGAAAAGTATTCAGCCTACAGATATGGCTGGACCGTATTGGTACTGGTAGCGTTTGTTGTTGTTAATGGTGCCAGCATCAAGTACATGCCCACCGTAGTGGAAGCCAATGCGGCCACCGACAAAAATGTAAAAGATGTCGAGGTAACCGCCGTGTCCTGGGCCTTTCAATTCAGCGAGAATGAATTCAATGTGGGGGAAACCGTGCGCTTTAAGGCAAAGAGTACAGATACGGTGCACAGTTTTGCTCTGCATCATCCAGACGGCCATCTCCTGTTTACCATGATGCTGATTCCCGGAGCAGGATCCGAGAGCGCCTTGGTTCATACGTTTACTGAGCCGGGGGAATACACCGTCCGCTGCCTGGAATATTGCGGAATAGCGCACCACACAATGAAAAACACGTTTACTGTGAACTAATAATTTACTGGGGAGAACCAAATGTCCGCAGCAATCAATATTATCGACAAGGTGCCATTTTTCGGTGGCATGTTTCGAGTACAGAGCAATGAATTGAATCCCGTTAATGCATGGCCTTCACTGATGGCCATGACCTCTTTTATCTGGTTTGCCATCGCCGCGATACTGGGTATATCCATGCCCGCTATCCAGTTCCTGGACCTGGGGTCCAACTGGTACTACCAGAATATCACTCTGCATGGCGCAGCCATGGCATTTCCTTTTGCATTTCAACTCATGGCGGCCATGAGCCTGCACCGTGCCGGTGCCTGCCTGGGAAAACGAGCAGATGATATCTTTGTATCACTGTTTTATATCTTCATGAACCTGGGGGCATTACTGCTTACCGTTGCCGTACTGCTTGGGTTTCATGTGACCTATACCGTTATGTTTCCCCTGCCGGTTGTTGGCGTAATGACGGGGCAATGGAGTATGTTCACCCTGGTGCTGGGCTTTACCGGTATCGCCCTTGTGCTTACCTCCATGATCTTCATCTATCCGATCAAGATTCTCAGGATGTCATTTTTTGAGCGGACTGATAGCACCTTGCAGGTTGCCGAGCGCTCAATGAAGGACCCCGGCATGATCGGCATGGTTATGGGCGCACTGGTATTACTGGTGACCGGCACGCCGTTGATGCTTGTCGCAGGCTCGCTGTTGTTGCACCTGTATGGCATTTTCCCTGCAGCGTGGATTGGCTGGGCTGCGAATCCCATCGTATTTGAGTTTGTATTCTATATATTCGCTCACAATCTGATGGAAGCCATGGCGATCATGATTATCGGCGCCGTATATTCAACCCTGCCACTGTGTACCGCGGACGGTTCGCGCAAGTTATACAGTGACAAAATTGCGATTCTCGCATTATGGATATTGCTGATCACCTCGGTCACCTCCTTCTTCCATCATTTCTTCACCATGTATCCGGCCCTGCCTTCCACTTTCGCCTATCATGGGAACATCATGAGTTTTGCCACTGGTATTGGTGGCGCCCTGACAATTTTCACCATACTGGCGACGATCTGGAAACATGGCATTATTCCAACCCCTGCCCTGTTCCTTATCCTGGGCGGCTTTGTCATGTACATACTGGATGGGGTATCGGCAATCATAATTAGTAACGTTGCATGGAATTTCAAACTGCATGGCACCATGTGGGCCGGCGGACACGCCATGGTGGTTCTGATTGCTATCAGCGCTTTGTGGATGGGGATTCTTTATTATCATTATCCTCTGATGACCAATCGGACTATTGACGACAGTACGGCCCGGTCCTGTATCAAGTACTTCTTCATTTCTTATATTGGTTTGCTCTACACCTTCTTAGCAGCCGGTGCGGCGGGCATGCCACGCCGAAATGGAGCCTGGGAAAGTGACTGGTACATCTTTGGCGTCTTTATGCTTATCTTTGGCGTGATGCTGTTATATGCATTCGTGTTGTATTTCCTGAGCCTTAGAAGATCCAAAGCCTTGGACTACTGATCTTCATCCTGATCTGGTGCGAACAGCGGATTCGATAGATTTAAGATTTTTTTAAGAATCTTTCGAATTCGCTCGTCGCCCGATCTATTTGTATCTCCCATCTCAAACCCTGTCCAGCGCAACTGCTCATGCGGTAACTGCGGCACCGTGCCGGTTGCTGTTATGGCTTCTTAGCCTGGCCCCATCACCATAGAGGGAAAAACATGGAAACCCGTGCTGCTGTGGCACTTGAAGCCGGCAAACCACTCTCGATTGAAACTGTAAATCTTGACGGTCCGCGTGAAGGCGAGGTGCTGGTCGAGATCAAATCCACCGGTGTCTGTCATACCGACGAGTTCACCCGATCCGGGGCAGACCCCGAAGGCCTGTTTCCGGCAATCCTGGGTCACGAGGGTGCCGGCGTGGTAGTGGATACCGGCCCAGGTGTTAGCGGCCTGAAAAAGGGCGATCACGTGATTCCCCTGTACACCCCAGAGTGCCGTCAGTGTGAATACTGCACCAGCGGCAAAACCAATTTGTGCCAGGCGATTCGCGAAACCCAGGGCCAGGGCTTGATGCCAGATGGCTCAAGCCGTTTTTCCCTGGGCAATGATCGGGTGTTTCATTACATGGGCACCTCGACCTTTGCCAATCACACGGTGCTGCCCCAAATCGCGCTAGCAAAGATCCGTGAGGACGCACCTTTCGACAAGGTCTGCTATATCGGTTGCGGGGTCACCACCGGTATCGGCGCGGTGATCAACACCGCCAAAGTTCAACCCGGGGATAACGTGGTGGTATTTGGGCTTGGCGGTATCGGTCTCAACGTGCTTCAGGGGGCACGCCTAGCCGGTGCAGACATCATCGTCGGTGTAGATCTCAATCCCGCCCGTGAGGAACTGGGGCGCGCATTTGGCATGACCCATTTCGTGAATCCCAACGAGGTCGAAGGCGATCTGGTGCCTTACCTGGTCAACCTGACCAATGGAGGTGCGGACTACAGCTTTGAGTGCATCGGCAATGTAGACGTCATGCGCGTTGCACTGGAGTGTTGCCACAAGGGCTGGGGCGAATCTATTATTATCGGCGTGGCTGGCGCAGGGCAGGAAATCAAAACCCGACCATTCCAACTGGTTACGGGGCGTGTGTGGCGAGGCACCGCCTTCGGTGGTGCCCGCGGGCGCACTGATGTGCCCAAGATTGTCGACTGGTATATGGATGGCAAGATCAATATTGATGATCTCATTACCCACCAGATGCCGCTTGAGAAAATCAACGATGCCTTTGATCTGATGCATGCGGGCGAATCCATTCGCAGCGTAATCAACTTCTGACCAAACGCCAGGCTTTTGTCAAAAATACATTGATTTAAGCCACGGGTCCGCAAGCATCACGCGTAACTCACTTAGATTCTACGCGCAGTTGGGGAAATCGAATCTGGCCTTCAGCTTGCGGCCATCTGATTGGTTTGTTGATCTAAAGGAGCATCTCTGACTGCGTCAACGTTAACAAAGCGTCTTGAGGAGTTCCATATCACCAGCAAACTGCTGGATGACATTGCAATTGCGGCAAAAAGCGGATTAAGCATGCCAGAGATGGCGATTGGTATTGCAATTGCGTTGTATAGCAGCGCCCATGCTAGGTTTTGTCGAATACGACGGCGCACCGACTGAAGCAATTCGAAGGTAACCAAGACTCGATCCAACCGCTCACCCGGTATGATCACATCCGCGGCATCAGCCGCCAGTGCAGTGGGCGCACCAAAAGCGATCCCCAGATCTGCTTCGGCTAACGAAGGCGCATCATTACTGCCATCGCCAATCATCACGACGGTTCCCTGGGTCTTTAACTGCCGGATTACCGTTGCCTTACCTTCTGGCGGAATGCCCGCAAAGGCCTCGTCAAATTGCTCACGAAAAGACCCGGCCGTTTCAGCACCAGTCAGCAAGACGACACGCGCCATTTTACGCAGTCTGTCCACAACTTCGGTCCAGCCGGGTCTGGGCTGATCTTCGGTGGTGATCAGGCCATGAATCGTCCCATTCCAACCCACATAAGAAACGATGGCCTGGTCAGGCACGGAAACCGCTGGGAACTCGGGAACGTCCCATCCCAGCAACGTGAACAATGATCTGCTACCAACCGCCACCTGATGATTTTCGACATTGGCAACTGCGCCCTTGCCTGGGTGAATCTGAATGTTCTGGGCCTCGCAGGCAGAGTCCAGCCTGGCGATCGCCTCTGCGATAGGGTGTGGCGACAGCCTTTCCACCGCCGCGGCATACTGGGCGACTTGGGGTGGTCCCACTACCTGATCCACCGTCATATTGGCGGTCGACAATATACCGGTCTTATCAATCACAACAGTGTCTATACCATGGGCTTTTTCAAAGGCATCAGCACTGGTGATGATAATGCCGTTCTTTAATGCAATGCTGACACCGACGGCCGACGTCAAGGGAATCGCCAGGCCAAAGGTGCAAGGGCATGAAACAATCAGCGTGGCCATACTCGCAAGCAAGGCGGCACCCATCGATCCACTGCTACTGTAGATCCAAGAACCCACGCCCAGTGCGAGAAGCATAACCAACGGCACAAAAAAACGGGCTACCCTGTCACCCATACCCAGTGTTCCACCTGTGGCACTCTGGGCATTCCACAATACGCGGGCCAGGTTATTAAGCTGGCTCTCAACCACATGGCCTACTTCTACTACGATAGAACCTTCCACATTACGGGTTCCACCCATGACGCGATCACCGGCGCCATGATCAACCGGGAACGGCTCTCCCGTCATCAGCGACTCATCCACTGCACATTGCCCTTCGACAATGATTCCGTCAGCGGGGATCAGTTCACCCTGGTGGACAAAGATGCGCTCTGATGGACGCAATTCACTGACGAGAATCATCTGTGGACTTTCTTCCCGGCAGACCCGGGCCTGAGGCGTCCAGGCATCCATGATACTGGTGAGTGCCTGGGTCGCTTTTTCCTTCGCCTCGCGCTCAAAATACCGTCCTATAGTGACAACCGCGATGATTGTCGCTGCGACGTCAAAATACAAACTCAGTGTGCCGATAAATAATTGACCAACGCTGTATCCATAGGCCGCAAGAATTGCAATGACAAGCAGGTTGTCCATGTTTAAAACACCGGTTCGAAGCCCGACCCAGGCACCCTGGAAGATGGGCGCTGCAACATACACAATCATGATGGTCGTTAATAGAAGCAGTGCCATGGGCACGGCGCTATGTACCAACCAGCGTACCGGCTCCAAGTCTGTCATATCGATCAAGCCCAGATGCAACGGGTAATAAAAAGCCAGGTAAAGCATCATGACAGTGGCGGCAAGGCTTTCCCCGGTGACCAGCCGCAGCATGGGCATGCGGTAATCATAATTAGGTGCCTTGTCCTGGCTGAATCGCGCGTTATAACCCGACCGGCTGATTAACCCTGGCAGATCAGATTCGTTTACTTGCTCTGGGTCATAGACAATCTTTACCGTTGCCGTGGCGTAGTTGGTTTTTGCTGCGACAACACCGGGAACCTTCAGTGCATGCTTTTCAATCAGCAACTCGCATGAAGAACAATGCATGCCATCGATACGAAGAAACGCCTCTTCGCCTTCCGGCTCTTGTGCCGCTTGCGCCAGCTTTGGTGCGGGAGCAGGTAGCGAAGTATCGTCAAAAAAACGATACACCTCTCGACAGCCAATGCAGCAGAACGCATAGCCATCTTCCCGAATATCTGGTATGGCGGGCAACCCACAGAGTTTGCAATCCATCGTCTTTGCCCCGCCCGGATAATTAAACGGTGTTACAACCAGGTGCGAATGAGTATTCGGGCATAGTGGTCCAAAAGAAGAAAACCAAACAACATACTCAAGTAAAAGATCGAATATCCGAAAGTGGGTCCGGCATGGCTGTCTCCTTCCTCCCTGAACAGTCGAAAGGCATGCCAGATAAAACCAACGCCGAGGGAGATCGCCGCGGATAGATAAATGAGGCCACTCATCTCAATGAAGAAGGGCAGCACACTGACCACTACCAGCATGACGGTATAGAACAGAATCTGCTGCTTGGTAAAAGCCACGCCATGGGTCACCGGTAACATCGGCACTTCGGCCTTGCTGTATTCCTCACGGCGCTTAATGGCTAGCGCCCAAAAATGCGGTGGGGTCCACACGAAAATAATCAAAAACAAAAGCAGTGCCTCGGTATGAATCTCTCCGGTGACCGCGGTCCATCCCAGAAGCGGTGGTGTGGCACCAGCTGCTCCACCCAGCACGATGTTGTAGGGCGTGTTGGGTTTTAAGAAGACGGTATAAATGATCGCGTAGCCGATCATCGATATAAATGTGAGCCAGGCGGTGAGCCAGTTTACCTGGGTCACGAGAATCAACATTGAAAAAGTTGCCAATACCAGAGTAAACAACGCCGCCGATGCCGGCTTAATCTGATGCTGGGGCAATGGCCGGTTCTGTGTTCGGGCCATAACCGCATCGATTCTTCGGTCGATCCAGTGATTGGCGGCCGCCCCTGCCCCTGCCGCCAGACCGATGCCTAAAATGGCAAAAAACGCCCTTACCCAAGGCGGATCACCTGCTGATGCCAATAGTATCCCGACGACCGCCGTGAACACGATCAGGGAAACAACCTTAGGTTTGCACAGGGCAAAGTAGGTTTTCCAGGAGGCTGTAGCGGCGCTGCCTTTAACGACGCCTTCGATCATTTCTCATCCTCTTTGGTGGCTGAATATATTTATTGTTGATCTTAGTTTTCGCCGCGTTAATGCATTGCACATTTTGACCACAAACCCCGGCTTTATTTTACAAGATGGTCTATAAAAAATGTGGGATACTGCTATACCAGAAGAGGGTGAATTTTGCGAAGTGCAACAAGGAGGGCACAATGTTGCAAACCACCCACGGGGGCAACAATAATTGATTTATTCATTTCCTCTGGTCTCTCACGAGCAACTGCCAACAGCTGGGCACACTCCCTTTTCTTGCACAGGTACTCACAACCTAGGTGGCGACATATATGAAAGCTGCAACAGCTGCGTGGACAATTTTGCGCAGATATGAAGGGATGCAAAGTTTTCTTTACACTCAACTGTCTAGCCAAAAGCGCCCGTAGCTCAGCTGGATAGGGTACCTGGCTTCGAACCAGGCGGTCCGGAGTTCGAATCTCTCCGGGCGCGCCATTCATTCAAGCGCCTGCGGTGCTTTTGAACATGTGGCGTCTCCGATATTATTTAGACCTCCAAGGTGGTAATCGGCGGTTGGAGAACCATCGTAGGAAGTATTTTGCTTAAAGGCCGATGACCGTGGATCTTTTTTCACAAAGGGTCAGTACCAATATGGCTCGGGACTACAATCGCCACATCTTTATACAACCAAACAAATCGAAATATCGACATGTGGAAGAATCCCAAGGTCTGGAGCCTTGCTATAGCGGAGACCATTGCCTGGGCTGGCATCTTTTATCTGTTCCCGGCAATGCTGATGCGTTGGGAAGCCCACTTTGGGTGGTCTCGCGTTGAACTTACACTCGGATTCACGAGCGCACTGATCGTCTCTGCTATTACAGGTATTTTTGCAGGACGCTTGATCGATCGGGGCCACGGCCAAGTTCTGATGACACTGAGCGCTTTCGCCGGGGGTTTGTTGATTGCGATGCTGCCCCTGCTCGAGCAACTCTGGCAGTTCTATCTCATCTGGGTGCTAATCGGATTTACTATGGCGGGTTGCCTGTACGAACCCTGTTTCGCCTTTCTGACTCATGTCTATTATCCCAAGTCCAAAAGGCCCATTATTATCGTGACTCTGGTCGCCGGTTTTGCAGGGACCTTGTGCTTTCCACTGTCCAATGTGATCGCCAACAACCTACATTGGCAGGCAGCCGTGTGGGTTTTCTCAATCCTGGTTTGCGGACTCGCGGTTCCGTTGTTCTGGTACGGCGCGACTCTAAAGCGCGCTCAGAACGACTCTCTACCAGTCGCCCGTCAGACGCCGCTACGGACAATTATCACCCCGTTACTGCGATCTCCGATGTTCTGGTGCTTGGTTGTCGCATTTGCTTGTTTTTCGTTGAATCACAGTATGATCATCAGTCACATATTGCCCCTGCTAGAAAGCCGTGGTGTATCCACAAACCATGCAGTCATCGCGGCGTCATCAATCGGTGCGGCCCAGGTACTGGGTCGACTTGCGCTTATCACGGTCGAACGTCGCCTATCTATACTACTCATTTCTATGTGTTCTTTTATCGGTTTGTCGCTTGCCAGTATTCATCTGGCCGTCGCCGGCACAGCAACAATCATTCTTTGCCTGTTTGTGTGCCTCCAAGGGGGGTCTGCAGGAATCGGCAGTATTGCTAAACCGACGGTAATAGCTGACCTATTAGGCAACACAAACTTTGGCACAATCTCGGCCATGGTGTCCATCGCTCACACGCTTGGTTTTGCGTTTGGACCGGGCATCTCTGGTCTAATCTGGAGTGGCGCCGGTTACGGGGCTGTGATTAAGGTTACCGGGGCACTGGGCTTGATCGGTTTATTCAGTCTATTCATTGCACAGAAACGGTCGAGAGATTGACCCAATAACACAACCCATTCGAAACTTGGTTCGATCAGAGGATGACTTACAGACAGCCTCAAAAAGATTAGGCCATGCATCAACAACAACCACTTAGTAGTATTACAGGCGTAACCTCACCAAAGCAACGCCGTTGAAAGTCTCCGATAAAAATTAACGAATCAAGGTAATAAAGAGCAAAACACACCCAAACCGAAAAATAATATCGGAGGAAAGTTGTACAATTATCCGCAATAAACGTTTCGCTGAAAGGGAAAGCGACCACCGGAGAGTACCTGGCTTCGAACCAGGTGGTCCGGAGTTCGATTCTCTCCGGGCGCGCCATATTTTTCAATAACTTAATCCACTTTCACCAATTTGAACCTTTCAGTAGAACGACGGCCTCCTGACAGATTCCTATACCTCAAGATGGTAATCGATAGTTGGCCCATCTGGGGTACTAAACCGTTATGTACGCTGCAACACAATACCCATCGGCACGCCTGTGCGGCTCTTTTACCCTGGAGCACCAACTGATCATCATCACCATCGAATCCCCCGTAAACGACAGTCAGGCACTACCGCTCAAATCTTTTAGTGCGCCCAGGTTGCTGATTTCCCACGGGGTCCCCTGGCCCGGCCATTTGACTAGTATTGAAGAACCGGAGTTTTTCAATAAGACCATACTTGATTGTCTGTGGAGAAAACTATGATTATTGGGTTCTTAGGCACCGGCGCTATCAGTGAGGCAATAATCCGCGGCCTTTGTGACAAGGCGAACTACTCCGATCGCATCCTGATCTCCCAACGCAGCCCTGAACGCTCTGCAAAACTTGCGCTCGATTACAATCAGATCGAGGTGGTCAACGAAAATGCCTTGCTGGTAGAAAAAAGCGACTGGGTGATTGTCGCCGTACTGCCAGACCAGGTAGAGGCGGCTCTTGGCAAACTCACTTTTAACCCTCAGCAGAGGGTCATCAGTCTAGCGGCTGGCATATCTCTTGCTCGACTGTCTGAGTGGGTTTTCCCATGCACAAAAGTGAGTCGGGCCATTCCAATGCCGCCTATCGAATTTGGCATGGGGCCAGTAGCGCTCTGCCCGCAAGACCCATCTATCGAAGCGCTATTCGGGCAGATTGGGACAGCGGTCAGTGTGTCGGATGAAGAACAGTTCAATCTGTTCGGCGCAGCCAGCGCCCTTATGGCTGATTACTTCGACCAGGTTGCGTCAGTATCATCGTGGATGGAATCACACGCTATGGAGCCAGATACCGCTGCACGCTACACCACTTCGCTTTACCACGCACTCGCTTCGCTGACCCTCGAACAAGCGCCTGATGCTCTGAAATCGATGAGTGATGAGTGTCTGACTCCAGGTGGGCTAAACGAACAGTTCCTGAGAACCCGTATGGTCAGCGGGTCTTGCGATTCGTTAAAGACTGGATTAGACGATATTCTGGCCCGCCTTGAGTCAAGTACAGGTAGCACATCATAATCTCCCTCACCGTAAGCCCCCGTTACAATGAATAAGAAGCAACCGTCGGAATCTTCCGACTCCAAAACCGGCCAGGACAACTCGAATCTGCCCAGATTACCTGTCGACAAAGAGCAATCACCAGTTAGTCGCGGCAAGATGTACTGGAAATTTGCAACACTTCGGGGCTGGCGTGCAAATGACCACCAGCCATATGGCAATAACAAGATTACAGACAAGGCGTAACCGCGGCGACACTCGATTATCCCGACAAACCCGCACGCTATGACAACATCACACAACCCAACAAAAGATGACTTCAAAGCCCAAGGCACAGGCTATCTTTTTGATCACCTGGGAATGAGCTTTTCTTTTGCCGATTCCGGGGAAGTTACTGCCCGGCTGGACCTTGAAAGACATCACTTTGCCTGGAAGGGCCGCATCCATGCCGGCACCCTGTTTGCCCTGGCAGACTCATGCGCCGGGCACGGCTGTATCAAGTCTCTCCCCGAGGGGGCTAGCGGCTTTGCCACCGTAGAGACCAAAACCAATTTCGTGGCCACAGCCGACAGCGGCGCAGTCCGCGCTGTTGCACGCCCACTTCACCTTGGCAAAAAGACGCAATTGTGGGATGTAGAGGTCACCAGCGAGGAAAATCAACGGATATTGGCCTATTTTCGTTGCACTCAGATGATCATCTGGCCACGCTAAAACCCCATGACTATGCCCTCTAACCTATTGGCCCAGCGCAAACAATTAATCGCGGAAGTTGCCCAGCACTATATCGATAAAGACGAGTTCGCCAGTATCGAATGGTGCATCCTGCATAAAGGCGAACTCCTTGATGCCGACGCCATAGTGTCGCAAACCACTACAGCCCCTTTACCTGACCGGCCCATCTATCGCATCTACTCGATGACCAAGCCCGTGATCGCGGTAATGGCCGTCATACTGCTGGAACGCTGCAAACTGCATCTGTTTGATCCACTGGGCAAGTTTCTGCCGGAGTTTCGGGACCTGCAAGTCCTGAAAGGTGACGGCAGCACCGAGCCTGCCGCACCGATCACGATTGAACAGCTTTTCACCCACCGCGCGGGCTTCAGCTATAACTTCATGCCGGATTGCCCGGTCGGTGCGCAGTACCAGGCCGACGGGCTGATCAGTGACGCTGACTGTTCGCTCGCAGCCTTCGCCAGCCGGGCCGCGCGTTTCCCGCTTGCTTTCCAACCAGGCACAAGGTGGCATTACAGCATCGCGACCGATATTCTGGCGCGAGTCCTGGAGGTTGTTACGGACCTGCCTCTAGGCACGCTGCTGCAACGGGAGATCTTCGACCCCTTGGGCATGGGTGAGACCCAGTTCTTTGTGCCCAAAAGCGAGCAGCACCGACTACTGCCCATGTATGGTCGGTCACTGGATGAAATTCTTGCCGCACCAGAATCTGATACCTCACTGAAACTCCTTGACGTAGAGTCATCCTACCCCAGCGACCCGCAAAGCGGCTTTGCCCGCGGCGGCCATGGGCTTTTTTCAACTGCGCAGGATTATCTGGGCTTTGCGCGCTTTACCCTCGACGGATGCACCCCATTGGGGGCGCCGTTGATTTCACGAAAGATGGTCGAATTCATGTGGCAAAACCGCTTATCCAAAGAATTATTGCCATATTGGCTTGGACCATTTGTAAACCCCGGTTATGGCTTCAACCTTCTGGGAAGGGTAATGCTCGACCCCGGTCAGGCGGTCTCGCTTTCGGGACCCGGCGAAGGCGGTTGGGGAGGCGCTGCCTCTACCTATTACTGGGCTGATCGAACAGAGGACTTTGCCGGGGTGATTATGACCCAGAATCTAGGTTCGCTGTCTTTGATGCGAACTGACTTGATGGCTGCCGCCTACCAGGCGATCGACTAGCGATTGCCATCGGTGCTACCCGAATTTTTGCGGGAGATCGAGATAATTCCATCCAGTCCGACTGCCCCCAGGATAATTGCACCGCCCAACAGCGTCACCTGCGCTGGCATCTCAGCCACGACAAACCAGGCCCAAAGCGGGCCAAGAACAGGTTCAACCAGAGCGAGTAGTCCCACCTGGGCTGCCGGGACATAGCGCGCACCTAGAACCATCAGGATAAAACCCGCCCCCACCTGGAATACACCCAGGTACAAAGAAACGCCCAGATCATGGTTACTGATTGAGAACTCGCCGACGAAGGGCAATGTGCTCAACGCAGCGACTCCTGCGGCCAGGCACAGTGCGACCAGCATGTCTGGCTGCTTTGAGCGGCGCACCAGGATAACTGAAATTGAATATGACAGTGGCAACCAAAGCGCTATCAGATTTCCCAGTTGCCGCTCTCCGGCCAGCCCTCCGCCGACCATGATTCCAAGGCCGATCATCGCTGCAACGATCGCCACCCAGGTTCGTGACGCCACCCGCTCGCGCAGAATAAGCCAGCCAAGCACCGCAGCGATAAAGGGGGCTGAACTGAAAATAAATAGCGCATTCGCGACTGTCGTCTGCAGCAAGGCAAACACGTAGGCTACAAACCCACTGCCCAGAACCACTGCGAGCAACCAGTCTTCTCCTGTCAGCCGCCGAAAACGCGCAATGACCTGACCACGGTGGGTAAACGCCAAAACGACAAAAACCAGCAGCATCATGCTGATGGAGCGGTAAAATAAAATCTGCCAGCCGTTGGCCTGCTCAATGATCCTAAGCCCAATGCCCGAGGTGCTCAGAAAAAAGGCCGAACCCACGATCATCAGAACACCACGGCTGTAATTACTCATGAAGGCTCCAATTTTTAAACTGAGTTGCGCCCGATCATGTGCGGATGACTCTGGGTGTTCAACGGCGTCTGGCCGCTCCAGGAACCCGGGCCCACCATAAACCCAACACCACCAGTACCAGCGCCGCGCCATGGTAAGCGCGAAATACCTCGCTCAACAATGCTACCGCCAAAAGCGCCGAGAAGATCGGCGTCAGGTTAACAAAAACCCCACTGTGGCCGGGTCCGATCAGGTCGACACTTCGCAAAAAGAAAATCTGAGACAAAAAAGATGGAAAAACGGTTACATAAGCGATCACCAACCACCCGGTATCTGTTGGCCAGGTGATCGACCCAGCCCACCATTCGGCCGCCGCGAAAGGCAGTGACAAGGCTGCGCCAAAGATCGAAAAATAGCAGAATAATACAATACCGGGAACGGCAGGACGGCTCTTCAGCCCAAGCGTGTAGCCAGCATAAAGCACGCAAGCGCTGGCCATCAGTACATCTCCCGAGTTAAGAGACAGATCGGCTAACCCTGAAGGCACGCCGCGCAATGCGACTGTTAGCACCCCGGCCAAACCAACGATAACACCAAAGACCTGCTGACCAGTAATCCGCGTGCCGTGCAGTGCAAACGCTCCAAGCACCACAATAATAGGAATTGCCCCCTGGAGGATACCGATGTTGACGGCAGCAGTGTGATGCGCAGAAAAGTAAAACAACAAATTGAATGCAGCCAGACCTAAACCACCCATAGCGGCCAGATATAGCCAGCGACCGCGTAACACTGGCCAGACTTCGCGCATCTGTCGCGCATACAGCAGTGGCAGCACAAGACTCAGTAGTGCCCACCTGGCAAAGGTCAACAGGCTCGGTGAGATCTCTCCGACAGCGACCTTACCCGCAACGGTATTGCCAGCCCAGAACAAGGTTGTCAGTGTCAGCAAGATAACTGGCTGCCCCCAGAGCCATTGCATCGAACTCTTCATCGACTGCCCGGCAAGGTGCCGTCCATTTCTTCAAGTTCCGCCCAGCGCCCAAGGTGGCGATCCAACTCGCTCTCCAGATCAGCCAACTGATCCAGGACCGGCTGTGTATCTGTATAAGGCTGTTCATAAAAACCAGGATCCAGGGTCTGTTGGCGCAGCCTTTTAAGATTGTGCTCAACCGAATCGATTACCTGGGGAAGCCTGTCGAGTTCTCGCTGAAACTTGTACGACAGTTTGGCTCCCCCTTTCATTGCGCGTGGAGAAGCCTGGTCCTCGATAGGCAAGCCCTCGGCCGACGCCGCTGAATCGACAGAAGCCAAGAACCTGCCTCGACGCAGCCATTCGCTGTAGTTGCCCAGATAAGCATGAACCGCACCATCTTGCTCAAAGGTGAGTATGCTGGTCACTGTGTTGTCTAAAAAGGCGCGGTCGTGGCTCACTACGATCAATGTACCGCTGTATTGGGCAAGGCGCTCCTCCAGAACCTCTAGTGTCTCCACATCCAGATCATTGGTCGGCTCATCCAAGATCAGCAGGTTCGCGGGCTGGGTAAAAAGCCGGGCAAGAATCACGCGATTGCGCTCTCCCCCAGATAACGCCCGAATCGGCGTCAGGGCCCGCTTGGCACTAAATAAAAACCCCCGCAAATAGCCCACGACGTGTCGCAGCTTTCCATCCAGGGTAACGTAGTCACGCCCTTCGCCGACGACTTCGGCCACCGTTTTATCCAGATCCAACTCGCGCCTGTGCTGGTCGAAGTAACCCACCTGAACATTAACCCCCCATTTGATAGATCCCGAATGGGGCTCCAGCTCGCCAAGCAACAAACGCAGCAACGTGCTCTTGCCGACGCCGTTATTACCCACCAGCCCAATTCGGTCGCCGCGGCGGATATGCAGCGAGAAATCACGAAATAGTGGGCACGCCCCATAACCAAATACCATATGTCTGGCATCCAGCACTTTGCGCCCCGAATTTTCGGCTTCCTCGATGTGCACCCGGGCGCGCGCTTCTGGATTGACCCGTCCAGAGCGCTCCACACGCATGGCCTCAAGCGCCCGAACCCTGCCCTCGTTACGAGTGCGTCGAGCCTTGATCCCTTGACGAATCCACGTCTCCTCTTCGGCCAACTTGCGATCGAATTCGCCATCTGCCAGACGCTCGGTCGCCAGCGCTGCTGCACGCCGCTTAAGGAACTGCGCGTAGTCACCTGGCCAGCTGCGCAGCTGGCCGCGATCTATCTCGACAATACGGGTAGCCAGGCGTTGAAGAAAAGCCCGATCATGGGTAATAAACAGCACAGCACCAGAAAAACCCGTGAGGCGTTCCTCCAGCCACGCGATGGCCTCGAAATCCAGGTGATTAGTCGGCTCGTCGAGTAATAGCAGATCCGGCCGAGCCACCAGAGCCCTGGCAAGCGCAGCCCGTCGTCGCCATCCCCCGGAAAGCTCCGTCATTAGCTGGGCCGGATCAAGGCCCATTTCGGTGCAGACCGTCTCCACCTGCTGCTGCGGGTGCCAGCCACCATGAGCGTCGATATGCCCGTGCAACTCCTGCAACTCCCGCAGCCCGCGAGCATCAAGCGTCGACTCAGCCTGAGCCTGATACTGGCGGGTCAACGCAATGATATCGGCCAAACCTACGGATACAAATTCGCCGACCAGGGCGTTTTCATCCGCGGGCAACACCTGAGCGAGCTCACTGATACATAGATCACCCTGACGCCGAACCTCACCCTCGTCCGGCTCCAACTCCCCGCTCACCAGGTGCAAAAGGGAAGTCTTGCCGGCCCCATTGCGCCCAACCAGGCACACCCGCTCGCCCACCTCGATAGACAGATTAGCCTGGCGCAGTAATTTACGGGCACCAAACGCCAGGTTGACCGCATCAAGTCGAACAAGAAACATATCGGAAGATTGGATTTAAAGTTAAATTTCTGGTTGGGCTCTACGCCCGGCAAAGCGCGATATTAACCGACCTATACCCTGTACTTGTGGCTCGGTCCTACCAGATTCGAGAATGCCTGGGAGATCCTGCGCTTGTCGCTGTTAGATAGTTGCTTGCTTGGTACCGACAATTCCTTCAGGCAATCGAAAATAATTTAATTTTTTTCGTTTTTTCTCTTCTCAATCGGCACACACAAGCGTAGACTTCGCCGCCATTTTTCCGTGACTGGCAGTAGATTCCTACCGTGCTTTTTACTCTTTCTATTCTACGCAACCTCTCGTCACTGATGATCTCCGTGTCTCTGCTGATGTTCGGCAACAGCATGTTTTCTACCCTGTTGGCGCTGCGGGCGAATATCGAACATTACCCCAACGAGATGATTGGCCTGATGACATCGGCCTACTTCCTGGGCTTTGTGCTGGGCACATTCCGTTCGGGGCCGCTGATCAACCGGGTAGGACACATAAGAACGTTTGCCGCGCTGGCGGCGATCGCAGCCGCCTGTGCACTACTGGTACTGGTTATCCCCAACCCCTGGGCCTGGGTCGCCCTCCGAGCGGCCATGGGAGCGGCGACTGCTGGGCTTTTTGTGGTGGTTGAAAGCTGGCTCAACAACCGTGCCGCCAATGAGAGTCGCGGGCTACTGTTATCAATGTACATCGTGATTGGCTACATCGCGTCTGCCGCAGGGCAACAGGCAATCAAACTGGGCGACCCGGGGGCTTATGAACTCTTTCTCTTTGTAGGCATTGTACTGGCGCTATCTTTGGTGCCAGTTTCACTCACCCGGGCTACTCACCCGGATCCGGTGGAGACGCCACGCATCAACATCCGTCGGTTGTTTCAGGTATCGCCAACCTCAGTGATTGTGTGCCTCGGCGCGGGGCTGATCAATTCCAGTTGGTGGGGTCTGGGCCCTGTGTATGCGCGTGAGATAGGCTTTAGCGTCAGTGGGATTGCCAGCTTCATGACCGCAGCACTACTGGGCGGTATGCTGCTGCAACTGCCGATCGGTCGACTCTCAGATCGACTGGACCGACGCCTGGTAATCTTTGGAGTCACGATCGGGGTTGCCATTCCCGCTTTTGCACTAGTGCTGGGCGGGCTTCTCCCTTCCTGGGGGACCTTAACTGCAATCGCAATCTTCTTTGGTCTGGCTTCTACCCTCTACCCACTCAGCATTGCCTATGCTAATGACTACCTGGACCCAGGCGACGTAGTCGCCGCAAGCGGTGGGTTTATCATGGTCTTCAGTGTCGGTGCTGTAGCCGGACCGCTTGCGGCCTCGGCAGCTATGCGTATTGCCGGCCCTCAAGGCATGTTCATGTACATCATAACAATAGTCGTGCTGCTCGCCGGCTTCATCGCCTGGCGTATGCGAGTGCGCCAGTGGGCGCCGGTGGTGGAAAAAGAGCCTTATGTACTGCAACCGGAAATACAGACTCCTGGAGTTATCAGTGAACTCGACCCACGGGCCGAGGTCGACGAAGGCTACGACCAGGGTCCGGACATCCTCGATACGCCGACAGCGGACGCGGAGGAGGAAATACCTTTCGGTTTCTGGCTAGGCCTCTTCGGTATAAAACCTGAGGGCAGCAACCAGCGTGATGCTGACCCAGAGCCGACCGATCCGGCTGAGGGCGTCAACTCTGGCGAAACCAAACAACAGCGAACATGATCCGAACCATTGAGCGATCAGGATTCCTTAGCGTCTTTTTCGATCTGGTAGCGGACTGAAAGTACTTCGTACCGACGCATCCCGCCCGGCGCCTGAAACTCGACTTCATCGCCTTCGGCCTTGCCGATCAGCGCCTTGGCAATGGGTGAGGCGTGAGAAATCATTCCCTGGTCGATATTTGCCTCCAGCTCGCCAACAATACGGTAACAGACCTCGCGGTCACCTTCTTCTTCCCATAACTCCACCCAGGCGCCAAATATCACCTTGCCGCGCGGGTTCAGGCGGGTCGGATCGATAACCTCGGCTACAGCGAGCTTGGCATCGAGTTCGGCAATACGACCTTCGATAAAACCCTGCTGCTCCCGCGCCGCATGGTATTCCGCATTTTCTGAAAGATCACCATGGGCCCGTGCTTCGGCAATGGCCTCGATGATCGCAGGCCGATCTATTCGCTTGAGCCGCTGCAACTCTTCGTGCAGACGCTGGGCGCCCTCTGGGGTAAGTAATACTCGTGTCATAAATTTGGTGCTCGCCTGAGCTGTTTTTATTAGCTAGTAAGGTAGGGTCGAATGTCCGCAGTCCAGACTCTTCTCAACAATCGCTAAAGCACTCCCTTTAGGGGGGTCGCACGTACGACCACAAAGATCGGGAACGTTCGACAAAAAGCTAAAGTGGTTGGCGCACACAGAAAATCCGGACAGCTATTACTTTACCCCAATGGTGGGCGGGAAGACAAAGGGAAGATAACTATAAAACAGCCGCGCCCTTCCCCGGGTACGCACTCGAACTAAGGCGATAGATCGCTGGCTTATGGTCAATCGAGAGGGAGCTTACAGCTTCAGGCTGTCTGAGCGCCATCAGGCACGATAGCGCTGACCGTTATTGCTGGTGGATCAGTAATGCAGAACTCCCGGCATTGCCCGCAGCCTAGGCACTTTTTCGACTCAATACTGGGTTTGCCGGCTGCCCAAACCAATGCCCCAGGCACTGGACAACTGTGAGCACAGGCGCCACATTCAGGGCCCTGGTAGGGAAGACAATGTTCCTGTTCTATCCTGAGCGTAGCCAATGGTGCCGGAACGGCCGGACTTACTCCAGCCGCGCCTTCGGGATGATTTTCCTCCAGTACCGCTCCGAAGCTGAGTGCGCCGGGCTCGCAAGATGCTACACAAGGCCAGTCGCTACACAACCGGCAGCCGTGACGCAAAAGGTTAAGGGCCGGCGTCCCAGCCGTCTGGGGGCCCAGATTTGCCGAGAGCGCAAAGATCACGCCATGTGGGCATGCATCAACACAGGCATCGCACCGGGTACAGGCAAGCAGAAAATCCAGTTCGCCTAGCGCGAACGGTGGGCGTATCCAGCGTCGCGCCTTTCGCGTTGCCCATTGATCTGCATATTGGACTGAAACCCGGGCGGTCTTATCAATGGCGCGCCTGAAAAATGAGCGGCGATCCATTACAGGCGCATGATCATTGGCTGCATCAAAAGCCAGAGGTGAAACCCGGTAAAACCCGCTGCCAGTAGAACCATCGGCGCCAGACCTGCAGCCGCCGGCGTACCTTGGGGGAGTAAAGCAAGGCCGCGGTGATGAAGTACTTTCAGCGCAATCCAGAATCCAAAAACCATCAAACCGGCCTGCAGCGCAAAGACCAGTTCCGGGCTGATCAACATATCGAGATGTCGGCTCTGTTTTTCGATCACACTAAGGGGTGAGGCCCCTGTGCCAAGCGGGTTAAGAAAGAGACTCAAGGCTCCATCACTCTCTCGAACGACATGACCCAGGTTGTGAGCAAGATGGTAGGCAAAAGCAAGTGGCAAGGTGACAAAGGCCAGGCTCGAAAACAGTTTTTTGAATGGAACTTTCCTGCTGGTGATCTGGTATGTGACCCCGACTGCTCCCGCATACACTATTGCCGGGACAGTCAGACTGAGTGAAAGAAAAACCGTGAAACTTGACAAGAGGCTCCCTGAATCGCCCACCACGCGCGCAAATGAACTGACGCCTTTTTCCCACAGGGGCATCATGGTGAGTCCATGAAAGCCGGTCAGTGCCAGCAGACACAGCATGAACCAGGCTTCATCCCAATGCGGTCGGGCCTTTTTTATGATTTCAATACTGGGCGGGCGAAGGCGCCAGCTCACATTCTTTGAGGGGCAGCCGCGTACACAGTTGCTGCACGAAGTACAGTAGGTGTTTTCGGTTAACCGGCCCATCACCAGATGAGTGGGGCACGGCTCTACCTGATCGGTTCCGTGATAGCAGGCCAGTGTATCGCATCGCGCACAGATCTCGGCATCAACCGGTCGCAACTCCACCGGCGCAAGCTGTGAATAAAAGCCAACCGTGCGCCCCACTGGACAGAAATAACGGCAAAATGCCCGGCGCTCGAATATCGCCAGCGATAAGGTGGCTATCGCCACCATGAACAGGGCCAGGATTGCCGTGGTGCGGGGGTTGCGCGTCAGCCCTGTCCCAAGTTCAAGCCATGTGAGCCCGATCAACAGCCCCAATGCCGGCCAGAGATTACGCAAGATTCTTGGCACCTTAAGGTTGAGACTATTATTGGGAGTCGCATTGCCTGCTCGTCCACGACGAACCAACCACCCCGCCAAGGTATTCCAGGGGCAAACAGCGCACCACAAAGAGCCGGCAAAAAAGATAGTGAGGATCAAGCCCGCCCACCACACGTTCCATGTCAACACGGTCGCAAGATTTCGCTGTGGTATCGGAGTTCCGAATAGACCGGCAACCACAATCAAGAGGAAGATGACTACTAAGGCGAACTTGAGTATTTGAAGCAGTAACGGGCTAAGTGCGCTGACAGATCGCAAGACCAGATCCCATCTGTTACCGGGCACCCACCTGAAACGAAAATTCACGATTGGCGGGTGCGCCGTCGCCAGGACTCGTATACTGAGCAGCGCCACCGCAATCCCCACTAATCCGGCCCAGCCGGTCGGCAAACCTGGATGCATCATAGACAGGCCGTTCTCCGTCGAACAGAACAACGACGATCGCAACAGATCTGCAATATTCATCAATCGCGGTCCATCGGGCGCGACGTCCCCGGATCAGGCGCTATCCTTCGCCCCGCCACCCTTACCTTCTCGCGGGTCAAGCGTTTACGCTGTACCAGGCTAACGCCAATCAAGACTGCAGCCAGGATGCCGCCCAGTGCGCCCAACAGACCTATGGGGGCGCTATCCCCAACCTGCAGCGGGAAATCAACCCGGTAAGACTCACCTCCTGCCTCGAATGCCGCGGTAATAACATAGGCTCCGGCCTCTTTAAAGATAAAACCCTGCCGGTAAACATTGTCATCGGGGAGTTGGGCTCCAATCACCTCTTCGTCCCCACTGATCAGCCATCCACCTTCGCGGACGCTGAAGGTCACTACACTGGTCAAAGGCTCTGCGGTGTCAAGATGCGTCGCATAGAGATTCACTCGACCGCGTCCATTGGGGCGCGGAAAAGCTGGAAACACCATGTACGAGACCCGGTAGTCGCCGATCTGTGTCTCGACCTGTATGCTCGGCGGGGTATTTGAATCCTCGCTCAGACTATAGGCCGGCCGGCCCAGCACGTGGTGTGCCTGCCCGGTCGAGTGCCACCCCAATATAATCAGCAGGCTTAGAAGTTTTACGAGGCGATTCATTGGCTAAACCGGATGCTGGACGATGGTGCCCTGGCCCCGGTTGACGATGCGGATCGGGAGACTGGGATGGGGGCACACTTCGACACACACACCGCATCCCACGCACCCACGCTCAACCACGGGGCGATACTGGTTCCACATCTCAAAGCGAATTGCCTTTGTGCCTAACGGGCAGGCGCTGACGCAGGCGCCGCAGATTCCCTGGTCGATCCACGGGTAGCAACCTGCCCGATCGATCTGGGCGACTCCCATATTCACCTTTTCCCGAGGTGTTACTGTGAGTGCGTCGGTAGGGCAAACTTCCATACACTTCCCACATAGGGTACATGCCTTCACCTGCGGGTTGATAAAAGGCGTATTAACTGCAAGTCCGCCATCATTTCGGTGAAACTGGATACAGCGGGGTGGGCAGACCTCGCCGCACATTCCGCAACCGATGCATGCAGCCCTAAATGCCCTCCAATCTGGCAAGGCGCCTGGCAACGCTAGCTGTTGCGTTGGATCGATCCGACGCACCGGCGCCATAAATCTGGCCAGGCTATAGGGAAGCGCGCCCGCCAGTATCGTGAATGCGAAAGTGCCTGCGCGTCTTAAGAATCTACGCCTTTGAGTTTGCATTACCGAAAACCTGGCGCTTGTCTTTATGGTCACGCCGGTAGCGAGGGCTCTCGTGCCCGGGGCCCTGATTTGGTGTATCCGTTATCCGCCACCTAAACCCCAGCGCATCTACAGGGCAAACCGCGATACAGGCAGTGCAGTTATTGCACTCCTGGCCAAAATCATCACGCAGTGGGTTAAGTCCAAACTCACAAACGCTGTTGCATTTGGTGCAATCATTGCAGGTAACTACGTTCCGCTGGATACGAAGCACCCGGAATCGCCCCAGCAGGGAATACAACGCGCCGCCAGGACAAAGGTAACGACAAAACCCACGCCGTGCGACCAGCAGATCGAATAGTACCGTTGCAACAAAGAATAACGCGCCCACCCCCATTCCTCGCTGCGCAATAGCATAGTAGAGTTCGCGCCCGAGAATCGCTGGCGGATATACCGCGGCCACCAGTACCGAACCGCTGATACCACATATCAGCAGGCCGACCCCAAGGACAATATATTTCAGTTTTGGATCCAGGCACCTGCGCCCGGTTCGAACTCCAAACCGTCCCAGTAAAATTCTAAGATTGGTGTTCAGTTCGTAAAGAAAATTAGCGGGGCACAGCCAACCGCAAAAGAATCGTCCGAAAATGAGTGTAGCGACAACCGGGAACAGTGCCGTCAACAGGAACGGGTTGTAGACATTGCGCCCGGCGGCCATCTGCCCGGCTACCGCCAAAGGATCGCTCATCTTGACCCCGAACAGTCTTCCCGACCAGGTGTTACCCTTGATGACATCGAGGTCACGGGAAGGGTCATCAACGAAGGGGGCTGTTAACGTCTCGATAATGTCATATAACTTTCGCTCCCCGGGTGCAAGCAGATCATAGGCATGGGCAGCAACATAGGTCTGATAAACATGAAAAAATGGCAGTATGATCAACAGCGCAAATACCAGAACCATTGTTAGCCAGCGGACTTTATTAAGGTGTCGCCACCTCGAAGCCGAGTCAATCGTCTGCCTGGTCAAAGGACTTCGCCCGTTTGTGTATGAGCAGGAATAATGCGGATCGCCTGGGGCATCTGGATGCATGAGCGCTCGCACAGGCCACAACCGACACAGGCATCCAGCACCTCTGGTTGCTCTAACATCCCCACCCGCAGTGCCAGGTCGGGAAGCGGACAGGCGCGATAACAGACGCCGCAGGTTTTACCCTGGTAGGAAAGGCAAAGTTGTTTGTCCACCTGGGCACGTCCCATACGCACCCCTTCGGTGATAGCGGGGATAGTCCGGCGCACTGGTTGAATAGCGCCACTGGGGCATACCTCACCGCACTTCATACACAGAATGCATGCTTTTTCACGGGGTGTTATGTAGGGCGTATCAAGCGATGTCAGGCCGTTCTCAAACCCAAAGTAATTGATACAGCGATTGGGGCAGACTTCTCCACACTGACCACAATGAATACACCGACTGACAAATTCCGACTCGGGCAAGGCGCCGGGGGGGCGAAGGTACCGTTGGCCGTTTCTTTTGGTGCGGGCTTGCACCACCATAGAAGTTGCAGGCGCCATTGCAGTCATCGCTGCAAGCCTGATAAAGGACCTTCGTTGCATGAAGTATGGACTAGGGCTTGGGCTCAGAGGCCGGTAATCCCGTGGTCATTACTGGCCACGGGATTACCTCGGGACGCCCTTTCCAATTAGATCTTCTCTATACGCGCTGCGGATTTTTTGAAGTCTACCTGACCTGACACCGGATCCCAGACGCGACTGGTTACACGATTTGCCAGCCACTTATTCTTCTTAGGGTCGGCACTATCTGCGACAGAGAGATTCCAGGGTCCGAACATATAGCCCCGTGGCACGTTGTTGCGCGCAGGCTTTACCAGGCTATTGGTCCCTACCTGAACCCTGGCTTCAAGCGATCCTCGGCGGGTAACTACACGCACTTTGTCGCCATCATTAATCCCCATATCTTCGGCATCCTGTGGATGCATCTCGACATACATCTCCGGAACCAGGCGACGAGTGGTGGGACTGCGGTTGGACTTGGCAGTATGGAAGTGCTCGTAGACCACCCCCAGGCCAAACCAGTAGGGATACTTGTCCTTCGGTACCGTGTCCCACGGTTGGCCCCGGAACTCTTCATCCGGCAGGTCCGGCGTGAGCCCTCGATCCCGGGCCAGTTTGATCAGGTCTAAATGGTCAATGGTATAGAGGCCTTTCTTAACGCCGAACTCCATCAGTTTTTCAGTCAGTTCTTTCCGATCTGTGTAATCCTGCTGGCAAAGCTTCATATGCACCTTGCCGTCTTTGGTGCGGAAATATCCGTAGGGCTTGTTTTTCCATTGCCCTTCCTGAAGCATGAAACGGCGCTTGGCCCCACCGCTCTTAGCGATCTCGTAGGTTGGCGCTGGCCACTGAACACCGCGCAACCGACGCAATTGCTCGTAGGGGGAAATACCGTCTATCTTCTCCCGCTCCAGGATTCCAGTCAGATCGGTGTCGGTTCCCGCCGAGGCTCGGATGATGTCACGGAAGACCTCCTCGGTGTCAATAAATCCGTTCTTGTCCTTTTTCCAGGGAAATATCCGTTCAGCATCCAAGCCGAGCAAATGCGCGATCTCTTTACCTTTATCAACCACCATATCCAGATCTGGAAGGCATCCGGGTGGCGGCATTGCTGCCTGGTCACAAATATTGAGCCGCCTCTCAGAACTGATATACACGCCCGTAACTTCACCCCAGGTGGCCGCCGGAAAAATAACATCGGCGTAGAGGTTATTCGGCGCATGGCGATAAATTTCCTGCACCACGTTGAATGTTTTGGTTAGAGCCGGTCGGACCAGATTCTCCTGATCCGGTAAATCAATATGGGTTGCGTAGACCAAAAACATGGCCTTAACCTCATCCTTAAGGGCCCGCTCCATCATCCCCACAGCAAAACCGGGATTCTTGGAGTTCATCGCGTTGACCAGGTTTTGCTCAGGCACGCGCCAATGTTTTGCCATATGGGCGCGGTGAATATCATCTTTAAGCGGAAGGTTAAAAGGTAAACGCCCGGTGAGCCCACCGGTGAAACGCTCACCCATTGCATTGGGTTGGCCGGTCATGGAAAACGGCCCGCAGCCCGGTTTTGCCAGGTTACCTGTCAAGGTCAAAAGATTCACTATGGAAATCACGTTGTGTTGCCCATGGATGTGCTGGTTGTAACCGATCCCCCACATGATAATGACGCCGCCATAGCCGCCCTCAGCACCTGGTCCTGAACTGGATTGCTTACCTTTGCTGCGAGCCAGGCGCTTACGTGTCGCATCAGCAAACAGACTGGCAACCCGGCGAATGACATCTGGAGAAACATCATGGTTTGGCCCGCCCATCCGATCCTGAACCTGCTCTGGGCTGTAGTCATTAAGAACGCCTTCTGTATAGGTCTCCCAGCCATTGACATGATCTTTAAGAAAATCCCAGTCGATCACATCGGGGTGATCTTTGAGTAGAACATGGGCGATCGAATTCAGGAAACTGATATCGCCATTTAGAATCGGCACATGTACCGAGTTTTCAGGATTAACATCCTCGTACCCCATTTGTGTACCGGTACGGCGAGGGTCCACAACCACTGTGGAAATATCATTTTTTTTCTTATGGTCCGCAGCGCGCCAGAAAATAATTGGATGCGACTCACGGGCGTTGTGACCAAAATGCATGATCATGTCGCAAAGTTCGATATCATCGTAAGCCAGTGGTGGGGTATCGGATCCGAGGGTGGCGAAATAGCCGGTCACGGCAGAGGTCATACACATCCGGGCGTTAGCCTCAATGGTGTTTGACCCAAGTACGCCCTTCATAAAAAGATTTTCGAGATATTGACCCTCCATAGTCAGTTGCCCGGAGCCATACAGTGCGATCGAGTTAGCGCCGTATGTCTTGGCAAGATGCACTATCTTGTGCGCCACCATTTCTGAAGCCTGATGGTATGGGACACGAGTAAAGTGCTCTTCATCAAACGATCCCTTACTACTGGTCACAAACCCCAAATCACCGTGCCCAGGCTTACTCCACTCGGCCCACACATCCTTGCGCACGTATGCATCCCCTTCCATACGATCCACATACATCGGCTCTGCCGCCGTTAGCCCCTTAATACACTGCAAACCATAGTTTGTCGGATGATCCTTATCCGGGCGCATAGAAACAATCTTTCCGTTCTCAGTTTGAATAATCGTGCCACAGCCCACGCCGCAGTATGGGCACTGTGCCAAGGCGGTACCCCGCTCAATTCCATCCGCCGACTCTGCTGCCTCAAGCTCCGGGTTGTGACCAACCAATAGACTTGCGCCAGCCGTGGATCCGGTGATGAACGCGCTGGACTTTAGAAAATCCCGTCGCGACAACTTGTTCTTGATGCGTTTCATTTTGTATCTCCTAGATTTACTGGCTGTTCGGCAAGTTGCGCATGTAGGTTATGACGTCATCGATCTCCTGATCGGTCAGGTTCGCCAATCCGGTGGATCCACTGAACCCCAGCATCCGGGTATTTGAGCGCCCCTCTTTAATCGTCATGCGGATAAACCCGTCTGAAGCCTTGTTCAGAAATCCGGATTTACCAATTGCGGTACCGGTACCGCCTGCCAGATAACCATCTCCCTTAACGCCGTGACAGGTTGCACAGATCTGTTCAAACCAGAACTGGCCAAGGCGAGGATCGCCATGAGCCTGAGGCTGAGCATCGACCTCGGCAGATCGATCGGGCAAGGTTTCAAATGAGCGAAAATAGGCTACCAGTGCCTTCATTTTTTTACGGCCAAGGTGCGAAAATGGCGGCATACCCGTACCCACACGGCCATCGCGAATCGTACCCAGAAAGTACTTATCAGAAGCAATGCTCAAGAGCTCAGGATTGGTCAAGGAGGGTGCAAACCCGGCCTTGCCAATGGCATCCGCCTGATGACAAAAAACACAATTCATCTTGTATAGCTTTTCACCTTCTTCCACCATCGTCGGATCTGCTCCGGCGTGGCTTGCGTTCAATGGGGTCAACGAGATCAGTGCGATCAGAAGACCAACTTTGAGCTGGAGGATACTTAATGTTTTCATGCGTTCTACCTCGGCGTGTTTTACTCAGTCTTGTTGCTATTGGGATAATACTTGTATTAAAAGAATTCCTGGTTGATAGTGAAATAGGCAATACTACGTAAGGGCATGTGGTCCTACCCGCTGGTCAGGTCTTCGGCGGGAGGCTGCCACAGGTCCTGATGACAATTACCGCACGGAACCCCCTCTTTTTCAATACGCTCATGGTCGGCGTCAAGAAACTCCTCAGGCAATTCATGGGCGATACCCTTATGACAACCAATGCAGGTTTCTCCTTGCTGAACAGCAAAAGCGTGCCGGTTGCGGGCCACATCTGATTGTTCATTCAGGTTCATTGACCGGTTGATGTGGCAATTACGACACTCCTGGGAATCAGTCTTAGCCATGGTTTTCCAGACTTTCTGCGCAAGAGACCAGCGCTTGGCCAGGAATTTCTCGCGGGTGTTGATAGCGCCGGTGAAAGCGAAAAAAAGCTCGTTAGTGGCCCTGACCTTTCTCAAGGTCATCGGCCACCAGCTTCTTGGCACATGGCAATCTGGGCAACTTGCACCAACGCCAGACCTATTTGAATAGTGAACGGATGACTGGTACTCCTGATAAATATTACTGCGCATTTCGTGGCAACTTATGCAGAATTCTTCTGTGTTAGTCAGGGCCATGGCCCAGTTGAAACCACCCCAAATCGCAATCCCAAGGAAGATCGTGCCGACAACTGCCCAGAGCGGCCAACGCCTGATTAAGTGGCGTAGCATGCGGGCAACTTCGGCATCGATATGCTTTGGACATTCACTGCGACCTTAATGTGACTGAACCTCTGACTCCATGCGTTTTGCCTGCAGGATGTGCCAACGTGAATTTGATCCACGCGCCACCCACACAAACCCGTCAAACTTGCAAATAAACTCACTGCGCTCTCGAAGTTAAATTCTCAACTAAGCGCCACGAGTCGACTTGATCCAGATCAGAAGAATTTTTTTTGTTTTCATTACGCAGTGACCAAAAATTTCTGGCCTAGTATTAGAGTTTCCTATGGTCTTCTCACTCTGCACATATCGCAGACACTTTTTGGCACTCAGCCGGCTCAAAGCCCATCAGAATCGCAGTTAATCAACAAATGCATAGCAGTTTCAGGCGCGAGCAAACCCTTGGCAAACACGGCCAAATTGTATCTCGGATCTTGAAGATGGCAGAGACTGACTGACGTAGGCGCGTGTGTGAGATAAATCTTGCGTACCATAGTCTTACAGGACAGGATGATCAAACCGGATCAGCCGCCCCAGGTTGGGTTTCTTGGTATCATAAGGATATCATCTGGTGCAGCGTCTGAAGGCGGTTTACCGTGGCATCACCACCGCTGCGGTGCGCTTCACAGGCGGCGCGCGCCGCGGCCAGGGTCGTAAAATATGTCACCTTGTGAATCAGCGCCTGGCGCCGGATAGTCTGTGAATCCTGGCGGCTATGGCGACTGGCAGTGGTATTGACAATCAGGTCGAACTCCCCGTTCATGATACTGTCAACAACATGAGGCCGACCCTCACTGACTTTATTCACCACCCGCGCTTTCATGCCAGCCGCCTCAATGGCCTGGGCAGTGCCCTCGGTCGCTACCAGCGAGAATCCGTTTTCACTTAAGTAACGCGCAATATCGATCACACTGGTCTGGTCCGCAGTTCGTACACTAATCAGCGCTGTGCCGCTTACAGGTATCAGGGTGCCAGTCGCGCGTTGGGCTTTACGATAGGCTTCACCAAAAGTCGTACCGATACCCATGACCTCGCCAGTGCTTTTCATTTCCGGGCCAAGCACCGGGTCGACGCCGGGAAATTTGATAAACGGAAATACCGCCTCTTTGACCGAAAAGTACTGGGGTCGCACGATCCCACTAACACCTTGGCTAGCAAGTGACTGGCCCGCCATCGCCCGAGCACCGATCTTGGCCAACGGCCGTGTGGTTGCCTTGGAGACAAAGGGCACGGTTCGCGATGCCCGCGGGTTTACCTCCAGCACGTAAATATCCCCATTTTTCACCGCGAACTGTACATTCATCAGGCCAACCACATTGAGCGCCAACGCCATCTCACGTGTCTGGCGGGTAAGTTCCTTCTGGGTTGCTTCGCTCAGCGAAAAAGGCGGCAGCACACAGGCAGAATCCCCCGAATGCACACCAGCCTCCTCAATATGCTCCATGATCCCACCAATCACGACGTCGCTGCCATCGCAGATTGCATCTACATCTACCTCAATGGCGTCACTGAGAAAGCGGTCGAGCAGAATCGGCGATTCATTGGATACCCGAAAAGCTTCACGCAGGTAACGCTCAAGTTCTTCGCGGCTATGAACAATTTCCATGGCGCGCCCCCCAAGAACATAGGACGGTCGCACCACCAGCGGATAACCAATCTCTAGCGCACCTGTCAGCGCCTCATCATCTGTGGTTGCTGTCCGGTTAGGCGGCTGCAGCAGATCCAACTGGTGGATCAGGTCTTGGAAGTGCTTACGGTCCTCGGCCTGATGGATTGATTCCGGCGAGGTACCAAGAATTGGCACATCCGCCTGCGCCAGCCCCCTGGCCAGTTTCAACGGTGTCTGGCCGCCATACTGCACGATGAGTCCGGTGGGTTTCTCGATCGCGCAGACCTCCAGCACGTCTTCAAGCGTTAACGGCTCAAAGTAAAGTCTGTCCGAGGTATCGTAATCGGTTGATACTGTCTCAGGGTTGCAGTTGATCATAATGGTCTGGTAACCATCTTCACGCAGCGCCATCGCCGCATGTACGCAACAGTAATCGAATTCAATGCCCTGGCCGATGCGATTTGGCCCGCCACCCAGGACAATCACCTTATCTACCGGCTCGGGATTGGCTTCACACTCATCTTCGTACGTCGAGTACATGTAGGCAGTCGGCGTCGGAAACTCGCCCGCACATGAATCGACCCGCTTGTAGACCGGTCGCACATCCAGATCATGTCGCCGGGAGCGCAGCTCGATCTCACTGACGCCAAGCAGATTCGCCAGTCGAACATCTGAAAACCCATCACGTTTGAATTCTCTCAAGGTGGGTCCGTCCAATTCGGCGAACTTAGATGAAAGGATGATTGCCTCGGTCGCAACCAGTTCCTCGATTTGTGCAAGGAACCAAGGGTCAATGCCCGTCAGTGACTGCACCTCTGCCAGGGTTAACTCATGACGAAAGGCGTCCGCAATGTGCCAGGCGCGACGGGCACCAGGGATACGCAGTGCACTGGTGAGATCAGGCATATCGATCTCACCGTGAGTGTCATCCCACAGTGGATCCAACCCGTGGCTGCCGATCTCGAGGCCACGTAGTGCTTTCTGGAACGACTCTTTAAATGTACGGCCGATGGCCATGACCTCGCCAACAGATTTCATCTGTGTGGTCAAAGAAGAATCGGCCTGGGGAAACTTCTCAAAATCAAAACGGGGAATCTTGGTAACGATGTAATCAATAGCCGGCTCAAACGATGCTGGCGTCGCACCGCCGGTAATATCATTGTCAAGTTCATCGAGGGTGTAGCCGATAGCCAGTTTGGCCGCCACCTTGGCAATTGGAAAACCAGTCGCCTTAGAAGCCAGCGCTGATGAACGCGATACTCTTGGATTCATCTCGATAACGACCATACGACCACTGGTCGGGTCAATCGCAAACTGCACGTTGGAACCGCCCGTATCAACACCGATCTCGCGCAGCACCGCGATGCTCGCGTTGCGCATGATCTGGTATTCCTTGTCAGTCAGGGTTAGCGCCGGAGCAACAGTAATCGAATCACCGGTATGAACACCCATGGCATCGAAATTCTCAATAGAGCAGACGATGATGCAGTTATCCCGACTATCGCGCACCACCTCCATCTCGAACTCTTTCCAGCCCAGAATGCATTCTTCGATCAGTAATTCGCCGGTGGGTGAGGCATCAAGCCCACGGTTACAGATGGCGGTGTATTCCTCGGTGTTATAAGCAATACCGCCGCCACTGCCGCCCAGGGTAAAGGAGGGGCGGATAATCACCGGAAAACCGATCCGTTCGAGTACCTCCATGGCCTCCTCCATGGAGTGCGCCAGGTCTCCATCTACGACCTCCAGGCCGATAGCACGCATGGCATTGCGAAAACGTTCCCGATCCTCGGCCTTGTCTATTGCATCTCGGGTTGCACCAATCATCTGCACACCAAACTTTTCCAGTACCCCGTGGCGCGCCAGATCGAGCGAACAGTTCAAGCCGGTCTGCCCTCCCATGGTGGGCAATAATGCATCGGGTCGCTCTTTTTCGATCACCAGCGCGACATCCTCCCAGGTAACTGGCTCGATGTAAGTGGCATCAGCAAACTCAGGGTCGGTCATAATCGTCGCGGGGTTCGAATTAACCAGGATGACGCGATAACCTTCCTCGCGCAGCGCCTTGCAGGCTTGTACCCCCGAATAATCAAACTCGCAGGCCTGGCCGATAACAATCGGCCCCGCCCCAATCACCAGAATCGAGCGGATGTCAGTACGTTTAGGCATCAGCTGCTCCCTTGGCTGACGCCATTAAATCAATAAAGCGATCGAACAAATTGACGATGTCCTGGGGACCAGGACTCGCCTCCGGGTGGCCCTGGAAGGAAAATGCCGGAGCACCCGTCAGCGCAATACCCTGAATCGACTGGTCGAACAGCGAGCGGTGTGTCACTGTCACGTGTGCGGGCAACGAATCGGGGTCTACCGCAAAGCCATGATTCTGACTGGTGATCATGACCTTTTGCGAGGCGAGGTCGACAACTGGGTGATTTGCGCCATGATGGCCGAACTTCATCTTCAGGGTGCGGGCCCCAGCGGCGAGTGCAAGCAACTGGTGGCCCAGACAAATACCAAATATGGGTGTTGCGCTTTTAATAATCTGGGCGATGGCCTCGATCGCATAGGTGCAAGGCTCGGGGTCTCCGGGACCGTTGGAAAGAAATACACCGTCAGGTGCGCGCGCAAGCACCTCCTCGGCTGGTGTCTGCGCTGGTACGACCTGCACAGCGCAACCGCGATCAGCCAAAAGTCGCAGGATGTTGCGTTTGATCCCAAAATCGTAGGCCACTACCTGCCAACGCACATCAGGGGGTGAGCGAAACCCGCCTTGGGGTTGCCAGGTGCCTTCAGTCCAGGGGTAGCTTTCATGGGTTGTGACAGCTTTGGCAAGATCCATTCCTTTGAGTCCGGGAAAAGCTCGTGCCTGGGCCAGAGCCTGGACTTCATCGATAGCGCCAGCCTGCACGCAGCCGTTCTGAGAGCCTTTCTCTCGCAGTAATCTCGTCAACCGGCGAGTATCGATGTCGCTGATGCCCACCACGCCCTGACCGCAGAGATATTCATCGAGTGGCTCATCAGAGCGAAAATTACTGGGTCGGCCTTGAAAGTCGCGTACAACCAGCGCGCAGGCAAAGGCTCTGGAAGATTCAGTATCGTCTTTATTGGCCCCAACATTTCCAATATGCGGGCAGGTCAGCGTGACGATCTGGCGAGCATAGGATGGATCGGAGACGATCTCCTGATAACCCGTCATGGCTGTGTTAAAAACAACCTCTCCCACCGCCTCGCCCGAGGCTCCTACGGAACGGCCATGAAACACGGTTCCATCCTCAAGGACCAGTATCGCCGGAATCACGCGGTCAAGCCTTCAGGTGGGCACAAAAAAAAGGAGAAACCGCCTTGGTTTCTCCTTTTGATCTGACCGAAATAATATCTCATTCCGGGGGAAATATTCTATCGACTTAGTGGGTGAACATCAATCGTTTTCGATCATTTTTAGCCCAAGAACATCCTGCATATCAAAAAGTCCCTCTTTTTTTTGCGCGACCCACAAAACACAGCGCAGCGCACCATTGGCATAAATTTCTCGACTGCTCGCCTTATGGGTAATCTCTACCCGCTCTCCCGCCCCGGCAAACCACACGCTGTGCTCGCCAACAATATCAGCAGCCCGCACCGTGGCAAATCCAATTTGCCCTTGTTGACGCGGGCCGGTACGTCCGTGACGCGAAAACACTCCGTCATGATCGAGACTACGGCCCAAAGTAGAAGCGACGACTTCGCCCATTTTCAAAGCGGTTCCCGACGGTGCATCGACCTTATTGCAGTGATGCGCTTCAATAATCTCGATATCGACATCATCGCCAAAAGCCCCAGCCGCGATCTCAAGCAACTTAAGGCAAATGTTGACGCCGACACTCATATTCGGGGCAAGCACGACCGCAGTATCACGAGATGCCTGTGAAATCAGCTCTTTTTGTGCGGCATCGAAGCCTGTCGTGCCAATTACCGCCCGAGCATGACTCTGGGCACAATAATCAATGTTGGCCAGACTGGCCTCGGGTGCAGTGAAATCGATCAGCACGTCAAACGCCGGCCCGTCGATACTGTCACCGATAACAGGGCCGGGATCCGCTGTACCGGCAAAAGTGCCAGCAGGCTGGCCCACCGCCTCGTTACCTGGGCGCTCAAAAGCGTGACTTAAGGTCAATGCCTCATGAGCCTGGCAGGCTGCCACCAGCGTTCGGCCCATACGACCGGCCGCACCTGCAATCGCTACCCTGGTCACAATGAGCGCTGCCCATACAGGTCAGCGGACATAGCATTCATCCCAGTAAATCCCGGACAGCATCACGCTCTTCTTGTAACTCCGCTTCAGTCAAGCGCATCCGTTCTTCACTGAACTCGTTAATTGTCAGATCATCCACAACTGAGTACTCACCATCAGCGCAACGAACCGGAAACGAATAGATCAGGCCGTCTTCTATTCCATAGTGGCCGCGAGAGGGAATCGCCATGCTTACCCAGTCATCATCGGTCGTACCCTGAACCCAGGTACGCATATGGTCTATAGCGGCGCAAGCCGCCGAGGCGGCGCTGGAGGCTCCGCGGGCCTTAATAATCGCCGCACCGCGCTGCTGTACCGTCGGGATGAATTCATCCACCATCCAGCTGTTATCTACGAGATCTATCGCGGGGCGGCCACTGGCCTTGGCATGATGAATATCCGGGTACTGGGTAGCTGAATGGTTACCCCAGATGGTTACCCGAGAAATGTCAGTCGTAGCTACCTTGGTGCGTTCAGCCAACTGGCTCATCGCCCGGTTATGGTCTAGCCGGGTCATAGCGGTAAACTGTCGAGTGTCTATATCGGGCGCGTTGGCCGACGCGATCAGTGCGTTGGTATTCGCCGGGTTACCTACCACTAAAACTTTTACGGCCCGGTTGGCGCTGTTATTCAGTGCCTTGCCCTGCGCCGAGAAGATTCGAGCATTTTCGGCGAGTAGATCCTTACGCTCCATACCCGGCCCGCGCGGTCGCGCACCCACCAGCATTGCAAAGTCGGTATCGCCAAAGGCCTGCGCCGGATCATCCGAGGTCTGCACACTGTGCAACAGTGGAAAAGCGCAGTCCTCCAACTCCATGACTACGCCGCGCAAGGCATCCATGGCTGAGGGAATCTCAAGCAACTGCAAAATGACTGGCTGGCCCGGGCCCAACATATCTCCACAGGCAATCCGGAACAACATGGCATAGCTGATCTGCCCCGCGGCACCGGTGATCGCGACCCGAACAGGGTTTTTCATCAACTACTCTCCTTTGTTAAATACATAGTGGGAAAACTGCGGCTTTAGTGCGTCGATCATTTCCTTGATGCGCGGACGCATTGTACTTTTAAAGCCGGGATGACCCAAGGGTTCGCCCAACAGCGCCGGCTAATCGAAACCAGGCCTTGATCAATGGCACATAATGACCGGGCAGGTGGCATGGTTGAAAATTTCGCTGGTAGCGCCACCAAAAACCAGTTGACGCAGACGGCTATGAGTAAAGGCCCCTTTGACAATAAGGTCTGCCCCAAAGTCCTGCGCTTCAGAGACAATAACCTGACCCACGGTCGTGCCGCTGCGATCGCGGGTTTTTGCCTGCGCCTTGAAACCACTGGCGCGCAGGTGGGCCGTGATGAACTCAGCATCGGGCCCGGATACCAATCCCCCCTCAACAGCCAGCACTTGTACAGCTTCGCAGGTGGCCAACAACGGTCGTGCGGCGCTCAAGGCCCGTGCGCTCTCGGTGCTACCATTCCAGGCAACGAGGATGCGCCGACCAATCGTTTCGGGTATCTCATCACTGACCAGCAACAGTGGCCGACCGCTTTCAAACAGCAGCGCCTCAGCAGTGCTTTTCCAGTCCACGTTACCGCCGGACAGATCTCTCGACAGCACGCTAATGCCAAAAGCGCGGGCGTATTCCCCAATACCTTCAGGACCCGTGCCCATCATTTCGGTCCAGCCGGCTCGAACTCCCTCGCCTTCCAGTGACCCCATCGGGATGCCCCGGGCGCCAATCAGTGATTCAAAGGTCTCGCGAGCGAGTGTCGCCTGCTGCTTACCTTCTTCCTCGAACTCGGCCAGATAATCGCCTGGCAGGGTAATGCCTTCGCCGGCAATAATCGGGAGTACCTGACGGCAATAGGCGCCTTCGATGTAGGCTCCCGAGCCCTCCGAAATCAGGCGTGCAGCATCAATAGCGGCAGCCGTGGGTTGAGTATTGTTAAATGGAACCAGTATCGTGCGTAATCCAGGCATTTTGTCGACCTCCATCAATACAGTATCATGATTGATACGGCCATTCTAACAAGTCAATTACTCACCCGTCTGAGTTGAGATCTCCAGCAAGGCCTCACCAGCAAATTGGCGACGCCAGCCCTTCAGCAGCGGTAAATCACGCTCGCCAGACGCCAGGCGGCGAATATCGTCGCGACGGGCAACGCTGGCTGTTGGCAGATCTGCCTCGGTACATAGGGCCGATAGATATGACCACATCCGATTCCCCAGCGCCTTGATTGCAGGGTCCACACGGCCTGGCTTTTGCAAAGGGGTGTAATTAACGGCTTCACTGTGAGCACGTTCTACGACCTCCAGTATCGCCTGGCCGCGGCGTTTGACTGTGCCCGACTCGACTCCAGATAACTGCTCTAGCTGGGTTAGGCTTTGAGGGCGAGAACGGGCAATCTCGACGATGGCATCAAGAGCCAGTAACCATTCCCGGGGGCGATCGAGACGCCGGGCGGCCTCCTCACGCCACAGCGCCAGCGCATGCGCTACGCTTTGACCCTCCCGGTCGAACGAACTACACGCCCGCAATATCCGCTTGACTGCGCTCGCGGAGCCAGCCTCTATTACGTCACCGCAAGCCAGAAGGCTAAAATCCTCTGTGGCCCAAGCGGTACGTCCGCGCTGGTGCAAAAGGGTTTTTAGATGCTGATGAAGATCCCCGAGATAGTGGGCATCGTCCAGCGCATAGCGAATTTCCTCGTCATTGAGTGGGCGTCGACACCATGCGGTACGGGTATATGCCTTGGACAACTCGACATCACAGATCTCTTTCACCAACTGGGCATACCCGACCTGTTCGCCATATCCAGACAATGCGGCCGCAATCTGAGTGTCGAACAAGGCCCCAGGCAATACCCCCAGGGTGTGCTGTAAAACCTCCATATCCTGGCGGGCGGCATGAAATATCTTTACCGGCTCGGCAGATGCCAGTAACGCGCCGACCCCCGAAAGGGTAATGTCAGCGAGCGGGTCAATACATACCGTCCACTGTGGCGTGGCGATCTGGATCAGGCAAAGTCGCGGGAAAAAAGTCCGAATCCGCTCAAACTCGGTATCTACCGCAACCCACGGTGCACCCATTGCATCTGTCATCAGATCGTCAAGATCGGCCTGGTTGTCGACAAAAACTTTGGACGGGTCAACTCTCAATGGGAATCCTTGTGTTCTAACGGGGGCAACTAAGAAACGATCAGTTCGATCGCTGATGATATCATCGCGCCTCGTTGACAAGCGTCCAGACCCAATGCTGCAATACCTTCAGATATTCATCAACCTGTGTTTGTTCCGAGGAAAGGCCCAGGATATACCCCGCTCAGAAGCGCTGTTGCTTGTAACTGCCATCGCGGCCATATTGAGCAGCGCCATTAATGCGATTCCGAACGCCGGCATCCTGCGCGGCAGCGTAATGTCTGTGGGACAGGTGCTGCTGTTCGCGGGCCTGATCAGTCTGATGTTGCGTTTTCGTGGTAAAAGCGAGCGTTCTATGCAGACACTCACGGCCATGTTCGGTGCTACCACCTTACTGCAACTGCTTGCACTGCCCTTTTTCGGCTGGCATGAGGAGTTGCTCCCGAATGAATCGGAACCGCTGGTAGTCCTGACCACCCCACTGCTGATTGCCGCGGGGATTGCGGTATGGTCCCTCACAGTGATGACCTCAATATTGCGCCAAGCGATGGACAGTGGAATCGGCGCAGCCCTGTTGATCATTATCGGTTGCCAGTCGCTGATCATGGTAGCAGTCACGACGCTCATGGGCAGTTCTCCTGGTTGAGTGAACGGATTCACATTCTTGGCATAGGCGGCACCTTTATGGGTGGCCTGGCGCTGATCGCCCGCGAAGCAGGTCATCAGGTGAGCGGATCCGATGTCAACATCTATCCGCCCATGAGTACTCTGCTCGGGGCCGAGGATATATCGGTACACAGTGGTTATGACCCGAGTCAATGGGACAAGGCGCCTGAACTTGCGATTATAGGTAACGCACTGTCACGCGGTAATCCGCTGGTGGAGCATGTCCTCAGTCAGCGTATCCCCTATACCTCGGGCCCACAGTGGCTGATGGCGCATCTACTGCCCGGGCGGTCAATGCTTGCGGTAGCCGGCACTCATGGCAAAACCACAACCAGTGCCATGGCCGCCTTCATCCTTGACCATAACGGTCGCACCCCGGGGTTTTTGATCGGCGGTGTGCCGGGCAATTTTCCGGTATCAGCCCGACTCGGCGCGGGCCCATGGTTTGTGATTGAGGCAGACGAATACGATACGGCTTTTTTTGACAAGCGGTCAAAGTTTGTACACTACCGTCCAGAGGTGCTGGTATTGGGTAATCTCGAATTTGACCACGCCGACATCTTCGATTCGATCAGCGATATCGAAAAACAGTTCGAATATCTGCTGCGCACCGTACCTGCCCAGGGCACCATCGTAGTCAATGCCGATCACCCGGTGCTGGAGACTCTTCTGCAGCGCGGCTACTGGTCACAGATTGTGCGTTACAGCATCTGTAGAGCCGAAACAGCCCAGTGGCAGGCGACACCGCACCAGTCCGATTGCCGTCACTTCGACGTCTCCCGCCATGGTCAACATCTGGCAACGGTCGAGTGGAGCATCATCGGCAGACACAATATGGCCAACGCGCTGGCCGCCATTGCTGCCAGCGATGCCGCGGGTGTCGATCCGGTGCAGGCCTGCGCCGCCCTGGCAGAGTTCCGTTTACCCCAACGCCGGCTTGAGCGGGTCAACCCAGGTGACGCCATCGCACTATTCGATGATTTTGCCCACCACCCAACGGCGGTGCGCGAAACCCTGCAGGCACTGCGCTCGAAGAACGCCCCAGGACAGCTGATCGCCGTGCTGGAACTACGTTCCAACACTATGAAACGCGGAGTTCATCGTGACGCTCTGGGGAAAGCCCTGGCATTGGCCGACGTCGCCGTGGTCCGACGGCGGGCCGATCTTGACTGGGATCCGGCAGAACTTGCGCTTGACCCGGATCGGACTACACTTATGGTATGCGATACCCTCACCCAAATCGTTGATACCATCAGTGACAAAGCAAAACCCGGTGATCAGATCGTGATGATGAGCAACGGCAACTTTGATGGCCTGAAGGAAATGCTTCAGGCTCAACTGGGTTGATTGGTGATATGTGTTTTCGAGGACTCCATTGATGACAAAAGTAATAAGCACCCTGGCACTGCTGCTGGCTTTCGCGCTACCAGTTACAGGACAGGAATACGAGCAGGGAATCAATTATTTCCCTCTGAAAATCCCTCAACCCGTTCATACCGGGGACAAAATCGAGGTGCTGGAACTCTTCTGGTACCGATGCCCACACTGTTTCGAATTGGAGCCTTATCTGAACAAGTGGCTAAAAAGTAAACCTGACTTTATCGAATATGTCCGGCTACCTGCAGTCCTGAATCGCTCCTGGGCCTTTGATGCGCGGGTGTTCTATACCTTCGTGGCTCTGGGACTGGTTGACTCACTTCACGAGGCCTACTTTGACGCCATACACACGGACCGCAAGCGGATTGTTACTGTCGAGCAACTGGCTGACTGGGTGGCCGATAAGGGTCAGGACCCGCAGCAGATTCTGGATACTTTTAATTCCTTCGGGGTCGATTCATTGGTTGCCCATGCTGCCGATATGTCAGGCCGTTACGAAACCGATGGTGTTCCGACCATTATCGTCGATGGCAAGTATCGCACCAAGGTCTCGCTGGCGGGTGGGCACAACGAGTTGATCGACCTGATGAACTACCTTGCCTTGCGAGCACAGAGCGAACGTAGTAACTAGGGCCACATCCGGCCAGCACGCCTACCGTGGCCCGCAACCACAGCGAATACCAAGTCTATTTTCACGTTGGGCTGGGCAAAGCGGCTTCGACTTATCTGCAGCATCGGGTCTTCCCAATACTGCAGAACATCCGCTACATACCCCGCGATCGCTACCGCGGCTACCAGGGGCTTATTGAACGGACACAGGACGCCCGTTATCTGGTATCTCGCGAGGCGGCTTACCGGCTACAACAACGGGTTGATGAATTCGCCGCGTTTAAGCCCGACGCCCGGGTGATTCTGGTGCTGCGCCGACATGACCGGTGGATCGCCTCCCACTACCGACGATATCTGAAGAACGGGGGCAGTCTGGACTTTGAGCATTATCTTGATCTGGACAGCAACCAACCGCGCATCTGGGGGGCGCAACAGGTTCGCTTTATGGCCATGATCGAAGCCATAGAGCAACGTTTTAACTCAAGACCGCTGGTGCTGTTCCACGAAGATCTACAGACTGACCCATTTGCACTGATCGATCAGCTTTGTGCATTTACCGGGGCACACTACCAGCGCGACCAGGTCAATCTTTCGATCGTTCACAGCTCCTGGAGTGACAAACAACTCAAACTGGCAAGACTTGCCGGAAAGCGGCTTTTTGACCCTGTTCCAGGCGCTGCGACTAACCCTACTCTTCACCGCGTACGCCGACGACTGCACTTGTGGACCTGCTACGGGATTCTCGGAATCGCCCAGATGGTGCCCGCAAAATGGGTTAACCCTGACCCTTTAATTAACCCAGAAAGCCTATCGCGGGTGCGTGAGGTTTTTGCGAACGACTGGCTGTCCTGTCACGACTACGCCCAGGCGTACAATCCACCAATCTCTGGCATCAGGTCGGAAACAGACCAGACTCTTTGATCCCGTCAAAAACGAACTGCACGGCAAGTGCGGTCAGCAATACGCCGAAAATCCGGCTAACCACGTTCATTCCGGTAACACCGAGTAGACGGTGTACCTGGCCCGATACCAGCAACAGCAACAGGGTCAGCAACAACACCACACCCAAGCTCGCCATCACCGCCAACTGCTGGTAAAGATCTCCATCCGTATTGGTCATTAGCAAAATAGCAGCACCGATCGCTCCTGGTCCTGCAATTAACGGCGTTGCCAGTGGAAACACGGCGATATCCTTGCGCGCACGGGCTTCACGATCTTCATCGGGGGTGGTTGACGCCACTCCCGAATGACGGGCAAAGACCATATCGAGCCCAACCAGAAACAACAGGATGCCACCAGCAGTACGTAGTGCCGGTATGGATATCCCAAGTCGGTCGAGGAGGACCTGACCAAAAAGTGCAAATGCAAACAACAAGCATGACGCCAGAAATACGGCTCGCACTGCGGTGCGCCACCGTTGGTCCGACGTCATCTCCCGTGACAACGCCCCGTAGACCACAGCAACATCCACAGGTCCAATAGTTGCAAAAAACGTGGTAAAAGCGATGATCAGCGTCTCAGTCATCAGTGCACCCCCCATAAACAAAACACCATCGTTCAGCCAAAACTCGCAATGCCCTCCTTCTGAAGGTCTGCCATGGTGCGCACAATCCCTTCACGTAAGATCCGGGTCAGGTCATCAATCTGCTCACGGGTAACGCATAGCGGTGGCGACATGACACACATATTAATCAACGGCCGCACCAGCAAGCCAAGCGCCTGGCAATGGGCATCGATACGACTACCTACTTCGTAGTCAAGTGTCAGCGGCTGTCGACTTTCCTGACTGGCTACACACTCAAGGCATCCCATCAGGCCTTGTCCCCGAATATCGCCCACGATCGGCAGATCGGATAAGGTCTGTAGTTGCTCTTGCAAATAAGGCCCCAACTCCCGGGCATTTTCCAGTAGCCCTTCAGATTCAAATACATCCATATTGGCCAGCGCCGCGGCACAGGAGACCGGATGGCCGGAATAGGTAAACCCATTAGAGAATACGGCTCCGCGCTCACTGTCGCCTCCCACTGCCTGGATCAGTCGGTCCGATATGATCACGGCTGACAGCGGAATGTATCCGGAAGTTAAACCTTTGGCCGAGACAATAATGTCAGGGGTAATATCAAACACTGGTTCTGAGGCATACCAATGACCCAGTCGGCCAAATCCGGTGACCACCTCGTCAGAGATATAGATTACATCATGGCGCCGGCATACCCCAAGGCAGGCGGCATGGTAACCCTTAGGAGGCACGATCACTCCACCCGAGGCCAGGATCGGTTCGGCGATAAAAACACCCACTTTTTCCGCACCTACCTCCAGAATCTTAGCTTCCAGTTCATCGACCAGATGACGGCAGAAAGAGTCGGTATCCATCCCCTCGGGCCGTCGGTAGGGATTAGGTGACGAGATAAAATGCACACTATCAAGCTGGGTGTCCAGCCAGTTTTTGTCGCGAGACTTGCCCGATACCGCGGCGGAAAGATAGGTGCTGCCATGGTAGGCATCGTAACGGGAAATGATGTGCTTTTTCTCCGGCCGACCCAGCACGTTGTTGTAGAACATAACAAAACGCAACGCCGAATCCACTGCAGTGGAACCACCCGTAGCAAAGAAAACATGATTGAGGTCTCCCGGTGCTACCGCCGCCAGGCGCTCAGCCAAGCGTGCAGATGGCTCGGTCGGATGGCTCCATGGGCTGGTATAAGATAACTGCCCGGCCTGATCTGCCATGGCTTTGACAATTTCACGCCGGCCATGCCCGGCATTGACACACCACATTCCACCGGGGCCATCGAGCAAGCGATTTCCCTGCGCGTCGGTAACATAACTTCCCTCACCACCTCTGAGGACGGTACGGCTCGAATCCGGGTTATCAAATGATTCCCAGGGATGTACCACATGGGTATCCATTTTCCGAAGCGCGGCCAGATCTACGGCCGCTGACTGAGAAGGTTTCATCAAAGTTCTCCTTGTCGTTTGTTCAGCATGAGTTACCGGGCAGCCTTCAAGCGCGAGCAGCGCCGGAGCGCATTGCCTGATTGGCTGACACCAGGGTTCCCGGCGCAGGTGGATGCACCAGCGACATCACCGGGATTTCTTTTTTAAGACGCTGATGAAATCGCAGTACACCCGCTTCAAAAGTCAGGTAATCGCCTGGCTCAACAACGTCCGCCACATGGCCCACCAATAACCACTGGCCGCGAAAAAGTTGAGCCATCTCGACCTCAAACAGCTCGGCACTGGTGTAGGTCCAGCCTGATAGCATACCGTTGCTCGTTGCAACAGGTTGTCGGTGGGCTTCACTAGAAATCAGGTCAGGCGCTGGATTGGGCCTTTGATCACCCGGTAGCACGCTTACCAGGTAGCTCAAGCAAGTCCGACGGGATTCCTCAAGGTCAACGGAATCGGGTGTCATCATGCACTGCTCCCAGAAACTATCAATTAGCGCAACGAAAGCGTGCGCGAGAGCTATTGGATCTGAGACGCTGGGTCCATTGCCCTGATACAACTCTGCGAACAGGCCTTCTACGCGATCAATGCTGCCATTGGCTATGACCGGTTTGAAGCCAGTATTCATACTTATACTCCGCCCCTGATATCCAGAATAACAATGTTTATACAAGCATACAGAACCATTGTATTACCGTACAAACTGGTATGGGCCGACCACTCCTTGGGAAGGTGTCAATCCTTCAGCATTAGGAAATTGCTCGAATCAAAGTGCAGCCAGGCCTGATCACCGGACCGATCAGAACCCTGGTAATCCTGCTGGGAGACATCCAGAGTATTACCCTCAGCCCCCTCGGGAATAATGCGGTAATAGGTGGTGTTCCCCCAGAAGGCGCTGGCGGCGAGCGTCACCGGCAAACCCCCCGTAGCGGGGCCATTACTCAAAGAAAGATTTTCGGGCCTTACTGCGAGTGTGACCCGATCACCAGCGTGCACGGCCTGATTGTTGGCATTGACCGAGACAGACCCCAGTTCCGCTGACGAGACCACTACCTGTTCCCCGACAGATTCAACGACAACGCCATCGAGCAGATTCATCTGGCCAATGAAATCGGCTACCTTCCGGCTGATGGGTCGCTCGTAAATCTCCCGAGGCGGCGCTTGCTGAAGAATCTGACCCTCATTCATAACAGCGACCCTGTCGGAAAGCGTCAAAGCCTCCTCCTGATCATGCGTGACAAACACGAAGGTAATCCCCACCTGTTGCTGTAGCATACGCAGCTCTATCTGCATTTCTTCTCGCAACTTTTTGTCTAAGGCTCCCAGCGGTTCGTCCAGAAGAAGTACTTTGGGCCTTTTAATTAATGCCCGCGCCAGGGCGACCCGCTGTTTCTGACCCCCAGACATCTCATCGGCGCCGCGTTTTTCAAAGCCTTCCAGCTGA
>Ga0207990_1000115_pt1 | contig 45842 bp, 51 predicted proteins | sample ETNtaG_8_FD_185780 | JGI IMG/M metagenome (GOLD analysis project Ga0207990, IMG submission 185780) | Marine microbial and viral communities from oxygen minimum zone, Eastern Pacific Ocean - ETNP201406SV75 (SPAdes) (version 2) | ecosystem: Environmental > Aquatic > Marine > Oceanic ...
TGTTTCACGGAAACACCACCTGACCTGCACTTTGCTGGCTGGCCGGGCAGGTCTCGAACCTGCAACCTCCTGATCCAAAGTCAGGCGTTCTGCCAGTTGAACTACCGGCCACCACTGCTCCCCCGAGCGTAGTGGGCGGTCGCCATCTAGCCCTTGCGGATGATCACGCCCCTCTGGACAGATCAGCCCTTGCGGACGATGTTGTGCTCCGGGCCGTACGGGAAGCCCGTGATATTGGTGGCGCCCTCGTCGGTGATCACGAGGATGTCGTGCTCCCGGTAGCCGCCGGCGCCGGGGAGCCCCTCGGGCAGCATCAGCATCGGCTCCATCGACACGACCATGTTGGGCTCGAGCACCGTGTCGATGTCCTCCCGCAGTTCCAGGCCGGCCTCCCGGCCGTAGTAGTGGCAGAGCACCCCGAACGAATGGCCGTACCCGAAGGTCCGGTACTTCAACAGGTCGTACTCGGCGTAGATCTCGTTCAACGCCTGCGCAACGTCGCTGCACACGGCGCCGGGCACCAGCCTCTTCTTACCCTCGTCGTGGACCAGGCAGTTGGCCTCCCAGATGCGGAGGTGCTCGTCGGACGCCTCCTCGCAGAACAGGGTCCGCTCGAGGGCCGTGTAGTAGCCGGCGATCATCGGGAAGCAGTTGAGGCTCAGGATGTCGCCCCGCTCGATCCGCTTGGAGGTGACCGGGTTGTGGGCGCCGTCGGTGTTGATCCCCGACTGGAACCAGGTCCAGGTGTCCATCAACTCGACATGGGGGAACGTGCGGGCGATCTCTCGGACCATCGCCTGCGTCGAGTGCAGCGCCACCTCGTGCTCCGGCACGCCCTCGGCGATGGCCTCCACGCAGGCGGCGCCTCCGACGTCGCCGATGCGGGCGCCGTGGGTGATGACGGCGATCTCCTCGTCGGACTTGAGCATCCGCAGGCGCATGCAGTCGGCGGAGACGTCGACGACCTCCGTGCCGGGCAGGGCGGCCCCGACCTTTCCGAGCAGCGCCACGTTGATGTGGTCGTGCTCGACGCCGAGGCGGCCACCGGCCGGCACCAGCGACTGCACGGCCCGGACGTAGTTGTCACGCCGCCAGTCGGTGAACACCACGTTCTCGCCGAACGTCCGACGCCACGGCTGTCCGGCATCGATGTTCGCCGAGATCGACGTCGACGCCTCCTGGGTGACCACCAGCCCGTAGGGGCGGCCGAACGAGCAGTAGAGGAAGTCGGCGTAGTAGTTGACGTTGTGGATCGACGTGAACAGCACCGCGTCGACGCCCCGGTCCGCCATGACCACACGCAACCGGTCGAGTCGGCCCTGCATTTCGACGTCGGAGAACGTGCCCTGCACGCGCTTGCCGTTCGGGATCTGCTTCAGGTCGGGCAGGTCGCCGATCATTCGGACCTCGTCTGACATGGCGGACTTCCTCCGGTGCAACGGTTGACCGGGCGAGCCTAGGGCGCACCCGTCAGCGGCGGTCGTTGACCTCGGCGTCCGGGTCCGGCGCCTGGCCACGGCGACCGTGGAAGACCTCGATCCGGCCCTCCCGCTCACGGGCCGCCCACATCCTCACCCTCGCCCGTTCCGGGATCGGGTCCCCCGCCGGAATCTCGACGCACACGCCGTCGGGACCGAACGTCCACCCGTGGAACGGGCACACGATGCAGCCGTCGATGATCCGCCCACCCTGGCTGAACAGCCCGCCCACGTGCGGGCAGAGGTCCTGGGTCACCCGGACCGCACCGTCGGCATCCCGACCCATGACCAGGTCACGGCCGAAGGCGTTGAACGCCACCAACTCGGGCCCCGGCACCTCGTCGGCGTCGGCGACCACGTACCAACCCTTCGGGAACGGGGGGACATAGCCGGCGTCGGACACCGGGGCACGATACGAGGCTCCACCGCGACGGTGCGGCATCCACGCCCCGTGGCGGTACGGTGTCGCCCGCCATGGGATCCCTGATCAAGAAGCGCCGCAAGCGCATGCGCAAGAAGAAGCACCGCAAGATGCTCAAGCGCACCCGCGCCAAGCGGATGCGGGGTCGGTAGCCGCCCTCAGGCCGACGGCACAGGTGGCGGAAGCGTCCGCACCACCCGCCGTTCCCCTCCCGGGTACTCCCCTTCCACGAACCACGTACTGCCACTCCCCGCGAGTCGCGGCCGCTGTCCGGTCGCGTCCGCCATCTCGTCACGCCACCACACGAGTTCCGGCACCAGGTCGACGGCGGCGGGTTCCAGGTCGTTGCCATGGTCGCCGACCGGCCCACCGAGTTCATCCCAACGTCGATACACCGCAGGCGTCGGACAGGCCACGGGGGGCGTGAGCAGCGTGAACCTCCGCTCCTCGAACGGCAGCGACTCGACCACCTCGCCCATGCCGGTCACCCGGGCCCGACCGCCAACGAGGCAATAGGCCACATCGGCTCCGATCGACGCTGCGGCAACCAGGTCGTCGAAACCGGCCCAGCGCAGGATCGCCGCTGCGTCCGATGAACCACCCCCCAGGCCCGCACCTGCAGCGACGGCCTTCTCGATCCGGACACGGGCCGTCCTGCCCGCCAACCGCAGGGCCCGAACCACGAGGTTGTCGTCGGCATCGACTTCGAGGCCCACCACCTCCAGGCCCACTCCCTCGGACACGACCAGCCGGTCGCCGAAATCGAGGCTGACCATCTCAGCCTCGATCTCGTGGAAACCGTCCAGACGTACGCCGACGACCCGCAGCGACAACGTCAACTTCGCCGGTGCGAACAGCTCGGTGCTCACCGTGTAACGCTCCCTGCGATGGCCGCCCACTGCGCAAGGTCGAGCTCCTCGGCACGCAGCGTCGGATCCACGCCGGCTGCAACGAGCCCCGCCTCGTCGACGAGACCCCGTAGCGCCCCGCGCAGCATCTTGCGCCGCTGGCCGAAGCCCGCCCGCACCAGCCGGAACAGCACCTCCGGGTCGGCGTCGACGGCCGGCTCCGGGAGCCGCACGATGTCGACGAGTGCCGAATCCACACGTGGTCGGGGCAGGAATACCGATGGCGGCACCCGGCCGACCTTCCTCGCCTCGGCGTGGTACGCCACCTTCACCGACGGAAGGCCGTATGCATCGTCGCCGGGTCCGGCGACGAGACGGTCGGCGACCTCGAGCTGCACCATGACCACGAGGCGCCCGATGGCAGGCACGTCGTCGAGCAGGTCGCAGACCAACGGCACCGAGACGTTGTACGGGAGGTTCGCCACCAGCGTCCACGGCCCGTCGCCAAGAAGCGTCCCCCAGCCGACCTCCATGGCATCGGCGTGCACGATGCGCAGGCCCCCCTGGTCGCCAGCCACCTCTTCGAGCACCTCTACCAGCACATCGTCGACCTCGACGGCCGTCACCTCGGCACCCGTCTCGAGCAACGCCAGGGTCAGCGCCCCCACGCCGGGGCCCACCTCGACCACACGGTCGCCGGGGCCCACCCCTGCCAACTCAGCGATGCGACGGACCGTGTTGGGTTCGACGACGAAGTTCTGGCCCAACGAACGCTTGGGCCGGATGTCGTAGCGGTCGAGGAGGCTGCGTACCTCGGTGCGGGTGAGCGTCACGCAGCCGAGGCTACGGGAGTGCGGCTAAGGCAGGTAGCGACCGCACACCGGCCACTGGCCCCGACCACGCAGGTCGTAGAGCGCCTGCGCCATGGCGTCCTGAACGGCCGGCGCCATCTCGGCAGGGTCGAGGCCTACGAGTTGGTCGTGGTACATGCCGGCAACCCAGTCCCAGGTGACCCGGCTGAACTGGTACGCCCCCCTGTAGTTGCCGGTGGGACTGACCGCACCGTAGTTACCGGTTGCCTCGCAGAAGCGCAGAGCCTCCCACTGCTCAGCGGTAGGCCCAACCTCGGCCGGCACCGTCTCGGCGGGGATCGTGGTGGTCGGCCCGGGCGTGGCGATCGCCTCCGCCCGTCGGTCCTCCTCCTCTGCCCTCAGGCGTGCCCGTTCCGCCTGGCGGTCCACCTCGGCCTGCTTGGCCTCCAGGAAGGCAACGAGGGCCTGACGGGCGGAAAATTCGGCCTCAGCGATCTCCGCAGCGAGGGCCAGCGCCTCCGCCTCGAAGCGCAGTTCCTCCCGCCTCATCGCCTCGTTCTCAACCGGATCGGCTTCCGGAAGAGTCGTTGCCGGCGGCGATTCGGCAACCACCGGCGCTACCGGTTCGTCAACGACGGACGAAACTTCGACGGACGCATCCTCGACGGACGAAACTTCGACGGACGAAACTTCGACGGACGCATCTTCGACGGACGCATCGACGACGGACGCATCGACGACCAACTCGATGACGACCTGCTCCGGGGCGCGTTCGGGCGCGGCGGCGGCGGCGGCCTCGGTGGCCGCTCCCGGCGAATTCGGGTTTTCGAACACGAACATCGGCAGTGCCGCAATCGTGGCAAGGACCACGATGAGCACACGCCACCGTTCGATGGTGGGTTCGGCTTCCAGAGCTCCTGTCCCTTTCCCCTCTGGTGGCAACCGTCGTCGGCCGCCAGAGCCAGGTGGAAACCTAGGAAGGCACCCACGGGTAGCGCAACACCAAATTCAATAACCGCGCGAGACCCGCCACGCAGCGCGCGAGGCCAACGGCGAAACCCCGCTATCTACGCCAGATCGATCCCGTAGAAATCACACGCAGTGGCAAATGTCACGTCTGCAACCTCACCAACCGAACGGCCCATCACCTCGGCGACCGCTGCCCCGACATGGGCGACGTTGGCCGGCTGGTTGGTCCGCCCCCTGTGGGGAACGGGCGTCAGGAAAGGCGAGTCCGTCTCCACGAGCACCCGATCGATCGGACAACCGGCCGCTGCCGCCCGGACATCGTCGGCCCCCTTGAACGTCACGATCCCCGAAAACGACAAGAGCGCCCCCCGCTCGAGACAGGCCGCCCCTTCGTCAGGGCCGCCCGTGAAGCAGTGGAACACCGTCCGCTGGGGAACCCCCTCGGCATCGAGCACGGCAAACGTCTCCTCCCACGCCTCGCGGGAATGGATGACGAGGGGCATTCCCCGTTCGTTGGCGAGCGCCACCTGAGCGGCGAACACATCGACCTGCACGTCTCGTGGCGAGTGGTCGTAGTGGAAGTCGAGTCCGGCCTCGCCGACGGCAACGACGGCCGCGTCATCGAGCAGCTCGACGATGCCGTCGGTGCCGAAGCGCGCCTCATGGGGGTGCACGCCGGCAGTCGCCCACACGCCGTCGAACCGGCAGGCCACCTCGATCGCCGTCCGACTCTCCGCCAGGTCCGTCCCGATCGTGACCATCCCCGCCACCCCGGCATCCCGGGCCCGCCCGACCACCTCGTCGGCGTCGCTGCCGAGATGGCAGTGGCTGTCGAACCAGCGAAGGTCCGTGGCGACGCTCACCCGGGCTCGCCGGATTCGAGTGCCTCGAGGTCCACCTTGGCGAACAATGGTGGCGGCTTGTCGATCGGTCGACCCGGCGACAGTTCCGGCCGACGCCAGCCCTCCACCGGCCCGAGGACCTCCTCGAGCACTGACGACGAGAACGGCAGGTACGGAGAGAACGCCACCCGGACCCCGTTGACGGCATCCAGCGCCGTTCCGAGCACCACACGGGCCCGATCAGGATCGGTCCTGACCAGCTTCCACGGCTCGGTGACGTTGAGGTAGGCGTTGACCTCCGCCGCCGCCTCCATCGCCGTCCTCAGTGCCGCACGCAGTTCGACCCGGTCGATCTGGTCCGCGGCCGTCACCAGGGCAGCATCGACCCCTGCCAGAAGTGCCAGGTCGGCGTCGGTGCGGTCGCCGGGTTCCGGCACGACGCCGTCGCACATCGCGTTCACCATCGACAGCACCCGGTTCACGAGGTTGCCCCAGGTGGCGACGAGCTCGTCATTTGTACGCCGGGCTATCTCCTCGACCGAGATGTCGGTGTCGCTCTGCTCCGGGAACGAAGCCGCCAGGGCATAGCGAAGGGCATCCGGTTCGAAGAGGCGCAGGCCCTCGCCGATCGTCAGACCCACCCCCCTGCTGGCCGAAGCCTTGCCGCCCTTGAACGTGAGGTACTGGTTGGCCGGCACATCGGTCGGCAGGTTCAGGTCCCCGTATCCGGTGAGCATGGCGGGCCAGATGATCGTGTGGAACGGAACGTTGTCCTTGCCGATGAAGTACACGGACCGGGCGTCGTCACCCTCCCACCAGTCACGCCACGCCTCGGGGTCGCCCTGCCGCTGTGCCCACTCCTTCGCAGCGGAGAGATACCCGATGACCGCCTCGAACCAGACGTAGATGCGCTTGTCGTCGCCAAAGCCGTCGACTGGCACGGTGACGCCCCAGTCGAGGTCGCGGGTGATGGCCCGGTCCTGGAGGCCCTCCTCGATCCAGCCCTTCGAGAAGTTGAGGACGTGTCGCCGCCAGCCCTCGCGCCCGTCCAACCAGGCCCCGAGCGACTCCTCGAAGTCGGTGAGCCGCAGGTAGAAGTGGTCGGTGGAGCGCACCTCGGGCTCGGCGCCCGTGATCTTCGAACGGGGACCAAGGAGTTCCTCCGGATCCAGGGTGCGACCGCAGTCCTCGCACTGGTCGCCGCGCGCCTCCGCATAGCCGCAGTGTGGGCAGGTGCCCTCGATGTACCGATCCGGCAGGAAGCGACCGGCCTCGACATCGAAGAACTGTTCGCCGGTCCGCCGGTCGATGTGACCCTTCTCGAGCAGCCTCAGGAACATGTCGTGTGTCACGGCCCCATGGTTCTCGGTGCCGGTCGACGTGTAGCAGTCCCAGGTGATCGCCAGGCGTTCCCAGGCGTCCAGGAACTCGGCGTGGTAGCGGTCGGCGATCTCAGCCGGCGTGACCCCCTCGGCATCGGCCCGCACCGTGATGGGGGTGCCGTGGACGTCCGAGCCGCTGACCATCAGCACCCGGTTGCCGGCCAGTCGCTGGAACCGGGCGAATACGTCGGCCGGGAGGTAGGCCCCGGCGAGGTGCCCCAGGTGGCGGGAACCGGAGGCGTACGGCCACGCCACGGCGACGAGGATCGGGACAGGAGGTGTTGACATCGCCTCCGAGACTACCGGTGCCCCTCAGTCGGGCCGGGTCTGTTTCGCTCCGGATCAGCCCTCCAGGGCCAGGCGGTAGGCGCGGCGCCTGTTCACCCCGAGCAGGTTCGCCGCCTCCGCTGCGGCATCCCGGGTCGATGCACCCCTTGCGATCGACTCTGCCACCGCCGCCCGGATCCGGTCGTCGTCGGCCCCCCCGGCGGGCGGTGCACCCCCCACGACGACGACCACCTCGCCCTTCGGCGGCTGCCGGGCCCAGTCGGCCAACTCTGCCAGCGTGCCGCGTACGTACTCCTCGTGGAGCTTCGTCATCTCGCGGGCCACACATGCCCGGCGGTCGTCGCCCAATGAACCCGCCATGTCGGCCAACGTGGCCGCCAGGCGGTGAGGCGACTCGAACAGGACCATGGTGCGTTCCTCGACGGCCAACTCAGCCAGCCGACCTGCCCGGGCGGCACCCTTGCGGGGAAGGAAGCCCTCCATGCACCACCGATCCGTGGGCAGGCCGCTGGCCACGAGGGCCGCAACGGGCGCCGAGGGCCCCGGCACCACCGAGACCCCGTATCCGGCCTCGACCACCCGCCGGACCAGGCGCTCGCCCGGATCGGAGATCCCCGGCGTGCCGGCATCGGTCACCACGGCCACGACCTGACCCTCGGCGAGGCGGCGCAGCACGTCGCCGGCGGCCCGGTCCTCCGTGTGGGCGTCGAGGCGTAGGAGTCGGGCGTCGGTGACGCCCGCATGCTTGAGCAGCCGTCCGCTGTGGCGGGTGTCCTCACAGGCGACCGCGTCGGCGTCGGCCAGCGCCTCGACCGCCCGCGGTGCCAGGTCGCCGAGGTTCCCGATGGGTGTGGCGACCAGCACCAGCCGTCCAGTCCCGGACGAGGCGTTCACTCCCGCACCGTCAACTGGTCGCCGACCCCCAGGCCCCACTTTGCGAAGGAGCCCGACTCGGCCTCGAGGACCATCCGTGCTCCCCTGACACGTCGACCGATGCGACGGCGCTCCATGGTCACGGTGCGCAACACCGTCAGGTCGGCGTCGAGGTGCGCAACGTCGATGGCGAACCTCATGCCCACCGTGTGTACCCGACCTGCCGGCTTCAGGAGGATCGCCCCCTCGATGCCGTCGCGGCCCAGCAGGCCCCGTCGGCGGGTCTGTGGCGAATCGGCCAACTCCAGGCTGGCCAGCACCCGATCACCGCAGACCAACCAAGCCATGCGGCCAGCGTAGATGCCGTTGCCACCGCTCAGGAACAGGCAGCGAGGATCTCCCGGCACCGTTCCCCGGAGGGGAAGGAGGTCTGCGTCCCGGGGCGGGTGACGCTCTCCCCGGCACAGGTCATCCCAAGTCGCAGGGCCGACATCTCGTCCAGGCCAGCGGCCAGACCGGCCACGAAGGCACCGACGAACGCGTCGCCGGCACCGGTGGTGTCGACCGGCTCCACCAGGTCGGCGGGAACCCTCGACACCTTGCCCTCCACCTCCACCAGGGCGACCCCGTCCCCGCCCAGGGTCACGAGAAGGCGGGTGCCGGTGTGCTCCGCATAGGCAACGAGGGCATCGTCGTCGGGTTGCGCTCCGCCTGCAAGGACCGAGAACTCGACCTCGTTGGGGATCAGCCAGTCGGTCCCCCTCAGCAGCTCGGGTTCCAGAGCCGCTGCCGGCGCCGGGTTGAGGACCGTGGGCACCCCCCTGCGACCCGCTTCGGCGAAGGCCGCTGCAGTCGCCGCCTGGGGAACCTCGAGTTGGCCGACGACGACGGACAGGTCTGCGAGCGACCCGACGGCTTCGACGGCCATCGCAACGGTCAGCCCTTCGTTGGCGCCCGGGACGATGATGATCCTGTTCGTCCCGTCCTGCTCGACCCAGATCGGTGCGACGCCGCTCGGCCCGGGCACGACATGGACGTGACCGGTGTCGATCCCGAACGATCCCAGGTTCTGCAGGGTCATCTGCCCGTAGGAGTCGTCGCCTACGGCTCCCGCCATCGTCACCCCCGCGCCGACAAGCGAAGCCATCACCGCCTGGTTGGCGCCCTTGCCCCCGAAGCCCATCTGGAACCGGTCGCCCACGACCGTCTCGCCCGCCTCCGGGACCCGCTGCGCGTAGGCAACGAGGTCGATCATCGTGGAACCGACGACGAGCACATGGCCGGCTGCTGAATCCGAACCCACCACCGTGTGTCCTCCCGGTCCTCGACTGACTCGACCCCTGACGCTACCGAGTGCGACGACCGCTACCGGGAAGTACCCATCTCGTCGTCGACACCTCCACCGGGCGACACTCGAGCCCGAAGCCGACGACGAGCGGAGGACCACATGCCGAGAATCAGCGCCTGGGAGGGTCCGGTCCTCCGATCGGTGGTACCGGTCGTCGAGGCATCCCGGCATGTTGAAACCTCGCGGGACGCCGTCGACCGGGTGGCCCGCTGGATGGCCTACGAGGACTTCGCCCCACCCGACGGGTCGATCGAAGGGCCCTTCGACTTCGGACCCCGACCCGATGCGATCATCGACGCCACCCTGCTCATTTCATCGCTCAACTTCGCCTACACCGACTTCGAATCGGGCGAGCGATTCGAGACCGACTACCTGGGCCGCACCTGGGCCGACGCCGAGGCCCTGTACGCCAGGATCCACCAGGCCCACCTCGGAGACACGCCCATCTTCGACGGCGGCTTCCTCGCCTCCGTCTCCCGACCGGAACTCGGCCTGATCTTCGAGGGCAGCATCGAGATCCCGATGCTCGACGAACGCGTACGGATCCTCAACGAGATCGGCGCTGTCCTGGTCGAGAGATACGACGGCTGCTTCCACAACCTCGTCCGCTCGTGCGAACCCGCCGCCTACGCCGACGGCAACGGGCTCCTCGAACGGCTGACCAGCGAGTTCCCGCGGTTCAACGACGTCAGCGACCACCACGGCCGAACCGTCGTATTCAACAAGCTCGGCCAACTCTGCCTCTGGTCACTGCACGTGGCGCTCTCCGGCACCGGAGCGTTCGCCGTCAGTGACCTCGACCACCTGACCGCATTCCCCGACTACATCCTGCCCGTCGCCCTCGAGGCCATGGGCATCCTCGAATACACTGACGACCTCTCCTACCGCATCGCCGGACAGGAGCTCATCGACCGGGATTCCGACGAGGAGATCGAGATCCGGTCCCACACCATCTACGCCACCGCCCTGCTGACCGACGCCATCAACGCCATCCGCCCCGCCGACCGGCAGGTGGTGATCCCGCAGGTCGACTTCCGACTCTGGAGCACGTACCACGCAGCGTTCCCCACCCTGCGCCCCCACCACCTGACCCGCACGACCATGTACTGAGAAGCAGGTACCCGGCGACCTCACACGTTGAAGCGGAACTCCAGCACGTCCCCGTCGACCGGCAGGTACTCCTTGCCCTCGCTGCGGACCAGGCCGGCCACGCGGGCCCTGGCGTACGAACCGGCCTCGAGGAGGACATCCCAGTGGATCGTCTCGGCCCGGATGAAGCCCCGCTGGAAGTCGGTGTGGATCCGGCCGGCACACTCCGGGGCCGTCGAACCCGCACGGAACGTCCACGCCCGGCTCTCCTTCTCGCCGGTGGTGAAGAAGGTACGCAACCCCAGGCGGTGGTAGGCGGCGTGGATGAAGCGGGGCAGCGCCCCCTCACCCAGGCCGAGGCCCTCGAGCATCTCGGAGCGCTCGTCATCCGGCAACAGCGCCGCCTCGGCCTCGAGTTGGACGCACATGCCAACCACGTCGGCGCCGTCCATCTCGGTGATCACGGGTTCCAGGACCGGGTCAGGATCCTCGACCTGCTCCTCGTCGAGGTTGACGACGGCCACGACCGGCTTGTCCGTGAGCAGGAAGAACGGTGTGAGCAGGTCGCGTTCGGCGGGGCCCATGCCACTTCGGTAGATGGGCGTGCCCTGCTCGAGGTGGGCCTGTGCGGCCTCCAGGGCGGCAACGGCGGCGGCCAGGGAGCGGTCACCCTTGGAGGCCCGGCGTTGCCGGTCCACCTGCTTCTCGACCGTCTCGAGGTCGGCGAGCGCCAACTCGACCTCGAGGATCCGCAGGTGCTCCAACGGATCGGTCGACCCCGGTACGTCCCCGTCCCGGAATGCACGCAGAACGAACACGATTGCGTCGGCCTCCCGGATCCCGGCCAGGAACCGGTTGCCCAGGCCCTCTCCCGAAGCTGCACCCTCGACGAGGCCACCGATGTCGGTGAACTGCACGCTGGCCGGCACCACCCTGGCCGAGGCACTCATGTCGGCCAGCAGGTCGAGGCGGCGGTCGGGCACCTTGGCAACGCCGACGTTCGGGTCGGTCGTGGCGAAGGCGTAGGGGGCCGCCAGGGCACCACCACCGGCCAGTGCGTTGTAGAGGGAGGACTTGCCCGCATTGGGCAGCCCCACGAAGCCGAATCGTTCCACGGTCGCTCCTGCGATCAGGCGGCCCCGGGTGGGCCGGCGGCACAGGCTACGGGGCGAGGCCTCCTGCCCCCTGCGGCACCTGCCACAACCTGTCCAGGGCGGCGATCGACGATGCCGCCGTTAGCCTCATGGCCATGTCGAAGCGCACCAGCCGCCAGAAGGCCAACGCCCGCCGCAAGAAGGCGAACCACGGGCGCAAGCCCAACTTCGGCCGCAACAGCTGACCCGACGCGGCTTCCACCCGCGAGCCTCTCCCCTCCCGTGAACCAGCCCGTCCTCGGCAGAGCAGATGCGGAACCGGGTCCCCAGATCGACACCTTCCCCGTCGACGCCTCCGTCCAACTGGTCCGGTTCCATTCGACCGAACTGACCGCCCTCTGCCCGGTCACGGAGCAACCCGACTTCTACACGATCGACATCGAGTACACGCCCCTCGATCGCTGCATCGAGTCCAAGTCGCTAAAGCTCTACCTCCGGACCTTTTCCGGCACCGGGATCTTCGCCGAGCATCTGGCGCCCCGCATCGCCGACCACCTCGCAGCAGCCGTCGGCACCCCCGTGACCGTCACCCTCGAGCAGGGCATCCGCGGCGGCATCACCACCACCGTCAGCGCCACCTCGAACTGACCCGGGAGGGTTGCCGAGGCACCCGGCGGGTCGGCTACGGTGCCCCGGTCCCGTCGACCACAACCCTGCGTCGGCACGGACATCCCAACTGGAGCGGTGGATGACGATCCCGAGAACCGAATGAACCTGCTCCGGTCCGCCCTCATCCCGCTCCTGGCCGTCGTGCTGGCGATCGCCACAGGCGCGGTCATCATCGAACTATCCGGGCTGAACGCCCTCGAGGCCTACAGGGCCCTGTTCGACGGCGCACTCGCCGACCGCAAGGGCATCGGACGCACCCTGGAGAAGGCCACCCCCCTCGTGATGGGCGGCCTCGCCGTCGCCTTCGCCTTCAAGGCCGGCCTGTTCAACATCGGCGGCCAGGGACAGCTCGTCATCGGCGCCCTGTTCGCCGGCGCCGTCGGCTACGGGGTCACCGGCCTGCCGTGGATCATCCACATGCCCCTCGCCCTGCTCGTCGGAGCCATAGGCGGCGCCCTCTGGGGAATGATCGCCGGCGTCCTCAAGGCCACCCGCGGCGCACACGAGGTGATCACCACGATCATGCTCAACTTCGTCGCCCTCAACATCACCGACTGGCTGACCTCCAAGGCCTGGCGCGAGCCCGGCGTCATCGTCCGGACCCCGGCCATCGAACCCAGCGCTGAGATCCCCCGATGGAGCGAGCTCCCCACCGGATTCGCCCTCTCGGTCGCCGCGGCATTCGCCTGCTGGTACCTGCTCGAACGCACGACCTTCGGCTTCGAGATCCGCTCGGTCGGCCTGAACCCCGAGGCCGCCCGCTACGCAGGCATCTCGGTTTCCCGGATAGTCGTCACCACCATGGCCATCAGTGGCATGCTCGCCGCCCTCGGAGGAGCCATCGAGACCCAGGGCGTCGTCGGCCGCTACGAGCCCGGCTTCAACGCCGGCCTCGGCTTCAACGGCATCACCATCGCCCTCCTCGCACGCACCCACCCGCTCGGCGTCATCCCGGCAGCGCTGCTCATCGGCGCCATGGAGGCCGGCGGTTCGATGATGCAGTTCAAGGCCGACGTCGATGCCGAGATCACGGAGATCATCGAGGCCCTGATGCTGCTGTTCGTGGCCACGCCCATCCTCGTCCGGTGGGTCCTGCGCCGCCGTGAGACCAGCGACATCTCTGTCGGCGCCCACTGGGGTGACGCATGAGCACCCTCACCCGCTACCGCTGGTGGATCCTCACCGCCGCCTTCCTGGTGGCATTCACGCTGTTCACCGCCGAGTTCCAACAGCCGCAGACGACGGCGGTCCTCGCCGCCACGCTGCGCCATTCGACGCCGCTGGTGCTCGGTGCACTCTGCGGGATCCTCTGCGAGCGGTCCGGGGTCATCAACATCGGCATCGAGGGCCAGATGCTCATGTCGGCCTTCGCCGGGTTCTTCGTGGCGTCGTCGACGGGCGACCTGCTGATCGGCGTCGCCGCCGGCATCGGCTGTGGAATGCTCATGGGCACCTTCCTGGCATTCCTCTCGGTCAGCCTCCGGGGCGACCAGATCATCGCCGGCACGGTGCTCAACATCGCAGCCATCGGTCTCACCAGCTTCTTCTTCCAACAGGGCCGCACCCTGCCGTCCGGCAAGACAAGTGTGATCAAGTTGGGGCCGCTAGCCGACCTGCCGGTGGCGGGTCGGGTCTTCTTCTCGAACCGGCCGATCACCTACCTCACGCTGCTCCTCGTACCGGTGCTCTGGTACGCACTGTTCCGCACCACCTGGGGCCTGCGCACCCGTGCCGTCGGCGAGCATCCCAGTGCGGCCGAGACGGTTGGCGTGTCGGTGGTCCGGGTGCGCTACATGAACCTGATGCTCGGCGGCGGGCTCGCCGGGCTGGGCGGCGCCTACCTCAGCCTCGAGTCGGTCGGCTCCTTCGAGCGGCTCATGACCAACGGCAAGGGCTTCGTCGCCCTGGCCGTGATGATCTTCGGCCGCTGGAACCCCATCGGCGCCTGGGGAGCCGCCCTGCTGTTCGGCTACGCCAACGCCGTCCAGACCCAGTTCCAGTTCCGGGGCTGGATGGCCGACGATCCGCAGTTCATCGGCATGATGCCGTTCATCGTCACCATCGTCGTCGTGGCCGGATTCGTGGGCCGGGCCCGACCACCGGCCTCCATAGGCCAGCCCTACAGCCGGGAGTAGCAGGCATGGACGACGCGACCCCTCGAACTCCGGCCCTCGAGGCCATCGGCATCGGCAAGCGCTTCGACACCGTCGTCGCCAACCATGACGTCAACCTCCGGGTCGAGAAGGGCCAGATCCATGCCCTGCTGGGCGAGAACGGCGCAGGCAAGAGCACCCTCGTGAACATCCTGTTCGGCCTGTATCGCGCCGACGAGGGCGAGGTGCGCGTCAACGGCGAGCCGGTACGCATGGACAGCCCGCACGACGCCATCGACCACCACATCGGCATGGTCCACCAGCACTTCCAACTTGTTCCAGTCCTGACCGTGGCGGAGAACATCGTGCTGGGAAACGAGCCCACCAGGGGGCGCGGCCTGTTGGACCTTGACCGGGCCGACGACGAGGTCACCGAGTTGGCGGAGCGATTCGGCCTCGCCATCGACCCGCGGGCCACGGTCGAGGACCTGCCCGTCGGCATGCAGCAGCGGGTCGAGATCCTGCGGGCGCTCTACCGCAAGGCCGACGTCCTGATCCTCGACGAACCGACCGCCGTGCTGACCCCCCAGGAGACCGACCACCTCCTCGAGGTGCTCCGGGGCCTCGCCGCCGAGGGTGTCGCCATCGTGTTCATAACCCACAAGCTCCGCGAGGTGCTGGCGGTCGCCGACCGGGTCACCGTCATGCGCGGTGGCAGGGTGGTCGGCACCACCACGCCCGCCGAGACCGACCAGGCCGGCCTGGCCGAGATGATGGTCGGACGCAGCGTGGTCCTCCGTGTGGCCAAGACCGAGGCACACCCCGAGGCCGGCGTCCTCGAGATCCGGGACCTCCACGTCCGGGACGACCGCGACCGGCCCGCCGTCGACGGCCTCTCGCTCGAGGTCCGCGCCGGCGAGATCTTCGGCATCGCCGGCGTCGACGGCAACGGCCAACGCGAACTCGTCGAGGCCATGACCGGCCTGCGAACCACCGACGCCGGCACCGTCCTGCTCGACGGCACCGACATCACCGGTTGCACGCCCCGTGAGATCAGCGAACTGGGGGTGGCTCACGTTCCAGAGGACCGTGAGAAGCACGGCCTCATCGGACCACACTCGATCGCCGACAACCTCGTGCTGAACCGCTACTTCCGCCACCCCTACGCCCGTCGGGGACTCCGCCAGCACGACGCCATCGACAGAGACGCCGAACGGCTCGTCGCCGAGTACGACATCCGGACGGAATCGATCGGGTCGCCGGCGCGCTCGCTTTCCGGCGGCAACAAGCAGAAGGTCATAACCGCCCGGGAACTGTCGCACGAAGCCCGCCTGCTCGTCGCCTCGCAACCGACCCGGGGCATCGACGTCGGCAGCATCGAGTTCGTCCACCAGCAGATAGTCGGCCAACGCGACAACGGGGTCGCAGTGCTCCTGGTATCGGCAGAACTCGACGAGATCCTCAGCCTGTCCGACCGGATCGGCGTGATCTTCAAGGGCCGCCTGGTCGCGATCACCGATGCCGGCGACATCGACCGTGCAACGATCGGCCGCCTGATGACGGCCGGCGCCGACGCCGCCTGAGGATTCCTCCCGGTCGCCCTCAGCGCCCGAGTGCCTCGGCAATCGCCGGACCGAAGGGCGCTCTCAGCACCCCGACCTCGGTGATGATCGCGTCGACCAGGTCGGCGGGCGTCACGTCGAATGCCGGGTTGTGCACCGCCGCACCGACCGGCGTGATCGCACTCCCCCGGTACTCTGCGACCTCGGCGGCCGGGCGCTGCTCGATCTCTATGGCCGACCCGTCGGGGGTGTCCGGGTCGATCGTCGACAGCGGGGCGGCGACGTAGAACGGCACACCGTGGTGGCGGGCCACCACCGCCAGGCCGTAGGTGCCGATCTTGTTGGCGACATCGCCGTTGGCGGCGATGCGGTCCGCTCCCACGATCGCTGCTCCAACGCTGCTGCCACGCAGAACCGAGGCCGCTGCACCGTCGGCGATCACCGTGCAGGCGATCCCGTCCCGCCCCAACTCGAATGCCGTGAGTCGAGCCCCCTGGAGCACCGGGCGGGTCTCGTCGGCCCAGACATGGAGGGCCGGATTGTCACGGTGTGCCGACCGAATGACGCCAAGCGCCGTTCCGTAGCCGACCGTGGCGAGGGCACCGGCGTTGCAGTGAGTGATGACCTCGTCGACGCCGTCCAGCAGCCCCGCTCCGGCGTCCCCGATGGCCCGGCAGGTGGCGAGGTCCTCGGCTGCCAACCGCTGCGCCGCGGAGGCGACCGTAAGTCGGACATCCTCGGCGGAGCCACCGGATGCACGGGCCTCGGCGAGGACCGTCTCGACCGCCCAGACCAGGTTGACCGCAGTCGGCCGGGTGGCTACCAGGGCCTCCGCCACACCCGCGAGTTCGGCCAGGAGGTCGTCGGCCGAACCAGAATCGGAACAGTCGGCTGCGAGCGCAAGGCCGAAGGCGGCAGTGACGCCGATGGCCGGAGCGCCGCGCACCTCGAGGTCGGCGATCGCCTTCGCCACCCGCTGCCAATCCTCGCATCGCACGTACCGTTCGACCCCGGGCAGGGCAGCCTGGTCCAGCAGCACAACGACGCCATCCACGTATTCGACGGTCAGCGGGTACGGATCCGTCCGATTCCCGGTCACCTGACTACCCTCGCTCGCATGTTCCAGCCTCGCTCCCACGACCGTGCCCCGCTCCGGGATGACAACGATCCTCGCACAGGCACCGAATCCGCGTCTCACGGGAGCCGGTGATGGGCGACGACAGCCTCCGCCTCGAGGGTCGTGTCGCCCTGGTTACGGGAGCCAACAGCCCGATCGGCGCCGCCATCGCCACGACGTTGGCCTCCCACGGAGCCGAGGTCCTGCTCGGCGTCCACCGCGACACCGGCCGCGCCGCCCTGCTGGCCGACAGGCTCGGCGCCCGCTGCATCACCTCCGACCTCGCCGCCGACAGCGGACCGGAGGCACTGGTCGACCACGCACTCGAAGCCCACGGGCGCCTCGACATCCTCGTCAACAACGCCGCCCTGCAGACCGTCGAGCCCCTGGCCGACGTCGACGCCGAAGCATGGGACGCCGTCCTCGACGTGAACCTGCGCGCCGTCCACCTCCTGATCCGCGCCTCTGCCGACGCCCTGGGCCGGGAGTCGAGCGGGTCGATCGTCAACATCGCCTCCATCGAGGCTCACCAGCCGGCACCCGGACACGGCCACTACGCCGCCGCCAAGGCCGCCCTCGTGATGCTCACCCGCTCCGCCGCCCTCGAATACGGTCCACGGGGCATCCGCGTCAACAGCGTGTCGCCCGGGCTGATTGACGACGGGAGCCTGTCCGACCGCTGGCCGGAAGGCGTCGAACGCTGGCTGGTGGCCGCCCCCCTCGGTCGACTCGGCACTCCGGAGGACGTTGCCGGTGCCGTGGCGTTCCTCGCCTCGCCGCAGGCCTCCTGGATCAGCGGCACGGACCTGGTGGTCGACGGCGGCGTCATGACCCGCCCGACCTGGTAGCCGGAACCAGCGGCTACCCGCGGGTCAACTCCGCGATCCGCCCTGCCGCCGACGGCCAGTCGGCAACCAGGTCGTCGCGTCGGCCCAGTTCGAACCCCTCGTCCGTATAGGGCGGCGCCATGGTGGTGCCCAGCAGGGTCCACTCCCCACACGTCGAGGAGCCCTGCCACACGTCGGCCGGGACGACCACCTGGGGCCGCTGGCCCGCCTCCAGGTCGTCGCCCAGGATGACCTCGGCCGCCGAGCCGTCGCCGAACAGCAGCAGCAGGACCGCCGGTGACCCTGCGTAGTGGTGGTACACCTCCGGACCGTCGAGCCGGTGCATCGCCGAGAAGTCCCCGTCGGAGAGCAGGTAGTGGATGGCGCTGGAGTTCCCGTCATGGAGTGTGCGCGCCCAACGCCCGCCCTCGTCCGGCAGGGGAACCAGGCCCAGGAGGGCAGCGACCTCATCGGCCCCGAGATGGCCGCTCATCCGGCTGCCAGCCGTTCGGCCCGCTGCTGCACCTCGACCCGCGCCCGCTCCTCGTCGACGTGCAGCACGACGCCGTCGGCCACCACCGGCTCGCCGGCAACCCACACGTCGCTGACCCGACGGTCGCCACCCGACCAGGCCACGTGGGCCAGCAGTTCGGACGGCTCCGTGACCGGGACGAAGGCATGGTGGTCGAGGTCGAGCCGCTGGAAGTCGGCAGCCCAACCGGGGGTCAGGCAGCCCACGTCCTCGAGGCCCACGGCCCGGCCGCCCGTACGCGTCGCCATGTCGAGCACCTCGGCGGGTCCGACCAGGGTGGCATCGAGTCCTGTGACGCGTGCCAGCAGCGGGGCGATCTTGACCTCCTCCCAGAGGTCGAGGGTGTCGTTCGACGCAGGCCCGTCGGTGCCCAACGCCACGGTCACGCCGGCCTCGAGCATGGCCACCAGCGGTGCGACCCCCGAACCCAGTTTCATGTTGGACAGGGGGCAGTGGGCGACCGCGACGCCGTGGTCGGCGAGGATGCCGATGTCGTCGTCGTCGACCCAGACACAGTGGGCGGCGAGCACCTTCCCGCCGAAGACTCCATGGTCGGCGAGGATCCGTACCACGCTGGAGCCGTACCGGGCCTCGAGTTCGGCGCTCTCCTGGGTGGTCTCGGCGAGGTGGACGTGCAGGACCGCGTCGAGCCGCCGGGCCAGGTCGGCCAACTCGGCGATGCGCTCGACGCCGAGGTCGTAGGCGGAGTGCGGGGCAACCCCGACGGTGATCCGACCGGCGGGGTCGTGGTGTCGGGCGTGGAAGGCCTCGACCTCCTCCGGGCGTCCCTCGCCGTGCCGCACCGACAGCACTCCGGGGGTCATCACCAGCCGTGCGCCGGATGCCTGCACGGCCTCCACCACGGCCTCCTCGTGGAGGTACATCTCGCAGCTCGTGGTCACGCCGGAGCGAAGCATCTCGGCAGAGCCGAGCGCCATCCCCCACCAGACGTCCTCGGACGTCAACCGGCCCTCGCGGGGCCACATTGCCTCCGTCAACCAGCGCCACAGCGGCAGCCCGTCGCCCGCCCCGCGAACGAGGGTCATCGGGGTGTGGCAGTGGGCGTTCACGAGCCCCGGCATCACCAGCCCGCCGATGTCGCGCACCGTGGCCCCTTCCACCTCCGGGGCATCGGCTGCGGCACCCACCCAGCAGATCCGACCGTCCTCTACGTCGAGGACTCCCGGGGCGTGCACCGTGCCCGCCTCGTCACACGTCAGGACCGTGTCGGCCAGGTATCTGGTGCGCCCCACCGACCGGACGCTAGTTCGCACAAGCGGCGCTTCCCGTGCCAGCGGCGCTCCGGTAGCCTGCCCCATGGAGACGGCATCGACGGCCCCGGATCCGGCCACCATCAGGCGGGCACCAAAGGTCGTCCTGCACGACCACCTCGACGGGGGACTCCGCCCGGCCACGATCATCGAGTTGGCCGACCTCCACGGCTACGACGGCCTTCCCACCACCGACGTCGACGAACTGGCCGCCTGGTTCGTCAGCGGCGCGGACCGGCGTGACCTCGGCCTCTACCTGGAGACCTTCGCCCACACCGTCGGCGTCATGCAGCATGTCGACGCCTGCCACCGGGTCGCCGCCGAGTGTGCAGCCGACCTGGCCGACGACGGCGTCGTCTACGCCGAGGTCCGCTATGCGCCGTCTCTCCTCACGCAGGAGGGCCTCGCCCTCGAACAGGTCATCGAAGCGGTGCAGGCGGGGTTCGCCGAGGGTTCGGCCGGCACGGGCCTCACCGTCGGCACGCTCCTCACGGCGATGCGCACAGACACCGACTCCCTGCAGATAGCGGAGGCGGCCGTGCGCTATCGGGACCACGGCGTGGTCGGGTTCGACATCGCCGGACGCGAAGCCGGCTACCCGCCCACGATGCACCTCGAGGCCTTCCAGTACCTCCAGCGCGAGAACTTCCACTTCACGATCCACGCCGGCGAAGCCTTCGGTCCGGCCTCGATCTGGGAGGCGATCCAATTCTGCGGCGCCGAGCGGCTCGGCCACGGCGTCCGCATAGTCGATGACATCACCACCGACGCCGACGGCACCCACCGACTGGGGCGCCTGGCCGCCTTCGTCCGCGATAGGCGCATTCCGCTCGAGCTCTGCCCCACCTCCAACGTGCACACCGGTGCCGCCGCCTCGATCGCCGACCATCCGATCGGCGCCCTGCGGGCACTCGGATTCCGGGTCACCGTCAACACCGACAACCGCCTCATGAGCGGTGTGTCGATGAGTTCCGAGTTCAAGGCCCTCCGGGACGCCTTCGGGTGGGGGCTCGGCGACTTCCGCTGGCTGACCATCAACGGCATGAAGAGCGCCTTCGCCCCATTCGATGAGCGGCTCGCCCTCATCGAGGACGTCATCAAGCCCGGGTACGCGGAGCTGGCCGGCACCGCCGTATAGCGCACGCCCCACCTGACGCTCGATCACCGGCGCGTGCTAGGCACTCCCGATGCCCACCCTTTCCGAAGCCGCCTCGCGCCGAATCGTGGAAGGCGCCGGTGTGGCCGTGTCACCGTGGGCGACCGCCGCTGACGCCGGATCGGCCGAGGAGGTCGCCGCCTCGCTCGGGCTTCCCGTAGTGGCCAAGCTGTGCGGGGGCGCCATCGCCCACAAGACCGAACGCGGGCTGGTCCGCCTGGGGCTCTCATCACAGGACGAGGTCGGGGCAGCCGCGGCCGACCTGCTGGCCGCCGCCCGACCTGAGGACGGAGACGTCGAGTTGCTCGTCAGCACCATGGTGAGCGGCAATCGTGAGCTCATAGCCGGACTGGTCCGAAACGAACAGTTCGGACCCTGCGTCATGCTCGGCCTCGGCGGCATCCTCACCGAAGCGGTCGCCGACGTGGCCTTCCGGCTGGCGCCCCTCGAGCGGGACGACGCCCTCGACCTCATCGACGACCTCGGTGCCCAGCTCCTGCTCGATGAGTTTCGGGGCGAACCGGCCGTGGACCGCGAAGCCCTCGCCGACACCCTGATGGCGCTCTCCCGCATCGCCGAGGACCCGGAGGTGCTGTCGGTCGACCTGAACCCGCTGATCGTCGACGACGGACAACCGGTCGCCGTCGACGCCCTGGTCGAGACCGCCTGATGCCCCGCGACCTCACCCCCCTGTTCGAACCCCGGGGCGTCGTCGTCACCGGCGTGTCGAGCCACCCGGGCAAGTTCGGCTTCGTCGCCCTCCACAACATCCTCTCCTGCGGCTTCTCCGGCCCGGTGTTCGCCGTCGGACGCGAAGAGGGTGAGGTGCTCGGCCACCCGGTCCTCGCCTCCATTGCCGACCTGCCCGACTGCGTTGCCGACCTGCTCGTCCTGTGTACGCCGGTCGGCGCCAACGAGGAGATGGTCCGTATCGCCGCCACCCGCGGCGTACGAGCCGTGTTCTGTGCCGCCGGCGGCTACTCCGAGGCAGGACCCGAGGGCGTGGAGGCCGAGGCGCGGCTGGTGGCGCTGGCCGCCGAACTCGATCTGGTCCTGGCGGGCCCGAACGGACAGGGCGTGGTGTCGACACCGGCCGGCCTCTGCGCGCAGATCGTGGCGCCCTACCCGCCACGGGGCCGCATCGGCGTGGCCTCGCAATCAGGCAACTTCGTCTCGGCATTCCTCAACTACGCCGGACAGACCGGCATCGGCATCAGCCGGGCCGTCTCCGCCGGCAACGCCGCCGCCACCAGCATCGCCGACTACCTCGAGTGGTACGCCGACGACGACGAGACCGACGTTGCGCTGTGCTACCTCGAGGGCCTCTCCGACGGGCGGGCCTTCTTCGAACGCGTCCGCGAGGTCACGCTGCGCATGCCGGTCGTCGTCGTCAAGGGCGGAACCACTGCCGGCGGCCAACGGGCAGCCGCCTCGCACACCGGATCGTTGGCCGGCGACGACCGGATCTTCGACGGCATGGCAAGGCAGGCGGGGCTGGTGCGGGCCGCCACGATCGAGTCGGCCTTCGAAGCTGCAGCCACCTTCGCCACCCAGCCCATGCCCTCCGGCGACCGGGTCGTGGTGCTCAGCACCGCAGGCGGCTGGGGCGTCGTGACCGCCGATGCCGTGACGCTCCACCCCGACCTGACGTTGACACCGCTGCCCGACGACCTCCTGGCCGACATCGACAGGATGCTTCCGCCCCGGTGGAGCCGCAACAACCCGGTCGACCTTGCCGGCGGCGAGACCCGGGACACCATCCCCGACCTGCTGCACCTCACCGCCGCCCACCCCGAGGTCGATGCGATCATCCAACTGGGCATCGGGATCCAGGGGAACACCGCTGCGCTGACCCGAAGTGGCCCCTTCCATCCCGACCACGGCCTCGAACGCATCGTCGACTTCCACGAGCACCAGGAGCGCCGCTATGCCGAGGCCGCAGCGGCGGCCTCCGATGCCCACGACAAGCCCGTGCTGGTGGCATCCGAGTTGGCCGTGGCTCGACCCGACAACCCGATGGTCACTGCCGTCCGCGAATCGGGGCGACTCTGCTACGCCTCAGCGGACCGGGCCGTCACCGCCCTCGGCCACCTGATCCGATACGCCCGCCGTCGAAGGGGCCGGACCTGACGCTCAGGCGCTGGCTGCCCTTAGCACCGCCGCCAGGTTCCCCCGTCGGCCGACCACGACCTCGTCGAGGTCGAGGAACCCCGCCAGGCGTTCGAGTTCGGTCGCCAGTTCTGCGGCCACCCGTTCCCGGTCGACCCCCTCCTCGGCGTACACGCCCCGGGCCAGCAGGCGCCCTGCGGCACGGTCGGCCTTGACGTCGACCCGACCGACCATCGTGTCGCCGAGCAGGAACGGCAGCACGTAGTAGCCGTACTCGCGCTTCTCGGACGGCACGTAGATCTCGATCCGGTACCGGAAGTCGAACAGCCGCTCGGCCCTCGGGCGGAACCACACCACCGGATCGAACGGCGACAGCAGCGCCCGGGCGTCGACCCGGCGCGGCAGGACCGCCTCCGGGTGCCGGAAGCCCGGCTCCCGCCACCCCTCGACCGACACCTCCTGGAGGCGGCCTGCTTCGACCATCTCGGCGAGGCGGGGCCGTACCTCGGCCAACCGGAGTCGGAAGTAGTCGGCCAGGTCGGCAGCCGTGCCGACCCCGTGGGAACGGGCGGCCCGCTCCAACAGGTCCCGTTGGGCTTCGTGCTCGTCCGGCGTCGGCAGGGAACGGACCTCCTCGGGTACGAGGTTCGGCAGGGGGTGGAACTCCTTTTCGAAATTGCCCGTCCGCGTGATCCCGACATCGCCGACCCTGAACAGCCAGTCGAGGGCACGGCGCCCGTCGGACCGTCCACCCCACCACTTGCCCTGCCTGGGACGGGGGTCGCTCAGGTCGCCGGCGAGCAGAGGAGCGTTGCGCCCCACCTCGTCCAGCACCTGGCCCACATACGCGGCCTGGGTGGTCGCCATGGCGTGGAGTCCGGCCCAGGTCTCACCCTCGGACGCCCGCTGCCTGCACCAGCGCAGCAGCGGCTCCAGCGCCACCGGAACGACCGATGCCTCGTGTGACCACGCCTCGAACATCTCGCCGGACCGCCACAACCAGTCGTCGAGTGCCGCACGGTCGTATGGGCCGAGGCGGCTGTACACCGGCAGGAAGTGGGATCGGCACACGGCCTGGACCGAGTCGAGCTGCAACAGCACCAGGCGCCCGAGGACACGCCGGAAGTGCCGGACGTCCACGCGGCCCGACGGTGCAGGATCGGTGAAGCCCTGTGCAGCCAACGCCATGCGGCGGGCGGCACCGATCGACAGGTCGGGCCTCGACATGGAACGCAGTGTGGCGCATTGATCCCAGACCTGCTGACCCGGGCACCGACCCGTCTACCCTGACCTCCCATGCTTGACCATGTCTTCACCGACGCCATAGGTGCCCTCCGGGAAGCCCTCGAGGCAGCACGCCTCGAACGGCTGGCGCTCGAGGAACGGTTCCAGGCCGACGTGATGCTCGGCGACCTGATCTGGGAGACCTCCTACGGCCTCCCGGGCGAGGGCGAACCACCGCGCGTCCGTTGCGACCTCACGCTGGAGTGGCCCACCTGGTCCCAGACCACCTACCGCCAGTGGACCCTCGACGGAGAGACCGGTGAGCCGCCAGAGATCACCATCGAGGTGGTGGTCCGGGTCCAGCGACTGGTCGGCAGCCCCGACCCTTCGACCGTGATCGCCGTGCTGCCCGACCCCCCGTCCGTGGGAGACGTGGAACTCGAGGCGACCGGCCCCACCGTCGAGACCATCTACGACCGCGGCCTGGACGACCCCGACTGGGCGATCGAGTTCTCGTACGAGGGCACCTACGAACTCGACGGCGAGGCCCTCGAGGACGGCGCCGTCCTCGACGACCACTTCGGTACCCTCGGCGGCTGGGTCAGCAGCACGCTCGTCCGGCTGGGCGACCTCGACCTTGAGTTCAGGCCGCCCGACCTGCAGGCGTCCCCCTGAGGGACCCGCTCAGACGCCGTCGGCGATGCCACCACGGAAGGGTCGCAGGTCCTCGAACTCGGGGTCGCGGCCTTCCGCCTTGGCCGTGAACGACTCGACCATGTCGGTCGGATGGAACATGCCCGCCTGCCAGGTGGCGATGTGGTCGAGGGCGTCGGTGGTCGAATGGTCGCGCGCGTAGCGGACCATTTCCTTGGTGCCCCAGATCGCCAGGGGTGACTTCGAGGCGATCTCGACGGCCACGGCATGCACGCCGGCCAGCAGCGACTCGTGGTCGGGGAACACCTCGTTGACGAGGCCCACGGACTTCGCCTCGCCCGCCGGCATCCGACGCCCCGTGTAGGCCAACTCGCGGCATACCCCGTCGGGAATCAGCTTGGGGAGCCGCTGCAGCGTGCCCACGTCGGCGGTCATGCCGATGTTGATCTCCTGGATGCAGAAGAAGGCGTCCTCGGTGGCGTAGCGCATGTCGCAGGCGGTGACCATGTCGACGGCGCCGCCGATGCAACCGCCCTGGATCGCCGCCAGCACCGGCATGCGGGCCTTCTCGAGGCAGCTGAAGGTCTCCTGGAGGTGGAGGACGTTTGCACGCAGGTTGGCCCTGGTCCGGCCCTTCTCGGCGGTTCCCCCACCGCCGTCTCCGGCGAACACGGCCAGGTCCATGCCGGCGCTGAAATGGCGGCCGGTCGAGGCCAGGACCATTGCCCTTGCATTGCCGGTTGCGTCCAACTCGCGTACCAGCGCTGGAAGCTCGCCCCAGAATGCTGTTGTCATCGTGTTGAGCTCGTCTCCCCGGCACAGCGTGACCGTGGCGATGCCGTCGGCGAGGTCGATGTCGAAACAGGAATAGTCGTCGCTCATGGCGCGGACGCTATCCCGTTGCCGCCCGGGGCTCCGAGGCGGGCAGGAGCGGGCTCAGTCGAGGACCCGTTCGGCGATGGCCGCCAGGTTGGCCTCGGGCCTTGCGCCCAGGTGCCCGATGATCTCGGCGGCGGCGATGCTGCCCAGCCGGGCGGCACGCTCGAGCGGTGCACCCCTGCTGAGCCCGGCCAACACCCCCGAGGCGTACAGGTCGCCGGCGCCCGTCGTGTCGACGACCCCGTGGTCGAGTTCGTCGGCAGCCACCCGGATGCGATCGGATCCCGCAACCACGAGCGAACCGTGCCTGCCGAGTGTCACGAAGGCGACGTCGACGTCTTCAGCGACCGCTTCGGCGGCAAGTTCGAGGTCGTCCACCTCGTACAGGGCGCGTAGTTCGTGTGCGTTTCCGAAGAGCACGTCGACCCGCCCGCTGAGCAACTCTCTCCAGTCGGCACGGTGCCGCTCGACACAGAACGAATCCGAGAGCGTCAGCGACACCGTCCGCCCCGCCCCGCCGGCCACGTCCATGGCGTGACGGATCCCGGCCTTGGCGGGCTCCATGTCCCACAGGTAGCCCTCGCAGTAGAGGTGGGAGGCCGAGGCGACGAGCGCCTCGTCGATCTCGTCGGGACTGAGGTGGGCGGAGACGCCGAGGTAGGTGTTCAGCGTCCGTTGGGCATCGGGCGTGACCTGGATGAGGCAGCGGGCGGTCGGAAGCCCGTCGACCTTCCCGGGAACGTCGAAGCCGACGCCGGCAGCACGCAGGTCGCTGCGGAAGACCTCGCCCAGGTCGTCGGCGGCGACGAGCCCCAGGTACGCCGCAACTCCTCCGAAGCCGGCGACGCCGACCATGGTGTTGGCCGCCGAGCCACCGGAGGCGACGATCCCCGGGGGCATGACCGCTCCCAGCAGGTCGGCCCGTTCACCGTCGATGAGCGTCATGGAGTTCTTGACCAGACCGTGGTCGACGATGAAGGAATCATCCACCTCGGCGATCACGTCGACGATTGCGTTGCCGACACCCACTACGTCGATGCTCGGTTCGCTCAAGGGGGATCTCTCCGATGGTCGCTCGATCGTCCTACGGCCGGACAGTCTGCCAACGGGGACCCGTCGATGACACGGCCGACCGAAGTCCCGCCCACACGCGCCGAGGCGCCGGCCCCGAAGGAACCGACGCCAGGGCTGTCGCCCGAGGACAGGTCAGGGGATCAGGTCAAGCAACCAGTCCTCTCGCGATGGCGCCACTCAACCGCTCGGAGGCGGTGAGCCCCTCGCGGCGCCTATCACGGTCACGCCGTCGCCCCACGGCGATCGCAAGGGCGAAATCGTCCTCGACGGGGAACTCTCCCTCGCCGAGCGTGGGCAGGTGCGGGAGGGGCATGTCGTGCCGACGCGCCATGCGTCGCCCACCCCACCGTTCGGACCTTCGGCCCGTGAGTAACATCGTCTCCCCTTCCCGACCACCGGCGAACCGGCGGCCTGTCGGGGGACCGCTCCGCCTCCGGAAGTTCCGGAGGATCGCAACGGTCCCTACTCCGCACCTGCATTCCACACGCTCCACGCGCTCCTTGGGTTGCGGACGCGTGACGATCCACGCGCGGTTTGCCTAAGGAACGGCTCGAGGCGCGCGCTCCCGTGTCGTCCCATCACGGTCCGCGCGAATCCACGCTCCTCCCCACCGCTAGCCTCCGGCGGCAATGGACCATGCGCCCTCCCACCGGCTGCCGCGCCATGCCCTCCCCCGACGCTACGAACTGACCCTGCGCCCCGACCTCGGGGAGCACCTCTTCACCGGAGCCGTCACCATCGTGGTCGACGTCATCGAACCGGTCGGCGCCCTCGTCCTGAACGCCGCCGAGCTGTCCATCCACGCCGCCACCTGGACGGATCCGCAGGGAACCACGGATTGTGCCGTGGACCTCGACAGCGAACTCGAACAGGTGCGGCTCACCCCACCGGGCCAGATCGCTCCCGGTGAGGGTCGGCTGGACCTGACCTTCGCCGGCGAGATCAACGACCGCCTCCGTGGCTTCTACCGGAGCACCCTGATGGATCCAGAGGGAACGACACATTCCATCGCCACCACGCAGTTCCAGGCCACCGACGCCCGGCGCTGCTTCCCGTGCTTCGACGAACCCGACATGAAGGCCGTCTTCGGCGTGACCCTCGACGTTCCGAGCGGCCTCTTCGCCGCCTCCAACGGCGCCGAAACCTCACGCACTCCGCTCGGCGACGGCCACGACCGCGTCCGATTCGCCGACACGATCCCACTGTCGACCTACCTGGTCGCATTCGTCGTAGGCCCCCTCGAAGCCACCGACCCGATCGACGTCGACGGCGTGCCGGTCCGGGTCATCCATCCTCCCGGCAAGGCACACCTCACCGACTTCGCCCTCGATGTCGCAGCACATTCGCTGCGCTGGCTCGCCGACTGGTACGCGATTCCGGTGCCGGGCGGCAAGGTAGACCTCGTAGCACTGCCCGACTTCGCCTTCGGCGCCATGGAGAACCTCGGCTGCATCACCTTCAGGGAGGTGCTCCTGCTCGTCGACCCGGAGGCCGCCACCCGACAGGAACTCGAAAGCGTCGCCGCCGTGCTCAGCCATGAACTGGCCCACCTCTGGTTCGGCGACCTCGTCACCATGCGCTGGTGGAACGGCATCTGGCTGAACGAGGCGTTCGCCACGTTCATGGAGCTCAAGGCCATCGAGGACTACCGGCCCGACTGGGAGGTATGGACAGGCTTCGGTGCCGCCCGGACCGCCGCCTTCGACGTCGACTCGCTCGCCTCCACCCGACCGATCGAGTACCCGGTCGTGACCCCGGAGGACGCCGAGGGCATGTTCGACGTGCTCACCTACGAAAAGGGGGCGGCGGTCGTCCGGATGCTGGAGCAGTTCCTCGGAGAAGAGGCCTTCCGGGCCGGCGTGCGCCGCTACCTCGCCGAGCACCTCTACGGGAACACCGACAACGAGGACCTCTGGGACGCACTCGAGGCGGCCTCGGGTCAACCCGTGCGCAGCCTCATGCACGCGTGGATCTTCCGGGGCGGGCACCCCCTGCTCGAGGCGGGTATGGGCGAGGACGGTTCGCTGCAACTCACGCAGTCCCCCTTCCGGTACGACGGGACCGACGACGGCACCCGCTGGTCGGTTCCCGTCCGGTTCCGGACCGTCACCGGCGAACACCGGGTGCTCCTCGACCCGTCGCAGGACACAACCGTCGTCGACGCCGTGACCGACATTGCCGACCTGCGCTCGCTCAACGTCGACGCCTCGGGCTTCTACCGCACGACCCTCCCGCCGGCCCCCGGGTCGCCGGCAACCGAGCGGGCCGCAGCAGCGTCCGACCGGTGGGCGCTGGTGCTGGCCGGACGGGCGGGACACGACTCGTTCCTCGAACTTGCCGGGTCGCTGGCCGACGACGTCGACCTCGGTGTCTGGCAGGCGATCATCGGCGGCCTCACGACACTCGACCTGCTCGCTCCCGGCCGCTTGGCGGAACGGGCGGCCGCCATCCTCGGACCGACGGTCGAACGGCTGGGTTGGGACCCCATTCCGGACGACGACGGTCGCGTCCGGCAACTCCGGGGCCTCATGCTCACCGCCGCAGGCACGATCGCCTCAGACGCAGACGTCATCGCCGGGGCCCTGGCCCGGTGGGACGAACCGATCGACGACCCCGCCGTGGCGACGGCGGTCGTGACCGTCGTGGCCGCTCACGGTGACGCAGATGCCTACGCCAGGTGCAGAACGCGCGCCCGCCTGGCCGAAACCGCCCAGGTCGAACAGCGGCACCTGCGTGCCCTCACCCGCTTCCCGGGTCCCGACGAGGTTTCGAACCTGCTCGACGAACTCCTCGACGGCGGGATCCGCAGCCAGGACGCCCCCTATCTGCTGCGCGACGCCCTGGCACACCCGCGACACCGCAACTTCGTCTGGCACACGGTCACCAACCGCTGGGACGAGGTGATCGCACGGTTCCCCTCCAACAGCATCGCCCGCATGCTCGGTGGTGTCCGATACCTGGTGGACTCCGATACAGATCCCGGAGTCGAATCCTTCATCGAGGCGCACCCCGTCCCACAGGGGGACCTTCAGGTGGCCCAGCACCTCGAACGGCGACGAATAAACCAACGCCTGGCCCAGCGCCTGGCCGAGAGTTGACGAACCCCTCAGCCCTTCGGAACCAACTCCAGCCGGAACGAGGCATCGATGCCAGACAGGGTGGCGACGAACCGGTGTGCCCTCGACGACGGGTCGATCACGATGCACGTGAACTGCTGGCCGGCCCGGGCCACCCGGACCGGTGGGTCGCACGTCACCTCGCCGACATCACCAAGGTCGGCGACGAGACGCTCCCCGACCTCGACGGCCACGTCGACGGCACGCACGAGCGACACCCCTGTGGAAACCCTCATCTGGTCGAGGTGATCCGGACGGGTCACCTTCACCGGGATATCGACACCGGAGATGATGGCCGTGCACGACACCGGGCCGAGCCCATCAAGCGTGATCTCCGGGCAGGCGACGACCGTGACCACCTCGGGGTGGTCGGGCACGAGGCCGGCGGGAATGGCCTGCTCCAGTGCTTCGACATCGACCGCAGCAGGACGGTCTGGTGAGCCACAGCCCACCACGACGACCACCACGACCAGCGCAAGCAACCGGGACATCAGGCCCACCCGGCGGCCACCGCCAGCGCATCGTCCCAACCCACTCCCTGCTCGAGGAGACCCCTGCCCTGCATCACCTGGCGTGGCCGGTTCATGCCGAGAACTGCCGTGAGTTGCCCCCTGCGCCCGTAGAAGGCGGCGAAACGACGCTCGTCGGTCGAGCCGTCGACCACCCTCACCTCGTCGTCGGGATGGGGACGCCCCGCCAACTGGATCTTGCGGTCGTACTGGTCGCTCCAGAACCATGGCACGGGCGCGAACACCTCAGCCTCCTCATCTGTGGCCAGCAGGCGCCGGGCGGCATGGCGACCCTGCTCGACCGCGTTGTCCCAGTGTTCCACCCGCATCGACTCTCCGGTACGCGGGTCGGTCCAACGGGCCACGTCGCCGGCCGCGACGACATTCGGGGCGGCGAGGCAGGTGGGATCACAGACCACGCCGTCGTCGAGCGTCAGGCCGGATCCCTCGAGCCACTCGGTGTTCGGCACCACGCCGATGCCGACGACCACCAGGTCGGCGTAGACGTCAGAGCCATCGGCCATCGCGACGGTCATGGCGCCGGGCTCACCCGCAACGGACGAAACGCCTACCCCGCAGCGAAGGTCGACGCCGTTGGCGACATGCACGTCGGCGACCACTGCACCCATCTCCTGGCCCAGCACACGGGCGAACGGCGCCGGAAGTGCCTCGACGAGCGTCACGGAGGTGCCCCGTCCGACCGCGACCGATGCCACCTCGGCGCCGATGAAGCCGGCGCCGATGACGACCATCCGACGTGCACCGTCATCGAGTGCCGCCCGGATGGCGAGGCAGTCGTCGAGCGTCCGCAGGGTGTGGACGCCCACAGGGCCTCCGGTGCCCGGCAGGGTGCGACACCGTGCCCCGGTGGCGATCAGGAGGCCGTCGAAGGGCTCGGCCACCCCGTCGACCTCCAACTCCCGGGCAGCGACGTCGAGCCCGGTGGCCCGCACCCCGAGCCGCAGGTCCAACCCGAGCGGTTCGAGCTTCTCTGCGGGGGTCAGGAGCGCCCGCTCGGGTTCCCAGTCGCCGGCGAGGACCTGCTTCGAAAGCGGTGGCCGGTCATAGGGCTGGTGCGGCTCGTCACCGATGAGGCTGATGCGGCCCCCGAAGCCGTCACGGCGCAGAGTCTCGGCGGACCGCAGGCCGGCCAACGAGGCGCCGACGATGGTGACGGAGTCCCTCACCGGCTTGGCCCAACCCGGCCGGGGCCGCCAGATGGTCCGGTCAGTCCTCTATCGCGATCGCCTGCTTCGGACAGCGTTGGACGGCTTCCTCCATCTTCTCGCGGCGGTCTTCGCCGGGAGCCTCGTTCAGGACATAGAGGAAGTCGTCGTCCCGCACCTCGAACACGTCGGGGGCGATCGCCATGCAGATGGCGTTGCTCTCACAGAGGTCATAGTCGACGACGATGCGCATCGGTCTCTCCAACAGGATGGTGGGCGTGTGTGGGGATCGTATTCGGTCGGGGCGGCCTGCTGCGATCTCAGGGCCTGTCGGCACCGACCACCCACATGGCGAAGTACTGCGCTCCACCACCGTAGGCGTGCCCGAAGGCCCGTCGCGCGCCCTCTACCTGGTGGTCGCCGGCCATCCCCCGTACCTGGAGCGCCGCCTCGGCGAAGCGGATCATGCCCGAGGCCCCGATCGGGTTGGATGAGAGCACCCCGCCGGAACAGTTCACGGGCAGGTCGCCGCCGTCGAGGTGCGTGGCCCCCTCCTCCACCATGCGCCATCCGGCGTCGCGTTCGGCGAACCCGATGCTCTCGAGCCACATCGGCTCATACCAGGAGAACGGCACGTACATCTCCGCTACGTCGATCTCGGACCGGGGATCGGAGATGCCCGCCTGCCGGAACACGTCGGCGGCGCAGTCCCTGCTGGCCTGCGGATCCACCTCGTCACGTCCCGGGAAGTTGTTGGCCTCGGACCGCATCGCCGTGCCGTGCACCCAGGCCACCGGTCCGGCCGCGGCATCGCCGGCAGCCTCGTCACCGAGAACCATGGCGCAGGCACCGTCCGATGAGGGACAGGTCTCCGAGTAGCGGATCGGGTCCCACAGCATCGGCGCCTCGACCACCTGGTCGAAGGTGAGGTCGTGCTGGTGGAGGTGGGCGTAGGGGTTTCGGAGTGCGTGCTGCCGGTCCTTGAAGGCGACCATGCAGCCGATCAGGTCCGGGGCTCCGGAGCGTGCCATGTAGTGGCGGATGATCGGCGAGAAGTAGCCGCCGGCACCGGCGTTGATCGACACCGAGAATGGCTGCGGGAGGGAAAGGGCCCAGGTGGCGTTGGACTCGGACTGCTTCTCGAAGCCGATGGTCAATACCCGGCGGTGGATGCCGCCCTGGACGAGGGAGGCGGCGACCAGCGCCGTCGAACCCCCTACCGAACCGGCGGTGTGAACCCGGAGGATCGGCTTGCCCACACACCCCAGTGCGTCGGCGAGGTACAACTCGGGCATCATCACGCCCTCGAAGAAGTCGGGGGCCTTGCCGATGACGACGGCATCCATGTCGGACCATTCCAGTCCGGCGTCGACGAGGGCACGCAGGGCCGCCTCGCGGACCAGCCCGGCCATGGATACATCGCCACGCGTCGACTGGTACTTCGTCTGTCCGACGCCGAGGACGGCGGTGCGCTGCTTCGCCACGATCAACCCCCCGTCATCACGCAGACGAGGTTCTGCTGGAGGCAGGGCCCGGAGGTGGCATGCGCCAGCGCCCGGTCGGCCCTGTCGTCGATGATGCGACGGGCCGCCTCGGCGATTCGCACGAGGCCGGCGGCCATCAGGGTGTTCGCGGCAAGCGCACCACCCGACGGGTTCACCTCGGTCGCAGCTCCCAGGCCGAGCTCACGTACGAGGATCGCCTCCTGGCTGGTCGTCGGACTGTGCAACTCGGCGATGTCGAGGGACTCGATCGCCAGATCGGCCGTGGCGCAGGCGACCGATGCGGCGAGTTCCGCCGACGGGGCCCTGGTGAGGTCTCGTGTACCGAGCCCGTGGGCATCGATGCGGTGGTCGATGCCCCGGATCCAGGCCGGCCGGCCACAGAGTTGGCGGGCCCGATCCCCTGCAGCCAGGACGATCGCGCAACCACCGTCGGACTCGGCGGCCAGGTCACTCGGCCGGAGCGGGTCGGCTACGGGCACCTCAGCCATCACGTCTGCTACGGCCATGTCCGGGGAGAAGCGGACGGCGTTCGGATTGCCCACGGCGTTGCGCTGGCTGCGTACGGCGATCTCGGCCAGGTCCTCGCCGCTCACCTTCCCGGCCTCGAGCAGCAGGCGGGCCTGGATGGCGGCGACGGCATCCGCAGGTGGCCATAAGGGCGCCAGGAAGTAGGGGTCGAGCTGGAGCGCGAGCACGTCACGCAGCGACCCCGGCGAGGACTTCCCGTACGAAAAGACCAGCGCCGTGTCGATCTCGCCCGCCTGGAGCTTCACCCACGCCTCGTAGAGGGCGAAGGCGCCGTCCATCTCGACGTGGCTCTCGCTGATCGGTGGGAACGCACCGACCGCATCGAGGGTCTGCACGAAGGAGAACGCCTGCCCGGCGAGGAAGTCGCTGCTCCCCGAGCAGGTAAAGCCGATCTCGGCCTGGGTGAGGCCGACCGCATCGCGTGCGGCGTTGATCAGCGGCACCATCAACTGGACCTCGGTGGTGTCGGTCAGCGCCGGCACCTGGTGGATGGCAGTGGCGACGACCGCCACCTCACGCATCGGTCTCCTCCTCCCGGTCTGCGTGGAACGACCGGTTGCCGGCGCGTTCGAAGGGCACGTCGGGTTCGCCGGTGGGCTCCCAGTGGAGGATGTTCTCGGCAGTGGTACCCAACTCGCCGTCCGGCTTCCAGACGGCGCGGACCTGCATGCCGATCCGTACCTCTTCGCTCGGGCAGCCGCGCACGAGCCCGAGGAAGCCGACGGCCGCACCGTCGAGGTGGATCCAGGCACTCACGTAGGGCACCTCGAGGCCCTTGCGTCCCGGGATCGGAAGGTGCGTCACGCAGAAGTTGCCCACATGGCCGGTGTCCGGCAGGTCGACCTCCTCCGAGATCGCCACCCCATGTCGCGGATCGACCCCACGGGGAGGAATGAAGACAGCACCGTCGACCGGCGACCGGTGGCCGATGATCCGCTTCTCGCCATAGGCACGGAGGTACGACTCGGCGGAGGTGCTTGGCCTGTAGTCGTATTCGAGGCGGATCGGGGTCCGCACCGACTGCACCGGCTCGACCCCGCTCAACGACTCGGGCAACCGGACCTCGCCTTCGGATGCCCCGCTCATGCGACTTCCTCGGGTGAGAACCCTGACAGGTCGGCAATGTGGCCTTCGCGTTCCCGGCTCCAGACGGCCGAAACGCGCATCCCGGTGACCAGTTCGTCCGGCGAGTCGACGAGGACCGCATGGAGCATCGGCGTGTCGGCGCCGTCAAGCAGGATCAGGGCGAGCCCGTGCGGCTCGTCCCATGGCGACTGCGGCCGAGGCGGATCGACCCAGGTCCAGGAGACGACCTCGCCGGCCTGGCCGACTTCGACGATCTCGGTCAGCGGTTCGCTGGTTACCGGGTCGTACTCGGCCGGCGGGACCATGACGGTGCCGTCGGGGCGCCTGACGCCGGTGAGGACGCCCTCGCGGAGGCCCGTCAGGAACGCTCCGATGACAGGACCGGTGGTCCTGGTGAACGGGTACTCGAGGATCAGGTCGGCGCGCAGCGGTGCCTCGCCCATGGGCCGACTCCCCGGTGTCCGGTCCTCCGCCGGTGTCAGAAGTCGATGACCTGGCGGATGATGTCGGCGTCGCCCATCGCACCCATGGCGTCGTTGACCTCGTCCAGGCGGATCCGGCGTGAGATCATGCCCTCGAGGTCGAGGTGGCCGGCCTTGTAGAGCCGGAGGAAGCGGTTGAAGTCGGTGCGCACGTCGGCGCCTCCGTACATGGATCCGATGAGCGTCTTTTCGGAGAAGAACATCTCGAAGGCGCTCAACTCGAAGGTCTCCTCGGCCCGCCCGACGCCGACGATGCAACAGGTGCCGCCCCGGCGGGTGAGGTCGAAGGCCTGGCGCATGGTGGTCGGCATGCCGATGCACTCGAGCGTGTAGTCGAAGCCCTCGCCGCCGGTCACCTCGGCCATGACCGCCGGCACGTCGTCGGGGACCGCCCCGTGGGTGGCGCCGAAGGCCTTCGCCCGGTCGAGCTTGCCCTCGTGGAGGTCGATGGCGACGATTTCGGCGGCCCCGGCGATCCGGGCGCCCTGGATGGCCGCCACACCGACCCCACCGGCGCCGATGACGCACACCGACGAGCCGGGGCTGACCTTGGCGGTGTTCATCGCCGCCCCGACGCCCGTGGTGACGCCGCACCCGATGAGCGCTGCCACGTCGAGCGGGACGTCCTGGTCGATCTTGATGGTGGCGAAGCCGGGCACCACCGTCTCCTCGGCGAAGGTGCCGCAGCCGCTCATGGAACCCACGACGGTTTCACCCCGCCGGAACTGCTGCGAGGTGGCCATCGCGATCATCCCGGTCATGCACAGGTTGGGCTGGTTGCGACCGGTACAGAAGTGACACACGCCGCAGGGTGGCGAGAAGGCGATGATGACATGATCGCCGGGCACCACGTGCGTGACGCCATCGCCCACGTCCGTGACCACGCCGGCGCCTTCGTGGCCGAGCACGCACGGCACCTGTTGCGGGATCGTGCCGTTCATGACGGACAGGTCCGAGTGGCAGACACCGCTGTGGGCGATCTTGACCTGCACCTCGCCGGGTGCCAGGTCACGCAGGGTGACGTCGTCGTGGATCACCAACTCATCGGATGGCATGTTTTCGAGGATCGCGGCGAACATGGGCTTCTCCTGGTCGTTCTGGCAGGTCCCCAGACGGTAGCGGACCCGTTGGGCCGACGAGAATGCGGCGGACGAGGAGTACCGTCGACCTCGTGGAGCTCAAGGCAATCCGCCAGGAGGACGTCGGGTCGACGCGGGTGGTCCTGCTGTCGCGGCCACACCGGCGCAACGCCTGGACCGGTCGGATGCACACCGAGTACCGCTGGGCGCTGCAGCAGGCCGACGAGGACCCGTCGGTCAAGGCCATCGTCGTGACCGGCGATCCGGAGGGGCGGGCATTCTGTGTCGGCGCCGACGCTGCAGCACTTGAGGGGCACGCCGAGCGGGGAGGCTACGACCCCGGCACCCCTGACGACCTGCCGATGCCGGGCTACGGCGTCCACCCGGCGTTCGACGCCGACTTCGCCTGGCACTTCGGGCTCACCAAGCCCGTGGTCGCCGCCATCAACGGTGCGGCCGCCGGGATCGGCCTGGTCGTCGCCTGCTTCGCCGACCTGCGCTTCGCCGCCGCCGGCTCGAAGTTGACCACGGCCTACGGGAAGCTCGGCCTGCCGGCCGAGTACGGGCTGTCCTGGCTGCTGCCGCGCATGATCGGCCTCGGGCGGGCCAACGACCTGCTGCTCACGAGTCGTGTCGTCCTGGCCGAGGAGGCCCGGGACCTCGGCCTCGTCAACGAGGTGGTCTCCCCCGACGAGTTGCTCCCCCGCGTCCACGGATGGATCGAGGAGTTCCTCGGACCTGTCGCCCGGTCGAGCCTGGCCGCCGCCAAGCGCCAGGTGTACACGGACCTCCACCGGGACGCTGCGTCGGCGATCGACGAGGCCACCCGCCTGCTCGACGTCCACACGGCGGGTCCGGACTACGCCGAGGGGGTGGCCGCGTTGACGCAGCGGCGACCTCCGAACTTCCCCTGACCGGCGGAAACCTGTGGTGATGCGTTCCACGGCGTCGATCGTCACCTGTGCCCTGCTGCTCGCATCGTGTGGCTCGGCCCGACACGCGGGTCCCACCGCGACCAGCACCAGCACGACCAGCACCGCACCACCTACGACCACCACCACGACCACCACCGCACCACCTACGACCACCACCACGACCACCACCGCACCACCTGCAACCACCACCGCACCACCTGCAACCACCACCACGACCAGCACCACGCCTCTCCCTCCGGACCAGGCGATGCTCGACTCGCTGGTTGTCACCTTGGCCCCGGTGGCCACGCTCAAGGCTCCGCTGGCCCTCGTCGCCGTTCCGGGAACCGATGTCCTGCTCGCTGCCGAACGGCCCGGACTCATCCGCACACTCACCCCCGATGCGGACGGGACGTTCCTCGTCGGAGACCCGGTGCTCGACCTCACCCACCTCGTCGACGTCCGCGGCGAGGGGGGCCTCCTCGGCATGGCGATCTCGCCCTCAGCCGATGAGCTCTACCTCAGCTACACCGACCACGACGTCACGAGCCACGTGATCGCCGTCCCCCTCGACGGTCTCGAGGCCGACCCGGAGGGACGACGGACCCTGCTGTCCCTGGAGCAGCCCTACCCGAACCACAACGGCGGCCACCTGGTCGTCGACCCCGAAGGGCGACTCCTCATCGGGTTCGGTGACGGCGGCCTCTGGGAGGACCCCCACGACAACGCCCAGGACCTCGGCACCTGGCTGGGAACGATCCTGCGCATCGACCCGCTGGGCGACGCCCCTTCCGGGAACCCGTTCGTCGGCGACCCGGACGCCCTCGACGAGATCCTCCTCTGGGGGCTGCGGAACCCCTGGCGCTTCGCCCTCGACCCGACCACCGGGGACCTCTGGATCGCCGACGTCGGCCAGAACGCCGTCGAGGAGGTCACGCGGATCCCGGCGGCAGACATCGACCTGGGACTCAACCTCGGTTGGCCGGCCTTCGAGGGGGACATCCGCACCGGACGCCCCGAGCCCGACGAGCATCGACCACCGGACCTCACCTACGAGCGCACCGCCGAGTCGTGCTCGGTCATCGGCGGCGTCGTGTACCGCGGGGAGGCGATCCCCGACCTCGTCGGCACGTATGTCTTCGCCGACTACTGCGACGGCCGGATCCGACTTGCGACGATTCAGCCGGATGGGAGCGTCGCCATGCGTCTCACCGACCTGACCGTGCCGCTGCTGGCCTCGTTCGCCGAAGACGGGGCCCGCAACGTGTACGCACTCTCCCTCGGCGGCGGCGTCCACCGACTCGACGCCGGCTGAATCCCTACCCCAGCGGTCCGGCGGCGAGGACCATCCCGTCCTCGTCGGCCCACAGCCACATCCCCGGGGAGAGGTCGGCGCCGGCCACGGTCACGGTCACGTCCCGGTCGCCCAGCCCCTGCTTGACGCTCCGGCGCGGGCACGTCCCACGCGCATGGATCCCGACCGGTGCCAGGGCCAACTCCGGAACATCGCGCACGCATCCGTCGACGACGACACCGGCCCAGCCGGTGGCTGCCGCCATCTCGGCCAGGTTGCCGCCGACCATCGCGCAGCGGGTCGAACCCCCTCCGGCGACGACCAGCACCCGACCCTCACCCGGTTCGGCCAGTGCTTCGCGGACGAGCGAGTTGTCCTCGAAGGCGGCGATCGTCGAGATGGGTCCACCGAACGCAGCCACGCCGCCGTAGGAGGTGAAGCCGCCCTCGAGCACGCGCACGGCGTCGCCGTACCCGTCACAGAGGTCGGCGGTGGGGGTCGTCATGGTCGGGCCCCGAGGAACTCGTAGAGCCTGTCCTTCGGCCGCCCGACGCATGCGGTGAGCGGACCACCGGCGAGGTCGCCCCGCACGAGTACGGGCCGCTGCAGCAGCGCCTTGCGGCGGGCCAGCAGTTCGACCACCGCATCGGCGTTCCCGACGTAGTCATCGGGATCGAGTTCGAGTTTCTTGAACTGCGAGTCCTTGCGTACCAGGTCTTCGACGGGTCCGTCGATGCCCTCTGTGATCCGTTCAAGGAGCACCTGGTCCGGAGGTTCCTTCATGTAGAGGACGACGTCGACCTCGATGCCCAACTCCTCGGCGACCGCCAAGGCGTTCTTGCTGGCGTGTCAATGCGGGTTGTGGAAGACGGTGACATCGGCCATGGTCTGTTCCTCCCGGGATCGGATGTGCTCAGTTGCGATGTTCGAGGTGGGCCCGGAGGTGGGTTCCCGCATCGTCCATCCATCCCCTACCGCGGGCGTAGGCGATCATCTCCGAAAAGCCTTCTTCCCACTCCGGGGTGGCAAGGTCGGCGACCCAGTGGCGGACGGCATCGGCGGCGATCCACACGTGCTGCCCGCCGTCGGCACGGGCGCCCTCGCCAAGCAGGGCGGCAACGTCCTCTACCACGTGGCCGGCAGGTGCTTCGACGTGGAAGCCGGTGAACAGGTCGTGGTCCTCGATCACGACAGCACCCACTTCGCTCACCCTGATGATCATGCCCGCTCTCCCTCCGGCGATCCCTCTCCTCGACCAGTCTGCCGGAATCCCTGCCTAGAAGCCTCGCCAGACCGGATCCCGCTTTTCGAGGAAGCTGGCCACGCCCTCGCCGGCGTCCTCGGTGCCGCTGATGAGCTCGACCGCCCACGCCTCGTTGTCCTCCAGGGTCCGTCGGTCGAGGTCCAGCGAGCGGTTGAGGAGCCATTTGCTCAGCATGAAGGACCTGGTCGGTCCCGATGCCAGCCGCTCGGCCCACTCGGTCGCTGCATCCCGGAGGTCGGCACCCGGCACCACCCGGTTGCAGAGCCCCAGCCGCTGTGCCTCGTCGGCCGGTACGTCTTCGGCGAAGAACACCAACTCCTTGGCCTTCTGGAGCCCGACCAGTCGGGGAAGGATCCACGCACCCAGGCCGTCGGGAACCAGGCCGCGCCGGGCGAAGATCTCGACGAACCTGGCATGGTCTGCCATGACGACCAGGTCGCAGCAGAGGGCCAGGTGGACACCGATCCCGGCGGCCGTGCCGTTCACGGCGGCGATGACCGGAACCTCGCAGTCGAGGACCGATGGCATCAGGGCGAGCTGCCCGTCGAGCATCATCCGCCGTACCTCGCCGACCGCCCGCTGCGGTGCGCCCTCGGGTCGGGGTACCGGCTGCGGTGGTGTACCGAGGTCGGCGCCCGTGCAGAAGTGGCGCTCGCCGCTGGCGGTGATGACCGCCGCACGCGCCTCGAAGCGGCCGTTCAGGCCGCGGAGCAGGCCACCGAGGCGGTCACGCATGGCCGGGGTCAATGCGTTGCCGCGGTCCGGACTGTCGATCGTGATCCAGGCCACCTGGTTGCGGATCTCGAACCGGATCCGGTCGGCGCTGTCGTCCGGGATCTCGCCCGTCTGTCGATCGCTCATGGGGCGACGGTAGCCGTCCCGGTCCATCGGACCGGAGACGGCCGACGTGTCAGACGGCGTCGGCTCCGCGCTCGCCGGTACGGATGCGGACGAGGTTGCCCACCTCGGTGACCCACACCTTGCCGTCGCCGATCTTCTCGGTGCGGGCGGCGGTCACGATGGCGGCGACCATGGCATCGACCTGGCCGTCATCGACGACCACCTCGACCCGGGTCTTGGGGGTGAACAGGACCTTGTACTCGGTGCCCCTGTACGTCTCGCTGTGCCCCCCCTGGCGGCCGAAGCCCTGGACCTCGCTGACCGTCATGCCCTGGACGCCGAGTTCAGCGAGGGCGTCCTTCACGTCATCGAGTTTGAAGGGCTTGATGACTGCCGTGATGAGTTGCATGGAATCCTCCTGATCCGCCGGAGGGATCGACTGCTGCCTCCCCCGGGGCTGTCCGTTGTTGATACAACACTGCACTGTGTCAATCAACATCGCAAGTATCTGGCGTATTTCTGACTAATTGATGTTCATTGTATTGATACAATAAACAACCATGCTCCAGAGCGCCCGAGTGAACTTCACCGACCAGCACGGCTTCCCCCGCCGCCTCGTCCTGCGCCTGGACGATGGCGGCGTCGTCCCCCGCTTCGAGCAGCTCCGGGCCCAACTGGAGGTCATGGTCGCCGTCGGCCGGCTCGAGCCCGGCTGCCGGCTGCCGACGGTCCGCGACCTGGCCGCCCAACTCGGCCTGGCACCCGGAACCGTCGCACGCGCCTACCACCAACTGGAGTTGGACGGCTCGGTCCAGGGACGCGGACGCCTCGGCACCTTCGTGGTCGACGAGCCGCCCCACTCCGAACCGCTGCTCGAACGCCGCCGGCAACTCGCCGATGCGGCCCGTCGGTTCGCGGCCGAGACCCGACAACTCGGGATCGGGACCGACGATGCGGTCGAGGCCTACGGCGAGGCGGTCGCCCAGTTGGCCGACGAGGAGACGGGCCGGGTTCAGGCCCCGTAGACCGGTGCCGGATCGGGGGCGCCCCCGATCGCCTGGTGCACGGCGGCACCCACCTCAGCGACGGCGAAGGGGCGATTCCCCGCATCGACCCCAGGTCCGTGCTGCCAGCCGTCACAGGCGTTCAGGCGACCGCCCGTGATCTCGAAGACCCGACCGGTGACGTCGCAGTCGCTGCTGCCCAGCCAGACGACGAGCGGCGAGACGTTCGCCGGATCCTTGTCGTCCCAGGCCCCCTCCGGGGCCTCGGCGTCGTAGATGACGCCCTCGGTCATCCTGGTGCGTGCATCCGGCGCCACACCGTTGACCCGTACGCCGTAGCGGCCCCACTCGGCGGCCGCCTGGACGACGAGAAGGGCGATGCCCGCCTTCGCCGCTGCGTAGTTGCCCTGCCCGATGCTGCCCATCAGCCCGGCGCCCGACGTGGTCATGACCACACGTCCGTCGACCTCCTCGCCGGCCTTCGAACGATCCCGCCAGTGGGTGATCGCGTGGCGTACCGGGGCGAAGTGCCCCTTCAGGTGGACCCGCACCACCGTGTCCCACTCGTCCTCCGACATGTTGGCGAGCATCCGGTCCCGGAGGAAGCCGGCGTTGCACACCAGGGTGTCGAGCCGACCGAACCGGTCGACGGCTTCGGCGACCATGGCCTGCGCCTGGTCCCAGTCGGCCACGTCGGCACCGTTGGCGATGGCGCTACCGCCCGTCGCCTCGATCTCGGCCACGAGCTCGTGTGTCGGGCCGGAGTCGCCACCCTCGCCCTCGCGCGAGACACCCAGGTCGTTCACGACGACCGTCGCACCCTCGGCGGCGAAGGCGAGCGCATGTGCCCTACCCAGGCCGCGCGCCGCCCCGGTCACGATCACCACACGTCCGTCGCACGTTCCCACTGCGAGTTCCCCTGCTCTGGTTCGTCGTCGCCTCCGGTCGACTCCGACCCTAGGGAGCGGCTCGGGTCGATCCTCCATCGGACACCCGGACCTCTCCGACCCGGATGCCGGCATGGTTGGTGAGCGGTATGGATCCGGCACCATCGACCACCCCGAGGCGGTCCAGCAGCCAGGTGATCGCCGCGTCGGAGCCCCGCCGGGCACCGTCGCGGGCCTTGAGCGCGATCCCGACGCCCGTCCCGGTGAGTGCCCCGCAGAACACACCTTCGGCGCCCGTCTTCACGACGGCCGCTCCCCCGGCCTCGCGGATAAGACGCGTGCAGGCCCGGTCGCTTCCTGCCACGAAGAAGGGCTCCGCTGCCATGGCATCGAGGAGGCGTCGACCCGGCCCAGCTGTGGCGATTCCGGCCCAGCCGGCCGCCAGGTGGCCGAGGGGCACGGCCCAGACCGGGATCCCGCAGCCGTCGACGGCGGGATGCTGGGCGTCGGGATCGAACCCGAACGCCTCGGCCATCGCCGGTGTCACGTGCTCTCGGTGCAGTGGGTGGTCGGCCGACAGGTAGCCGTCGGTTGGCAGCCCGAGGTGCCGGCACACCGTCAGGAACCCGACGTGCTTGCCGGAACAGTTGTTGTGCAACGGACTCGGCGGGTCTCCGGCTGCGAGGAGCACCGCAGCGGCCGATTCGGCGAGTGGCAGGTGTGTGCCGCAGGCGAGGTCGTCGACCGAGCAGCCGATCCTTGCGAGCCAGTCGGACAATGCGACGACGTGGCCGTCCTCGCCGTTATGGCTGGAGCACGACAGCGCCAACTCGACCGAGCCGAGGCCGAATGCGTCCGCTGCCCCCGTCGTGACGAGTGGCAGTGCCTGGACGGGCTTCACGGACGAGCGCGGCAGTACCGGGTGGTCGGGGTCGCCCCACGACTCGAGCACGGTGCCGTCGGCGGTGGCGACGACCGCGTCGACCTCGTGGCGGCTCTCGACCTGGTCGCCTCGCATGGCCTCGACGATGAGTGGAGCTGCCAACACCCGACTGACTGTACGGCGCAGGCTCGGCTCAGGCTGCGCCCCGGTAAGGCGGGTCCGGTATCAGGCGGGTTTCTGCGACGCCCGCACACGTTTCAGATCGTCGTGGAGTTCGAAGATCGTGTCACTGGCCCGCGTGGTGAACAGTGCGGGAATCAGGGCATGGACCAGGGCCGCCATCGACGCACCGGCGAGCGTTGCCGCCACCCGGAGTGCACGCCGGCAATGCTGCCCGTAGGTCTCGCCCGCGGTGGCGGGATGCTCGACGAAGGCTTTCAGAAGGCTCATGGTTTTCTCCGTCAGGTGGCGATGTCGGCTGGGCGGGCACCCGAGCCCGCCATGAGGTCCCCCGGGGTCAACGGGAACACGCTGTCGGGTCGGCCGGCAGCGGCCCAGACCTCGTCGAATGTGAGCAGGTGCGGGTCGACCAGGGTCGGCAGCGGTGCCGGATGCCCGAACGGCGGGGCCCCGCCGATGGCGAAGCCGGTGGCGGCCCGCACCTCGTCTGCGTTCGCCATGCGTACCTCTCCATCGAACTCGGCACCGACCTTGGCCAGGTCGACGCGGTTGGCGCCGGAGCACAGCACCAGGACCGGCTGGTCGTCGGCCATGAGGACGAGCGACTTGACGATCTGGTCGACGTCACAGCCGACGGCGGCTGCTGCGTCCACCGCAGTACGCGTGCCCTCCGGGTAGCTGCGCACCGCCACCTCGATGCCCAGTTCCGAGGCGGACGCGGCGAAGCGTTCGGTGGCGTCCGAGGAGGCCATGTTCAGGTGCCACGGACCAGGCGGCCCGGCCTGGCGCCTGTGTCGACGCCGTCGCGTCGGGTCTCGTGTCCGGACACGATGGTGTGCCGGTAGCCGACGGCCTCCTGGAGGAGTCGGCGGCCCCCGGCGGGCAGGTCATGGACCAGGTGTGGTGAGTGCAGGGTCAGGTTCTCGAGGTCGATGACGTTCAGGTCGGCCTTCTTGCCGACGGTTAGCTCTCCCCGGTCGGTCAGGCCGAACAGGTGCGCCGTGTCTCGGGCCTGTTTGCGCACGACCCATTCGAGCGGCAGTCGGGCACCTCGCTTGCGGTCGCGTGTCCAGTGTGTGAGGAGGTAGGTGGGGATCGAGGCGTCGCAGATCATGCCGCAGTGGGCGCCGCCGTCGGAGAGGCCCGACACCGACGTCGGATGGGTGAGTTGTTCCCGGATGGCCTCGTGGTCGCCGTCGGTGTAGTTGAACAGCGGCAGCATGAGCAGTGCCTTGCCGTCCTGTTCGCAGAGTGCGTCGTAGACGGCTTCGAGCGGGTCGGTGTCGGCGCTTTGGGCCAGGTGGGCCACCGAACGTTCGGGTTCGGGTTCGTAGTCGGGTGGGTCGCCGAGGACGTAGATCTTGTGGAGCGCCATGCGGAGCAGGGCCGGCATCCCCGAGAACAACTTGCCGTCGGGTTCGACGTCGTCTTCGGCGAGTATTCGTGACCGAACGGCGGGGCGGCGGAGGAACTCGATCCGTTCGTCGATAGCCAGGTCGGCGAGTTCGCGATAGGACGGCCTTAGTCCGAACGGGTGGTGGGTCTGGAAGCCGACGAGGAGGCCGAACGGGCGGGCTGCCACCTGGGGGTGCAGTTGGGCGCCTTCGTCGATGGCGGCGAGTGACTCGGCCATGATCTCGCGCCACAGGTTCGGTTCGGCGTCCACCTGGAGCATCGCGAACGTGACCGGTGCGCCGACTTCGGCGGACAGGCGACGCATCCAGTCGACTTCCCGGCGGGCGTTGACGAGGTCCTGGCCGTCGGCGCCGGCCGGCGCCAGTTCGAAGACTCCCCTCCCCTGGTGTTGCAGCGCCCGTCCGATGCCGAAGAGTTCGTCTTCGGCGGCGAACGTGCCGGGTACCTGTTCGCCGTCCATGGCGCGGTGGCCCAGAACCCTCGAGGTTGAGACGCCGAGGGCGCCGGCCTCGATCGCCTCTTCGACGATGCGACCCATGGCGTCGATGTCTTCGGGGGTGGCGGGCTCGTTGCGTGCGCCACGTTCGCCCATCACGTAGGCGCGCACCGCCCCGTGGGGCACCTGGGTGGCGACGTCGATGCCGAGACGACGCTGGTCGAGGACGTCGAGGTATTCGGGGAACGTCTCCCACCCCCAGGTGATGCCTTCCGAGAGTGCCGCCCCGGGGATGTCCTCGACGCCTTCCATGAGTTGGATCAGCCACTCTTCGCTTCCCGGGTGCACGGGGGCGAACCCGACTCCGCAGTTGCCCATCACGACCGTCGTGACGCCGTGTCCGGCCGACGGGTTCAATTCGTCGTCCCAGGTGACCTGGCCGTCGTAGTGGGTGTGGCAGTCGACGAAGCCGGGTGTGACGACGAGCCCGGTGGCGTCGATGGTTCGGGCGGCGTCACCCGGCGCCGCCGGTCCGACGTGGACGATCACGCCGTCGGTGACGGCGACGTCGCCGACGAAACGGTCCGCTCCGGTGCCGTCGACGACGGTACCGCCGCTGATCTTGAGGTCGTACAAGGGTGG
>Ga0207990_1000118_pt1 | contig 45522 bp, 52 predicted proteins | sample ETNtaG_8_FD_185780 | JGI IMG/M metagenome (GOLD analysis project Ga0207990, IMG submission 185780) | Marine microbial and viral communities from oxygen minimum zone, Eastern Pacific Ocean - ETNP201406SV75 (SPAdes) (version 2) | ecosystem: Environmental > Aquatic > Marine > Oceanic ...
TTCTTCGCCACGGCCTTCTTGGCGGGGGCCTTCTTGGCGGGGGCCTTCTTCGCCACGGCCTTCTTGGCCAGTGCCTTCCCGCTCGTCCTACTCTTCGCAGCCATCACCATCTCCTCGAGGAGTCCGTCCCGAGGACGGTCGTCAACCGGATCCGAAGCCGGTGGGCGCGGGATCGTACCGGTGGATCATCCAATCCGGTGGGATCGTACGGGTCGTCAGGACCCGTCGTCTGCGAAGAAGGCGTCCATGTCGCTCTCGCCGCCGCCGACTCCACCGCCCAGGGGCGCTACCGGATGAAGCCTCGTCACTGCTGCCGCAGCGTGGTCGAGGCCGGAATCGGGTGGTCTGACGGCAGCCCGGGCAGGAACCGGCGTCGGCTCGCGCACCAGGTCCGGGCGTTCCTCCACGTCAAGCAGCACAGACCGCATGTCCTCAACGGCTCGGAGCAGGCGGTCCCGGTGCGCCGTCACGTGTTCCGCCGTCACCTCGATGCCTTCGGCCAGCAGGTCCCTCTCGACCTCAAGGGAGGCCACCTCGTCAAGCATCCGTGTACGCCCTGCCTGGATCGCCGTGCGAATCTCGACGTCCGCAGCCGCCCGCAGGTCGGCCGCCTCTACACGGGCTTCCGAGAGGATCGCCGACGCCTCGGCTCCAGCCGTAGCGATACCCGCTTCGGCCTCGGCCCGGGCCATCCGCGCAGCTTCCAGCTCGTCGGCCAACTGCTGTTCAGCCAGCTCGGCCCTCTCGCCGGCCCGCCGCAACGCCGTCCGCAGGTCGTCGACCTCGCGCCGGGCACGCTCCAGGAGGGCGTCCACCTCGGCCGGGTCGTAGCCCCGCATCCTGGTCCCGAACTGCACCTGGTCCAGATCGTGCAGAAGGTTCTCGTCCATCCACGAAGTTTACAGCCGAAGGCATCCCCACCGAGGTCACCTCCGGTGCGCCGGATCAGCCGCAGATAACTCCCCGCAGCACCGTCAGGCCGAAGAACGCCACGATCGGAGAGAGGTCGAGGGCCATGGCACCCATTCGCACCGGCGGAAGGAGCCGCCGCAACGGGCCCAGCACCGGATCTGTGAGCATGTACAGGAAGCCGGCAACCGTCTCCAGGGCTCCGTTCGGGGAGATGGGGAACCAGCTCAGGACGACCCGCAGCACCAGCAGGAGCACGTAGAGCTGGAGGAGCCCACACACGATGACCATTGTGGATCCGGCTCAGTCGGCGAGGCGCCGGCGGTCCTCCTCCGACACCTCCACGTCCGACGGCGTCATCAGGTACACCTGATGCGTTATCCGTTCCATATGGCCGATGCCGCCGTAACAGACGCCACTGGCGAAGTCGATTATCCGCCGGGAGAGGTCGGCCCCGACGCCCTGGAGGTTCACGATCACCGGCTGTTTCGCCATGAACCGGTCGGCCATCTGCTGTACGTCATTGAACGACGTCGGAGAAACCGTCATGGGTTTGGCCGTGACGGCCGGTTCCAGGGGCCGCACCGTGCCCGTCGGTTCGATCGGGAGGGTGCGTACCGACCTGGAGTCCGAGGTCCTGGTGTGCAGTGGGCTGATCGTTCCACCGCTCTCGGCGACGGCGCGGGCCTCTGCGAACTCGGTGGACGAGAGCGGGCCGCGTAGCACCGGCTCCTCGCCGTAGCGCTCGTAGGCCTCGTCCGGGCCGAGGCCCAGCCACATCATCAACTTCTTCATCTGCACCCGTTCATCCGGCTCCAACGGCCGACCGTCGTATCGGAACCGATCGTACCGGGCCGACCCCCACCGGTGAGGGCACCGGCGACCCGCACCTTCAGGTCACCTCGCCGGTGGCCCGCTCACCGAACAGCGCCCGGCCGATGCGGACCATCGTGGAGCCGTGTTCCACGGCCGACTCCAGGTCATCGGACATGCCCATGGAGCGCTCCTCGAGTTCGAGGTCGTCGGCCAGATCTGCGACGGTCCGAAACACCGCCCGGGTGGCTGCCGGATCCCCGGCCGCCCCCACGGCCATGAGGCCAGCCACGTCCAGGCCGGCGGCCAACGCCGATACCACCAGGGACTCCACCTCGTCCGGAGGACAGCCCCCGCGACCGGGTACGCCCAGACAGTCCACCTGTACGAGGATCCGTCCGCCGGGTGATCGTCGAGCCACCTCCGAGACCAGCGACGGCCGATCAATCGTCTGCCACACGGCAACTGGACCCACGAGTCGACGGACCTTGTTCCGCTGCACGGTTCCGATCATGTGCCACTCGACGGACCGGTCCCCGATGGCCTCGTGCTTGGCGAGAAGTTCCTGGGCGTAGTTCTCCCCCACGGCCCGGTGACCGGCTGCAAGGACGGCCAGGACGGCCTCAGGACCGAAGGCCTTGGTGACGGGTAGGAGGCGGGTCCGGCCACCGCTGATCCGCAGGAGTCGTTCGTCCATCGAACGGATCCGGTCCACGACCCGGTCATGGTCCAGTCGGGGAACCGTCACCGGTCCCCCTCCTCTTCCGGCTGGATCCAGGCGACCATGGCCTGGCGCTGCGTGGTCCCGGTAGCGCGGTACGACCAGTAGCGACCATCGCACGAGGTGCAGGCGCCGTCGACCACCGACGACGACACGTCCAGGGTGAACAGGACGTGCTCGACTCCGGCAGCGAGGTTCAGTGCCGGTCGCGAATCCCTCGTCCGGCCGCGGACCATCGGGGCCAGGCGTTCAGCCATGTCATCCAGGTCCCGTTCGCCGAACGCATAGCAGCAGACCCCGATGTGGGGCCCGACGACCGCCTCGAACGGACCGTCCGAGATGGCCGACAATTCGTCGGCGGCCCGTTCCAGAATCCCGTCGCGTAGGCCACGCCACCCGGCGTGCACGACGGCTATCCCGTCGGCCCCGAGGAGGGCCACCGGCACGCAGTCGGCCACCTGGACGGCGATGGGAGCGTTGGTCGCAACGGTCACCGCAGCATCTGCGACACGACCGGCCCCGCCGCCAGCTTCGAGCACCTCCACCACCGATGTGCCGTGCACCTGGTCGAGCCAGGTCCACGAGCCGGCTGCGATGGCGCGGCGCCTGCCGGCCAGAAGACCATCCGGGCCGCCGACGGCCATGTCGCCGTCGGCGGCCTCGGACATGACGATCCGGGCGGTCCGGCCAGACGGGAGACTCCGTCGGGCCAGTTCCCGGGCCATCGGCCCCTACTTGAGGAAGCTCGGAACGTCGAGGTCGTCGCCGCCCTCGGCGAACACGTCGACGATGGAGTCGGCGCCGGGGATCGGCCTGGCCGGTGCCGCCGACGGACGGTCGCCGTCCCAGCGGTCGAACCCGGCGGCTATGACGGTGACCCGCACGTCGCTGCCCATCTCGTCGTCCACCACCGTACCGAAGATGATGTTGGCGTCGGGGTGGGCGACGCCGTGGACCACGCCGGCCGCCTCGTTCACCTCGAAGAGACCGAGGTCCCTGGGGCCCGAGATGTTCAGGAGGATCCCACGGGCTCCCTCGATGGAAGCCTCCAGGAGGGCGTTGGAGATGGCCTTTCGTGCGGCGTTCAGGGCACGGCCCTCGCCGGTGGCCTGACCCACGCCCATCAGGGCGGAGCCTGCGTCCTGCATCACCGCCTTCACGTCGGCGAAGTCGGTGTTGATGAGACCCGGCGTGGTGATCAGCGTGGTGATGCCCTGGACACCCTGGAGGAGGATCTCGTCAGCCGTGTCGAAGGCGCTCAGCAGCGGGGTCTTCTCGTCGGATACGTCCAGCAGTCGATCGTTGGGTACGACTATCTGGGTGTCGACCACGTCCCTGAGCTGCACGATGCCCTGTTCGGCCTGGACCGAACGCCGCCTGCCCTCGAAGCTGAAGGGGCGTGTCACGACACCGATCGTGAGGGCACCGATCGCCATTGCCACCTCGGCGATGACCGGGGCCGCACCGGTACCGGTGCCACCTCCCTCGCCGGCAGTGATGAAGACCATGTCGGCGCCCTCCAGCGCCTCCTCGAACTCGGCCCTGTGGGCCTCAGCCGACAGTCGCCCGATCTCGGGGTCGCCACCGGCCCCCAGGCCCCGGGTGAGGTCCCTACCGATGTCCAACTTGACATCGGCGTCACTCACGAGCAGCGCCTGGGCGTCGGTGTTCACGGCGATGAACTCGACGCCCTTGAGGCCGGCATCGATCATCCGGTTGACGGCGTTCACGCCACCGCCACCGACCCCCACGACCTTGATCACTGCCAGATAGTTCTGCGGGTTACCCACCATCGGTACCGTCTCGATCCCTCGTCATACGTGATCCGGGCCAATCCCGTACGTTCAAGTAGAGGTTGAGGGTTATCGGTCATCAACCTCGATCAGTGGTCATGAGACTACGTGGCGTGGTCACGAATCGTCAACCCGGCACGCCGACCTTCAGGAGGATCCCCGCCAGGCCCTCAGGAGCACCGGTACTCATCACGGAGCACGACCGGATTGGCATGGACCGACACGTCGATCGACACGATGCATGACAACTCCACCCATGCCAGCACCGTGGCCAGAGACCGGAGCTCGTCACGGAAGTCTTCACCCATCCCGAGCTCCGCATCCACCCCGCCCACCAGCTCGGCACGTACGCCGCTCCCTGTCGGGACGAGGGCGACTATCCACTCCCCCAGATCGGGTGTCACCGCCCTGGCGGCAGCCAGCAGCAGGTCGATCCCCGCCATCCGCGTGCCGGGGACGCCGAGGCTGTCAACCCTCACCGTCGGCAGGGCGGAGTCGAATGCCGGCACGTCCAGGAGAGTCCCGGCGCTGTCCAGGAGTCCCATACGGCCGCCGAGATCCACCACGTTCACGAACGCCTCACGCTCGACGATCCAGATCCTGACGGTTCCGGGCCAGTCCCTCTCCACCTCCACGTCGGCCACCCAGGCAAGGGCCGCCACCCGATATGCCACGGCCTCCGGCGAAACCGAGGACATGGGTGAGCCGCGCCTGATCCCCGACACGGCCTCAACGACGCCCGGGTCCAGTCGATCCCCGTCGATCTCGACGAGCACCTCATCGACGTCGAGGAGGACGCTGCGAGTGGAGGCGTAGGCGCCCCCGAGGAGGACCGCTACGGCCAGGAGGGTCCACACCCACCAGAGTCGGCGGAACCCGAATGGCCCATCCTCCCCCCGAGCAGCGGCGACCCCGGATTCCACCTCGGCGTCGCCCCCATCGACCCCGCCCACTTCGACGGTGCCCCCATTGGTCATCGCCGGAAGCCGACCATCACGGTCTCCGGATGCAACCGGACCCCGTGTACGTCGAGGACGCGTCGAACCACCTCGTCCATCAGGCTGCCGATGTCATCGGCCGAACCACCCTCATCCACCTGGATGAAGTTGGCATGACGCTCCGACACCACGGCGGACCCGTACCTGTGCCCCCTCAGTCCGGCAGAGTCGATGAGTCGACCGGCCGAATCCCCTGGAGGGTTGGTGAACACCGAGCCGGCATTGCGCCCGCCCGGCTGGTTCTCCCTCCGCCACCGCACTATTCCGGCGAGGACCTCCTCTCCCACACCGCTCTCTCCACGTTCGAGCCTCAGGACCGCAGAGGTAACCAACTCCGTGCTGCCGACGTCCGACGTCCGGTAGCCGAGCCCCAACCGTTGGACCGGGCGCACCCTCGTGACCCCCGTGGCGAGGTCGATCGTGGTCGCCTCCCCGAGCACCGACGCCATGTCAGAGCCGTGTCCGCCTGCGTTCATCCGGACCGCTCCTCCGAGCGAACCGGGCACCCCGACAGCCCACTCGAAGCCCGTAAGGCCATCCGCCACCGTCCGCCTCGCCAGCACCGGCAGGCTGGTCGCGCCCCCTGCGGTGACCAGCGGACCCGACACCCGGATCGACTGGAACCCGGCGCCCAACTGGATCGCCAGCCCCGGAAAGCCACCCTCCGACACCAGCAGGTTGGAACCCGACCCCACCACCAGGATCTCCACCCCAGCGTCGGTCGCCGCGCCCACGACAGCCTCCAACTCGTCGGCATCGACGGGACGAACGAACATCCCTGCCGGCCCACCCACCCGGTAGGTGGTGAGCGGGCCTATCGGATGGTCCCTGCGAAGGCCCTCCGACAGCCCGGCAGCGACGAGGGCCGCTGCCAGCACCTCCACGTCGCCCACCTCAGGACGCTCCCAGCCTGGTCCGGAGCTGGTCAGGCACCGCAGTGAGGTCGCCGGCCCCCATGGTCAGGCAGAGGTCGCCGTCCCTGAGCTCTCCGGCCAGGGCATCCAGCAGTTCCTCCCTCCTGGCCACGTAGCGGACGTCGGCACCGGGCCGGTCCCGGACCACGGCATCGGCAACGAGGCGCCCCGACACGCCGGGTCGCGGCGCCTCACCCGACGGGTACACGTCGGTCACGTAGAGGACGTCGGCATCGTCGAAGGCGCTGCCGAAGAAGGACCAGAGCGCCTCGGTGCGACTGAACCGGTGCGGCTGGAACACGGCCACCACCCGGTTGAAGCCACCGCTCCTGGCCGTCGCCAGCACCGCTCCGACCTCCGTCGGGAGATGGGCGTAGTCATCCACCAGGACCACTCCGGCGACCTGCCCACGGTGCTCGAACCGACGGGCAACCCCGCCGAAACGCGCCAACGCACCCGCCACGGACTCAGGGGCGGCTCCCGCCAGGACCGCCACGGCCGCCGCCGCTGCTGCATTGCGGGCATTGTGGAGACCCGGAACCGGCAACTCCAGGTCGAAGGCCCCGGTCACGGGCCCGGACAGGGTGAACCGCACGCCCTCCCAGGATTCCTCCACCCCGGACAGGTGCCAATCCGAGCCCTCCGACGTGCCCACGGTGGCGGTCCCGTGACGAGTGGCCAGGGCAGCTCCCTCGGCATCGTCCACGCCGACCACGACCGGCCCGTCCACCGCCTCCACGAAGCGGTCGAACGCCTCCAGGAGCGGATCGAACCCACCGTGGTGCTCGAGGTGGTCAGGCTCCAGGTTGGTGACCAACCCGAACCTGGCTGACAACTCGAGGAAGGAACCGTCGCTCTCGTCAGCCTCGACCACCAACAGGTCCCCGTCGTCCCAGGCGGCCCCCGTACCGATCTCGTTCACGTCGCCGCCGATGATGAACGACGGACGGAGGCCGGCTTCCCGGAGCACCAGGGCCAGCATGGACGAGGTGGTGGTCTTGCCGTGCGTGCCGGCCACCGCGATCGTGTCGCGTAGGACGCTGATGGCGCCGAGCACCTCGGGCCGGCCGTACAGGGGGATGCCACGTTCGACGGCAGCCCGGCACTCGGGGTTCCGGTCGGGTACGGCCGTGGAGCGTGTGACCACGGCCGCCTCGCCGACCTGGTCCGCCGAATGCCCCACACGGACGTCCACGCCGAGGGCCGCCAGCCGGTCCAGGCCGGAGGAGCCCTTCAGGTCCGAGCCGCTGACGGTGTGCCCCATGGAAACGAGGACCTCGGCGATCGCGCTCATGCCTGCTCCACCCACACCGACGACGTGGACGTGCGTGGGAATCGAAAGGTCCAGTAGCGACTCAGGCATCCGGGACATCTTCACACCGCCCGGTGGCGTGCCTGAGGATCAGGTCGACAACGCGGTCGGCCGCATCGGGTAGGGCCGTCGACCGCGCCGACGCTGCCATCGAGTCACGGCGTGGTGCATCCGCCAGGAGTCGCCCCAGTATCCCATCCAGGGTGGATCCGTCCAGGTCGGCATCAGCCAGGAGTACGGCGCCACCGCTCTCCGACAGGTGACGGGCATTGGCGGTCTGATGGTCACCAGGTGCCCCCGGCAACGGAACGAGGACGGACGGGACACCCAGGACGGCCAGCTCGGCGACCGAGGTGGCCCCGGATCGACAGACCACGAGGTCCGCTGCGGCCAGCAGGGTAGGCATGTCGTGCTCGTAGGCGACGGCCAGGTACTCAACTCCTGCGGGCAACTCGGTCGCCATCTCACCGGCCGACCATCCACGGGAGCCCACCACATGGCGGACCACCAACGGTCCGCCACCCCAACCCTCCACGAAGTCGGCCACTGCACGGTTGAGGCGCCGGGCGCCCAGCGACCCACCGAAGGCCACCAGCAACGAACGCTCACCAACCCCGAGGCGGTCACGGGCCTCAACCCTGGTGTCTACAGCCGACCGGATCGACGCCCGAACGGGATTACCGGTCAGCTCGGGGCGCGGAAGGGCCGTACCTGCGAAGGACACGGCACAGGCCCGGGCGAACCTTCCGAGCAGACGGTTGGCGGCACCGGGCACGGCATTCTGCTCAGCCACCACGAGGGGAACCCGAAGCGCCACCGCCGCCAGCCCGCACGGGATGCTGGCGTAGCCACCGAGCGACAGGACGACGCGCGGCCTGGCCCTCGAGAGCAACAGGAACGCCCGTAGGAACCCAGCGAGGAGGCCGATCAGGGCGCCGACGTTGGCAGGGGTCAGGCGGCGCTGGATGCCCCGGCCGCCCAGGACGGTCAGGCCGAACCCGGCGGCGGGAACGAGCTCCACCTCGACGCCCCTTCGGCTTCCCACCAGATGCACGTCGGACCGGCCTGCCACGACGCCGCGCTCCACCAGTGCTGCCGCCACAGCCAGACCCGGCAGGACGTGTCCGGCGGTTCCACCGCCGGCGATCAGGATCCCACCGCGGCGCGGACCGTCGCCCAGCGTCCGCTTCGCGTTCATCGGACCTGCCTGGCGACGTTCAGGAGGATTCCGAATGCGGTCAGGGTCAGGACCATGGAGCTCCCGCCGTAGGAGACGAAGGGAAGCGGAACCCCCGTTATGGGAAGCACGCCCAGGACGGCCCCGATGTTGACGAAGGCCTGGATGAGGATCCAGGAGGTGATTCCGACCGCCAGGAGTTGGCCGAACCGGTCAGGTGCGTTCATGGCGGTCGAGAGCCCGACTATTCCCAGGACCAGGAATGCCAGGACCACGAGAATGGCGATCACGAAGCCCAGCTCCTCGGCCACGATGGCGAAGATGAAGTCCGTCTGGACGAACGGGAGGAAGCCCCACTTGGCCCTGCTGGCACCGAGACCCATCCCCCAGAGTCCGCCGTTGGAGATGGCCACGCCGGCCTGGATCGTCTGCCAACCGGTGTTCAACGGGTCGTTCCAGGGGTCCAGCACCGAGAAGAGTCGGTCACGTCGATAGCCGGCGCTGAGGCTCATCGCTGCCACCAGGCCCATCCCGGCTGCTCCTGTCAACACCAGGGACCCCAGGCCCAGCCCGGCGAAGAACAGGAGACAGGCGACGATGCTCCCGAGGATCAACGTCGTTCCCAGGTCCGGCTCCAGGAAGATCAGTCCCCCCACGCCACCCAGCACCACCAGCATCGGCCAGAGGGTGAGTCGCACGGAATCCGCTGGTCGGGACGAGAGGATGGCGGCGCCGTAGAGGATCACCGCCAGCTTTGCGAACTCTGACGGCTGGAAGGAAGCCACCCCGACGCCCAGCCACCGGGCCGATCCGTTGGCCCGGATCCCGACTCCGGGAATCAGAACGAGCACGAGGAGGATGATCGCCACCACCAGGCCGGGACGCGCCAGGCGCCGGAGCCGGCGGTAGTCCACCCGGAGCATGGCGTAGAGGCCCAGGAGGCCAATAGCCACCCATGCGACATGCCGGCGCAGGTGGTGCCACGCGTCCCCGTAGACCCGGAGGTCAGAGACGGACGACGACGAGAACACCATCACCAGTCCGAGCAGGCCCAGGAGCGTGGCGGTGGTCCAGAGGATCAGGAACCGGACAGAACGCCTGTCATCGGAACCGCCCTGTTTCGACCTCCCGGCCGTCGTCGCGCCGATTTCATCGCTACTCATGTGCCACCGTCCACCGTGAGGGACCGGACGATCCGTTGGAAGTCCCGCCCCCGCTCCGCATAGGAGTCGTACCAGTCGAAGGAGGAACAACCCGGTGAGAGCAGCACCGTTCCCGTACCGGCGGCCGAGGCGCTGGCAGACCTGACGGCCTCCTCCATGCTCGATGCCACGACGACGGGACAGACGCCCTCGAAGGCCGCCGCCACCGATTCGGCAGCCTCTCCGATCGCCACGACCGCCCTCGGCCGACCGTCCGCCAGGTGCCCGAGGTCGAGGCCCTTGTTTCGCCCTCCGGCGATCAGGACCGTCCCCGGAAGTGCCGACATGGCTGTCAGTGTGGCGTGGGGCGTGGTCGCCTTGCTGTCATCCACGTATCGGACGCCATCCACCTCCGCCACGAAGGACATCCGATGCTCAAGGCCGCAGAAATTCCGGAGCGATTCGGCACAGGCCTCCAGGCTGGCGCCGACCCGGGTGGCGAGGATGCAGGCCGCCTGGGCGTTCTCCAGGTCGTGGGGCATCGAACGCGGCATGCCATCCACCTCGATGACGGGAGACCCCTCCAGGACCAGAACCCCTGCCCGGACATGGCAGGCAGCGTCCGGGGTTCCGAATCCCGTCGCGCCCCATGGCGCCCTCGCCGCCACTATCGGATCGGCGAGGTTGGCCACCGCATCGGCAGGTGATGCGATCCCCGCCCAGATGCGTGCCTTCGCCTCCTCGTAGGCAGCCAGGTCCGCATGGACGTCCAGGTGGTCGGGAGCGAAGTTCAGCCACGCTGCCGGCGAGGCCGAGAAGCCGGCGGCATGGCCGAGCCGGAACGAGGAGGCCTCCACCACGAACACGTCGGCCTCCACGTCGTCGATGGCTGCAACCAGCGGCGTGTCCGTGTTGCCCGCCGGCATCGCGGCCATGCCGGAGCGCTGCAGCATGTCGGCCACCAGGGTGACCACTGTCGTCTTGCCGTTGGTGCCGGTGACAGCACAACGGGGCCGGGTGTCCCAGCGCGCCGCCAGGTCCGACTCGTCCAGCACCGCGACACGGGCCGCTCCGGCCGCCGCGAATACCGGGTGTCCGTCAGGTATCCCGGGAGCGACGACCACCTCCCCCGACCTCGCCAGCAGTCCTCGCCAGTCCCCCGCTGTCGGCGAATCCACGAGCTCCATCGAGAGTCGCTCCGCACAGGAGCGGGCCTCGGGCCCGGGCCGGTCGTCGACGGCGAAGGCCTCCAGACCACGTGCCGCCAGGGCCTCCAGGACCGCCCGGCCGGTGACCCCCAGGCCCAGCACGAGTACCGCTCCGGTCACCCCCCGACCGCCCCGGAGGCGATCGAGTCGGCGTAGAAGATCCCCAGGCCGACGGCCGTGCAGAGGCCCGACATGATCCAGAAGCGGATGATCACGGTGGTCTCCGGCCAGCCCCGAAGCTCGAAGTGGTGGTGGATCGGGGCCATCGAGAACACCCTTCTGCCGCCCAGCAGGCGGAAGCTTCCAACCTGGAGGATGACCGAGACCGTCTCGGCCACGAACAAGCCGGCCACCACCGGTAGCAGAAGATGGGTGTTGGTCGTGAGTGCCAGGGTGGCCAGGCCGGTGCCGATCGCCAGCGAGCCCGTATCACCCATGAAGATCCGGGCGGGAGCCGCATTCCACCAGAGGAAGCCGAGGCAGCCGCCTGCCATCGCTGCGGCGACCACCGCCAGGTCCAGCGCATGGGCCACGTCGTAGGTCTCCGGATACCGGAACTGCCAGAAAGCCATGACGGTGTAGGCCCCGAAGCAGAACGTCCCGGCCCCTGCCGCCAGGCCGTCCAGGCCGTCGGTCAGGTTCACGGCATTGGCCGACCCGATGATCAGCAGGACCGCCCAGATGGCCCACAGGGTGGATCCGAGCTCCAGGCCGGGCTGGTCGAAACGGGTGAAGGAGAGCTGGGTGTGGGTCGGTGCGTGTTCCAGCATCAGGATGGCGAAGGTCGCCGCGACCACCAGCAGCCCGAGCATCTTGGCCCGCTTGTTCAGCCCGAGGCTCCGTTCGCGGATGACCTTGATCCAGTCGTCCATCAGCCCGACGGCGCCACCGCCGATGATCGCCAGCATCACGAAGATCCCGCTGCGCGTGTAGATGCCCCTGTAGAGGTCGCTCAGCACGTAACCGAGGAACGCCCCACCCACGATCGCCAGACCACCCATGGTGGGCGTGCCCGCCTTGGTGGCATGTCCCTGGGGACCGTCGTCGCGTATCGGCTGGCCGATCTGCAGCCTCGTCAGCCACCAGATGAGGAGACGGGTACCGGCAAGCGAGGTGGCCATGGCTATCGCCGCGGCGAGGAGGAGGCGGATCATCCGACGTCACCGTCGGCGAGCATCCGTGCCCACTCCCGGCGGGCCACGACCCGGTCGTCGAACGGCTCCATGCGGCCTTCCGACTCCTGTGTGTCCTCGTGTCCCTTGCCGGCAATCAGGAGCAGGTCATCCGGTCCGGCCAGGCGAAGTGCGTCGGCGATGGCCGCCCTACGGTCGGGTTCCACGAGGAGGGGGGCGCTGTCCATACCGGACAGGATGTCCGCTATCACCCCCTCGGGTGGTTCACCCCTCGGGTTGTCGGATGTCACGACAACGATGTCGGCGCCTGCGGCGGCGATCCTCCCCATCTCCGGCCGCTTGCCACGGTCACGTCCACCACCGCACCCGAAGACCACCACGAGCCGGCCCGCGGTGATCTCACGTGCGGTGGAGAGGGCAGCAGACAAGGCATCCGGGGTATGGGCGTAGTCCACGACGACCTTGGGGCCGCCCTCCAATGGCACGGGCTCGAACCGACCCGGCACCGGCGGAGCCGAGGCCAGGCCGTCGACCACGTCGCCCTCCGCTACCCCCAGGGCCGTTGCCATCTCGGCAGCCAGCAGGGCGTTTGCAATCGTGAAGCGTCCCGGGGTGGACACCTGGACCGTGTGCCCCCTCCATTCGAATCCGACGCCGTCAGGCCCGATGGCTCCGCCGGCCATGGTGGTCTCCACCTCGGTCACCGCCATCCCCGCATCACGGGCCCGTGCGGCCATCCGTCGACCGGCCTCGGTATCGACCATGACCAGAGCATGACTGGAGAAGGACCCGTCGAACAGGAGGGCCTTGGCCTCCTCGTAGTCCGACATCGAAGCGTGGAAGTCCAGGTGGTCCCGACTCAGGTTCGTGAAGCCGACGAGGGCGAACCTCGTACCGTCCACGCGGTGCTGGGAGAGGGCATGCGACGACACCTCGATCGCTGCGGCTTCGACACCGTCGGAGACCCAGCGCCCGAACATGGCCTGCAGGTCGGTGGCCTCCGGTGTGGTCCTTCCACCTGAGAGGGTCCCGTGGGCATCCGTGCGCAGACCGGCGCTGGCGAGGATCCAGCTGAGCAGGTGGACGACGCTGGTCTTGCCGTTGGTCCCCGTCACGCCGACGAGGCCCAGGCGCCGCGACGGCCAACCGTGCAGGGCCGCTGCAAGCAGGGGCATCGCCGCACGCACGGAGGGAACGACGATCGTCGGCACCGGCAGGTCCAGCGGGCGTTCGCCCAGGATTGCGTGCGCTCCGCCCGCCACCGCCAGGGAGGCGAAGTCATGGCCGTCGTGGGCCGCCCCCGGGATGCAGCAGAACAGGTCACCCGGCCGGACGCTCCGGGAATCGTGGGCCACCCCGGTCACCTCCGGCGTAGGCGGTGCCGGATCCGGGATCGACGCGTCGATTCCGGCGGCCCGGAGCAGCGCACCGAGCCGCATGTCAGCCGCCGGTCGCTGGGGCGGCGACCATCTCGCCGGACTGCTCAAGGCGTGCGACCTCGGCAGCCTCACGCAGGATCGCGTGCCGAGCCGGCGTGAGGGCCATGACCCTGCCCTCACGCTCCAGACCGACACTTTCCTCAGCCGACGGGATCCTCAACTGTCGTACGGCGAACCTGGCGAACTCGGCGAACACGGGGGCGGCGACCCTGCCGCCCGAATAGGCGCCTCCGGTCGGCTCGTCCACGACCACGATGACTGCCAGCCTCGGCGCCTCTGCAGGCAGGAATCCGGCGAAGCTGGACACGTAGGACCGGTGGCCCTCGCTGCCATATCCACCGGCGGGTAGGACCTTCCAGGCCGTTCCGGTCTTACCGGCGACCCGGTAGCCGGGCACCTGGGCCCGGGTGCCGGTTCCGGATGCCACGACCTGCTCCATCATCGCCACCACTTCGGCGGCCACTGCGGCGGGCAGGACGGTCAGTGCTGGGCCGCGTCGTCGAGGTTCGAACACCCCACCATCGTCCCGCGTTCCGAGCACCAGCGTGGGCGCGGGCCTCACTCCCCCGTTTGCGAGAGCCGCATACGCGGTCAGCATCTGCAGTGGCGTGGTGGAGACGCCCTGCCCGATGGCGATCGTCGGTAGCGACGTTCCCGACCAGACGCCCGCAGGGTGGAGGATTCCGCTGGCTTCGCCGGGGAAGTCCAGGTCCGTCACCGATCCAAGGCCGAACTCCCGGAGTTGTTCATGTAGGGCCTCGGCCCCGAGGTCCTGCGCCCACAGGATCGTCCCCACGTTCGACGAGCGGCGGACCACATCGGCCAGGGTGAGGTCCATGGTCTCGTGGAACGGTGAATCACTGAAGGTGGCATCGTGCACCTCCAGGCGTGGTGGCACCTCACGCACGGTGTCCGGCGCGGCCACCGCCCGATCCAGGATCGCCGAGACGGTCAACGGCTTGATGATGGACCCGGGCTCGTAGGTCCAGGTGGCTGCACTGTGCTCCGAGGAGATCCCCACCACCCCATCGGAGGAACGTCGGACCGTCGCAGTGGCAAGTATCTCGCCCGTATCCGGACGCATGGCCAGGAGCACGCCGCCCTCAGCACCCACGGCCTCCACACCATCGAGGAGGACTCGTTCGGCCTCGAACTGGAGTGCCCGGTCGAGGGTCAGGACCAGGGTCCTCCCGTCGGCCGCCGGCTCGACGGAGTACTCACCGCCCGGAATCGACGCTCCCCGCATTCCCATCTCCACGACCCTCTCGCCATCGGTACCTGAGAGGAGGCCGTCGAATACGAGTTCCATTCCGCTGATTCCGTTGGAGTCGATGTCGGTGCGACCCAGGATCGACAGGGCCGAGTCACCTCCGGGCCGGACCCTCTCCCATTCCTCCTCGGCGTAGACCCCGGAGATCCTGAGCGCCAACGCGGCTGCCGCCACCTCCGAATCAACCTGTCGTCCCAGGTAGACGAAGCTCTTGTCACTGGAGAGGCGACGCTCCAGTAGCTCGGAGTCGGCTCCGAGGACCTGTGCGAGTGCCCGGGCCGCCCTGACCGGATCCTCGACGCGTTGTGGGTTGGCGATCATCGACTGCCCGGGAACCGAGAGGGCCAGGTCCACGCCGTTGCGGTCCACGATGGCCCCGCGCCCCGCCCTCAGCTTGAGGGTCTTGATCCGCTGCGCTTCGCCGTGGGCCACGAACCGTTCCGGCTCGAGCAGTTGTAGGGATACGAGGCGCCATCCGAACAACCCGGCCACGACCGTCAGCATCAGACCGACGAATACGGCCCTCCGGCGGAACCGCAGATGTGTCTCCCGGTTCGGAACCAGGGTGGCTGCACCACGCCCGAGGGATGCACGTCCCACGGGCTGGCGACTCATCGGGACGCCCGGGAGAAGGGGTCGCCCACCGGTGGAGCCAGGATGGCCTCAGGATCACCCGGAACGACCGACGGCAGGTAGAACCTCGTCGGCGGTGAGACCAGGCCGAGTCGTCCACCAGCCACCTCCAGGATGCGACCGGGACTCTCCAGGCGTGCCACCTCGGCGCGTAGAAGCTGCGAGCGGTCCCGTCCATCCTCCAGGCGCCGCTGGAGGCTGTCGAACTCGAACTGGCCGCTCAACACCACGCTCTGGAAGGCGGCCAGGGCCAGGAGCGTGGCGAAGAACCCGAAGACGACCAGCGCCACTGCGCTGCGACCTTCCGGTCGCACGGTGGCGCGCCCAGTCGTCCCGTCATCGATCCGGTGGCCGAGGCCCACCCGTGAGTGTCGGAGCACCGCGGTCATCGGCGTTCCAGGGTCCTCAGGCGGGCGCTGGCCGCCCGGGGGTTGGTCGCAGCCTCAACCTCGCCGGGGACCCTGCCGGAGCGACGTGCGAGGACCACCAGGGACACCGCACCACATGCGCATGGGAGGCGTGTCGGACACGTGCATCCGCCCGTCGCCGCCAGGTCGAAACGACGCTTCACGATCCTGTCCTCTCCCGAGTGGTAGGAGAGCACGGCTCCGCGACCACCCGGCACCAGGCGCATGATGGCTTCGTCCAGCGAGTCGGCGAGCTGCTCCAACTCGCCGTTCACCTCGATCCGGATGGCCTGGAAGGTCCGCTTCGCCGGATGCCCGCCACGACGTCGCGCTGGCGCCGGAATGGCATCACGGACGACCTCGGCCAGGCGTGCCGTGTCGGAGATCGGACGCTGGGCGACGACCGCCCGTGCGATGCGACGGGCATGGCGCTCATCGGCGTTGTCGACCAGCAGTCGGGCGAAGGCCCGTTCGTCGTAGCCGTTGACCACCTCGTCGGCCGTGAGAACCTGGCGTCGGTCCATCCTCATGTCCAGGGGCCCGGCCTCCCGGTAGCTGAAACCCCGGTCGGCATGGTCCAGTTGGGGTGACGAGACTCCGAGGTCGAAGAGGAAGCCGGCCAGGCCGTCGATCTCAAGCGAGTCCAGGAGGCTCCCCAACTCCACGAAGGCCGATCGCTCCAGTTGGATCCGATCCCCGAACGCGGCGAGTCGCGTCCCCGCGGCAGTCAGGGCCTGGTCGTCACGGTCGATACCGATCACCCGGACGTCGTCGCGGGCCTCCAGGATCGCTTCGGCGTGGCCACCGCCTCCGAGCGTCGCATCCAGGATGACGCCGCCAGGGGCCTCGCCCATGACCTCGAGGATCTGGGCGACCATCACGGGTCGGTGGTGGAACCCGATCGGTTCCCCTCCGCGTTCGTCAGGTGGATGATCCGACATGGTCCGTCCCTCCGATCCGATTGCCGCGGCGCCCACCGGGCCGCCGGTTCGTCCTTCGACCGTCCCCCGACCGGCTGGCGCACGTCGGGATGTCTCCCCGAATCGGGCTGGATGGCAAGCGGGCGGAGTAGGGGCCTCCCATCCTGCCGACCGGGGGACGGTCCAGGGACGAACCGGTCGTGGACCGGCCGTCATGGTCATCGGATGTCGTCGTGGAGGCGTCCTCTCATTCGACCGCCCATGGCTCAGATCCCTCCACCGCTGAGGAAGGCATCTGCCAGCGACCTGCTCATCTCCGAAGCGATGCCGGCCCACCTCGTGGGATTCCAGATCTCGATACGGTCGAGGGCACCACAGACCACGACCTCGTGTTCCAGTGAGGCGTGGACTCGTAGTCGCTCCGAGATCATCACGCGACCCTGGGCGTCCGGCCGGACCAGTTCGGAGCTGGGTGCGAGGGCTCGGTACGCCTGTGCCTCCACCTCGCCGTTGCGAACCTGCTCCTGCATCCGGGCCGCCATTGCGTCGAAGCCCTCCGGGGTCCAGAGGGCGATACACCCCATGTACATCGTGAGGTAGGCGTCGCCCGAGAAGTGGCTCCGGAACTTGACCGGGAGGACGAGACGTCCCTTCACGTCCAGCGAATGCTCGTGTGTTCCGACGAATGCCATGGCCATCTCCCTCCTTTCCGCTGCGACCGGTCGTTTTCCTGTCGGGGGCGGGGAAGACGCTGGGGACACCCGGTGCCACCCTCATCTCCCACTTACCTGACATTAGTCGCCACTTTAACCCACTGCGTCCCACTCCGGCAACCCACTCCTCCCCACTGGCATCAGGGGCGCCGCTGAGCGGCAATCCAGGACCCATCGCCGGGCCGCCACTGGATCTCGACTGCAGGCGAAGGCCGCTCCGCGTCAGGGCAGGTGGGTGAGGAACGCCTCCAGCAGCAGCCCGGGACGGACCGGAAGGGCCCCTGCAGCGGACTCCAGGAACTGGGCCGCCTCGTCGACCGGAGTCAGGCCCAGCAGCCGGACCATCTCCGTCCCCGACCACTCCAGCAGGGCGGCACACTGGAAGCGCGCTCCTGAACGATCCCGCCGCTGGCTGACGCCCACCGACTTGCGGCCCCCCAGCAGTACCTCGCCCGGACCGATCCCGGCGAAGCAGGCAAGGCCTCCCCACCTACCCGGTTCCATCGGACCCCGATGCACGACGGCATCCAGGCCCAGGTCCGCCAACGCAGCAGCCCACACCTCGCCCAGCCACCACGTCGACCTACCGACGTCGTCCTCCCAGAGGGGATCTCCACGAGGTACGAGGACGTCCACCCACAGCACCCCGCCCGGCCGGAGCAGCACCGCCCCTCCACCGGAACGACGCCGCACGACGTCCACGCCGGGAGCCACCCCCACCTCCGCCTGCGTACTTCCCAGCACGAGCGTCGGAGCGTCCACCTCGTTCACGAGGACCAACCGCTGTGAGATCGGGCCGATCGGCCCATGCAGCTCCGCTACCGTTCCGGTCGGCCTCTCCAGGGTCCAGTCGCCCGCCGGGCCTTGCGGCATCAGCGTCAGCCGACCGGCGGAAGGCCGGTCTGGCCCCCCTCCGGGAACCTCCGCGCCCATTCCAGCCAGGTCACCACGTCATCCGCTGTCGGCGACGCATCAGGATCCCCGTACTGGGTGATGGCCCTGAAGCGGGCGTATGCGGGTGCCGGAACCGGAAGGAACGGACGGCGGCGCCACCAGCCGCGGCCTGCCATCCGGAACACCTGGTTAAGGGCGACGGGCCACAGGCCGGGACGCACCAGCACCGCCGATGCCACCCTGACCATCCACCACCTCACGATCCCACCGCCAGGTCCACGAGATTCCGTCGAGCATGGTGCCAGACGGCCGCAGCCCCCACCAGCGGGCCATCGGCGCCCAGACCGGCCGGGAGGATCCGTGCCCCACGGGTGAACTCCAGACCACACTCCAGGTCCAGGCGCCGCTGCGCAGCCTCGAAGAACGGGGCGCCGAAGCCCAGCGCCACCGAACCGGCGACCACGGCCAACCGAACGTCGAGCAGGTTCACCACCGTCGCCACAGCCCTACCCACCAGGTCGCCGGTGCGTCGTCGGACCTCTAACGACGCCTCGGCGGGAGGCGCTCCCGTGAGCCGCTGGATGGCCGGGCCGGAAGCCACAGCCTCCAGGCACCCGCGGTTGCCGCAGACACACAGCGGTCCGTCAGGATCCACGACCACGTGACCCACGTGCCCGGCATTTCCCGCCGCTCCGTCCAGCAGGCGGCCATCCAGGACCAGGCCGCCACCCACGCCGGTGGACACCACCATCGCCAGGAAGTCCCGCTCCCCCACGGCGGCACCACACCAGCCCTCCCCGAGCGCCAGTGCCTTCGCATCGTTGTCCACGACAACGGTCGAACCCGTCCGCTCGGCGAGACGGCCGGCCAACGGGAAGTCCCTCCACTGTCCGATGTTCAGGGGGGAGACCAGCGACCCACCGTCAGACATCGGGCCGCCACATCCCACGCCGATTCCGGCCACCGGCCCGTCGGCCATCAGGGGCTCGACGAGGCCCATGAGCTGCTCGAAGAGGGCGTCGCCGTCCTTGCCGGTCGTGGCCGCCCGTCGGCGACCCAGGATGCAACCGTCCGCATCCACCAGGCCGGTCTCGAGCTTCGTTCCGCCCACGTCAACGGCCAGCACCGGCACCGATGCGCTCGTTGTCATGCGTACGGGGGCCGGGATTGGGACCAGGCCACCAGACGACCGGTTCAGGTTCGGCCCTGGTCACCCCGACGGAAGCGATCGCGCATCTGTTCGCGAACCTTCGCACGGGTCCCCCCGACGGCATCTCGCAGCCCGGTGGTTCGCCCGGATCCGACGGCTGCCCTGAGGCCGGTCCGACCCACCTGTCGGGCGTTTCGCTCGAGGGTCAGCGCTGCACCGAGCATCACCAGGAAGCCGACGAAGGCCAGGAGGAAGGAGGTCGACAGGGTCGTGACCATCACCAGCACGCCGACCACGAATACCGCCACCGCAACCTTCATGCTTCGCAGCGGCTGCGTGTAGACCGTCGTCTCGCTCACCTCGCGCACGAGGTCCGGATCTGTTTCCGTGAGTAGGTCCTCGATCTCGCTGAGGATTCTCTCCTCGTCCTTGGACAGGGGCACCTGGCCGTTCCTCGCCTCGCCGGTCATGCTTCGTCTCCACACAAGCATCGCACAGCGGGTCACCAGCGACAACGCGCCAGCCGTTGAACCTCATTCGTCGGGGCCCCACTGGGCATCCCCCCGCTCCCTGGGTTGCAGCCCATCAGCGCCCACCGTCCTCGCCGGGCCGATGGATCCGACACCGAACCGCCCACGAATCAACTCCACGGCATGCTCGGCCTCCCGCCAGCCGGGGTCGGCGAGGTCCTCGAAGCTGAGTTGGCGAATCGAGCCGTCCCGCAGGCCACTCATCGACACACCCAGAAGCCTGATCCCGAGCGACGTGTCCACGGCCCCGATCAGGTCCGTGGCGACCTCGAGGACGTCCACCACCAGGTCCGTGGCATCCGGGAGGGTGTGCGACCGGGTGATCGTGGTGAAGTCCGGAAAGCGGACCTTCAACGTGACCGTGCGGCCAGCCACACCAGCCTCCCTCAACCTCCGACCCACGGCATCCACCATCCGGACCAGTTCCCGACGGACCTCGTCGGGATCGGTGAGGTCCCGGGAGAAGGTCTCCTCGTGGCCGATCGACCTGACGGACTGGTCCGGCTCCACCCGGCGATCGTCGATGCCCCTCGAGAGGCGCCAGAACTGGGAACCGGAGGCACGGCCGAACGACGACACCAGGGTCGCCTCCGGGACCGCCCGGAGTTCGGCGACCGTCTGGACCCCCAGACGCTGGAGGCGCTCGAGGGTACGTGGACCCACGCCCCAGATGGCCTGCACCGGCAGCGGATCCAGGAAATCCCGTACCCGGTCGACAGCCACCACCAGAACCCCGCTGCCGGGTACCGGAGCCCCCGATCCGACGGTCGGCTTCGCCCGGCCGCTGGCCAACTTGGCGAGGAACTTGTTGGGCGCTATCCCGACGCTGCATCCCAGGCCCTCCTCGTCGAGGACGTCGCGCCGGATGGCGGCGGCCACCTGCTCCGGCGGCCCATACACCCGCCCGGCTCCCGACACGTCCAGGAACGCCTCGTCCAGCGACAACGGTTCGACCAGAGGCGTGTAGCGACGGAAGATCGCCATCACCCGGCGGCTCACCTCGCCGTAGTGGCGGTGGTCCCCCCGCAGGAACACCAGGTCCGGGCAGAGGCGCCGGGCCCGCGTGGACGGCATCGCCGAGTGGATGCCGTAGACCCGGGCCTCGTAGGAGGCCGCTGCGACCACCGAGCGCTCGCCCTCACCGCCGACCACGACCGGTAGGCCACGCAACTCGGGCCGCCTGACCACCTCCACCGACACGAAGAACGCGTCCATGTCCACATGCAGGATCGGAGTCGACTCACCCACCGGTCGGGACCGTCAACCGGGACCGGGTGCCAGACGCTCGACCACCAGCTCAGATGGAGTCGACCCACGGGCCACGTACGCGAACTCGGACACCCCGTCCCCGGATGGTTCGGGCAGCGACGCCGAGAGCCATGCCGTGACCGGCTCGGCCACCCAGGGCGGTGCCGTGGCCAGGAGCCGGACCGCCTCGTCGGAATCCACGAAGCGGGCGTCCTCCACGATGTCGTCAGGATCCTCGATGGTGATATCCCCATGCCATGCGCCCGCCAGGTGCACCTCCACGCCCAGCAGCATCGAACGGTCCGGGAAGTCCACCGTGACGCTGTAGACCGCATCGGACCAGCCGTCCACGGTCAGTCCGGTCTCCTCCAGCACCTCGCGCGAGAGGGCCTCCACCGGGACTTCTCCACGGTCCACGACCCCACCGGGAGGGGTCCACTCCACCCGACCATCGCGGCGGCGGTTCGCCACCAGCAGGGTGGAGCCCTGCCGGGTCAGGAGTCCGCCCACGACCTTCCAGCGTCGACCCTCTCCGTCACCCACCGCCGCAGTCTGGCACCTCGTGGTGACGGTACCGATCGGGACCGGGCCACCGGTTGGGTCGGCGATAGCCTCCGGTCGTGAACGACACCCAGACCCGATCCGTCGGCCTACTGCCCTCGGCGGCCCCGTCGACGACGGCACGACTGCTGGCGCTGCTGGCGATCCTCGTGGCCGGCACCTGCGGGGGTCTCGTCGGACACGCCGTGACCAGCCTCCAGTGCGCGGACGACTGCACTGCACTGGCCGGATCCATGGGGGTCATGGGGGCGGTACTGGCGGCCGGCGGTGTCGGAATCGTCGCGGTCCTGTCGCTTCGGGCAATGTCGGAGTGGCGAACCGGCCAACTCCAGCAGGCCGCCCGGGACGACCATCCGGTCGACTGACGCCCACCAGCCACCGTGGCCGAACCCTCCGCACTCCGCGACCTGGCCCTCTCCGCCGCCAGGGCCGTCGCCCCTGAACTCCGCCGTCGGGCCGGAGCCGTCGAGGTCTCGAATACGAAGACCACCGCCACCGACCTGGTCACCGAGGTCGACCGCTGGTCCGAGGAACGCATCGTCGGACACATCCTGGCCGCACGTCCAGACGACTCGATCCTGGGCGAGGAGGGAACCGGCGTGCACGGAACCTCGGGGGTCCGTTGGCTGGTGGACCCGATCGACGGAACCACCGACTTCGTGTACGGCCACCCGGGTTTCTCCGTGTCCATCGGTGTCGAGGTGGATGGCAGCCCGGTCGCCGGGGTGGTGGTGGACCCGCTCCTGGACGACGAGTTCTGTGCGGCGATCGGCCACGGAACGACACGCAACGGTCGACCGGTGAGGGTGAACCGGGTGGACGACCTCTCGTCGGCCCTGGTTGCCACAGGCTTCGGATACGACCCCGGGCGGCGCCGGCGTCAGGCCGAATCCCTCGTCTCCATCATTGGGCACATCCGCGACATCAGACGCTGTGGCGGTGCGGCCACGGACCTCGCATCGGTGGCTTGCGGGCGTGTTGACGCCTACTTCGAGCGCGGGCTGAACCCCTGGGACTGCGCCGCGGGAACCGTTCTGGTCACTGAGGCCGGTGGAGCCGTCACGTTTTTCAGGACAACCCGGCCGGCTCCTGGGCCGCCAGTTGCGGTCACATGGGAGGAGGCGTCGATTGACTGGTCGGCTGACATCGTCGTCGTCGCGGCCCCGCCTGACCTCATCGAGCCGTTGGGAGACCTCCTGTACGAGGCCGGTGCCCTCTCGGGCCCGTAACCCAGGCCACCGGGCAAGGTCCAGTGCTTCGATCTCGGCGTAGGTGGCAGCCACCTTCATGGCAAGGTCATCGGTGATCGGAGCTAGGAACACGCCCATCGACGCCCGGATTCCCATGGGATCGCCGTTATGGCGCTTCCGGCCACCAGGACGACCAGGAAGGTGGAGTCTCGACGTCGGGTGGAGCTCGGCACCCGGGCAACCGTACGCTCGCCCCATGCGGATCGCCGTGACCAGGGGAATCAGCCCGGCGATCGGGCACTGCCAGCTGACCCACCTGGAACGCGAACCGATCGACGACGAGGTCGCCAGGGCCCAGCACGGCACATACGAGCGGGTGCTCCGGGACCTCGGGTGTCAGGTCGAACACCTGGCTGAGGAACCGGACCTTCCCGACTCGGTCTTCGTCGAGGACATCGCCGTCGTGCTCGACGAGGTGGCGATCATCACGAGACCGGGAGCCGAGTCCAGACGCGGCGAGCGGTCATCGATCCGGAGGGCCCTCGAGCCGCACCGTCGGCTGGAGCACATCAGGGCGCCCGGGATCCTCGACGGAGGCGACGTCCTGGTCGTCCAGAAGGACATCTACGTCGGACTATCCACCCGCAGCGACGACGAGGCCGTCCGCCAACTGAAGCTGCTCGTCGCCGACCTCGGCTACACCGTGACCGGGGTCGAGGTCCGTGGTTGCCTCCACCTCAAGTCGGCGGTCACCGCCGTCTCTGAAGACACCCTGCTCATCAACCCCGACTGGATCGACGCGACCTACCTACCCGGGCATGCCTTCATCCAGGTCGACCCGGCTGAACCCAGCGCCGCCAACGTGGTCCGGGTGGGTGACACGGTCCTGTTCGCAGCCGACTTCCCACGCACCGGTGAGCGCATCTCGGCTGCGGGATTCCGGACCCTCCCGGTGGACGCCTCGGAGCTGGCGAAGGCAGAGGGCGCTCTCACGTGCTGCAGCCTCATCTTCGAGGCACCGGATCGGAACGCCTAGAACCATCGACGTCGGTCGGGACTTCTCTCGTGCCCGGCATCGTCACCGCGATTTGCCTCCCGGTCCACTTGCTGCTCCGATGATCGGAAGGTGGCCCTGACCTGGGCGTGCCCCAACGAGAGGAACCTCCCCATGTCCCAGACCATCCATGTCGTGTTCCCATGCAGGGAAGGCCAAGGCGCAGGCCTCGTCGCGGTGCTCAAGGAGGCTCTCGTCGACACCCGGGCATTCGAGGGCTGTGAGTCCGTCGAGGTGTACACCGATGCCGACGCCCCCGACCGGGTCATCCTCTGGGAGAAGTTCGCCATCCGGGCGAACCACGAGGCGTACATGGCCTGGCGCATCGAGACCGGCCTGCTCGAGATGCTCGCCCCGATCCTGACCGGCGACCTCCAGATCACGTACCTCACGGACCATCCGGAAGTCTGAACCACAGGAGGGCAACGCTCCATGACACCGACCGAAGTAGTTGGCGCCTTCATAGACGCCATCCAACGCAAGGACGTGGCCACTGCGGTCTCGATGGTCACCGATGACGTCTCCTACGAGAACATGCCCCTCGACCCGATCGTGGGTCCTGAAGCCATGGCAGCCACGTTGGAGATGTTCCTGGGTCCGGCCTCCGAGGTCGAATGGCACATCCTGCGATCCGTAGAGGACGGCGACCTCGTGCTCCACGAGCGACTCGACCGATTCCGGATTGGCGACGGCTGGCTGGAACTACCCATCGCCGGGGTCTTCGAGGTGCTCGACGGCAGGATCAGCCTCTGGCGCGACTACTTCGACATGGCCACCTACACCTCACAGACCCGGGCCCTGACGGCCGACTGAGGAGCCGACCTGATCGCTGGTGCGAGCGCCTCCTGCCGGGCACCCGCCTGACGACCATTGCTGGCTGCCTCTGACATGATCCGGTGGTGGTCGACATGGCAACCGAGAGAACGCTCCGGGCCGGGCCGACTGGCCGTGGGTCTCCCATGCAGGTAGGCGAAACGCCCGGCACCGGCCAGCCGGGATCACGCTCCTACGGGATCCCTGTGGTAGCGCTGCTGGCCTCCTCGACGGCCCTGACCCTGGCCGTGCGAAGCGACGGGCCTCTTCCCGGAGAGGTGGCCGCCGCGCGCTGGATGAACGGGAACACCCCCGCCGCAGTTGACCGGTTCGCCGAGCTCATCGACCCGGTCCTCACCGACACTGCCGCACCCGTGGCGTTCGTGGCCATCCTCCTGTTGGTGTGGTGGCGCTGGGGTCGACATCCAGCGGTGATGCTCGGCCTGGCCGGGGCGTGCACCGGCCTGACACGATTGGGCGACCTCGTCAACCGTCCACGACCCACACCCACCGTGGAGTGGAGCGGATACTCGTTCGGCAACGGTGGCTACCCGAGTGGACATGTGGTCTTCAGCGTGCTCGTCCTCGGCACCGTCGCCATGCTGGCGCGTCGCCATGCCACCTCGCGGGTGGCAGCCCTGATCGTGGGCTCAATGAGCCTCCTGATCGCCGTGACCTCGTGGACGCGGGTGAGTCGCCTCGAGCACTGGCCACTCGACGTCGTAGGCGGGAGCCTGATGGCGGCAGCGGGGCTACTCGGCATCATCTGGCTCCACCCTCGCCTCGCCTCCCTGGCCTCACGTCGACCTCTCCTCGGTCGCCTGTTGCTGCCGCCCGCAGGACCTCCGACACCATCCACGAACCGGAGGCCTGAAGAGGACTAGGCCAACATCGCCGCCATGCGGTCGCGGACGGCCTCGATCGCCTTGAACGGTCGGATCATCACCTTGAACTCGGTTATCAGGCCGTCGTCGTCGCAGGTGACGATGTCAACGCCGTTCACCTGGATGCCGCCCATCGTGGTCTCAAACTCGAGGACGGCGTGGTTGCCGTCCATGACCTTCTTCGTGTAGTGGAATCCGCCGCTGGACGGTCCGGATGGCCCCGACCCCTCGGCCTCCGGATCCCCGGGGAACACCTGCGAGGCAGCGGTCAGGTACATGAGGGTCAGGTCCCTCCCCTGTTGGGGGGAGAAGATCACCGGCGACCAGAACACCACGTCGGGATGCAGGAGGTCCTCGAGGGGGCCGGACTCCCGGCCAGCCAGGTGCTCCAGCCAGGCGGCCATCGTCTGGTGGATGGGAGATGGGTCGATGAGGGTCATGTCGGCAGTCTCCCCGCGGCCAGGGCCGAAAAGGGCATCGGGTCGGTTCCGATCGGGCCACAGTCGGGTTCACAGGGCTAGTTTCCGATCCGAAGAGGCCTTCGAGAGAACCAGGACCCGCCATGGCCACCACGGCCGTCACCACCACGATCCTCACCGAGACCGTCACCACCACCAACGCCACCTGGGACGAGGGCCATCCGGTCGTGGATCCCGACCAACTGGAGGACCTCGTCGGCTGGAGCCTGAAGCCCGAGGGGCTCTGTAGAAATGAGGCCTGCGTCCCCGTACCCGACCGGTCGAGCCTGAACCACCCGGACGGCATCGACCTGTCCGCCGTGGCCAGCGCCCTGGGACGCCCCGTGCTGGTCGACGCCGACGCCCAGCTTGTCGCCATCGGGGCGGCGACCGCCCATCGGCAGCAGGCCATGGTCGACCGCCGGGCACCGGACGCCACCGTCTTCGACCTGGAGGGCACCAGGCGGCAACTCTCGGAGTGGTCGGGCACCAGACGCCTGCTCGTCGCCTTCTCCACGTGGTGAGGATGCGCCTTCGACCTGCCCGGGTGGCAGGCACTGAACGACGAGCTGGCCGATGCCGACTTCACCGTCGTCGCCGTGGCGCTGGACGAGAACCTCGCAGCCGTGGCTCCCTTCGCCGAGGGCATCACCTACCCGGTCCTAGTTGACACGGAGCACCAGATGAGCGAGCTCTATGCCATCACCAACGTGCCCACGGTCGTCTGGATCGACGAGGACGACCGGATCGTCAGGCCGAACGCCATGGAGCCCGGTAGCGACATGTTCACCGCCTTCACCGGCATCAAATGTGAGGACCACATGGAGCAGGTCCGAGCCTGGATCCGGAGCGGGGTTCTGCCCGACGACGCCGACCATGAGGTGCAGGCACTGGCGCCCGACGAGGTGACGGCCCACCTCCACTTCCGACTGGCCACCCATGCACGGCGGGGCGGGCTGGACGACGCCGCCGAACGGCACTTCGCCATGGCCGCCGAGCTGGCACCCAACGACTTCACGATCGTTCGCGGAGCGATGCCGCTCACCGGGATCGACCCATTCGGCACCGCCTTCTTCGAGTTGTACGGACGGTTCCAGGAGGCAGGGTCTCCGTACCACGGCATTCCCCGGACCAGGGGCTGAGCCCACGGACCAGGGACCGGAGGGCTGACGGTGTCCCAGCACGACGGCGCCACCCACGCCTCCTCAGGGCGCGTCCTGAAGGTGGCCCTGGCGGCGAACGGCCTCCTGCTCGTCGTCCAGGTGGTCGGGGCCGTGGCCTTCTCCTCGCTGGCCCTCCTGGCCGATGCCGGCCATCAGGGTTCAGACGTGGCAGCCCTGGTCGTAGCCGTCGTGGCCCAGGCCCTGGCAGGTAGGGCCCCGACCGACAACTACACGTTCGGCCTCCGACGTGCCGAGGTGATGGGTGCACTGCTCAACGCCGTGACCCTCCTGGCCGTTGCCGCCTGGGTGCTGGTGGAGGCCAGTCGCCGGATCGGCGACCAGCCGGAGGTTTCGGGATGGGGCGTACTGACCCTGGGCGCAGCAGGCCTACTGGTCAACGGTGGCTGTGCATGGCTGCTCCACCGGAGCGCCGATCGGAGCCTCAACGTCCGCGGCGCCACCCTGCACCTGGCCGGTGACGCCGCAGGTTCGATGGGGGTCCTCGTAGCCGGTACGGCGGTCGTGCTCTGGAGCGCCGACTGGGTCGACTCGGCGGTTTCGTACCTGATTGCCGGCCTGCTCATCTGGACTGGCACGGGCCTGGTTCGCCGGACCACCCGGGTGCTGCTGGAGGGCGCGCCTCCCGGCATGGACGTGCGTGATCTCTCCGCACTCATCACGGCCGACGAGCGGGTCATCGGCGTCCACCACCTGCACGTCTGGTCAGTCGATTCGACGACCGTGGCGCTCAGCGCTCACGTCGAGGTAGCCGCCGACAGCCTCCACTACGCACAGCTGGTGGCGACCGACCTGGAACGACAGCTGGCGTTGCGAGGGGTGGACCACGCCACCCTGGCCCTCGAATGCCACCCCTGCGACGCCGACCACGGGCACGACTGACCCCCGGTAGCGACTCGGATTCCCAGCGACAGGAAGCCGGTACCCTCGCCGGCATGGGACGCATCTCCAACACCATCGCTCTGGCCAGGGTCTCCTGGAAGGTCCTGCGAAAGGACAGGGAGCTACTGGTCCTCCCGATCCTCTCGTTCGTCACATCGATCGTGGTCCTGGTCCTGCTCTGGCTGCCCACCCTGAGTGCCATCGACACCTCTGGCCTGGCCGGCGAGAGCGAGGATCCGGGAGCCGTCCTGATCATCGTCGGCGTCATCTCCGCGATGGCGATGAGCATCATCAGCGTGTTCTTCAACGGCGCTCTGGTGGCGGGCGCCCACGAGCGGCTGTCCGGTGGCGACCCGACGGTCCGATCGGCCCTGGGGCGTGCCCTCTCGCGCCTCTCCGGGCTACTCCCCTGGGCGATCATCACCGGAACCGTCGGCCTCATCCTCCAGGCGGCCCGGGAACGGGCCGGGTGGCTGGGGCGCTTCGTCGTGAACATGGTCGGCATGGCCTGGCAGACGGCAACCTTCCTGGTGGTCCCAGCCATCGTGATCGATGACCTCGGTGCGGTGGACGGCCTCAAGTCATCGGCATCGCTGTTGAAGCGGACGTGGGGCGAGAACATTGCAGCGCGGGTCGGCTTCGGCCTCCTCGGCCTCGTGGCCATGATCCCGGCGGTGGTCGTCCTGATGGCCACAGGAGCCCTGGGCGGAGCCGCCCTCGTGGTGGGCATCATCCTGGCCGTCGCGTACGTGGCGCTCGTAGTCGTCGTACTCACTGCCCTGAACGCCGTGTTCCAGACGGCGCTCTACCTCTACGCCACGACCGGCTCCGTTCCGACCGGATTCGACGACTCGAACCTGCAGGCCAGCTTCAGCATCCGCTGAACCCGACGCGAAGCGACCCCCGCCGAAGCGGGGGCCGATCGCACGGTGGGAAACCGTGTACAGCGGCGGCTCCTCAGCCGATCGCCGATTCCCACAGGATAGGGACGTGACGGCGCTGACGGTCGGCTGCGCGGCTGGAGCCTGAGCCCTAGGATCCGCGATCCGTGACCTACACCTCCGCACCCGGGGTGCTTTCCCCCGACCAGTTGGACCGCTACCACGCCGAGGGCTTCCTGTTCATGGAGGACGCGGTGCCACCGGGCGTCCTGGGGTGCCTGCGCGAGGCCTTCGACGTCTGGACCGAGGAGAGCCGGAACCATGACGGTCCCTACGGCGAGACGATCGACGGTAGGCCCCGCTTCGACGTGGAACCAGCGCACTCCGCCGATCATCCCGGTCTCCGTCGTGTGGCCTCCCCCACCGAGGTGTCCGACGACTACCTGGCCTTCATGCGCGACAACATTGCCCTGGAAGCCACAACCCAGGTCTTCGGACCGAACCTGCGGTTCAGGGAGTCGAAGATCAACTCCAAGCTCCCAGGCATGGCCACCCACCTGAAGTACCACCAGGACCTGCCGTTCGGACCACTCACCAACCAGGACCTGATCACCGTCCTCTTCCTCCTCGACGATGTGACCGACGACAACGGCCCACTCGAGGTGGTGCCGGGCAGCCACCATGGCCCCCTCTACGACCACTGGCACGATGGGGTGTTCACAGGGGCGGTCAGCGACGAGGTGGCCGGGTGGGCGAAGGCCCGCTCAGTCACCTGCATCGGACCGGCCGGATCCGCCTACCTCCTGGACGCCCGCCTTCTCCACGGCTCCGGGCCGAACCTCTCGACGGGACCACGCACCCTCTTCATCGTCCAGTACCACGCGGAGGACGCCTACCCGCTGGCCCCCAACCACCTGCCGAGCATCCACGATGGCGAGATCGTGCGGGGCAGGTCCACCAACCGGGTCCGGTGCACCGAGTGGTCGATCGACCTGCCGCAGAAGCCCACCATGGCCTCCTTCTTCGCCCAACAGGCCGACCCCGCTCCCGCACCCGGAACCCGGTAGGTCGCCCGGACTCAGCGGGGGCGTTCTCCATAGTCGCCCCAAGGGGCATCCCGCTCCCGGATCACCTCGCGGAAGCCCTTGTCGTCGAACGACTCGGCCCACCTGTACGCCTCCTCGGTGTGGCGGGTCACCCCGTCGAAGAAGGTGCCCAGCATCTGGGAGGTCCGCAGGCCCATGTTCTCGTATGCCTGGTTGACGAGCAACTTGTTCAGCGCCAACTGGTTCGCCGGGATGTACCGGAACCGACGAGCCTCCTCCTCCACGAACCCGGCCAGTTCCTCCGGCTCGCAGACGTGGCTGACCAGTCCGATCCGGTGAGCGGTCTCGGCATCTATGGCCCGACCGGTCAGCAGGAACTGCTTGGCGTGCTCCAGGCCCAACCGGTACACCCAGAGCATCGTCGTGGGAGTCCCGAAGATCCGGCTCGGGGCGTAGCCGATATGGGCGTCGCTGGCCATGTAGAGCAGGTCGGCGCACAGGATCAGGTCGGTCGCCCCACCAATGGCCCAGCCCCTGATCTCTCCCAGGACCGGCTTCGGGCACTCCCAGATCTTCATGAACCGCCGGACGTTGTTGCCCATGAACTGGTAGTCCCGGACCGGGTCCCATGCACCCTCGCGGGGCTTCGGACCCCTGGCCCCGTACGGGGTCGACCAGCCCGGCTCGTCTCCGCCGGTGGTCCCCACCACATCGTCGGATGCTGATCCCGCCGTCAGGTCGTAGCCGGCGGTGAGGGTGTCACCAGAACCCCGCAGGACGACGGCCACCACGTCAGGAGACTTCGTGGCGGCGTCGATCCCGTCGGCGATTCCCTGGATCACGGCATCGGTGAGCGTGTTCTTCTTCTCGGGACGATTGATGGTGATGATCGCGATGTCATCGCGTTCCTCGTAGAGCACGGGGTCTGTCATGCCCGCGATCTTCCCATGTCGGCGTCAGCCCGCCACCACGCCGGCAACGCCGGCCAGGACGAGACCGAGGCCGAGCAACTGGACGGACCGCACGCTGTCGCCGAAGACGAGTCGGCCGATGGCGACGCTGATGGCAGGGAACATCGCACCGGTCACGGCCGCCGGCAGGACGTCAGCCTGGATGCCGAGCAGGTAGAGCACAGAGGCAAGGCCACCAAACACCCCGGACCACAGCGCCGTCCACCTCACGGCACCCCGGGGCACGACCGGAGAATGTACGACCAGGGCTGCCACGACCGTGAGCAGGCAGGCGACCAGCCGCTGTACCACGGCAGGCCAGGAGCCACCGGCCGACGAGGTGCCGATCAGCGCCGCCAGGCCCACCCCGTAGCCGAAGCCCGAGGTGGCGCCCCACAGGAGACCCGCCAGCGTGCCGGACCCGACCCGGCCGCCGGCGGTTATGAACAGCAGTCCGACGAGGGCCACTCCCACCCCCAGAGCGGCCAGCCCCGTCATCTCCGCTCCCCCGGCGACGGCTACTCCGAACGGGATGACGACAGTCATGGTCGCCACCATCGGAGCGATCACCGTCGCCGAACTCCGCATGAGCCCGCCCAGGTAGGCGACCATGCCGATGCCGAACCCGGCCCCCGATACGGCTCCCCGACCCAGGTCGGGCCATGTGGGCTGGCTTGGCAACCACAGGAGCATCGCGAAGGCGGCCACAGCGGCGACGCCCTGCGAGACGACGCAGACGGCCAGCACCCCGGTGACCTTGGCGCCCCGGCGGCCGAACATCTCCGACACGCCAACCGACAACGAGCTGAGGGCTCCGAACAGGGCACCCATCAGGAGTACCGGACCATCCTGAACATCGCCGGAACACTAGGTGCACCAATCATCCGGACCTAGGGTCACGCCCCAGCACTGCGACCACCTGCGGTCGATGCCGGTCGAGGGATGATGGGAGGCCTCATGGGTTCAGTCACGCTGTTGGACGGTGGTATGGGCCAGGAGTTGATCAATCGGGGGGCTCCCCGCTCCGAGGAACTCTGGTCGGCCTGGGCCCTGATGGAGGATCCCGGGCTCGTTGCAGCCATCCACGCCGACTACGTGGCCGCCGGTGCCGACATCATCACTACCAACAGCTACGCCACATTCATCGACCGGCTGGGCCCCCTGGGCCTCGCCGATCGTGCAGAGGACCTCACCCGGCTCTCCGGGAGCCTTGCCAGGGCCACCGCCGATGCCGCTGGAAGTCCCGTCCGTGTGGCGGGCTCGCTTCCTCCCCTCCGCCACAGCTACAACCCCCAACCGGACGGCACCTACGCCCAACTCCACGACGAGTACCTCCAGATGGTCGCCCACCTCGCCGACCACGTCGACCTCTTCGTCTGCGAGACCATGGGCGCCTGCTTCGAGGCGCGGGCAGCGGTCGATGCCGCCCGGACCTCGGGAAAGCCTGTGTGGGTCTCGTTCACCCTGCAGGGAGGCGACGGAACGGGCCTCATCGACGGCACCTCCTTCTCCGAGGCATGCGCCGTGGTGGACGCCGATGCCTTCCTCCTGAACTGCTGCCCGCCCGAACGCATCGCCGAGGCCCTGCCCCTCCTCCGACAGGCCACGAACCTCACGATCGGTGCGTACGCCAACGCCTTCCACCAGATGCCGGTCGGCTGGCGTGGCCGGGACGGCAGCCCACTTCCGGAGGCCCGGACCGACATGGGGGTCGACCCCTACACGAGGGCCGTCATGCAGTGGATCGACATGGGCGCCGAGGCCGTCGGAGGCTGCTGTGAGATCGGCCCCGGCCACATTGCCCGCATCCGCCAGGCCCTCGACGCCTGATGCCGACGCCGCCCGGGCGGCCCGTCCGGTCTACTCAGGCCGTGCGGAGGGCGAAGCGAACTCCGCCGATCTCAAGGTCGGCGTCCCGATGGGCGCGGACCTCCACGCCTGCCAGCCCTTCGCCTCGATCATCCATGACCGCCAGGAAGCGGACCTCTCCGTCATCCAGTCTGACCACCGTTCCATCGGCCTGCCGGCCCAGCACTCCACCCCAGCGTTCCGCCATTGCGGTCGGGTCGTCGGCCTGGATTTCGACGGCCACGATCCCACTGACGAGCTCGGTCCGTCGATGCTCCCGCCAGTCGGGTCCGGCCCACGGCCAGTCGGTCCAGTCGTCGGCCTCGTCCACCGACAGGATCGCTCCACCGACGTCGGCGGGGTGCAGGTGGCGGCCGCGGATGCCGCCCATACGCGCCTCCTGCACGACCCGGACGGCCAGATCGTCGAGTCGGCCACCGAGCCCCTCGAGGTCGTCGGTCTGCACGATGACCATGTAGCCGCCGTCGCCTCCCCGCCGTACCAGGTGTCGTCCCGCCGCCGTGCCGTCCTCCACCGGTGAGACCACCTCGAGCAGGGTGTCGCCGACGGGAAACAGGACGTTGCGGAGACCGAACTTCCCGACACCGAGGTCGTGGACGCAGGCCTCGACGGCCAGGCCCTCCACGATCTCGGCCTCCAGCCGGTCCAGGTCGTGGGCCACCAGAACAACCTGTCGAAGCCTCATCGCCATTCGGCCGACGCTAGGCGAGGAGGCCCCTGTGGATCAGATCCCCGCGGCCGGACCGGGCTTGGTACGTTCCGGGACGTGCAGACAAGACGCCTCGGCCGCACCGGCCACCATTCCAGCGTCGCCATCCTGGGCGGCGCGGCGTTCGCCATGGACTCGCCGGAGGAAGCCGAGACGCTGCTCCTGGAGGCCCTCGACGCCGGCGTCAACCACCTGGACATCGCTCCCGGGTACGGACTGGCGGAGCGGGCCGTGGGTCCACACCTCCAGGCCATCCGCCAGCGCCTGTTCCTGGCATGCAAGACCGCCGAGACGGAACGGGACTGGGCCCTGCGCCGCCTCGACCGGAGTCTGGAACGACTGCAGGTGGACAATCTGGACCTCTACCAGGCCCACGGCGTCACGTCACTCGAGGTCCTGGACCAACGCGACGAGGCATTCCAGGTCATCCTGGAGGCGCGGGATGGGGGCCTCACGAGGTTCGTCGGCGTTACCGGACACGACCTCGGCGCCCCGGCCGCGCACCTGGAGGCGATCCGCCGCTACGACCTGGACACCGTGATGTTCCCCGTGTATCCGGCGGTGCTGGCAGACGATGCATACAGGTCAGACGTCGACGCCCTGCTGGCCGAATGCGCCGAGCGGGACGTCGGCGTGATGGCCATCAAGGCCGTCGCATGGCGCCCGTGGGGAGATCGGACCCCCGACGCACGGAGCTGGTACGAACCGCACCGGACAACTGCCGGCATAGAACGGGGTGTCCGGTTCGCCCTCTCGACGCCCGGCGTGCATGCCTTCTGCACCCCCAGCGACCCGGCCACGGCCCGGCTGGCCATATCGGCCGCATCCCGGTTCGAACCGTTCACTCCCGAGGAGCGCACCGATGCGATCGTCAACGCCGACCTGGAGACGATCTTCCCCCTCGCCGAGAACGCCGTGTCACCCTGGCGCTGAGCCTGGGATCGCCAGCGCAGCGGCGTGCAACACTGTCCGCACCCAACCAGCCAACCTGGAGACCACCATGGCAGCGATGCAGCACAAGGGAAGGATCCTGGACCGGACCCTTCCGGCGATGGAGGAGTTCGAGGCGAACGCCTTCCTCGACGACCTGGCCATCTCTGATGATCCGGAGAAGGCCATCACCGCCGGTCTGTTCCGCATCGAGGCCGGCGAGTCGATGACCTACACCTACACGTACCACGAGATGAAGATCATCCTGGATGGCGAGGTGACCATCTCGGACGACACGGGCCAGTCGGTTACCGCCAGTCGGGGCGACCTCTTCTACTTCCCGGCCGACAGCACCATCACGTTCACCACGTCGGACTTCGCTTTGGCGTACTTCGTGGGACAGCGCGGTGAGGGCGAGGCCTGACCCGGCCGAGGATTACCGGGGTGGGTGACCGGTAATCCACAGGTTGCCGTAGGCTTTCCCGTACCGGGTTGAAGTGATCCGGTTCTTATCTAACGAAAGCGATACAGAATTATGCCTACCGGCACCGTTAAGTTTTTCAACAGCGAAAAGGGTTACGGATTCATCTCCGTGACCGGTGGCGAAGACGTCTTCGTCCACTACTCCAACATTGAGGGCGAGGGCTACCGCAGCCTCGACGAGGGCCAGAACGTCGAGTTCGAGGTCGGCCCCGGCCGAAAGGGTCCAGAAGCTCTGGGCGTCCGCAAGGTCTGAATCGGTCGGGCCGGCCTCGGTAGCACCGAGACCCCAAGCCCGGCCCCAGCGAAGAACCCGCCCCTAGGGGCGGGTTCTTCCGCGTCTTAGCGCTGGTTCCCCGCAAGCAGAGGACGTCCGACACCCCACGGGTCGGGCCGATCCACTCCCAGGCAGACTGGCCGCAAAGTGCCAGCGGTCACGAAATGCAGGACCACGGGCATCCGCCTGTACCATTGAGGCTGCTCCGGTGAGGTTCCTCGCCGGTGGGTTCGCAGACGGGCACTGGTTCTTCCGGTCAACGTGAACCACCCAAGTCCGAATCCCGACCTCCGCCCTTTCGCGGAGGCGACGCGAACCCTTATCCACCCGCCAACGAGCGGGGCTGGAGATCCAATGTCAACCACCTTCGCCCAACTGGGCGTACCCGATTCCATAACCCGCGCGCTTGAGGCCCGCGGCATCATCGAGCCGTTCGCAATCCAGGCAGCGACGATCGTCGACGCCCTGGACGGTCGTGACATCTGCGGCCGAGCCCCGACCGGTTCCGGCAAGACCCTCGCCTTCGGCATTCCGCTGGTGGCCACCGCTGAGCGGGCCGAGCCCCGTCGCCCCCGGGCACTCGTGCTGGCCCCCACCAGGGAACTCGCCGAGCAGATCTGTACCGAACTCCGGACCTTCGCCGGAAAGGTACGAATCGGCGTGATCTACGGGGGCGTCGGGTACGGCCCGCAACTCAAGGCCCTCCGCGAGGGTGTCGACATTCTCGTGGCCTGTCCCGGACGCCTGGAGGACCTCCTCGACCAGGGAGCCCTGAAGCTCGACGCCGTAACCCAGGTGGTGCTCGACGAGGCCGACCGTATGGCTGACATGGGCTTCATGCCGGCAGTACGCCGACTACTGGACAGGACCGCCGACCAGCGCCAGACCGTGCTGTTCTCAGCCACCCTGGATGGCGACGTCGCCAAGCTCACCCGGGACCACCAGACGAACCCGGTCCGCCATGAGGTTGGCGAAGAGACTCCTGACATCACGGCTGCCACCCACCTGTTCTGGACCGTCGACCGTCACGAGCGGGTCGACCTGACAGCAGAAGCGATCGGGGCCTCCTGGCCGGCGATCATCTTCTGTCGAACCCGCCACGGCGCTGACCGCCTCGCCAAGCAGCTCGCACGGAACGAGATCAAGGCTGCGGCCATCCACGGTGGACGCAGCCAGAGCCAGCGCACCCGCGCCCTGGCCGACTTCATGGGCGGTCGGGTCCACGCCCTCGTGGCCACCGACGTCGCAGCCCGCGGAATCCATGTGGATGGCGTTGCCTCCGTGGTCCACTACGACCCGCCCGAGGACCACAAGGCCTACGTGCACCGTTCCGGACGGACGGCCCGTGCCGGCAAGGACGGCGTGGTCATCTCCCTCGTCCAGCCCGAACAGCGCAAGGACATCCGCCGCCTCCAGCGCGATATCGGAATCGACGAGCCAGTCGGCGCTCCGGACCTCGACAGGATCCGCGAACTGTCACCCCCGGCAGTCGGTTCTCCCGCACCCGCCGCGCCGTACTCCCCATCAGAGGCCGCACCCGGAAAGGGGCGACGTGACGAAGGTCGTGGACGCCAGGGTTCTGATCGTCGCCGTGGCGGTTCAGCAGGTCGGGGACGTGACAGCGGCTCCGGCGGCAACCGCTCCGGTCAGGGTCGCCCCGGCGGCAACCGCAACCGGTCCGGCCAGGGCAACTCCCAGGGCAACAGCCAGGGCAATGGCCAGGGTCGCCCCGGCGGCAACCGCAACCGGTCCGGCCAGGGCAACAGCCAGGGCAATGGCCAGGGCAACGGTCAGGGTCGCCCCGGCGGCAACCGCAACCGCCGCCCCAACCGGCAGGGTCGCTCCGCCGCCTGATCGGCAGGCGGCTACCCAACCGACCCCTAATCCGCTACTCACCGGAAGGTCTCGGACGCCGGGCAGGTTGTCCCCGACCGGACAACCACCCAGCGAGGCATCGACGGTGAAGACGAGACGGATCCTTCTCACCGGCACGGCGCTCCTACTGGCGCTCTCTGCATGCAGCAGCGCGTCGGGCGATACCGGTGGGGGTACGAACGGCGAGGAACAGATCCTCGAGGAACAGGTCAAGGAGACCATTCCCCTTGAAGAGGAGGAGGCAGACCGCCGCACCGCCTTCCAGGGTGTGTCGGCGGCGTTCAACTCCTGCCTCGAAGAAGACGGCTACACCTTCCGCGGGGTCCCCGGCGACGACCAGACCGATGATGCCGTCACCGGGGACCCCGAATACCAGGCTGCCCTTCAGCGCTGCAATGCGGAAAGCGGCATCGGAGACATGCGTGCCGAGTTCGAGGAGTCACGGGCTTCACGGACTCCCGACCAGATCCGTGAAGCCAACGTGCAGATCCTCAAGGTGGTCGACTGCCTCCGCTCGAAGGGCTGGCAGGTCGAGGACCCGACCCAGGACCAGACCGGGGGCCTCAACCTCCGGGAGGTACTCCGGGGTTCGGGGCTTGACATCCGCGGCAACGAAGAGGCACGGGCCTGCTTCAGCGAGATGAGGCTGAACCGCGACTGACCGGCCATGCGGTACCACCCACCGGTCGGCAATAGCCTCCCAGCATGGGTATCCCGAGCAGAGGCAGCATCCCCTCTCCGGTCACACGCATACTCGCATGGGCGCTCGTCGCCCTCGTCGCCATCGGTGTCGGTGGCGAGCTCCTGGGAGGCCCCGACGAGGTCAGCCCGCCTCCGCCGACCGCCGTGCCATCGACCACCGTTGCAACGGTGGCGACCTCTCCCCCGGCCTTCTGGATGAACAAGTACGACTGGGGACTGAAGGACCACGTCGACGCCCTCGCCGCGGACGCCGACTGTGCCGCACTCCACGACAGGTATGTGAAGGCCACCCTCGCCAACAGCGCTGTGGCCGAACGCTACGGAACCGGCACCGCCGACCTTCTGGAGTACATCTTCATCGCATCCGAGGCGATCGGCTGCTACGGCGAATAGGCCGGCGTAGCGACCAGGACGGCGCCCGAAAACCGGGTACGTCGTCTCAGCCGGCTGACAGCAGCCGTTCCGAATACCAGCTGGCGAACCTGGCGACGCTGGGCTCCAGGTAGGAGAACCTCCCCTGCCGGGCAAACGGCGAACGCAGGCCGAGGTGCTGCTGTTCGAGCACCGGGATGTCCTCGTAGATCGCCACGTCGAACCGCCGGTAGTAGGCCTCGGCGACATCGGAGAAGCCGTCCATGCCAACGGTTTCCGGCGGGAAGCACACCACCTGGGCGCACCGGCACCTGTCCGGCCCGTCCGGGTATACCTCGTACATCCACATGCCCTCGGCTCCCGTGGCGATGACCATGTTCGGGAACATCCACGAATAGCGAACCCCGTGGGCCTCCCGATCGGGCAGGCCACCGATCACTGGAAGCGCCCTGTGCTGCTCGTCCTCCAGCAGGCCACCGGTGCCCTGCGTGGTACCAAAGTGCGTGGCGAAGGCCCCGGTCACCACATCAGGATCGTCGGGGTCGTCGTAGGTGCCGTCGATGCTTCCCGGATGCACGTACGGCAGGTGGTAGTACTCGTTGAAGACCTCGGCGAAACCCTTCCAGTTGCAGTCAACGGTGAACTCCCGACGACGGGTGCTGACCAGGTCGGCCAGCCCCCACGCCGCGTGGACCTCGCCGAAGTCCCCCAGCCATGCATCGATTGGCGGCGGTGACCCTTCCAGGCTCACGAACACGAACCCGTGGCGCTCGGCGAGGGCGAACTCCTGCAAACCGTGGTCGCTGCGGTCGAAATCGACGGTGAGCTGCATGCTGGGCGCACCCAGGAGGCGCCCGTCCAGCCCGTACGTCCAGAAGTGGAAGGGGCAACGCATCCGGGAGCAGTTTCCGTCACCCACCATCACCTGCGAGGACCGGTGGCTGCAGGTATTGGCGAATGCCCGGAGCCGGTCCGGGCCCCGGACCACCACGACCGGCACGCCGCCCAGGTCCATGGCGCTGAAGTCGCCCACATCGGGCCACCGATCGAAGCGACCGACACCGATCCAGCCCTGCCGGAAGACGGTGTCCCGCTCGACCTTGTGGACCTCGGTATCGGAGTAGCAGACAGCGGGCAGGGTCGATGCTGAGTCCGCTGGCAGCAGGCACGCTGCCAGGTCCTCGGCCAGGCCGGAAGGCAACCGGTGGGCGTGTACGGCGGGGGTCCCCATCCACGCCAGCGTACGACTACCCCCGGGGGCAGGTCACACCCGGGGGTCGACGTGTGGGGCGCGTGGACCACCCGATGCCGTACGGTCTGCGGGATGCCCCACATCATGCTGGAGGAGGTCGAACAGGCCTCCCGCCGGGCCCTGCTGCTTCACGGCGCCCGCGATGACACAGCCGGCCACGTCGCCAGGGCCATCCGGGTCGCCGAATCCAACGGCAACCGGATCTGCGGCCTCTACTACCTCGAGAGCTACTGCAGGCAGCTCGGAACGGGGCGCATCGACGGCCACGCCGAACCGGTGGTGAACGTGGATCGGCCGGGTGCCGTGCGCGTCGACGGGCGTCTCGGCTTCGCCCAGTCGGCCTTCGCTGCCGGCTTCCCGGCCGCCGTCGAGGCTGCGGCGACCAACGGGATCTGTGGCATGTCCGTCGAGCACACCCACACCTGCACCTCGTTGGGCTACTTCACGGAGCAGTTCGCCCGCGCCGGGTTCCTGGCCATAGGCGCCACCAACGCCACGCCGAGGGTGTCGCCCCCCGGCGGTTCGACTCCCGTTCTGGGGACCAACCCGATAGCCATGGCCGTTCCGGACGATTCCGGCGGCATCGCCTTCCAGTTCGACTTCTCTACCAGTGCGGTGGCCCTCGGGAAGATCACCATGGCGGCGGCGGCCGGCGAGGCGATCCCTCTGGGGTGGGCGGTCGACGCCGACGGTCGCCCGACGACCGATCCGCGGGCCGCACTGGACGGTTCGCTGGTCTCAGCCGGGGGCTACAAGGGCTACGGAATCGGCCTCATGGTCGAGGTCCTGGCAGCCGCCCTCACCGGCTGTCGCCTCAGCGTCGACGTGCCGCCCCTCAAGACACCAGACGGCCAGCCCCACGACCTGGGCCAGTTCTACGTCGTGGTGGATCCGACCTCGTACAGCGGGGCCGGGTTCCACGAGCGCATCGTGGCGCTGGGAGAAAGCGTCATCGAGCAGCCCGGAGCACGCCTCCCGGGAGCCGACCGGGTGCCGACCGACCCGGTGGACGTAGAGGACGACGTGTGGAAGCTCGTCCTGGAGTTGGCAGCCGGCTGAAAGGTCGGCTTCGGCTGGCTCAGGATTCGATCCCGTCCAGGATCGCCTCGGAGACGAGGAACCGCCCGGCTACCTCCACCAGCCGGTCGAAGGCCGCCCGGTCGACCTCCAAGCCGTTGCGGAAGGCGCCGGTCGCCTCCGCTCCGGGATCCGTGTCGCGGGGTACTGCCGCTCCCGCCTCCAGGACCAGTTCCGTGACGCTGGTAGCAGCCGTGGCGGCATCGGGAACGCCGCCCACGAGGACCCCGCGGACCTCCGCCCCCCGGATCGCTGCGACCAGGCCGGCGAGTGGAACGGGTCGGTCGAACTGTGCCGTGGCCGCTCCCTCCGACCGGGCCGCCACCTCGGCAGCTGCCAGGACGTCCGGCGCCGAGGCCATCGGCGAGTCGGCCAGGTGACCGCCCTCCATCACACCCACGAGCACCTCGATGGCGGCACCCAACTGGACCTCGGCAGTCGTCACGTTTAGCGCGAGGCGATCTGCCACGCCGGCCGTGCAGCCACCGACCCGGGCGCAACGCACCACCAGGTCGTGGACCTCACGCGGCGCCACGAGGATCGTCGGGCTCATCCGGTCGACGACCGGCTCATTCCGGGAACACCTCACCGAAGAGCCGCATCCAGTTCCCGCCCAACACGAGGTCCCGGTCGGCCTTCGAGAAGCCCGCATCGTCGAGGCCCTCGGAGAGGCTCCCGAAGTCCTTCGGGCCGTCGAACCACGAGGGCCACGGCGGGAAAGACGGTGCCGCCGATGGCGCACCAGCCCTGTCCCACCGACCGTTGCGCATCCACCCCAGGTCATCCGGCTTCCAGCCGAGGACGGCATCGGACCCGATGGCCACGTGGTCGACGCCGATGGCGGTGGCCAGGTCAGCCAGCATCGAGCAGTAGGAGGCCCGGGTGACGTCCGCTCCGCCCATGAACAAGGGGTAGAGGGTGCACCCGACCACCCCGCCACGCTCGGCCACCGCTGCGACCAGTTCGTCCGGCTTGTTGCGCGGTGAGTCGCAGAAGGACGCCGGGTTGCCGTGGGTGATCGCGATCGGGTTCGACGAGGCGTGCACGGCGTCCATGCCCGTCCGGTTCCCGACGTGCGAGATGTCGACCAGCACCCCCGCATCGTCGAGGGCGGCGACCATGCGATGGCCGGCCCTGGTGAGGCCGCCGTCGTGTGGCTCCCAGCAACTCGATCCGAGGTGGTTGGCGATGTTGTAGGTCAACTGGACGACCCTGACTCCGACATCGGCGAATATGCCGGCCATCTCCGGGTCGTCGCCGAGCATCGAGCTGTTCTGGAAGCCCAGGACCACGGCCAGGACATCGTCATCAACCGCCACCCGGATCTCGGCGACGGAACGTGCAATCCGGATCGTGTCGGCGTTGTGGCGGCAGAAGTGTCGGAACGCTCCGATCCTCGTCATCGCCCCGTTCAGGTCCTCCCACACGCCCACGGTGGCGTGGACCACGTCCACCCCTCCTGAACGGACCTCGACCACCACCTCCCGGGACCAGTCGTTGATCTGCAGGCCGTCGACGATCACGGGCTTCTCCTCTGCTCCGCCACACCGGGAGTCTCCGCCATTTCCGGCCGGCGTGGAAGCACCCAGTCGTCGGTGACGTCCGGTCCCAGGTCCTTCAGGCGTGGTGCGCCCTGGAAGAGGGTCACCCGGAGCCAGTCGGTGGACTTGGGCTTGTAGTTGTCCATGCCGTACATGGCCAGCTGGAACCGTTGGATCTGCAGCGGCAGGTAGTCGGCAGCACAGGCGTTGTCCCTGGGTTCGCAGTACCGACGGTCGCTGGCGTGGAGGCGCTCGACGGCCAACCTGTGTTCCGGATGTCCGGCCAGGATCCGGTGCATCGGAGCGTCGTCGTCCCAGTCCCGGAGGGCGGACCGGAGTCGCCACAGTCGAAGCGCCACGTCAATGGCGACGTCGCGACGTTCAGTGGGTAGGCGATCACGGCGGGCCCTACGCGGCTCCTCGGTGTTGTCGCTGACCACCCACCAGTACCGGTCCGCGCCGGCGCCATCCAGGTCCAGGTCGGACAGCCATCCAAAGCGCCCATCGAGCAGTGCCCTGGTCTGGGAGACCGTCGTGGCCGGATCCGCCGAGGATCGTTCGTCCACCAGGAAGAGGGAATCGAACAGGTCGTCGTCACCGTCATGGATCTCCAGGAGCAGCGAGACCACCATCTCGGCGGTTTCCGGGCCATCCGCCTCGGCCCACCGGTAGAGGGCGTCGTACGGAAGCCCCCCGCCGGCGACGGCTTCCCAGGTCGTGGCGATCCTGTCCAGTACGGGCACCAGCGCCCGTGCATTGAGGAACGGATGGCAGTCGTCGTCGCTGCCCGTGGCGAAGTGCCGCTGGGCCCGGGTAATCCACCCCTCCAGGAGTTCCATTGATGCCGGGTCGCTCGGCCGCGCCCGTACGTCGGCCAGGGCCACCTCCCGGATCCCGACCCATGCGTCCAGGACCCTCGGGTGCTTGAAGGCATACGGGACCAGGCCCAACCCCGTGGCGTTCCCCAGCCCGAAGTAGCGCCGCCACCCACCACCGAAGGCCACAGCGGCAGCGCCGCCCTGGACACGGGCGCAGTGCTCGACCATGTCGTAGCCGAGTTCCCGGAACATCCAGGCGGCCACGAACTGGGCCCGGTACGGGGACCGAAGAGGATGGTCGTCCGGGTAGCCGGCGAACGAGCGCATTCCGAACTTGCCGTTGGCGTAGAAGGCCGTGCTCCGCAGGATGTAGCCGGCATCTCCGACATGGTCGGGGTCAGGCTGGCCTCCGGCTGCCAGTGTGTCGACCAGGTACCGGAAGAACCGCACGCTCCGATTACCCCGGGTGAGGGACAGAACCCGGGGATCCAGCCTGCCCTTCTCCTGCTCCGGCACCTCGACGCGCAGGGTGGCCAGCAACTCGTCGGAGACGTCACCATCGACCAGGACTGCGGCGACCTCCCAACGATCTGCGATCACCCGGTCTGTGTGTTCCGACTCGTCGATCGTCGTCGTGAAGGCCACGAAGCTGAACCTGTGGGTGCCGGTGTCCAGCAGGTAGATCGACTCTCCCCGCCCCTGGGCATCCAGGTCCTGACGCACCAGGCCGGCCGTCCATCCATCTGTCACGGCCCGCCGGAGCATCATCCGACTGAAGCTGTAGCGGGTGAGGCGGGCCGCCCCCAGCATCTCGGGCCTCATCACCACCTCGGGCGGCCGCAGGTTCCCAGAACGGGCATCCAACTCCGGCTGGAGGCGATCCACCCCGGGGAGGCCCGTGCTCATAGCGGAGATCTCAGGTCGGCAGGGCTCCGGCACACAGCGGAAGCGTAGACCCCCTCGGTACGGGAGGCCGCTCCTACTACCGGGCCGAGGCGACCCCCTGACGCGGAACACCCGCCTCCAACTCGAGGCGGGTGCATCCCGGGGGTTGCCCGTGCCGAAAAGCCCCCTATGGCGCCACCCGAGTTTCCGTCGGACCCGTACGCCCAGCCAATCGACCACGGCGATTCTCGCGCCATAGTGCCTGTCTGGCAAGGATCGGGGTGAACGGGTGGCCGCTGAAGGGTGACCAACGGCTGTGGATTCGACCCGATTCCAGCAGAACGCTCCCACTAGGTTCGTTCCATGGACGCTCTTGCGACACTCCTGGACACGAACGGCTTCCTGGTCATCGATGGGGCCATGGGCACCGAACTGTTCGCCGCAGGCCTCATGGCCGGTGACCCGCCGGAGATATGGAACCTCGACCACCCCGACCGTCTCAAGGCCATCCACAGGTCATACGTGGAGGCCGGATCCGACATCATCCTCACCAACTCCTTCGGTGGCAACCGCCACCGCCTGAAGCTGCACTCCCTGGAGGGTCGGGTCCACGAGTTGAACGCCGCTGCAGCCTCGATCTGCAGGGAGGTGGCCGATGCTGCCGACCGTCGGGTACTTGTCGCCGGATCCATGGGCCCCACCGGTGAACTCATCGAACCCCTCGGCGAGCTGACCACCGACGAGGCCCAGGAGGCATTCGCCGAGCAGGCGGCCGGCCTGACCGCCGGTGGCGCCGACGTGCTCTGGCTGGAGACCATGAGCGCCCTCACGGAAGTCGAAGCCGGCGTCAGCGGAGCCCGGTCCGCATCGGACCTGCCCATCGTGGTGACCCTCAGCTTCGACACGGCCGGTCGGACGATGATGGGAATCACCGGCGAGGAGGCCGGCACCCTCCTGGCCGACCTGGGCGTGAACGGAATCGGGGCCAACTGCGGCGCCAACCTCGCCGACACCGAGGCCGCCGTCGCCGCCATCCGTTCGGTGTGCGGTGACATCCCGGTCGTCTCCAAGGCCAATGCCGGCATACCGGTCTGGAAGGGAGCCGAGCTGGAGTACGACGCCACGCCGGAGATCCTGGCGGCGCACGCACACCGTCTCCGCGAGATCGGGGTGTCCATCATCGGCGCCTGCTGTGGCAGCACGTCGGCCCACATAGCCATGATCCGGGCCGTCCTGGATGGCCACCGTCCGGTACCGGACATCGCACCCCCGATCGCCACCGCCACCGTCGGGGCATCCGAACGGCAGGATCGACGGAGACGTGGAAGGCGTCAGTCGTGATCCGGTCGACGAGCATCATCCTGGCCCTGGGCCTCGCATCCCTGGCATGCACCGGGACACCGGAACTCAAATCGGTCAATCCACCGACTTCGACCGCTGTCCCAGCAACGACCACGACAACCAGCACCGCCCCACCGACGACCACGACCAGCCCGCCCGCCGCTACGACC